>NPID01008140.1_pt2 | contig 15175 bp, 11 predicted proteins | sample 8637491 | NCBI WGS metagenome assembly NPID01 (sample SAMN07420843, study PRJNA396082) | bioreactor metagenome | isolation source: sample BA6 brine-fed electro-methanogenic bioreactor BA | place: Japan: Kochi | collected 2016-06-14 | reverse complement strand
CGGTTTCAAGAAGAGATTCTCCTTTTGCTAATTCTGGTCTAGTTGTTTCAATCAAAGAAGTAGATTGGAAAAAATTTGATTCACATGGAGTTTTTGCTGGACTAGAATATCAAAAATATGTTGAGAAAATAGCATTCAATGCGGGAGGAAAATCTCAAACTGCTCCGGCTCAAAGGATAACAGATTTTGTAAATGGTAAACTATCAAACACGCTTCCCAAAACATCATATATACCTGGAACAATAACTTCGCCATTACATGAGATTTTACCTAATAATATTTCTAAAAGATTAAGAGAAAGTCTGACTGTATTTGGAAAAAAAATGAAAGGTTATTATACCGAGGAAGCTCAAATATTAGCTGCGGAAACAAGAACAAGTTCTCCGATCAGAATTCCAAGAGACAAAGATACTTTGGAACATACAACCATTAAAAACCTTTATCCATGTGGAGAAGGAGCCGGTTATGCAGGTGGAATTGTATCTGCTGCAATTGACGGACAGCGTGTTGCTGATGCTATAGCGAACAAAATATAATTTATCTTATCTCAAATCCGATTTCTTGAATTATCAATTTTGCTTCTTCAGAATCATCTTTGGATTCAAAAGATAATCTGAATGTACCGCCGGAGCCTTCTCTGATCTTAAGAAGTTCAATATCTTTTATATTAATATTTCTTTTGAAAAGAGCTGTTGAAATTTTACTTATTACTCCAGGTTCATCTTTTACAAATACAAAAACATCAAAAAGAGGGGAGAGAAATCCTTTTGTATTTTTAGGTATTTCATCTCTTGTTTTTCTTGAAGATTCAAACCTGTCTTTAAGTTTATTTAAATTAAGTTTCTCGATGTTTGTCTTCATTGAATCAAGCTCGATCTGAAATTTTTCTATTGCTGCTAAAATTTCATCTCTATTTTGGGCAATAACCGATTCCCAAATTGAAAAATCGCTTGATGCAATTCTTGTCATATCTCTAAATCCACCGGCAGCTAAATCAAGAAAATTATATTTGTCAGTCTTTAATGAAGCAGTGTTTACCAATGCGACGGAAATTAATTGAGGTAAATGGCTTACACTTGCCGCAATTACGTCATGCTGCTTAGCTGGAATATGAAGAATATTTGCTCCGAGTAAATGAATTAAATCTTCAAACTCTTTGAGCAATTCATTATCATTAGTTTCTTCGGTTAAGATATAAATTGCATTCTCAAATAAAAGTGGATCAGAGTTTTCAAAACCCCCTTTCTCTTTTCCCGTCATTGGATGTCCGCCAATATATATACCTTTTGAGTTCAGCTTTTCCCATTCTTTTTGGAAAACTCCTTTTACACCGGAGACATCTGTGATTACTTGTCCGGTTTTTAATTTCGGTGCGAGGTCCTTCAAATATTCGAGAGATAGTTCAACAGGCAGACAAAGAAAAATCAGATCGGAATTTATTGATTCATTAATGGAAGATAATTCTTTATCGATTATTCGCTCGTCAATTGCCGCTGATAAAATATCATCTTTATCAAAAGCGCTGATTGTTATATTTAGGTCGGTTTTTTTAAGTGCTTTTGCTATCGAGCCGCCGATTAAACCGAGTCCAATTATTGATATGTTTTTGATTTGATTGGACATTTTATTCTGAGGTGAGATTCTTCGTCACAAAACAAAACATTGGGACTCAGAATGACACCGTATGTGTCAATTAATATCCCTTCCTATTGCATTGGCAATTGTTTTCATTTCTTTAACAAGTTTCAAAAAAGTTTCTGGCAATAAAGCTTGCGGTCCATCCGATAAAGCATTTTCGGGGTCGTGATGGATTTCGATCATTAATCCGTCTGCTCCGGCTGCAACAGCTGCTCTGGCCATTGGCGGTACTTGGTCTCTATAACCTGTTGCGTGTGACGGGTCTGCGATAACCGGTAAGTGACTTTTTTTATGAACAACAGGAATTGCCGAGAGATCAAATGTATTACGAGTATATTTTTCAAATGTTCTAATGCCGCGTTCACATAGAATTACATTCGAGTTGCCGCTTGATAAAATATACTCGGCAGACATTAACCATTCTTCTATTGTAGCCGACATTCCTCGCTTAAGCATAACCGGAATTTTTGTTCTGCCAAGTTCTCTTAAAAGAGAAAAGTTTTGCATGTTGCGTGCACCTATCTGAAAAATATCGGTATACTTTCCGATGATATCTATTTGAGCAATTTCCATTACTTCTGTAATGACAAGCAAACCGTATTTATCAGCTGCTTGACGGATAAGTTTTAATCCTTCTTCTCCCATTCCCTGAAAAGAGTATGGAGATGAACGAGGTTTAAAAGCACCGCCGCGTAAAATTTTTGCACCGGATTTTGCGACAATCTCCGCAAGTTTAAATATCTGCTCTTCGCTTTCAATTGAACAAGGCCCCGCCATAATTGCTAATTCATTACCTCCGATTTTTACTCCCTTTATATCAATAACTGTATCAAGCTCATGAAAATTTCGGCTGGCTAATTTGAATGGAACCGTTACACGGTAAACATCGGCAACACCGTCTAATATTTTAATCTTCCTCGTATCAAAATCCGGTTTTACACCAATTGCACCGATTATTGTATTTTGTATGCCAACCGACTTATGAATTTGAAATCCGTAATCTTCTAAATGTTTTATAACATTTTGAATTTGCTCTTCAGTTGCTTTCGGTTCTATAATTACTACCACTTTATCTCTCCAAAATTAATCGTGAAATTTTTTCTCGCCTGCTTCAACTGCAAAATTTAAATGATCCTCTTTACGAGGGATTGCGCAAGAATATTCTTTACTGTATGCACAATAAGGGTTGTATGCAGCGTTAAAATCTATTGTGTAAATATGTTCGGGATCGTTAGATAATCTTATATTTAGATAACGCCCTACTCCATATGTTTCATCATTTGTTGTTTCGTCTGTGAACCAGATACTTGGATAAGTTTTACCATCAGCGGTTCTGCCGACATATAAATTCAATTTATGGGTTTGACCTTCGTAATTAATATTAAAATATCCGTAACGAAGGAATGTTCTTTTCTCACCTTTTGTACCGAAAACCGTTACCGTATCTTTCGGATCATATTCGTATAATTTACTTTTGAAAATAAAATCCATATTCGGTTCGTAATAGTTGAGCGGATGGAACTCAACTTTTTCTTTCGCATTGAACGGTGAATCTGGATTTGTCCTCATCCATCTGTCGGTCTGAGTTCTCATATGTTCGATTTGTTTTGCATATTCTTTCTCTTCGGGAGTTAAAACTTTTTTTTCTTTCTCTTTACATGATATTAAAACCATTACGGCTAATATTACAAACAAAATTTCATTTATTCTTCTCATAGCTTTATTTTTCATCCTTAATTTTTTTCTGGAGTTCGTTTAGTTTATTCAGGGCATCGAGAGGTGTAAGCCCTTCTAACTGCATATCGCTGATTTCTTTTCGAAGGTGATCATCTTTTACTTCGAACATGCTTATCTGCATATCATCATGATTTTTGAACTTGGCAAGTTTTGCTTTTTTAATTTCGTGAGGTGTCAGTTCCTTATCCTCCAAATTAAACAGAATTTCTTTTGCACGTTTTGTTACAAACTCCGGTAAACCTGCCATTTGTGCAACTTGAATTCCATAGCTATGGTCGGCTCCTCCTGCCGATACTTTATGTAAGAAGATTACTTTATCATCGTACTCTCTCACTTCTACCTTAAAGTTTTTTATACGTGGGAATATAGAAGCCATCTCGTTGAGTTCGTGATAGTGTGTTGCGAACAATGTTTTTGCCGCAACGTTTGGATTCTCGTGTATAAATTCCGTTATAGCCCAAGCAATTGAAATTCCGTCAAACGTACTTGTTCCTCGTCCAATTTCATCGAGTAAAATTAGACTCTTGTTTGTTGCGTGGTTCAATATATTTGCTGCTTCCTGCATTTCGACAAGGAACGTACTTTCACCTGCGGCAATGTTATCGCTAGCGCCAACACGTGTAAATATTCTATCAACTAATCCGATCTTTGCTTCTTTTGCCGGGACGAACGAACCGATTTGAGCAAGCAGAACTATCAATCCAATTTGACGGAGGTAAACTGATTTACCCGCCATATTTGGTCCGGTTAAAATTATTATTTGATTTTCTCGGCCGCTGAGTTTACATCCGTTTGGGTTAAACTTTTCACCAGGCGGTAATATTCTTTCAACTACGGGATGACGACCCTGCACAATTTCAAGTTCATCCGATTCATCTATAACCGGTTTAACATAATTGTACTGCTCTGCACATTCGGCAAACGATGCGTAACAATCGAGCATTGCAATCAAGTTTGCATTTTGCTGTATTGCTTCTGTTTCAGCGGCAACTTCTTTTCTTATTTGATCGAAAAGGGAAGACTCCAACTTCAAAATATTTTCTTGGGCATTTAGAATTTTATCTTCGTACTCTTTCAGTTCCGGTGTGATGTATCTTTCGCTGTTAACAAGTGTCTGCTTACGGATGTAATTATCCGGTACTTTATTTTTGTGTGCGTTACTTATTTCCAAATAGTAGCCGAACACTTTGTTAAAGCTAACCTTTAATGAAGGAATTCCAGTTCGCTCTCGCTCAGATTTTTGAAGATTTGCAATCCAGCTTTTAGCATTTGTAGAAAGATCGCGGAGTTCATCAAGTTCGGGTGAAAAACCTTCACGTATCACCCCGCCGTCGGCAACGCTTAAAGGCGGCTCATCCGTTATTGAAGTTTCTATCTTCTCAACTAAAGGTTCTAAGGCGGAAAGTTTTTCATTAATTGCGTTTAGTGTTTTTGAATCTGCTTGATCGAGCAATTGTTTTATGAGTGGAATTTTATTGAGCGATGTTTTCACATTAACAATCTCTCTCGGTGTTGCTCTTCCGGTACAAACTCTGGAAATCAATCTTTCCAAATCACCGATTTCTTTTAATTCATTCTGAAGATTTTTTCGCAAAGTTTTATTTTCAAAAAACTCGGCAACACATTCCTGTCGCTGCAAAATAGGCTCGAGTCTGCGCAAAGGTGCGGATATCCATTTCTTCAGCATTCTTCCGCCCATAGCTGTTTCGGTTTTATCGAGAATGGAAATCAGCGAGCCTTCACGTGTTCCTTCCTGCATTGTAAAAGTAATTTCAAGGTTGCGTTTGGTTGCAAAATCAAGCTGCATATAATCGGAAGGATTGTAACGCGCAATTTTATTTATGTGCGAAAGATTGGCTTTTTGTGTATCGCGTAAATAATTAAGAGTTGCTCCTGCAGCAACCAAACCGGCATCAAGATTATCAACCCCGAATCCTTTTAATGTTTTCGTGTTGAATTGATCACGGAGAATATCGTTTGCATAATCATTGTTGAAAATCCAGTCATCTATTTTAGTTGTACGGACCGACTGTATTGTTTTTTCAATTATCGGCTCGAGTATTGTCTTCTGTTTTTTTGAGATTAAAATCTCCGATGGGTTGATCAATCCAAACTGGTTGCTCAAATCCCGTTGATGAACTTCGTAAGCATAAAACTCGCCTGTTGAAATATCGCAGAATGAAAGCCCGGCTATCTCACTTTTCAAATAAATAGTTAACAAATAATTATTCTTTTTGTGATCAAGCAGTTTATCCGAAAGAGCAACACCGGGTGTAACTACCTCAACAACATCGCGTTTTACTATTCCTTTTGCCTGCTTCGGATCTTCAACCTGTTCACATACTGCTACCCTGTAACCCGAACGAACGAGTTTGGGTAAATATGTGTCGATCGCGTGATGGGGAAAACCGGCAAGCGGAACATCTCCGGCAGCACCGTTCGAACGTTTGGTTAAAGTTATGCCCAAAACTTTTGAAGCAAGTTTTGCATCCTCATCAAAAGTTTCAAAGAAATCCCCAACCCGGAAGAGTAAAATTGTGTCTGGATTCTTCTCCTTAATCTTGTAATATTGAGTCATTAATGGAGTTACGGACATAGCACTTCAAATAAATTCAAACAAAAAATATACCTTAATAGGAAGGGAATTTCAATTTGTCTTTGTAAACAAGAAAACGACTAAAACCGTTATGGGGGTTTGGGAAGTTACCTTGTCGCAACGACTGAAGAGTATGTGATATAAACATCAAGTATGTATGTAAGAACTCATCTCTCTTAAAAAGAGAAGGGGTGATTTCGCTTTGTTTTTAAGTCCCTCTCTTTCCAAGAGAGGGATTTTCGGAAGGAATGCCTTCGGCAAGGGAGAGTTCGTGCCTATAAAATGTAAAAATCAAGTTCTTTAAAACACACTGAAGCAATTGGTTAATGAGGTGGTTATGTTATTGAACTATTATTAACACATAGATACATTTGTTGTATGGAAGTTACGATCAAGAACTCACATTTGACTAATTCAATTAATTCTGTTATTTAACTATATTAAGTAGTTGAAACAGAAGTTCTTAATCGGAGAAATTTTAATGCAGATTATACTCGAAAGAAATACTCGAAAAATATGCAACTGTAACAAATCAGTTACTTTTGAATTTCACATTGCAAAGGAAGTACGCAAAAAATATGAAATTGATGAAACACTCTTTACAATCAACGGAAATGTTGTATTAGCAAACTTTGCCGATGTAAGAAAATTTGTCCAGCGGTTGAATGCTAAAAGCGAAGATGTTCGAAAAGTTACCCCCGGTTATGTTAATGCAATGGGTCTGCTTGATGAAATTTATCACTTTATATTACGTGAATACGAGATCTCAGAAAATCCCGGTGTATTTAATAAAGCATTAATTCACATAAACTCGACCCTCGGTGAAGAAAAAGCAAACAAAATTTTATCAGAATTTGTATCACTGTTTCCGCCGAGTGATGTTTACAAAGGGAAGTTAAGTGTATTCGAATATCTTAATACTATGACGGATAATAGACCGAATACGGAAATTGCTCTCGAAGAATTGTTTATACTTTATTTTGCCGATTACAATCCGGCCAACAAAAAATTAAAAGAATTTTTTGATACAACTTATTTTACAAGCAAAGATTTGTTTGATAAAACAATTTTTGAACTTGACAAATTCTTTAAAAAAGAAAAACCTTTCGGACCGGATAACCAAGATATTTTTACACTCTTGAAAACACCAATTGACCAAAGTCCGGAAAACTTGGAAGGACAGCTCGATTTTGTTTTGACGAAATGGAAAATAATTTTAAAAGAGAAGTACAGTAGTAAAATTCTTTCAAGCAAAGATCTGATGAAAGAAGATATCCGTTTTGAAAGTTTCGGCGGGGGAGGTGCGCCGACAATTGCTCCGAAATATAAAGGTGGTATGGCTGCGGACTTCCTTGCAATCGGTAAATCCGGTTACAAATATGCGCAGGATGTGGATGATTTTTACGATGAACCCGAGCAATTTACCCCCGATGTACCTTGGATGCCGAATGTAATTCTTCTGGCAAAAAATGCTTTTGTTTGGCTTGATCAACTTTCAAAAAAATATCAACGTGAAATAAAAAGATTGGATCAAGTACCGGATGAAGAACTTGATCAACTTGCGCAGTGGAATTTTAACGGATTGTGGCTTATCGGAATTTGGGAACGAAGTCCCGCATCGAAAAAAATTAAACACATTATGGGCAACATTGATGCGGTTGCATCGGCATATTCGCTTTATGATTATCATATTGCTTACGATCTCGGCGGCGATGAAGCTTACAACAATTTAAATGAACGAGCAAAAGCGCGCGGGATTAGACTTGCAAGTGACATGGTTCCCAATCACACCGGAATTGTAAGTGATTGGGTAAAACACAGGCCGGATTATTTTATTCAAGCAGAATACCCTCCATTTCCGAATTACACTTTTAACGGACCAAATCTTTCGGAAGATCCCGATTATCAAATTAGAATTGAAGATGGTTATTATGAGCGGAGAGATGCAGCGGTTGTTTTTCAGAGAATAGATAATAAAACCGGTGAAGTAAAATACATTTATCACGGTAACGACGGAACAAGTATGCCGTGGAACGATACTGCCCAGTTGAATATGATGAAACCGGAAGTACGAGAAGCTGTTATCCAAAAAATATTTGATGTTGCGCGAAAGTTCTCTATCATTCGTTTTGATGCCGCAATGACGCTGACGAAAAAACACTACCAGCGTTTGTGGTTTCCTCAGCCCGGTACAGGTGGAGACATTCCATCTCGTGCAGACTATTCAATGACTCGCAGTGATTTTGACAGCCAATTCCCAAATGAATTTTGGCGAGAAGTTGTTGATCGTTTTAATAAAGAAATGCCCGAAACACTTTTACTTGCCGAAGCATTCTGGCTGATGGAAGGCTACTTCGTCCGTTCTCTTGGTATGCACCGCGTCTATAACTCTGCCTTCATGCATATGATGATGAAAGAAGAAAATGAAAAGTACCGCGACTTAATAACCAACACACTTGAGTTTGAACCGGAAATACTTAAGCGGTATGTGAACTTTATGAGCAATCCGGATGAAGAAACCGCTATCAAACAATTCGGTACAGATGATAAATATTTCGGTGTGCTTACGTTAATGATTACTTTACCCGGACTTCCGATGTTTGGGCATGGGCAAATTGAAGGGTTCACCGAAAAATACGGAATGGAATATAAACGAGCTTACTATAATGAAACCCCTAATCAATGGCTTATTGAAAGACACGAAAAAGAAATTTTTCCGTTGATGCGTAAGCGTTACGTTTTCAGTGAAGTTGAAAACTTTTGGATATTTGATCTTTACCGGGATCACGGCGGCATAAATGAAAATGTTTTTGCTTATGCTAACTCAGCAAACGATGAAAAAGCTCTAATCCTTTTCAATAATAAATTTGAAGAAGCACACGGTACAATTCATCAATCCGCTCAGAAACTTGTAAGCAGTAACGGTAATAAGAATTTAGAAACGAGAAAAATTCACGAAGTGCTCGGCATCAAAACCGATCCTAATTTCTATTACATATACAAAGACCGAATTACTAATTTGGAATACATTAAATCGGGGCAAGAAATTGTCTTCAACGGATGGCGGGTTGAACTCGGTGCGTTTAAGTACAGTGTTTTTATGAACTTTAGAGAAGTCTATGATGAAGCCGGCGAATACAGAAATTTAGTTCAGAGAATCGGCAATACAGGTGTTCCGAATGTTGAACGTAAATTGCAAGAATTACGACTTGAACCAATTCATACCGCATTCAAGAATATTTTTGCCGATGAGCCTATTAAAGATTTTATTGATATTAATATTCTTTTGAATGATAAACCCGGGTACAGAAAATTAGTTGCTGTAGAATATGAAAAATTACTTGATGAATTAACAAATTCTCTAAATATCAACATCGACAAAAAGAAAGTGCTTAATGCATTTATTGAATGTATAGAGAATGTGCAACCAATAAACTTTCTACTCAATCAAAAACTATCACCAAAGAAAAATATTAAATATGTTGGTTTTCCCGAATCATTCCGCCTATCGGGAAAATCAAATTACAATGAATCTACTTTACTTTTTCTACTTTACAATGTGCTGCGCAGCCTAAAAGGATTATTTGGTGAAGAGGGAGAGATTAATAAACAGAATTATTTAAATAAGTTATTGATTGATTCCCCCGTTCATGAAATTTTAAAACATCTCGGCAGAGGAGAACATGAGATTTTCACTGAAATAACATTGCTGAATATCTTGGTTGAGTATGAGAACAATTTGTTCGATGTTGCTGATGTTGAAGAAGAATTCAAGGTTACAAAGGGAAATGAGGAGATTAGAGATTATTTGAGAAAAGAAAAATCGAGTGAGTTTTTAAATTTTATTAACGATGATTTTGTAAAAACATTTTTGGGAATAAATTTTTACGAAGGAATTTGGTACTTCAGTAAAGAAAATTTTGAGGAACTAATCGATTGGTTGACTACAACAGCACTGACTAAAAATAAATATTCATCCGACAGCAAATACTTAATAAAAGTAAAAAATATTTTTTATCTCAACAGTTATTTTAAAGAAACAGCAGAAAATACAGGCTACAAACTTGAAGAATTAACGCGGGAAATTAACGGCCAATCAGCTGAGAGCGATTCTCCGAAGTCAATAGTTAAAAATAACAATCAGAAAAAATAGAAAATATCCCGAGGATTAAAAGTGTGTTGCAGAACTAATAAACTGTCATTCCCGAACCCCTTGCCGCCAGGGTAGTTTGGCGAGTGAGAAATCTCATCCGAATATTGCTGAAAATCTCAATTTATTTTGGGTGAGATTCTCGAGTAGAGATACCTTTGGCATTTATTCTGCTCTGCTATATTCAGGATGACATTTATCACACACACTCTTAAACCTCGAGATATTAATTCATTATAAATTGATTCCGTATCGCAATCCTAAACTGCTTGTCCATCCAACAAAATCCAGCCCGTCTGTATAGAAACCGAAATCGACATTAAGATTTACGTTTGAGATAATATGATAATCCAAACCGGCGCCTAATCTTGCGTTGAACAAATCGTCGTTTTTTGTAGTACTGCCAAAATCAATTTTACGGTGAGTATATACAACACCGGATGATAAATAAGGATAGATACCCGCAAAATTTTCTATTAAATAGTAAGCGGAAAGATGTGTTCTGTAATCTGTTTCTTTCCCGGCTGAGCTTTCAAGATCTTCTTCAAAGTACTCTCCTGTTAGTGCAATTGTGACTTGTTCATTTACCGCATAACCGAGGATAACACCGTAACCGAATGGATTATCGGTCTCTGTCAATTTGTTGTCGTTATCGGTATTGGCAAATCTCGTACCGACTAATCCGACACTAAAATTACTTTGTGCATTAACTGTTGTTAAAGCGATTAACATAAATACGATTACATATAACTTTTTCATAATTTTCTCCCGGGCTAAGTTGCCCTTGAAATGTTTAAGGATATGTTTGTTTTTTTATAAATGTGATTGAATAAATTCTTGAATCTAACTACTGACAAAACCAATGCCGCAATTATAATGGCCGTTAAATGAAAAATTTCAGGAAGTACATCACCGATTCCAGCTCCCATTTGAGTTACTCTTTGAAAAGCGTTGAGATACGGTGTGCTTGGAAGCATATAAGAAATGGCTCTTATGTAAACCGGCATAGATTCCAAAGGCCAGCTATATCCGCTTAATAAAAAAACAGGATAAGAGGAGAATGCAAAAATCTGAAGTGCTACTATTTTTCTCTTTAAAAAAGAGGAGAAAAAGAGACTTAAAAATATTACAGACAACAATAATAGTAATGTAAGTAATAAAACTGCAGCAGTGCTTCCTGCGAATTGCAGAGATAATACTGCAAACGTTATGCTGTAGAAAAAGAGGGCATAAACCGCATATAAAAATAAATAGAAAAGACCTTTTCCAAGTATAGAATTAATTGTACTATCCCCGGAAGCTCGAAATAAGTCTTGGAGGAGACGTTTCTCCCTCTCTTTTGCCATACTTTCCGATAATCCAATCAAGAGAGTTTGTTGGAGAATTAATACGAGCATTCCGGGGACAAGAAAATCACCGTAACTTTCGGTATAATTAAATAGAGGTCTAATATCAGTATGAATAGGTTCTATCATTTTACGGGACTGTTGAGAATTGTATCCTTTGGCTTCGAAGTATTTTAACTTAACACCGGCATTTACCGTTTCAATCACTTCATTTATTGCTTTATTCAAATCGTTTGAGACTAAAAATCTAGTTGTGTTCAGCCCGACTTTTACAAACGCTCCTTTGCCGGATTTTAATTCGTCTTCAAAATTTCTCGGTATGTAAATTATTCCTTGTACTTCACCATTATTCAGTAATCTTTCGGCTTCGTCAATATTTGCTGCTTCAGCATAAATCTCGATAAGCTGATGCGAATTAAGGTGATTGATTAACCGCTGCGTTGTATATGTTTTGTCTTGGTCAACTACTGCAACTTGAACATTGGTTTCAATCTTATTTAGATAAATTGTTGAATAGAAAAATGCGTAGAAGACAGGAGCGACTAGTACAATCAATATTATATTCTTATCGCCTGCAAGGAGCTCAACCTCTCTTCGAATAACGGTCCAAATATTTATTAATCTTTTCTTCATCACACTTCGCTAAAATTAAAATTAGTTTTCTCACTAAGTACTCTTTTAACCTCAATATGCATTTTAACCGTAAGCACAATTCCCGAGACAATTAAAAATGAAAGAAGAGCATATATTTCTCTGCTTGCTGCCGAAATCGGTGCATCCATTTGATAGATTTTCAAAAATGCGTACAAGAAATGAGTAAAGGGGATTATCTGTGCAAAAGTTGAGTGAAGCACAGGCATACCCCAAAGCGGAAATGTAAACCCGCTGAAGATGAAAGCAGGTGTGTTGAAGAATAAAGCCGCTTCGGTAGCAAATAGTTGGTCGTGAAATAAACTCGAAATCATTAACCCCGCTGTCAACGATACTGAAATGAATAATGTGAAAATTGTTATTATTGAAAACAGCGAACCGTAGACCCTGATATCAAAAAGCGGAAAAATAACTCCTACAATAATTAGTACTGTTGAAAAGTGAACAATGAAATGAGGTATAATTTTCCCTAACAGTATTATAGATTTTTTTCCATCGGCTATCTCTACAAGCTCGTGAAAAGTGTTATGGGTGAATTCGGAACTGATTACCAAAACTGAAGCAGCCATAATCAACATCTGAAGTGTGAATCCAATCAAACCGGGGATCAAGTAACTCAAATAACTATAGTTGGGATTATAAAGAGCCATTGATTCAATTTTAATGGGATTTACAATATTCATTGCTTTCTCTTCGACCATTCCATCAGAATTCAATTTTTTTAGGAGTACACTTCCTGAGACGGTTTTGACAATGGTTAAACCGTCCTTTAAAATCGAATTGCCGATTATCAAATTTGCTGTGTTTTTGTAAATCACAACTGAGGAATTTTTACCCGATTTTACATCAGCCTCCAAGTTATGCGGCATAAAGAAGGCGCCGTGTATATTTCCTTTTTGCATTTCATTCTTCACCTCTTCAATGGAGTTTAAGTATTTTTCAATGCTGAGCGATGGAGAAGATTCAACAAGCTGAATTATTGTTCTCGAAAGCTGAGAATTATCGTAATCAACTACTGCAACCGGTATTTCAGTTAAAATCTCTTTTTTGTAAATAAAGCCATAGATTAAAAACAGTATAAGCGGCAGAATTATCATCATTAAGTAAAGCGTCTTTCTCTCAAAAATTCTGCGGAATTCTCTTATCGCGATTTTATATAATTTACTTTTATTCATCTTCAAATGAATTTTATAATTTTATATTCACTGTCATACCGGGTCGTAAACCTTCAAGGGGTTCAACAGGATAAAGTCTTACTTCAAATGTCTTCAAATCGAATTCACCTTTTTGATTAGTCGGGCGCCAAGTTGCAAAATCTGCCATAGGGGAGATGTACTTTACTTTAAATTCAGATTCTTTATTTAAAGCAGTTACTCTGCCTTTAAACTTTTCACCCATTTTTATCTTGCTCATTTCATCTTCTCTAACTTGAATAACGACATAATCATCATTTTCAATCATTAATGAAAAAACCGGGTAACCGCTCGCAATAACTTCGCCGGCATCACTTATGATATTATAAACCTCTCCGTCAACCGGTGCTTTTAACTCTAATTCTTCTTCGTAAGCTTTTGCTTCTTTGTATGCATTAACTGCTTGATTATAAATTGCAGTAACCGCCTCAATCTCCTCATCACGGGCTCCGTTTAGTGCCATTTCATAGTTTGCTTTTGCCGCTTGGTATTGGGCATTAGTCGCATTATACTTAAATTCAATTTCATCAAAAGATTGAAGGGATATTAAACTGTCTTTATATAATTCTTTAAATCGTTTATAAGTTTTTTCGGTAAACTCAAATTGATGCTTTGCTTGAAGCATCAATTTTTCGGCAGCTTCTATTTGCTCTTTTCGTGTACCTTTCTTCACTAAATTCATTTTAGCTTTCGCGGCTTCCATCGCGGCTTTTGCCTGTTCAACTTTTGCTTTAATTTCTTTGCTTTCAAGTTTCGCTAGGATTGTTCCTTTTTTGACTAATTCTCCCTCGTCAACGAAGAGAGAATCAATTCTACCTGGAATTTTTGAAGAGACATCCACCACAGTCGTCTCCGTAATTCCGGTTATATATTTATCTTCCGGTATCAACGTAGTAAATAAAAGATACAGTATAGCAATCGCTGCTAGGGAAACCGGTATTCCAATTACAATATTTTTTGCAGATGATTTCATTATTGAAGCTCCGTTTTATTCCAAACATTTAGTATTTCCATAGGTTGACCGGCAGCCAGGTAAAGGTCGCTCAATGATTGATAAATGTTTTTAAGCGATATCAGCCTTTTCAGTTCAATGTTTTCGTATGATAACTGTGCATCTATAACTTCGAGGGAAGTCCCCACGCCGGTATCGAATCTTTTTTTGTTCAGCCTCAAACTTTCTTTTGCCAACTTAAGTGAGCTTTCTAATTTTTTATATCTATCGAATGAGTTATGAAGTTCAGAGAGAGCTTTATGAATCCAGAGATTTATTTTTCTTTGCATATCAGTTCGGATAAAATCAATTTCTTTTTCAAGATGCTGAGCTGACTGTAGTTCCATATAATCTTTCAATCCATTGAAGATGTTGAGTTTCAATTGCAATCCTATTGCCCAGCGGGGTTCAATTGCGGAAAGATATTCAGGGTAGATTTCATATTTGCCGAATGCCGCCAAGTGTGGAAGGAATGAAGCTCTTGCAGAATTATACTTTTGCTCGGCTGCCTGCTTTTTGTAATCCAGCATTTTCAATACAGGCTGCTTTTTCATCGCTTTTGAAACAAAAATTGATTCATCTTCATAAACCTCAATCGGGAGCAGGGGATCACTCAAATTGTTGAAATTATTCTCATCTATTCCGAGTGAATTTTCTAAAGCAAGCCAAGCGAGATTTAGTTTATTTTTATCTTCACTCAAATTAACCTCAGCTTGCGCCACTGCTACTTCCGCACGAAGTGCTTGATGATTTGCGATTACACCTTCCGTTAAAAGTCTATTTGCTTGCTCAAGATGTTTTCTCATTCCGGCAAGTACTTCCTCTCTTGTTTTAACCACTTCTTGCAGTAAAAGAACATTTAAATAATTATTA
>NPID01002346.1_pt1 | contig 15198 bp, 15 predicted proteins | sample 8637491 | NCBI WGS metagenome assembly NPID01 (sample SAMN07420843, study PRJNA396082) | bioreactor metagenome | isolation source: sample BA6 brine-fed electro-methanogenic bioreactor BA | place: Japan: Kochi | collected 2016-06-14 | reverse complement strand
CCGGCTTTGCCGATGTGGTGGTGGAACCGCATTCCGGTTTTTTCACCATGTGGATTCTGAAGATGAACTATTTCAGCCAACGTTTGATTCGTGGCCCGCGGCTCCTGCGCCGGGCGATAAAAGCGGTGTTACTGCCCTTTTGGTATCTCGGTCAAAAAGCAGCCCCACTGCTGGATAAGCTTGATAAAAACTGGGCGCTGGAGACATCGGGTTATTACGTGACGGCTAAAAAGCAGTGACCCTTAAGCACCGTACTTTTTCCGCTGTGCGCTGGACCACAACGGCAGCCGTTGCCCGGGCCTTGCTGCAACTGGCACAGGTGGCGGTGCTGGCGCGGTTGCTCGCGCCGGAAGATTATGGCTTGATGGCGATGGTCGCTGTGGTGCTTGGATTTGCCACGGTGTTTACCGATCTGGGCGTCAACAGCGCCTATGTGCAACGTCAGGAGGTGACACCAGAACAGCGTTCCAGCCTGTTTTGGCTGAATGTAGCCATGGGCGGGGGGTTGACGCTGTTGGTGTTGTTGTGCAGCACGTTGATTGCCGGATTTTTCGGCGACGCTCGTTTAACCCCGTTGCTGATGCTTGCCTCCATCACCTTTGTTATCACCGCCCTGGGGCAGCAAGTGCGCATGACGGCTGAGAAAACGCTGGATTTCCGCCCGGTCGCCTTAATAGAAATTATCGCAACAGTCGTCGCTTTTGTGGCCGCGGTTATCGCCGCTTATGCCGGCTGGGGTGTCTATGCCTTGATTTTGGGGGCCATTATCAATGCGGCAGGTGGCACGGTGCTGGCGTGGTTGTTTTTGGCCCGCGGTTGGCGCCCGATGTGGCGCTTCCAATGGCTTGATGTGCGGTCATTTCTGGGGTTTGGTGGTGCCCTGGTGGCGAACAATATCGTCAACGAATTTAATCGAAGCATCGATTTATTGCTAGGTGGACGCATGTTAGCAGCCAGTGCACTTGGCTTTTACAGCCTGCCACGCCAGCTCGTTTTTCAAATCCAGGGAATGGTCAACCCGATCATTACCCGGGTGGGCTTTCCGCTGATAGCACAGGTCCAGGCCGATATCCCCAAGGTTCGTTCTATTTATCTGAAAACCCTGAACATGACCGCCGCGACAAACGCTCCCTTGTATGTTGGTATTGCCTTCTTTGCCCCCGAGGTCGTGAGCATTATGCTTGGCGACAAATGGCTAGCGGCGACCGATCTCTTGCGCCTGCTCGCTATCTGGGGCTTTTTACGCTCAACGAGCAATCCCGTGGGCAGTTTGTTGCTAGGCATGGGGCGTGCCGATTTGGCGCTGAAATGGAACCTGGCCATGTTGTGTCTGGTGCCCCCGGTGCTCTGGATGGGTTCCCATTACGGCACCCTTGGGCTGGCATGGTCGCTGCTGGGGTTTACGGTGGTGATGTTCATACCGGGCTGGTACGTGCTGGTGCGGCCGATATGCAACGCCGGGCTGCTGGAATATTCCATGGCTGCATTACGCCCGTTGCTGATTGCCGTGATAGCAATTGCCCCGGCGTACTTCATAACCCTGTCGATGACGAATGTCTATCTGCACATGAGCGTTGGCGTACTTATCTCGGCCCCCTTGTATCTGGGTTTGAGTTTTTTACTGAATCGCGAGTGGTTAGTGGCGATGAGGCAACTGGCTTCGCCGGGACGCACGCCTAAAAACAAGACAGCTTAAAAGCTTATGCGCTGTAAAATTGTATCCATCAGCGCTGAAATGCATAATGGATTGAGAGAAACAATGGTCAATACACAAAAAAAAGCAATTATCTTTGCGCCATTCTGGCGACAGGCCGGGCATGTGGGTAATAACCGTGTAGATCGTTTTGTCCGGTGGTTGGTGGAAGAGGATTATCGTATCGTCATGATTCGGGCCGGTAGTGCCGATGCTATACGTGATGAGTCATGGGGGCAGGAAATAACGGTGCGTGATCGTCTTGGGCTTTATCGCGACGCTGAATCGGGAGCGCCGCCCGCTAACCCCAGGAAGCCCAACAAGTGGCGCCGCGCGCTTGCTTACTGGTTATTTAATCCCGACCCCACCGTTGTTTGGGCGCGCTCCGCTGCTCGCCACCCTAAAGTCGTGGCGGCCATGGAGGGGGCGCACTTTATCCTGTCTTCCAGCCCGCCCGAGTCCGCCCATGTGGGTGCCTGGATGCTGTCGCGCAAAACTTCAGTCCCCCACATCGTCGATATGCGCGACGGCTGGCTGGACGAACCGCTTAAGCCGCTATTGCGTTCGTCAGCACTGCGTCGCTGGCAGGAAGGGCGGATAGAGCGGCGAATTTTGCAAGATGCCAAAGGGATTCAGGTCACGTCGGCGGTATGGAAGGAATTGCTGTGCGAACGATACCCACAGCTCGCCTCCAAAGTGCAGGTTCTGACCAATGGCTACCCAGAAAATGCGCAGGCGCTGAGCGCCACAGAGGGTGATCGAGTTGATAGCGGTAAAACAGTGCTGATCCATGCTGGCCGTTTCACCGGCTCTGATCTATCGCGAACCCCATCGTTGTTATTGGAGCCACTGTTAAAAAATCTTACCGCTGTCACCAAAACTGGGGTTATCCAATTAATCGGTGCTCTCACACAGGAAGAACTGGCGCAGATTGCTCCATTTGAACCACGATTTAAGGCCATTGGTTGGCACATCGAAACCCCGGGCGCAATCCCCCGCTCCGAGTTGCTAGCGCAGTTGCCCAAGGCAAGCGGCTTGTTGCTTTTATCCGCATCCTATGCGGCATTGCCGAGTAAAGTTTTTGAATATATTCCGACTGGTTTGCCCATTTTTGTGGTGACTGAGAAGGGTAGTGCAACATGGGATATTTGTGCGTCTCTCCCACAGGCGACTATGATTGATATCGCTACCAATAATGCCGATATTGCGGGAAATGAGAACAATATTTTTTATGATAAGACCGGTTTTTCAGTGCCTGACGATTATTCAGAACAAAAATTGTCGTTGCAGTTCAATGCATTTATGAACTCATGAATACCATGAATACGATGGTTCTAAAAGTATGGTTCGCCACTAATACCCAGAATTTATCATGGAATTTAGGAGTGATTACATGAGAGATTCAAGCGGTGGCATCGGTGCGGAGTTGCCTCCGAAAGCAGTATTAGATAGACGTGCCTTTGCAGGTCGTAAATTCGCGACCAAGATGTGGCTTTTCCTGCTTCAAAGCTTCTTCGTTCTAATGCTTACAGTCCCAACCACCTTTCAATCACAGCGTGGGGTATTTTTGGCGCTGATAACATTCATTGCAGGGATATTGGCACTTCGAAAATGGTGCGTTCATCGCGATATTATTTTCCTTTGGCTGTTAACAATGCTGGTGGGAATAGTTGGTGTTGCATGGGGCGTGGTGAATTCAGCACCGGGCGCTTTGAGGGTTACGTCAGTCTATTTGATCTGGCCTGCACTTTATCTTTTATATATTGGTCTAGCCCACAACCCTAGAGTCATCCGGGCTATGGAGTCGGCTCTGTTACTTGGTGTCGCACTGGCAACATTAATGGCCCTGACTGTGATGGTAGCAGGCCTGCTCGGATATGGTTGGTTAATATACCCACTACTGGAATTTCAGGGGGCAGCATTTGGTAATTATGAGGGATTCATTGAGTTTCGAACTTATGGACTCACGACGGTTATCTATGGCTTTCCTTTTTTACTTTCAATAATTTTCGTTAGGCGCGATGAGCTTCGTGGCATGAGAAAGTTAGGTGTTTACTTGCTCTTGTTTGCCGTAGTGCTGGCAATTCTGGGTTCCGGGCGTAGAGCCTTTTTGCTGGTGATGTTGATTGCGCCATTTATCACATTGTCTTTTCTACAAATGTCAGCATGTCGTTTAAAGGCAGGTCCTCTTGCATCACTCGGGCTGAAATCAGTCGTACTTTCAGTGTTGGCAATAGCTGGCGGCATCGCCGCACTTGGGCTTGACGTTGTTGCAGTGGTAGAGGAGTTTATTGCTGCATTTCAAGGCCAGGAGGAGTCCAGCGGTCTCCGCTACCTTCAAGCAAATTCATTGTGGGAGGCTTTTACTAATTCTCCACTCATTGGTCATGGGCTTGGGAGTGCCGTGGATGTGCTTCGTTCTGATGAGATGCCTTGGGCTTATGAGCTTTCCTATCTAGCACTTCTCATGAATGTGGGAATTATTGGTTTTTTGATTTATTCTTTCGCCATTGTGTGGATTGCTCTCAAAGGGCTTCAGTTGGCTCGTAAGGATCGTGAATTTGCAAAATTATTCGTGCCGCTTTTAAACGGACTATGCGCATTCCTCATCATAAACGGGACTAACCCCTATCTTGCCAAGTTTGATTACCTATGGGTTATCTTCTTGCCCATTGCCCTGATCAACGCCCAACTTACTAAGCGGCCTACCAATGCTTGATCTCATCACCGTAAACTGGAACTCCGGACCTCAGCTAAAAGAGTGCATAGATTCCGTCATCACCCACAATAAAGGCAAAGTCGCCCGCATCATCGTCGTGGACAACGGGTCTACTGACGGCTCTGCTGATAACGTTGAAAATCTGCCCGGAGTGGAGGTAATCCGCACCGGTAAGAATCTGGGTTTTGCGGCGGCTTGCAATATCGGCGCGGCGGCAGGTGATTCGCCGTATCTGCTGTTTTTGAATCCCGATACACGGGTCGAAGCTGATTCCTTTTCGGTACCACTGTCGTTCATGGAACACTCCGACAACGCGCACGTGGGCATCTGCGGTATCCAGTTGATGGACGAGAACGGCCAGGTGGCGCGCACCTGCGCGCGCTTCCCATCACTGGGGCGGTTGGCTGTGGGGGCGCTGGGGCTGGACAAGTTGCCCGGGCTGCGCAGTGCAGCGGTGCGTATGGCGGAATGGGATCACAGCGAGTCTCGCGCTGTGGATCAGGTGATGGGGGCGTTTTTTCTGGTGCGGCGGGACCTGTTCCAGCGGCTTGGCGGCTTTGACGAACGGTTCTTTGTCTATTTTGAAGAAGTGGATCTCTCTTTCCGTGCCCGTCAGGCAGGCTGGGGCAGCTTCTATCTGGCTGCTGCGCGGGCCTTCCACGCCGGCGGCGGTACTTCGCGTCAGGTGAAGGCACACCGTCTGTTCTACTCCCTGCGCAGCCGTCTGCTGTACGGTTTCAAGCACTTCCCGCGTTGGCAGGCGTGGGTGCTGGTCGGTATGACCGGAGTGCTGGAGCCGGTATCCCGCACTGTCTGGTGTCTGGCTCGAGGCGACATGGCCGGTGTGCGCCATACTTGGGCCGCCTATAGCATGTTGTGGCGTGGGATGGGGCGAATTATTCGTGGTGAAGGCAGGTTTGCGCCATGAGAGTGCTACTGCTGTCGCGCTATGCTGACCTGGGCGCCAGTTCCCGGGTGCGCTATCTGCAATACCTCGACGACTTCGAGGCACAGGGTTGGTCAGTGGAGGTCAGCCCGCTGTTCTCCAACGCCTATGTGGAAGCCCTGTATTCCGGTCGTGGTCGGTGGAGTCATACCATGCTTGGGTATGTGAAGCGCCTGCTTGCACTTATCCGTGCCCGGCAGTTTGATGTGCTGGTCATCGAGAAAGAGCTGTTTCCTTTCCTCCCGGCGTTATTCGAGCGGCTGTTGCCGCGTCTTGGCGCCCCATATCTGGTGGACTACGACGATGCTCTGTTTCACCGCTACGACTTGCACAGCCGCGCATTGGTGCGCCGACTGCTGGGGGGCAAGATCGATGCAGTGATGCGCCATGCCGCCGTGGTGGTGGCCGGCAACGACTACCTGGCCGAGCGCGCGCGGGCGGCCGGAGCAAGGCGAGTTGAGATCATCCCTACCGTTGTGGACACAGAACGCTACCGGCCTCCTTCGACCCGCGCGGGCGGCCCGCCGGTGGTGGGCTGGATCGGCACCCCTCAAACCAGTCGCTACCTGAAGCCGCTTTTGCCGGTGTTCGAGAGGTTACGCCGCGAGATGCCGGTACGCTTTGCCGCCGTGGGCGCACGCGAGCTGGACTTTGCCGGCACCCCGGTCGAGGCTTGGCCCTGGTCGGAGGAAACCGAGGTGGCCTCCATCCAGCAGTTCGACATCGGCATCATGCCGCTCGACGATTCCCCATGGGAGCGCGGCAAGTGCGGCTACAAGCTGATCCAGTGCATGGCATGTGGTGTGCCGGTGGTGGCCTCGCCGGTCGGTGTGAACGCGGAAATCGTTGAGCATGGCAGGAATGGCTTTCTCGCGACCGGAGGCGACGACTGGTACGTGGCACTGAGCAAACTCCTTACGAACCACGAAGATCGGTGTGAGATGGGCGGCAAGGGACGGCGAAAGGTGGAGTCGTGGTACTCAAAATCGGTTCAGGGGCCTCGGCTGGTCGAAGCGGTGCGCAGTGCGGCAGGGGGTTGAAAAGCCGGTTAACCGGACAGTTGTCGGACATTTTAGCATCGAGCGGATGGTGCGCGCCTATCGCCAGGTATGGCAGAAGGCTGCCATAAAACAGGAGAGTTCATGAAATTACTGGTAACCGGCGGTGCCGGCTACATCGGCAGCCACACGGTGGTGGAGTTGTTGCTGGGGGGCCATGAGGTGGTGGTGGTGGACAATCTCTGCAACAGTTCACCCGAGGCTTTGCGGCGGGTCGAGAAAATCACCGGCCGGGGGGTGGTGTTCGTGCAGGGCGATCTCCGCGATCAGGCCTTGCTGGAACAGCTCTTCGCCACCCATCCCATCGAGGCGGTGCTGCATTTCTCCGGCCTCAAGGCGGTGGGCGAGAGCGTGGCCAAACCGCTGGATTACTACGACAACAACGTGGGCGGGACGCTGAGCCTGTGCAAGGCGATGGCGGCGGCGGGCGTCTTTCGCCTTATTTTCAGTTCGTCGGCCACGGTGTATGGGGAACCGGCGACGATGCCCATCCGCGAAGATTTTCCCACCCGGACGCCGACCAACCCTTATGGCTGCTCCAAGCTCATGGTGGAGGAGATCCTCGGCGACTTGACCCGCGCCGATAAACGCTGGTCGGTGGCCCTGCTCCGCTACTTTAACCCGGTGGGGGCCCATGAATCGGGGCTGATCGGGGAGGACCCGCTCGGCATACCGAACAATCTGCTGCCCTATATTGCCCAGGTGGCGGTGGGGCGATTGCCCAGGCTCGCAGTCTTCGGCAATGATTATCCCACCCCGGATGGCACCGGCGTGCGGGATTATATCCATGTGGTTGACCTGGCCCGGGGGCATCTGGCGGCATTGGATTATCTTGCCGGCCAAGAGGGGCTGTTTATCTGGAATCTGGGCACCGTCCGGGGCCACAGTGTGCTGGAGATGGTGCGCGCTTTCGAGCAGGCTTGCGGCCGCCCGGTGCCTTACGAGATCGTCGGCCGCCGGCCGGGAGACATTGCCGCCTGTTGGGCGGACCCTGGCAAAGCCTGGCGCGAGCTGGGCTGGAAGGCGGAAAAAAGCCTGACAGACATGATGGAGGATGCATGGCGCTGGCAGTCACGCAATCCCAATGGGTACAGGCAGTAGTGAGGTGTGTGTGAAAAACCAGATGAAGACCATTGCCATTATCACCAGTCAGGCCTTTTCCCTGGTCAATTTTCGGGGGCCGCTGATCCGGGAACTTGTCGCCCGCCAGGTCAAAGTATTCGCCCTGGCACCGGATTTTGACGACGAGCAGCGGCACGCCATTTTGGAGCTGGGCGCTCAGCCGGTGGATTTCTCCCTGGCGCGCACGGGGATGAACCCGCTGCGCGACGGCTTGGATACAATCCGGTTGGCTTTGTTGTTGCGCCGGTTGCGGCCGGACGTGACTCTGGGTTATTTCATCAAACCGGTGATCTACGGCACTCTGGCGGCCTGGCTGGCGCGTGTCCCTCACCGGGTGGGCATGATTGAAGGCTTGGGATATGTCTTCACCCCCTCAGATAATAGCATGACATGGCGGCGACAATGGTTGCAGCGAGTAGTATCAGGATTTTACAAGCTATCCCTGGCAAAAGCCCATAAGGCTATCTTTTTGAACCCTGACGATATCAGTGAATTTGTCGGTAAGGGCCTGGTTGAAGAGAACAAAGTAGCCAATCTGGGCGGGATTGGTGTTGATCTGGATGAATGGTTTCCGGTACCTGTTGTCCAAAAACCGATGACCTTTCTCCTGGCGGCAAGATTGCTCAGGGAAAAAGGGATTGTTGAATATGCCGAGGCGGCGCGGCGGGTTAAGGCCATTCATCCTGCGGCGAGGTTCGTGCTCTTGGGCGGTCTTGACCCCAATCCAGGGGGCTTGAGTCGTGCGGAAGTCGAAAGTTGGGTCAACGAAGGGTTGCTGGAGTGGCCCGGGCATGTTCCGGTTAAACCTTGGCTGGCGCAGACCAGTGTTTATGTGTTGCCCTCTTATTACCGGGAGGGGGTGCCGCGCAGCACCCAGGAGGCCATGGCCATGGGGCGGCCGGTGATCACCACCGATGCCCCCGGCTGCCGGCAAACGGTGGTTGAGGGTGAAAACGGGTTTCTGGTGCCGGTTCGCGATCCGGAGGCTTTGGCCAAGGCGATGCTGCGTTTCATTGAAAACCCGCAACTGGTTGAAACCATGGGCCGCGCCAGCCGGGCCCTGGCCGAGCGGCGCTTTGATGTCAATAAAATCAACGCCAAAATGCTGGGCTGGCTGGGCTTTGTCTGACAGAGGAGAAGACCCTGGGGACGTTGTTTNNTGTTTACTCGTTTACTTCCCGGGGTGAATGAGGCTCACCCTTTAAGGCATTAAACAGGTTGTCCAAATCTTCGGTCCACTGTCTGGCCAGTGTTATTCAGGGAATTCTACAACGTGCCCAATAATGTTACTTTTTCAACGCATTTGCAGGAGAGTTTTTTTGAGTTGTGGCAGTTCGGTCTCGATGACCGCCCATATCAGATCCAGGTCGATTCCGCCAAGGTAATCATGGACAAGGATATTGCGGAAACCGGAAATGCCGCGCCAGTCAATCTCTGGATGAGACTCTTTTGCCTCGGCCGATAGCCGCTGACTTGATTCAGCCATGACCTGCAGGACGCGCAGGGTGGCATCCTGTATACTGCTCGATGCGCTCTAAACATCCAGCATGTGTCTTATGTAGATTTGATCGCGCTTCTCGTCGGTCATAACTCGACAGCTTCTCGAAGTATTTTGTCGCGGATTGCGGGATGCAGGGCGTTCGGAGTTGTCATGTCAACCGGTCTTCCGAGGACATCTTCGAGATCTTTAAGAAGTCCGCCAAGTGCGAAAGCTGATTTTCCCTTTTGCATTTCGACCAGAAAATCGATGTCGCTGGTCTCCGTCGCGCGATCCGCTGCCATAGAGCCGAAAACACGGATACGCTCTGCGCCTCGCTTTCTGGCCAGGCGGAGAATCTCTTGCCTGTGGGCTTCGATGAGTGGGTCCATCGTTTTCTCCTTATTTGAGCCACAGAGACAGAATAACACAAGGCTGAAGGGGGGAAGAAAAGAAATTTTCAATCTGCACCAGCGGATCTATAGCGGATCTATAGGACACCCACTTAAAGATTGCGAGTCCCTCACAACGGAATACAAACGGCGCTTCGGAAAAGAGGTTGTCGTGTCGCTGGTGGCATTCGCCAATACCGATGGTGGTGTGGTCATTGTCGGGATGGAGGATGATGAAAAGCCCTGTGGAGTGGATATCGGTCCGGAAACCGTTCAACGCTATGTCAACGAAATCAAGAATGCCACTTACCCGCAGTTGATCCCCAAAGTACTGATCGAGAAGAGCGGAGGAAAGCCCGTGCTGGTTTTTGAAGTTGGCGAGTACCCGGTCAAGCGGTCGCGTTGCATAGATGTTTGTTCGTGCTTCAGGGCACCTGCTTAAGGATTGCTATGGACTGCATCATCAATATAAGAATCCGAAAAGCCACAGAGGGATTTTGTTTTTGAATCCTATCTCCATATTGTCAACGGCAAGATAAGCGTTATCAATACCTTTTATCTGCTCAAACCCCTTATTTTTTCCTCCTGCCTCGATGGTATAAGTCCCGTCTACCAGAAAGTCACCTGTTAGGCCAAGGACGATGGAATTGTCAACGAGTTTTCTGCTGTTGTAATAGCTGCTTCTGATCTGGTTGACAAAAAAAGTTTCCCTGCTGGTGCCGGTGTGGGGTGTTTTGTTGATGGCATTGGCTAGGTTGGTGTTGTAAAGATAAATTTTTTCGGGCTTTCTGATTCTGCCGGTACCTTTGTTGCTGCCGGGAATACGGATAAGCAATGATGCATGCTCCAGATAGCGCAGGTAGTCTCCCATTGTTACTCGGGAAATGTCCGTCATGGCAGAGAGTTTGCTGATATTGGGTTCAAAGGGGGCTGATTCGGAGAGCAGGTAGAGCAATTTCTTTAATTTGTCTATTTGTGTTATGGGAACCTGGGTCACGTAAGGGAGGTCGCTTTCAAGGATCTGGTTGACGATGCTGATCAGTTTGATGTGATAGGTATCTGCCCCTTCGCTAATAAACGGGTAACAGCCGCACACGAGATAGTCCTGAAAGTGTTTGAGGGGTTTGATCTGATCGGCGATGTTGCTGGCAATAGCAACGTGGTTATGTAGGAGTTCTGACAGTGTTGTTGCCGCAAATTGGCCGTTTCCGGAGAGCCAAAGGTATTCACGAAACGAGAGGTTGGCGAGGTGATAGATGATGGCACGCCGTGAAAGATCTGCTTCTTGTGCGTGAATTTGCAGCATGGATGAGCCGGAAAAAATAACGTTGAGCTGGGTACCGTCATAAATGGCTTTTAAATGACTGGACCATTCCGAATACTTATGAACCTCATCAATAAAAAGAGTTTCCCCGCCTAGCTGCTCGAAGTGGATGGCAAATTCGTACAACGAAATAGTTTTGAAAAACGGGTTATCAACACTAATATAGAGGGCCTGATCACTTGATCCGTATTGTTCTTTGAGGGCTTGCAGCATCAGGGTTGTTTTGCCGACCCCGCGCTGGCCGATGATACCGATGAGGCGCTGGTTCCAATCAATGAGAGAATAGAGATAGCGCTTAGGCTCAAGAGTGACCTGTTTGAGGAGCTTTTGTTGTTCCTGGAAGAAAAGTGTAAGGTCCATTAGGTATTTTCCTTGTGTGAGTGATAAGTTGATTTTACAAATAGTGTTTTCCGATGTCAATCGGTAACAAATCTCGCAATTCTAAAGGGCACCACTTAATCTTTGCTTTCTCTGCGCCTTCGCAGCTTGAGTGAGTGAAGCGAATGGGCGTGAGGCTCTGCTGCCTGCTGTCACAACGCAATAAGGATGGAGTTATGTCTGTTATTTTAATCACCGGTGCTACAGGCTTTGTCGGTCGTGGACTTTGCTCTCGGTTGCTGGCAGAAGGGCGTGATGTGCGCTGTGCGGTTCGCCAGCCGTCATCCACGGCAAATTCAGTTGTGGTTGGCGATATCGGGCCCGACACAGATTGGGGGCAGGCGCTGAACGGTGTTGACACCGTTGTCCATTTAGCTGCCCGTGTTCATATCATGGAAGACACCGCCAGTGACCCTCTAGCTGAATTCCGTCGCGTCAATGTTGATGGTACCCTTAACTTCGCCCGGCAAGCTGCTTCAGCCGGCGTCAAGCGCTTCGTCTTTATCAGCACCGTCAAGGTCAACGGCGAAGAAACTCTCCCTCACCCTAACCCTCTCCCGCTGGGAGAGGGGATGGCCCATTGTTTCACCGAACAGGATACACCCCATCCTCAGGATCCCTACGGCATCTCTAAACATGAAGCGGAAGAAGGCCTGCGCAGTGTGGCGGAAGAAACCGGGCTGGAGGTTGTCATCATCCGCCCCCCTCTGGTGTACGGACCTGGCGTCAAAGGCAATTTTGCAAGCATGGTTCGTTGGGTCAACAAAGGCATCCCCCTGCCCCTCGGCTCCATCCACAACCAGCGCAGCCTGGTCGCCCTCGACAACCTCGTTGACTTCATCATCACCTGCATCGACCACCCCGCCGCCGCCAACCAGACCTTCCTCGTTGCCGACGGCGAAGACCTCTCCACCACCGAACTGCTGCGTCGCGTCGGGCAGGCCATGAACAAACCAGCGCGCCTGATTCCGGTTCCCATGTCGGTTCTCAAGGTCGGTGCCCGCCTTTTCGGCAAGGAGGCCATGGCGCAGCGTCTGTGTGGAAACCTGCAGGTGGATATTTCCAAAGCGCGTAAGGTGTTGGGGTGGACGCCGCCGGTGAGTGTGGAGGAGGGATTGCGGAGGGCTGTGGAATAGGGACGTGGAACCAGGGACGAGGGTTGCGGAACGCGAAGGTCAAAGGCTTGATTTGCATTTTCTTGCGTTGTCTTTGGGGATGTGGTCGCAAAAATCCGGATTTATGACTCTACTGCGTTCATCACAAAAAAACCGAAAAATCCTGTTGAACGCAGATAACGGCGGATTTACGCAGATGGAAAATCAAAATACCCCCGAGGATTTCTAAAGCCTTTGACTTCCGCGTTCCTCGCCTCTTTTCTTTCCCCCCTGTTGGCGATTCTTGGCGTGATGCTGCCCGCCTGAGTTGTCCGAAATGTTATAGGGTGATATTCTGCCATTGATAGGTATGCCAACTAAAAACAGGAGAATGCGCGATGAATGTTGCACTTCCGTTGGATCGGATGACCGCATCAGAGAAACTCCAGTTGATAGAAACAATCTGGAATGATCTTACCAGGGAACCGGAGAGCGTTCCTTCGCCGGATTGGCATGGAGATGTTTTGCGGGAGCGGGAGCAGCGGGTTGCTGAAGGAAAAGCGCAATTTCTTGATATAGCGGATGCCAAGCAAGCCGTGCGTGACCTGCTCAAGTGAAATTGCAAGTCCTTTCAGAAGCCATCGGAGATCTGGTTGACGGATACCGCTTCTATGAGCGGCAGTCAACGGGTTTGGGAGAGTATTTCCTGGACTCTTTGTGGTCAGATATTCAATCTCTTCGTTTGTACGGTGGTGTGCATACTGTTTATCAGGGCTATTATCGGCTGCTGGCAAAAAGATTCCCCTACGCCGTATATTATCGGATCGACCAGGATGACGTCATTCGTGTGCGTGCAGTCCTTGACTGCCGGCGTAACCCTGGCTGGATCGCTAAACGACTTGGATAGGAACGCGAAGATCTTAAAAACCAGGGACGCGGGACGCAGTTTGCGGGACGCGAAAACCTTGATGATTTTGAATTCCTCGTTCCTCGCCCCGCGCCCCTCAACATTTTTCCATTGAATCAAACTGTAATTCGGAATAGAATGCGGATTTTTAATTTCTTCTTAACTATGCGCTTTTATATGAGACAAGATTTATTCCCAAGTGAGGGGTTTGATGCAGAATTTTCTTTTACGTTTATTTGACGTTATGTTCTCGGCTTTTGGTCTGATCGTTGGCTTTCCCGTCCTGGCTTTCATCACCCTGATCGGTTTTTTCGACACAGGCTCACCTGTCTTTCGCCAGGAGCGCGTCGGACGGGATCAGAAGCCTTTTGTGCTGGTTAAATTTCGCACCATGAAACCCGATACGGCTTCCGTTGCCAGCCATCTGGCCAGCGCTTCGGCGATTACCCCGCTTGGGCATTTTCTGCGGCGCACCAAACTCGATGAGCTGCCACAGTTGTGGAATGTCCTTAAAGGGGAGATGAGCCTGGTCGGCCCGCGGCCCTGCCTGTTCAATCAGCAAGAGCTGATCGAAGAGCGCGCCCGTCGTGGGGTGTTCGATGTACGTCCGGGAATCACCGGGCTTGCGCAGGTCAACGGGATCGACATGTCGACGCCGGAACTGCTGGCGGAAACCGATGCGAGAATGATTAAAGATCTGACTGTCGGCAAGTATTTCGCGTATATCATACAGACGGTTACCGGCAAGGGGGCTGGCGATCGAGTGGTGAAAAGATGAGGGACGCGAAGATCTTATAACCGAGGGACGCGGGACGAGGGTTGCGGGACGCGAAGGTCAAAGGCGCGACTCACATTTTCGTGTGTTGTTTATGGTTTCGGCGGTAGCGGAGGATTCAGGCTTCTGATTTTATCTGCGTTCACCAGGATTTTTAAGAACTTTTTTATTGAACGCAGATAAAGGCTGATTTACGCAGATGGAAAATCAAAAAGCTTTTCTGAGAATTTTAATGCCTTTGAATTCCTCGTCCCTCGTCTCGCGTTCCACGTCCCTTTCTGAGACTTCCCCATGTTTTTAACCAAGTTGATCGGTGGGCTGCTCATGCCCCTTTCCATCGTCATCCTTATCCTCTTTATGGGCTTACTGTTGACCATGAGGCGCCGTTGGCTCGCTGTGGGACGGGGCGTTCTGGCCGTGGGGATTGTGCTGCTTTTGCTGGTCTCTACGCCCTGGCTGCCCGAACGGCTGCTGTTACCGTTGGAGGTTGCCTTTGAGCCGCCGACGCAGGATGCCGTGGCCTCGGCGCAATGGGTGGCCGTGCTGGGCGGCGGGTGTCTGCAGCCGTCCCCTTCCGGGGCGACTCCGGTACTTTCCCGGGCATCGCTGGCGCGTCTGGCTGCTGGTGTCGACTGGTTGCAGTCTTTGCCGGAAGCGCGACTGGTCATGAGCGGCGGCTCGAGGAGCTGCTCCATGGCCGAATTGATGGCTCGGCAGGCGCGACAGTGGGGGGTGGCGGAGGAACGTATGGTGATACTGCCCAAGCCTCGAACGACGGCAGAGGAGGCGCAAGCCCTTGGGGAGTTGATACCGCAGGGCGAGACTGTGCTGCTGGTCTCTTCTGCTTTTCATCTGCAGCGTGCAGTCAATTTACTGCAATCGCAAGGAATTCATGTGCTGCCGGGACCTGCTGATTTTCTGGTGGATGCCGGGCGTTCCGAAAGCCATGTGGGGGCTCGGCTGCCGCAGTCGCGATATGTGCAGATGAGCGAGCATGCTGTTTGGGAGAGGCTTGGGCTTTTGTGGGCCCGCCTGCGAGGCGAAGCGCGGGTTGCCGCGTCGATCGCGACCTCATCCGACCCCTAATTTAACAATGGACAGATTTCTTTTTTGTGTTTATTCTAAGCGTTGGATTCCTGAAGGTTTTTCCTTCACAGATCCTGTAGAAAATATAATATTTCATGTATTTTTCCCTGTGAGCACAGGGCCGCGAGCTTTTTTGGATTGATGTTAAAGAGGGGTGTTGGGTTTTGCAGAAGCGTCGTTTGATCATCCTCGGCCTTAAGGCCGCTATTATTTTCACTTCTTTTCTC
>NPID01000078.1_pt2 | contig 15244 bp, 9 predicted proteins | sample 8637491 | NCBI WGS metagenome assembly NPID01 (sample SAMN07420843, study PRJNA396082) | bioreactor metagenome | isolation source: sample BA6 brine-fed electro-methanogenic bioreactor BA | place: Japan: Kochi | collected 2016-06-14 | reverse complement strand
CGTTAAAAACCTTTATATAAAACTTAACAGTTAAAAAGATAGGTAAATAATTAATTTTATCAGAAAATACGGAGTGATGAACATTTCCAAACAGAAATCACATGTCAAATCCAGGGTATCCTATTACACTAAAATAACCTTACTGGGAGTAATTATTATATTAATAGGGATTTTAGGATTCATTCTATTAATGGGGATCTTAGAATTACCTCAATTATCCTTATTTGCCTTACTGATCATTGTGGGGCTAATCATAAGTAAATATGGATGGTCTAAACGCAGGATATGGAGTAAGGGTGCTAAGGGTGAGAAGATAGTGGCCAAAAAACTCAAAAAATTACCTAAAAAGTACACGGCTATTCGGGATGTTAAAATACCAAACATGGGGGGAGATATAGACCATGTGGTAGTGGGGCCCACTGGAATCTACGTTATTGAAACCAAAAATTACAAACCAACCTACATCCCGGATGAGGACTGCTGGTACCATACCTCGGGCAGAGTATCCCCACTAAACCCCGCAAAACAGGTGAAATTACAGGTATCAAAATTGAATGGTTTTCTCGTAAGGAAACTGGGAAAAAAATTAAATAAAGCAGCCATCAACCCAGTAATATCTCCCATAAACCATAACTTAATCATTAAAAATGATATTAAGTCTTATGAAATCGTTTTTCCTGAGGATCTGGTTCATTACCTAACACATCAAAGGAAAATTCTGAGTTCTAAGGAAGTTAAGGAGATAATTAGCATATTAACCAGGTATGGTAATGTATCTTAAGAAAAATGGAAATTAAAAAGTTGAAAAAAGAGAATTAATAAATTACCACCAGTCAAGCCAGCTTCCTAAAAAGTAGGTTCCCACGGCTATTAATGCCACTACTGCCACTACTGCCACCACTGTGGCTGCAACCGCAACTGTACTAGCCGCTGCAGCGGAGGCTGCAACTGATTCTGCCACGCCACTAACCACTATTGAATTTGCAGCTGCCTGAGCTGCTACTTCTACGGCTGCTGTTGCTGCTACACCTTCATAGGTTGCTGCCAGTGATGCCCCCATTGCTGTTGCTGTTGCTGCAGTGGTTGCTGCTGATTGGGCCATTACTGCCACCACTATTGCCCCTGCAGCAACTGCAGCGGTAGAGCCTATAGCTATTGCACCTTCTGTATATGATTTACCAGTGGAATTGTTCATTGTTGAATTATCAGTACTGTTTGATGTTGAATTACCCGTGCGGTTTGTACTGTTGTTGAATGTGGAGGACTGGTTAGTGATACTGGTTTGATCTTCTGATGCTGAACTGGTTTTAGTAATTGCCGGAGAATTTGAAGATTCTCCACAAGCACTCCTGTATTCAACCGCAGAAACATCCGGTGCCTGGTTAGTAGTTGATGCTGGGGAAATATCTCTTGACGCATTTCCATCTTCAGATATATCATTACTGCGATAGCAACTTTCAGGTGTATTCTGGTTCTTATTTGAGCTGTTGCCCGGGGTTAATTTTTTATTTTGATTATTAAAATGATTTCCAGAGTTTTTATGTGTGTGAGATTTTTTCAAGTTTTCAAGATTATTGGTGTTTTTAATACATTTCCCCTGGTTCTTAACGGTTGTTTTTATTGATCTGTATTTATTTTCATTCTTTCCTGTTTTTTCAAGTTCATTGATTGTTTGAACATTGATATTTTCTTTGTTTTCAGTCTTTATTAGCTGTGTGCAGGGTGAATTATTATTATTTAAACCACGGGGTGAATCATCACTTGCACCAATCCGGGCATTACTTCCGGTATCATAACCTGCGGGTGAACTGTTACTGGTTGCTATTTCACTGGCAAACGCGGGTGTGATGCAAACAACCATCACCACCATTAAAAAAACTAAAATTTTGTTAAATAACATTTTACGACATCCTCACTACTTTTCTGGTTTAATAAATCGTGTAAAATAGCAATTAAAAAAATTCCGGTTTTGTAAGAAAAAAATGGAAGTACGTGACATATTTTATAAAAATTTGTGGAATCATTAGGGGGTTATTGTCACTAAATAACTTGTACTTGGCATAAAGTTGTTAATTGGCAGAAAATAGTCATCTGAAATATAAGTTTTTCCTGGTTTCAGGGCTTTAAATTGGTATGTAGTACCCATTATAACTATACATCCCTGAAGGTAACAGTAACTTTCTTTTTTAACTATTTCCAAATAATTTGGGTCATAAGAGGGGGTTGTATGGAAACTATATAGCCAGAAGGTTTCGTTTACTTTGACATTTATCACTGTTGGATTATATATTGGCTTTTGTGTTTGTATGTACTTCCCGCTATATTGTTCTGCTGCAAATGCTCCGGAGGTCATGCTGATTGTAAACAGCACAAATAAGACTGCGGAGGTTATTTTAACTAATTTTATATTAACACCTCAAGATATTTTACACATGTTAAACTTTAAAGTTTAACTATATAAATATTTCTATAATTTGCTACAATTTCACCGGTTAATACTCATTTTAATTTAGGTTAATTCCGTAAATTTTGCTATAAACAATTTAATCCGATTATTTTTTTTATAATGGGAATATCAAAACTTTAAATATATTTTAAAGGATTAAAATTAGTTTAAACACTTTTATCAAGTTTATTTAAATTTTATATGTTAAATAAGGTCAACTCGTGTAATATAGGATCATTTTAAGTAATATAAACCAGACTTTATGATAATATTCTCAAAATCGATAGATAAATTTATATATTTAAACTTTTAAGTTAAAATTGCCCTTCGCAACTTAATCAAACGGGCAAAATGGGAGGTACCAATATATGGATTTTAGAAGAATATCGTCGCTACTTATTGTTTTTTTAATTGTTTCTATAACTCCAATAACTGCACATCAAATTTCTACGCCTGTTTCATCGGTAAAATTTACAGATGTGCCAGATAACAATATTAATTCCCTGGTTGGTCCTGGTTTTACTGATAATTACAGCAACAGCACAACTTTAAGCAGTGATCTGCCGGCAACAACGACATCCGGAAATACAGATCTAAAGACCGAAGCTAAAAGCACATATCGAGTAAACAAAATTGAAAACACGGATTTAAATAAAAATGAATTTGAAGGCACAGTAGAACATGTAACTACCGAAAACACACCCACCACTACACCGGACGACACTAATCGCACCAATCAAACCACCACAAACACTAGTGATTCATCTCCAATAGCTAAAACTGGTTCTGGTTGTCAAACTTCTGGTTCACAGTCTTCTAATTCTCAATCTACTTCTAATTCTCAATCTACTTCTAATTCTCAATCTACTTCTAATTCTCAATCTACTTCTAATTCTCAAACTACTTCTGGTAATGCTCAAACTACCAAAAGTACAACCCAAACACCATCTAATTCTGGAACTAACACCACCGGACTGGCAACTAATAAAACTGCTGTGGGAGGTACTGACAATCAGACCAGTAATAATGCCAGCAGTGAATTTAACGTTGATGATAGTAACCTGGAAAAAGCTAATAAGATTGGAGAAAGGTTGAAAAATGATTACGGTATAAATGTCGAGGTTAAGGTGGTAACTGTTGATGACCTGCTTGCCGGAAGGGGAGACATCAATGATTATGATATTGTACAGATGGACATAGATGGCTTGCTGGTTTATGTCATTTACCTGGGATGCGATAAAAACTCCAAAAAGGTTTATCTGGAGTCAATGGGCACTCTTACCCGGGATTATATGCCACTGGAAGAATTCTTATGTGATTACACCGGGGTTAAAATCACCCTCAATGGTACCCTAAAGAGTAGAGAATCAGTATTATATTGTATAAATGAGATCACGGCCATTAGCCCTGCTGCCAAAAAAGCAGTTAAAGTAGTGGAAACGGTTGGAACTGTGTTCAAAGTTATAGGTGCAGGATTCGGCGCAATCACCTCTTTTAGTTTTGGTTTGGGGTTAATCTGCCAGGGATTAGGAGCATTTGCTGGTCCAGCTACTAAAGTAACTTTAGAAGCTGTGGCCGCTGTTTCTTTTGTGGTTGCAGGATGTTCTTTGATAGCGGGTGCCTTATGTGAAGGAGTAGGATTTGGACTTGATTACTTGGCTAGTAAGATTCCGGACTGGTTCTAGATGATGGGGAATGGTTCATTAAATCTGTATTAGTTCATTAAATCTTGATTTAGTTATTAAAACGGGATTAGTTTATTAAAAATGAGAAAATTGTGAGGATTAAGAATGAAAAAATTAAGAATCAGCATGGTACTGATCCTATGGTTGATTGCTTCACTAACACCGGTTTCTGCTTCTCTTGGGGGGTCCATGAATATTAATGCCGATGACTCGTCTTTGAGCAATGCTTTTGGAGTAAATTCCACCAATGAAAGTGCCGGTAGCCTCCAGGTTAACCGCGAAAATAAACCCAGTATAGGGAACATATTAAATGAAACAGCAACTGAAATGGATGAAATCCAGGATTTTAACCGTGAATTAATCAATGCCCTGGGCAATGGAACTGAAATTAACATCACAAACCAGGCCAACCAAACCTATGGAAATTTAGTCCAGGTACACCACAGCACCGAACTACAAGTGGGGGACATGATAGTTTTTAGAACAAATATAACCAACCCCCTGGCGGTGATCATTCATCTGTTACTGGTAAATATCACTGAAAATTCTTTCATATTTAGAATGGTTAATTCATCGGATATGAACTCATTTGTTAATATTTCTGTAAACCGCACTGAACTGGAATCATCCTGGGGTAATGATTCAGAAGCAAAAACAGTCATAAGACCATTACAGTACAATGAAACACAGGCAGAACAATTCTTACTGGAATTATCCCATCCCATTAAGGCTTCCAATACCAATGGCTTTTTGGAATACATTAAGGAACATAAGACTCTTATTAGTGGTGGTGCGGTTGCTGCTTTAGTCATATCCGGGGTTACCCTAAGCATATTAATATCCTGCTGCAGTAAAAAAAGCGCCCTTCCTGTTGCCATAACCGATTTAAAAAGAGATATGCCCCAACAAGTATTAAGTACACTGATTCCCAGTTGTTTTCTAAGTTTTGATGAGATAGATCTCAGGGATATAGAGTTCATGGCCGATGGCTTTTTTGATGAATACTACCATCCTGAATATGGCGAAGACCCTAGAAAGGTTGCTACGACTAAATCGGACTATAAAAATAAAGTTTGCGATATTTTGAAGGCCAACGCAAAGGTAAGAGAAATTTCATCGAATAAGAGGCTTGACATTAAATATACAACCTTTTTGGATGCTAAAAAAGTGTTTAATGAAGTTTTTGAAAAAATTATACTAAAATAAGCCCTGACCATAACCTTAAACCCTGCAGTAGTCAGTGCTAGCGCCACCAAGACCATCGGCATGCAGCAAACCGGACAACCATTATTACCAGCAATCCTGGCGGGATTAATGGTACTGGGAGGAATTATAATGCCCTGGAGAATAAAATAATCCTCCCATTTTTTCCTTTTTTTTAAGGTTCTTAATTAAAGTGTTAACTTGTATCTATTACTCTGATTTATTCCATCCCCTCACTGAATTATATCCTCTCACTGAATTCCATTTCCCTTCCCGGAAGCCCAATTTCCGCATGGTGTTTCTGGCATAAAAATATTATTATGTTACCACACAATAACATATGGAGGGGGTAAAATTTCCCTTTTCTTTAAAAATTGTAAAAGGAGGTGAAAAGGATGACCAAACATTTAGAAACCAAGCACTATTTTCTATTCCTAACCCTTTTAATGGCCATTGCTTCTTTGAGTCTTATTGATGATTCTGCTGCAGCCAGCATGATCTATGTTAATGGTAGCTCGGGTAATGATGACTGGGATGGGGAAACACCAGAAACTGCCAAGGCAACCATCCAGAACGGGACCGATACTGTGGATCCCGAGGGAACAGTCTCGGTGGCCGATGGAATCTACCCGGAACACATCATCATTAACAAAAACCTGAGCCTCCTGGGGCAGAGTACCAGTGGTACCATAATCGACGGAACCAACAACGGCCGACCACTGACCATTAACGGTTACACAACCTTGGTTAACCTGATTAACTTCACCATAATCAATGGAAATGTAACTGGAACCACTGCCCGTGGTGGGGGAATCTACAACGAGGGTAATTTAACTTTGACCAACTGTAACCTAATCAACAACACTGCCACCGGTGACATTGCAGCTGGTGGAGGAATCTGGTCAGAGGGTACCTATGATCACGGTGCCTTAACTTTGAATAACTGTATGGTAGAGGGTAACACTGCCACTGGAACTGGAGCCATGGGTGGTGGAATTGCTGCTTACAATACGGTGAACATCAACAACAGTAAAATATCAGGAAACCTGGCTGAAGTAACCGGGTATGGTGCTAATGGTGGGGGAATAGCTGCTTTAATGGGTACTATGACCATTACTGATAGCCAGATCATCGGCAACACTGCCAAAAGAGGAATATCCGATGCTTTAGGGGGAGGATTATACATTGATTACAATCACTTCACCATCACCGGCAGCCAGATCACTGGTAACATCGCGGAAGGAAATGGTGGGGGAATATACGCCTACGTAAGTGATGATAGGGCAAATTTCAACCGCATAGTGAACAATTTACCCGATGCCATTTACTACACCTACGAAACTGTGGCCTTTGATGCACTCTACAACTGGTGGGGACAGAACACTGGCCCTGCTGACGGGAGTATTTCTGGTAATGTGGACTATGACCCCTGGCTGGTTATGAATTACAGTGTCAATCCCACAACCATCCAGCAGGGTGAAACTTCTACCCTGACTGCTGATTTCAGATACGATTCAGATGGAACATTCCACGACCCTGCAATGGGCCACTTATCAGACGGTATACCAGTGTCCTTCAACACCAACCTGGGTAATGTGGGCAGTAAAACCGCCACATCTTTAACCCTAAACGGCATTGCCACCATCCTCTTGCGCGGAGATGAAGCAGCCGGCAGTGCATTAACCTATGCACTCCTTGACCTGGAAACCAGGTACGCCACAGTGACCATAACCCCAACCACAGTAAATGCAGCCAGCACAGTAAATGCAGTCAGCACAGTCAGCTCTAAAACCATAAGCATGCAGGAAACCGGAGTACCAGTAGCAGGAATATTCCTGAGCTTACTACTGGTCATGGGTGGACTGTTAAGTACCAGAAGAGAATAAATGGAGGAATCTTATCCTCCTTTTTTTATATTTTTATTTTTAAAGTTAAACAAGACTTAAAATACATTCGTATTTCAAGGTAAGCACGATCCTTCATTTTTTTCAGTTACCCTTTTTTTCCAGTAGTATTTCCACCTTCTCCGATTAGTACTTCCACCTTCCATCTATAGGAATCCACTTTCCCAGCAAAAAATAGTTATTAAGTAAACACTAACATATAAATGGGGATGGGGGGTGTACTTTTTTTTAAGTTATTCCCTTCTTTATGTTTTAATCCCATTGATAAATTAAGCAATCACTGTAAAAGGAGGTGAAAAAGCTTGAAAACCAAAATTATCCTACTCATACTAACCCTTTTTTTAACCATCACTACCGCCAATGCCGCTGATTTCTATGTTAACCCTGATACCGGGGATGATACTAACACTGGTACCACTCCGGGTGATCCATTTCTAACCATTAACCGGGGTGTGACCAGTGTAACCGATCCTTCAGATGTGGTTAACCTGGCATCGGGAACCTACAGTGATGTGGGGGACTACAACATTGACGTAACCCAGAGTATGACTGTTCAGGGTGCCGGGGAAGGACAGACCATCATCGACCCCCAGAGTAACGGTCGGGTGTTCAACATCGGCAGCGGAGTTAATTTCCTGCTGGCGGGGGTAACCATTCAGAATGGTAAAGCACCAGACGGTTCTGAGTCTCCCGGTGAACCCGGAGGTGCCATACTAAATCAGGGCAACCTCACCGTCACCGACTCCACTTTCACCAGCAACCGGGCCGGTAATGGTAATGCCATGACCGACTCCCAGATTGGGGGTAATGGTGGGGCCATTTACAGTACGGGAACACTCACCATAACTGGATGCACCTTTAACACCAACAGTGCGGGAAACGGTAACAACGCCGGGTTCCGGGCCGGAACCGGAGGTAATGGTGGGGCCATTTTCAGCCTCACCAACTTCACCATCACTGACACGGTCTTCAACTCCAACACTGCCGGTAACGCCGGTAGCACCGGGCAACACGGTAGTCCTGGAGGATCAGGGGGAGCCATCTACAACCTGGGAGTATCTACCGTAACTGGATCCACCTTCGACCACAATGCCGGTGGAAACGGCAGTAACTCTGGATGGGAATCAGCCCGAGGAGGTTACGGTGGGGCTATTTTCAGCCTCAATGATCTGGACATCACCAGCAGTAACTTCACCGCTAACCACGTGGGAAGCTGGGGTAACGGAGAAACCACGGTCAATGGTGCGGATGGTGGTGCCATTTACACCATTGGGAAGTTAAACATCACCGACTGTATCTTCACCGGTAACCTGGCCGGAGATGGTAACAGCCAAATTGATTTTACTGGCGGAGATGGTGGATCAGGAGGTGCCATTTACTGCCTCAACATCCTTGAAGTCCGGGATAGTACCTTCCAGTCTAACCAGGCTGGTAACGGTGGTAATAATAATAACCACTATGAAAATGGTGGTAATGGTGGTAATGGTGGGGCAATCTACGCCGGAAATCTCCTCCTATCATCATCCACATTCACTGCTAACCTGGCAGGTAACGGTGGTAATGCCAATGCCGAAGATGATGTCTATGCTGGTAACGGTGGTAACGGATTTACCGCAGGTATTGCTGGTTCTGGTGGGGCCATCTACATCGTGGGTACCTTGAACATCACCCAATCCAGTTTCAACAGTAACCTGGCCGGTACTGGGGGCAGTGGACCTACTGCAGGATCCGGTGGGGAAGGTGGTGCCATTTATAACATAGGACTATTCGAGATGGAAGATACCACCTTCTCTTCCAACCGGGCTGGTAATGGTGGAGAAAACACTGGAGAGGGAAATGGTGCTAGTGGTGGGAGCGGAGGAGCCATATATTTAATTGGGCTTTTAAACTCTGAAAACACCAGCTTCCAGTCCAACCAGGCGGGTAATGGTGGAAATGCTCTGGGAGCAGGATCACCTGGTTCTGGAGGCTTCGGAGGGGCAATCTTTGCCCTGGGAGTTCTCAACCTCAGCCAGGGTAACTGCACTGGAAACAGTGCCGGTACAGGTTCTGTCCCGGGATTTGGGGGTGCCCTGTACATCTACCATCAGACTGATAGTCCCAGCACCATAACCGGTTACAACTTCCTGGATAACACCTCACCACGGGGTGGGGGTGCCATAGCCAACGTAGGGGGAACCATCACCGTCAACTACAACCGCTTCCGGGATAACCTTGCACCACAGGGTAGTGCCGTATACATCGAATCCGAAGAAATCACCGATCTCCAGTACAACTGGTGGGGAATCAACAATCCCTTCTTCACACCACTGATCCAGGGGCCAGCCGATTACACGCCCTGGTTAATACTGTCCATAACTGCCAACCCCACTACTATAAGTGCCGGGGCCAACTCGGCAATTACCACGGACCTCTACACGGACTCGGATGGTGGCAACCACCAGGCACAATCCAGCCTCTACCCGGCCTACATACCAGTGACCTTAACCACGGACCTCGGTAACATTGGCAGTAAGACCCTGTTAACCAACCTGTTCTATGGAGCTGCTGGAGGAACCCTCAGGGGGGATGAAGGCGCAGGACTGGCCCTGGTCCGGTCCCTGGTGGACTATGATACCAGTGTCTTTACCCGGGTAACCATAACCGCAGATCCGGTAAATGGAGCCACAGTAAATGCTGCCACCAGTACCTCAAACAGGAAAACAGTGGCCCTGCAGAACACCGGTGCACCACTGGTGGGAATAATCATGGCCCTACTCCTGGTCACCGCCGGACTATTGGGAACACGCAAGATGTAACTAGAGGATTGTATAATCCTCTTTCCCCTATTTTTTTTAGATTTTTTTAAGTCAAAAAAAATAATTTAATTCTTAAATAGTTCTAATAATATTGTTAAAGATTTTAAACTCTTTTTTCCCGATTGAGTTTGCTATTAATGATTTAAGGTGGCTAAACATGGAATAGGAATGAGTTAACGGATTTAGGAGAAGAAAAACTTAGGGGAAGATTAATCATAGAAAACATAGCAATCATAGAAAATTTCTATGTTTACTATGATTACCTATTAACTTTATATCATCAGTCAAACATAGAAAACATAGCAATCATAGAATTTTTCTATGTTTACTATGGAACATGGTGTGTTTAGTATGAACCCCTTTAGAAAAAGAACCGGTATTTTCCCCTCATATTTCACTGGCAGGGATGATGAACTTAATGAATTAAGGGAGATCTACGAATCTACGCAGGCCGGAGCTGCCGGCCATATAATCATCTACGGTCCCAAAGGTATTGGAAAAACATGCCTACTTATCAAATTTGAAGAAGAGTTGAAAGGCGTTGATGAAGTTTATCCCGTACGCATTCCTCTTATTGAGGGTGACTTTGATGAAATTTACACTTTAATTATTGATAAAGCTGCTGAAACTCTTAAAATAGGTGAAGGAAATTTTTGGGATGATATAACCTCTTTAGGGGTTAACATTCCCCTGGCCGGAGGATTTACCGTGTCCAGAAAAAGACCCACAACCAGTCCATCTGTAGCCCTTGAAAGGATATTAAAATCAATATACAACAAATTAACAGGTGAAAATCCAGTTTTAATACTTTTATTTGATGATCTTCAAAGAATTATTCCAAATAAAGGTACGAACAAGGTTTTAAACATATTACAGAATGCCCTAGTGGAACTTAATCTAAAGGGTATGAATGTAATGTTCGTGGCCACCGGGGCACATGACATATTTTCACAAATACAGGATCACCTTGATTCTGCTGTTAGAATATTTGAGCCTTATGAGCTCAAACCATTATCAAAAAATGAAGTAAATGATGCTATATTCATACCTGCAGATAATGAAGGTGTTAAATTTGCTGAGGAAGTAATAGATTCAATATATAAAATGTCAGAGGGAATTCCTTACTATATGCAAGTTTTAGCCTACAACTGTTTTGCTGAAGCAGTTGATGGTAAAGTAGGAGTTAATGAGCTTAAAAAATCATTTCCCCGATCACTGGATCTCTTGGCCCAAAGAGAGTTCAGGGGGATGTATGAGAAGTCAACCAATGAAGAAAGAAATATTCTGGGGTTGATGGCGGAGAATCCGAAAGAAATTTTATCATACAAGGAAATCAAAGAAGGTTTGAAATTAAAATCAGAACCATCTTTCTGGTTAAGAGCCATGGTAAACAAGAATCTCATAATAAAGAAAAGTCGTGGTAAATATTGTCTTCGGGACAGATTATTCAAAGAATATCTGAGAACATTCAAGCCCTATAGAGAAAATGGAACCTATTAAATTTATTATATTAAGAAAAAAGATCCAGAAAGTCACTTTTATTACTTAAAGATCCAGATAGTCTCGTTGATTACTCAGAACACTACGGTATTTTTGAAAATAGAAGGAAAAAAATATAATTATCCTTCTTTGCAAATATTATTTAAACCCGGTTCTCCTTCTGGTCAAAATAGTCCAGCTGGTCCTGGATCACGTCACTGAGACTGTATTCAATTTTTGCACCTATCTTCTGGATTTTCTGGTTATCACAGAGGAGTAATGGTATCTCTGATGGTCGGAACCGGTCGGGGTTGAACTCAATGGTCAGGGGTCCCTGGTCCGTGGTGACCTTAATTCCCTTATCCTGGATGGTGTACTCCAGCTGGTTTTCCAGTATCATCTGGTCCACCCGGGTCTTGTCGAACTTAACCCCAAAGATAGGGTCATCTACCAGTTCGGTGGGGTTGTCGATGGTCTTGCTCTGGTCATCTCCTTTAAGGGTTTCAATCTGGTTTATGTTCCATCCGGCCCTTTCCAGTCCCAGGAGTATGTAGCTCAGGACGGAGTTGGTTCTCATGGATCCCTGGTTGTACACTTCACCGGCACGTCCCTTACTGGCCAGTACCTGGTACCCGTGGATTATGTCGGTTACATGTGACCAGTCCCGGCAGGCATTGAGGTTGCCGATGGTTATCCGGTCGGTTTCACCGTACTTCAGTTTCATGATCTGGTTGGTTATGATGGAGGTCACGAACATCATACCCCTACCGGCCCCTTCGTGGTTGAAGGCCCGGGAAACCACGGTATCCAGGCCGTAGGAGTGGTGGTAGTTCTGCATCAGGAAATCCCCAGAAACCTTGGACACGGCGTAGGGGGACATGGGACGCAGGGGGTTGGATTCACTGATAGGTAACTCGGGGATCCTCTCCGGTTCCGGGAAGATGGTCTTACCTGAATCAAGGGCACGCTGGTACTGTTCCTGGGAGGATATGACCATACCGTACACTTCACTGGAACCAGCAAACACTATCTTGGCGTCAACATCCTTGATCCGCACGGCTTCCAGGAGATTGGCGGTACCAATGGTGTTGATATCCTGGGTATCCAGGGGGCGGCGGAAGGAAAACTCCACACTGGACTGGGCTGCCAAGTGGAAGATCACATCGGGCTGGGAATGGTCCAGGGCACTGGCCAGGGAGGATATATTTCCCAGATCACCCTCCAGCATCTTCAACTTGTCCTTAATACCCTTATCAATCAAGTTCTTTTCCATGGCCACCATATCTTCCGGCCTTATAAAACCATAAACATCTGAACCTTTATCTAAAAGTTCTTTAGCCAGATATGAGCCCACAAATCCATTGGCCCCAGTTATGAGGACGTTCTTTCCATTCCAGTTCATACTAATATACTTCCTTCCTTTTTTTACGCGATGTAAAAATTTTTCTTGCACTTATACTTCCTTTTTATTGGCAAGGTAAATTTTTCTTAAAACATACTCTAAAAATTTTTAACACACGCTAAAACTTAACACTCTCTAAAACAATAAGTTCCAGGTTAAAATTACTTAGATTATAGTACATCCCTAAAATCTTATAAAACTATTTGAATTCTTTTTAAGTAGGGCTTCATCTTTTTGCTCATGGTTTCATTTTGCTCATGGTTTCATTCCAGACCCTTGGAGAAAAAGAGTATCTCAAAAGAGTATCCCAAATTCGAAAGGTTTATTATTACTGACCCGGGAATAAGTATTGGGTGAAGGGGGATTTAGTGTTAATAAAATCTTGAGGGATTATAAAATTTTATAGAATAATTTAAGGAAATCTTGGGGATTTTAATGAAAATTAATAGGTTTTTAATGAAATCTTAGAGTTTTATGGAATCTTAAAGTTTTGATGAATCTTGGGGATTTGATGAAATATAATTGGTTTTGATGAAATTCAAAGCTTTGATGAAAATTTAGGGGTTTTTACAATGTTTAAAAGGTGTTTTTAATGGTGGATGAGGTTAAAACTGGGTGGGCAGTTCTCTTTGTTGTTTCTCTGTCTCTGTTTATCATTGGGCTGGACAGTACCTTTATGAATGTGGCCATGATGTACCTGGTGAAGGATTTGCACACCACCCTGGGGAATGTGCAGTCTATAATCGCCGTGTACACTCTGGTCATGGGGTGTTTCGTCCTATTCGGGGCTAAAATGCAGGATGTAATGGGTCGGAAGAGGACCTTCCTAACCGGGGCCATTATTTACGGTATTGGTACGGTTATTGCTGCCACCAGTCTCAATAGTGGCATGTTGCTCCTGGGATGGTCAGTTATTGAGGGATTCGGGGCAGCTCTCATGCTACCTGCCACTTCCTCCATAATCACTTCCACCTACTCCGGACCCCGGAGGACCTTTGCCCTGGGATTCACCGCCACGGTCTTCACGGTATCCGTGGCCATAGGACCCCTCCTGGGAGGGTTCCTCACCACTTTCTACTCCTGGAGATGGGGTTTTGGACTGGAAACCATCGTGGTCCTGGCTATACTCCTCCTGTCCCGGCACCTCACTGAATCACCCCAGGTGCTGCAGTGGTCGGATCTCAACATCAAGGGGGCCCTTCTCTCGGCAGCAGGGATATTAATCGTTATCATTGGTGTACTCCAGTTAAACACCCCCTACACCTGGCTTAACTATGCCGGGACTATTATCAACCCGGTGGGATTTGCGGTGGCCATGGCCATGATCATCACCGGAGTCATTCTCCTGGTGATATTCTTCTTCTACCAGAGGAAGCTCATCCGGCAGGGTAAAAAATCATTCATGAATGTGGACATCCTCAAAAGTCGTCCCTTCACCTTTGGGGTGGTTTCCATACTGATCATGGCCCTGATCCAGGCCGGTATCTTCTACCTGGTTCCCCTCTACGTGCAGACCCGTTGGCAGACCGATGCCCTGACCACTGGCCTTATACTCCTGGCGGCACCCCTGGGGAGTCTAATTTTCTCCCTCAGCGCTAACAAGCTGACCCAGTACCTGAAACACAACCACATGGTGTCTATTGGTTTTGTGGTTTCCATGGTGGCCATTTTAACCTTGTACATGGTATTCCTGGATTATGTGAATCTAACCATGTACCATCTTATCCCTGGCCTCTTTATCCTGGGAGCGGGGTTGGGACTGGCCCTTCCCAATCTCAACAATATCATTCTCTCCAGTCTGGATGAGTCCCAGTACGCGGATGGTTCGGGGATTCTCAGCACCTTCAACAACGTGGGATCCTCCATTGGAACGGTCCTGATTGGGCTTATCTTCTTCATAGCTGTCTATTTTAGTGTGGTCAGTTCCCTCCCGGTGGAGTACCCTCAGTACCAGGACCAGCAAATCCTGAACCAGGATATTTACTCCTGGGTGGACCAGGTGATACACCCCAATGCTACCAGCATAGAGAAGGATCACAACCTCCTCAGTCTCACCCTTTACTCTGGGGCCCAGGGAATGCAGTTTGCCTTCCTGTCAACTGCATTACTCCTGTTTGTAGGGTTCCTGTTATCCTTATTTATCAAACCGCCCCCTATGGGATAGATTTGATAGGTGTTACAATTTTTTTTCAAAAATTATTTCCATTTTTTTTTAAATTTCATTTTAAAGACTTTTTTAAAAATTAGTGGATTAAGTAATCGATACACGCAAAAAAAAGCTTAGAGTCACTTGTGTAGATAGATACACTTGATGATTTAGTGTACTT
>NPID01002860.1_pt5 | contig 15268 bp, 17 predicted proteins | sample 8637491 | NCBI WGS metagenome assembly NPID01 (sample SAMN07420843, study PRJNA396082) | bioreactor metagenome | isolation source: sample BA6 brine-fed electro-methanogenic bioreactor BA | place: Japan: Kochi | collected 2016-06-14 | reverse complement strand
TTAACGGATTCATTTAACGCTTTTTCTCTTTCTTCATCAAAAGGAGAGATTGGGTTATTCCAAATACCGACTTCCGCGATGATTATATCGGTATCATTTGCTGCTTGAACATATTCGTTAATAGCGTTTTCTGAGGCATCAAACGACAAAGGAAAGTATGCTGCGCTGTACCCCAAATCTTTGTGAGTTTTAATCCACTCTTCAGGTGTAGAAAAATTTTGTAGAATTGGTCCGCCTAACCGGATTGGGTATTTTTCCATATTTAGTCCTGTTGTTTACAGACTACAAATTACAAATTATTTACCCGTCGGACATTTTTATTCATCAAATTTTCATATTCGGTTCAGCGATTGTCTTCTAACTTCAAAATTGATAATTGACGAAGGACAAACATTCATCTCTGTCGGAATTGGTTGAATTCTAAACGGGTGGGTGGGGCACAGGCAAGAATGTCTGTGCTACAGTTTAAAATAATTTTTAGAGGTCTCATTAAAAATGGACACTGACGAAAAATCTAATTGATTATGAATTTTGGGATGTTTAAACTGAATTCACAAAACTCATTAAATGAAGGAGAAGATTTGAAAAGGATAATTTTTTTAGTTCTTGTTTTAACAACTCTTTTAATTGCTCAATCTAAATGGCAACCCCAAATAGAAAAAATCAACAAAGCGATGATTGAAGCGGTAATGAACAACAATCCCCAAGCAACAATAGAATATTATGTTGAAGACGCTGTTTCAATGCCGAGTTATATGCCGATGATGGTTGGGATTGATGAGATGTTAAAAAGCATCGAAAAAAATGATGATGAGGATGTTAAGTGGTTATCATTTGATTTGACAACCAAATTTGTTTGGGAAAGCGGTGACTTTGTTGTTGAAATTGGCAATTACAATTACTCGATGGAAATCCCGATGATGCCTGAACCGTTCAATGATGTTGGAAAGTATATGACCGTTTATGAAATTCAGGAAGACGGATCACTTAAAATTAAAGCCGAAACTTGGAACACTGATTTGAATCCCTGGGCAGCTATGGAGCAGCCGGCACCACCTCAAGAAGAAGTGTCTCCGCCGCCTCCGCCAAAGGTTGAATAGTATATAAAAGTAAATGTCAATTAACAGTTTATCTATTTTATACGTTGAGAGCAGTTTAAGTAAACTCATTTACGTAAGCCATATAATCCGAGTTTTTTTTATAGGACGTGTTGAAGAAATTTTTTCGGAATAAGGTGTAAGTATGTTAAAAATCGCCTGTCGTAAATATAGATTGAATGAGGGAAGGTCTGAATTATCGATGGTTTCTTTTCGTAAGCCAGGTTAAAAGCAATTAAACTTGTTTGATTAGTGAACCAATTGTGTCAATAAATAACAGCAGAAAGATAGCCGACAACTTCCGAAGTATCACCGCTGGTATCGCCTGAATCGCTTCTGTGAATAACTTTTGAGTTAGTTTTGTTGAGCTTTGCTGCTGCTTTCATTAATGCAACAATTGCACCTCCGCCGCAGGCTTCACAATTTCTATCTTCTAAATCGGATTGAAGTCTATCATATTCGAATGCCGTGATTCTTTCGGCTACAATAGTATCAAGTTTGTTTGCTTGCTCGCGAGTATAAAAGTGTGACAAATCGGAACTGGCTACTATTAATGTATTTTTATCATAAACCTCGGCGAGTTTTTCCGCTAATTCATCTACAAACACTTTTGATTGATCTCCGATTACAACCGGTAAAATCTTAATATCGGGATAGAGAAATTGTAAAAAGGGGAGTTGTACTTCCAAAGCATGTTCGGCACGATGGCCGGCTAAACCGGTAAAAATATTTTTACTTTCGGCAAGGAAATTATTGCGAAGTTCTTTATCAACTTCTACAATCCCCATAGGAGTTTTATAAGCATCTCCTTCAAAAACGGAAATCCCCGGGAAATATTCTCTATGGCTCGGAGAAATGATAATTGCTTTTTCATATTTAGCGTCTGATACAGCATTATAACCATAAGCAGCAGTTCTACCGGAGTAAATATATCCCGCATGCGGAGCCACTAAACCCATCACATCTTCATATTTATTTTCGGATGAAGTAATGTCAAAAAGCAATTCAAGCTGCTCACGTAACTTGATTTCGCTTGCGGGATAAAACATTCCTGCAACAGCAGGTTCTCTAACTGACTGCATTATCGTTCTCCAGTTCTTTTTCGTTGAAAACAGTTGCCGTAAAGAGTGAGATATTCAACAGTTTTTCACGCCACAAATTTTGCCGCACACCGGTTTTTCTACAAATAGCATCGAGGTATTGTTCTTTGTTCATACCGTGTTCAACAGGGACTTGTGGAAGCAGCAGCCCGCGTTTTCCACCTTCTTCCAAAATGAGTCCGTGTTTGCCAACCACAATATCATCATAACTTTTCATAGGAAAAGGCTCGGATAAAACTGAAACCTCGATCTCAATTTGTTCATATTCGGTTTTTGTCAGCGGATAAAATCTCGGGTCATTAAAAGCAGCACCAATTGCCGCATCCTTAATCGTCTCATATAACGGATCATTTGATGTAATGTACCCGATACAGCCGCGCAATTGTCCGGCTAATGTTAGTGTAACAAAAACACCGCATTTGGATTTTAAGACGGGGTGGTCGTCAACATTTATGGCAGCAGGTTTTTTGTTGAACAGTTTTGATTCAATACTTTCTCTTGCCAAATTAATCAAGAGTTTCTTTTCTTCGAACGAGAAATTCATTTTAATCTCACTCGATTTTATAAATCACAACTTCATCTTTTCCTTTTAATAGAAACAGAAAATTTTTATAAACAAAAAACGAATCGACCATAAAAGAATCAACGTTTTGTGAAAGCGTCTCCGTAAAAATTTCTTTGCCGGAATCAACATTGACGGCAAGAAACTTGTTTGTCATATTATTGCCGGTTTCTTTAGTGTGATAACTTGCCAGCAGCGTATTTTTAAAAACATTATATTCAACATCACCGACAATAGCAAGTTTTGATTTAAAATCAGTTAAAAATGAATCTATTTTTTCATTTTTTGAGGGAATAGTTTCGGGGAAGATGTAGGCAGAATGATCCTCTTCGTGTCGCGATTTATCGTAAATCAAATTTACTTTTTCGGCATCGGTTTTCAAATCTTTAACGAGTTCTCCGGTTTTATAATCAAGTGCGAAAAACTGTCTTCCTTCAAATAATTCTTTGAAGCAATAAACTTTATCATCGTAAAGAAACAAATAAGAATGTTCTTCATCTCTCCAAAGGATTTCACGTTTTGATATATCATAAGCTATAATTTCTTTATGTCCCGGCATATCCGGTTTTTCAAAAAGGTGAAAGTAAATTATGCCTTTGTAAATCTTTTCGATACCGATCCAATATTTTTCTTCGAGTTGTAAATCCGTAAAGACCTCATGTTTGTTTTCCAACTCAAAACTATCGAAGTAAACTTGTTTATCTTTCGTATCTCTTTTTTCAATAACAATATTTTCATCATCAGTAATAAGTATTCGCCAGATTTGTTTGTTCGGTTTGTATTCTATGTGTTTTGTGAAATTCATTTTTGTTTTAAGACCCGTCTATTCTCCAAAATAAATTAATCTGTTTAAACGCTACTTCAACTCTTCTAAAATCTTTTTAAGTTTTTCCGTTTGTTCGGTCCAATCATGCTGCTTGGCTTTTTCCTTTTCAACTACATCAGCCGGAGCGTTGTTTACAAATTTCTCGTTGGATAGTTTTTTGCTTACGCCGTTAAGCAGTCCTTCCAATCGATTAATTTCCTTTTCCAATCTTTGACGTTCAACGTCCAAATCAATCAATCCTTCAAGTGGAATGTAAATATCGCATCCTTTAACCACAGCCGAAGCGCTTGCTTTCGGTTTTTCAAGATCGGCATCAACGGTTAAGTTTTCAACCTTCACTAATGATTTGATGTACCTTTTCTGAACGTCGGTAACTTTATCGGCTTTCAAATAAAGGTCGATTTGTTTTGAAGGGGCGATGTTCATTTCGCCGCGGATATTTCTAATTGCAGTAACAACACTTTGCATAAATTCAATTTCTTCTTCGGCTGCTTTGTTGATTTTGTTTTCATCAGCTTCGGGGAATTTTGAAATAGAAATGCTTTCACCTTCTTTTCGTTCAACAAGCAATTGCCAGATTTCTTCGGTAATGTAAGGCATCATTGGATGAAGCAGCTTCATCATTTCTTCAAATAATTTTATTGAACGTGAAAGAACAGCGGCTTTCTCTTCGGTATCTTCGGAGTAAATTCTGTTCTTTGACATTTCGAGATACCAATCGCAGAAATCGTTCCAAATAAATCCGTAAATAATTTTATGTGCGCCGTTAATATCAAATTTATCGAGTGCAGCTTTATAATTTTTAATTGTACTGTGTAAACGCGACTCAATCCACTTATCCGAAAAGTCAATATGTTTATCGGTAAGAGATTCATCAAGTTCAATATCCTGTGCGTTCATCAAAAGGAATCTTGCGGCATTCCAAATTTTGTTTGCAAAGTTTCGCCCGATTTCACATTTCTCGGTTGAGAACAGCACATCTTGACCGAGCGGGGCAAGATAATTTATTGTAAACCTCAAAGCATCTGCCCCGTATTGGTCAATTACTTCAAGCGGGTCCGGGGAGTTGCCGAGCGACTTGCTCATTTTTCGTCCTTTTTCCTCTCGGATGACACTTGTGAAATAAACATCTTTGAAAGGTATATCATTCATAAAATGCATTCCGGCCATAATCATTCGTGCAACCCAAAAGAAAATTATATCGGGTGCGGTAACAAGTAAATCGGTTGGATAATAATATCTTTGGTCTTCCTCGGTTGTAAAAACATCTTGCGCCCAAAGCCAGCTTGATGCCCAGGTATCGAGTACGTCTTCTTCTTGAGTCCAGTTTTCTATATCCTTCGGTGGTTCAACTTCGCAGTAAATTTCGTTTGTTTCTTTATGATACCAAACGGGAATTCGATGTCCCCAATAAAGCTGGCGAGAGATACACCAATCTTTTATGTTTTCCATCCAATGTTTATAGGTTTTCACCCAATGGTTCGGATGGAAATTAATCTTTCCTTCTTCGACAACTTTTAATGCTCTTTTACCGAGTGCGTCCATCTTCATAAACCACTGTTCGGAAAGATAAGGTTCAATAGGAACACCGCCGCGCTCTGAATAGCCAACATTGTTTGTGTAATCTTCAATTTTTTCGAGCAGACCTAATTCCTCAAACGTGGAAACAACTTTTTCTCTTACTTCGTATCTATCTAACCCGCTAAATTCTTCGGGAACGTTATTGTTTGTTGTTGCGTCTTCATTGAAGATGTTAACCATTTCAAGATTATGACGCATTCCCATCTCGTAATCGTTTACGTCGTGTGCGGGTGTTACTTTAACAGCTCCGGTACCAAATTCTTTATCTACATATTCATCGGCAAAGATTGGTATTTCTCTGCCAACTATGGGAAGAACAACTTTTTTCCCGATTAAATCTTTATATCGTTCGTCCTCGGGATTAACCGCAACTCCAGTATCACCCAGCATTGTCTCGGGGCGTGTTGTTGCAACGACTAATTTTACATCACTGTCTTTAACCGGGTATTGGAAATACCAGAGTTTCCCGTTTACCTGACGGAAGATAACCTCTTCATCGGAGATGGCGGATTTTGAAGCGGGATCCCAGTTTACCATTCTGTAACCGCGGTATATCAAGCCCTCTTTGTAAAGTTTTACGAATGCTTCAATTACTTTTTTGTAGTAGTGATCATCCATCGTAAAACGTTCACGTTCCCAATCGCAGCTTACGCCTAATTTGCGTAACTGTTTAGTAATAATCCCGCCGTATTTTTCGGTCCATTCCCAGCAGTGCTTTAAGAATTCATCCCGGCTTATGGAATTTTTATCGATTCCTTTTTCCTTAAGAAAGTTTACAACTTTAGTTTCGGTGGCAATTGAAGCGTGATCAGTTCCCGGAACCCAGCAAGCATTATAGCCCAGCATTCTTTTGTAGCGAACATATACATCTTGAATAGTGTTGTTTAAAACGTGTCCGAGTGTAAGCATCCCAGTAACATTCGGCGGAGGAATTACTACTGTATAAGCCTCTTTTGATTCATCAACTTCGGAGTGATAAAGTCGGTGTTCTTCCCAGTACTTATACCATTTGTCTTCAACTTCATTCGGGTTGTAAGCTTTCGGGATATCGGATAAATTTTTGACCTTCATTGCATGCCTTTTTATGAAAAATACAAGGGACAAATATAATGAAAAATGAGGAGTGTATTTAAACCGGGGGGTATCGTGTGTAAATTTTAGAATGCCATAAATAGCAATCGAGCTTGCTTATAAAAAATCTCTGTTTTAATTGAAAGGTTTTACTTGCTTCATAAAAGAATAAATCAATAAATTCTTTTGAGGATTAATTCCATTTACAAACAGGAGGTAGAATGGACTTTAACGAACAAACTCAACCGCAGCAGGATGATTCCGCTCGTCATCTAAACGATATGGCAGCCGTTGGTGAAAATATGGTTGGCTGGCTGAAGTTTCTTGGTGTTGTTAATATAATAATGGGAGTTTTTGTCGCATTAAGTATTGTTGGTATTCTTGTTGCGTGGCTTCCAATTTGGCTCGGCGTTCTTTTATTCCAAGCCGGCAACCAAATTACAGAAGCAAGAGTAAGCAGAAATTATTTTCACTTAGTGGAAATGATGCGAAAGTTTAAAATGTATTTTATGATACAGGGCATTCTTCTTTTAATTTCATTGATTTTTGCGGTGATAGGGTTTTTGAGTTTTGGTGCTGCAATAATTGGTGCTTTCGGTAACGGGGATTTTAATACTTATTGATTTGGAAATTTCGTAGTAGAGACTTGATTAATCAAGTCTCTACAAAAATTAATTGTTACTTTTTCTGCAAATACACTTTACCGCTGATGGTTTCAATTCTTATTCTATTTGAACCGTTACCTCTTACTCCGGTTGCGATTAATTTTTTTGTGTCATTGTCCCAATCCCGCTCGGCATCTACGACTTTTTCAGATAAATCAAAATCACTAATAACATCAACTTTATCGGCATCATCTTCATCGTAAACAATTTCAATTTCTATATCCATAGCGAGATCGGCGGGGACGAAAAGTTTTATATCTCCACCCATCGAAGTTAATTTTACATCGCGGCTGCCTTCTGTTCCTTTTACTTCAACTTCAACATCGCCGCCCATTGTTTTTGCTTCAACCCAACCGGCAATTTCTTTAATCACAATGTCACCGCCCATAGTTTCGGCTTTAACGTATTCGGCTGCTTTGTTTACATTAATACTGCCGCCCATAGTTTTTACATTTGCGCCGGTCATTGCTTCATCAACATTAATTGCTCCACCCATGCTTTTTATTTTTACTTCTTTACCGGAAGAGGACTTACTGTTCTTCACATTTTTTTGAGTAATGCTTCCGCCCATAGTTGAGGCATCAACATCACCCACGACATTTTCAATCAGCACACTGCCGCCCATCGTGCTAACTTCGCCGTCAACTTCTGAATCAACCAATTCAATTGATCCCCCCATTGTTGAAAAGTCGACTTCCCCTTTTAGATTTTTCAAGTTAAGCGAGCCGCCCATTGTAGTTCCTTCCAAATCTCCGTCAACATTTTCAACGCTAAGTTCACCGCCCATAGTTTCGAGAGCAAGATCAAATTTGTTGGGTACTTTTACCTTCACTTGACCGCCGGTAGATCGTCTTCTATCGTCGGCTTTGTAATCGGCTACAATTAAAACGCCGTAAGAAGTTTCGGAAATATCGATTGTAACTTTATCTGCATCACGACCGTGAATATTTACATCAGCTTCAACAATATTTTTATCCCAGCCTTCAATAATTATATCCGCACCGGTTTCAAGGTCAACAACAAGTCTTTGTCCCGGCTGCACATTGATCGTTTTTTTCTCCTGCGGAAAAGCAAAGAGTAGTGTGCAAGAAAACAATAATGCCAATAACAATTTTGAGTAATTCATTTTTCCCCCAATTAGTTTTTCTTTTTGATTTGTATATCACCGAAAGTAGTTTTCAAATTAATCTTAGCCCCGCCGCCGTTTATTGTAAAATCCCCCTCAACTTGTCCGCGATTATCTCTTATGTCTCCGTCAAAATCCGACCGGATTATTCTGCGATTATCCTTTCCCCAATCCGCAGCATTAGCTATTGCTTCAACATTTACCTTGACGTTTGACGGCAGTGTAATAATAATATCTCCCGCATCGGTTCTAAGTTCTGAGTCATTATCGCCTGTTGGAGTTAGGTTTGCGTAAATATTTCCTGCCGATGTTCTTGCGTTAATTGAGCCGGTAATATTTTTCAGTTCTATATTTCCGCCGCCTGTACTTACGTCAACAAAACCGTTTGCATTACCAATAAAAATATTGCCGCCGTATGTTTTAGCTCTTACGCTGTTTTGCGCCTGATCAAGTCTTATTTCACCGCCGAATGTTGTTAGTTCAACGTCGCCGTTGGACTGATCAACATCAATATCCCCGCCGAAAGTAGTAACCTTTCGAACATTGTTAATTTTACTGAGCTTAATATCTCCTCCCATTGTTTTTACTTCGGTTGCAGAGCCTTGAATATCTCCACCGGTTAAATTTCCCCCTTGCGATGAGACGGTTGCTCTACCGGAAATTTTTTCGAAGAAAATATCTCCCCCCATTGTTTCTAATTTTGCATTACCCGTGATACTCCTTACAGAAATATCACCTGCCATTGTATTGATTTTTACATCACCTTCAATATCGTTGGTGAGTTTTATATCTCCGCTTGTTGTGTGAAGGTCTAAATTAACTTGAGCTGGCACAGTGATTGAATAATCAGCATTTCTGCCCCAGCCCCATTTGCCGACATACTTTATTGTAACAGTATTGCCACTTGATGAAATGTCAAGATGTCTTAAGTCATCTTCATCAAGTCCATCAACTTTTACAAGCGCTTCGTTTTTGTTCCAAGTTTTTATGTCAATATCACCTGGATTAACTTCCACCCTAAGCGTACCGCCTTTTTCAAGAGCAAGAGTTTTAGTGATAACTTCACGTTGTGCGTCTATATTTGAGACTACCACACCTAACAGAAGTATTACACAAATGTTTATCATCTTTTTCATTTTAATTTGCTCCTTGAATTAGTGAAGCGGCTTTTAACCTAATATAATTTTGATCACCGTTACCTAATTCATTATCTATTACATTTTTAAGTTCATTATCTATAGATCTGCCTTGCAGTTTTAGTTCTGCAAGAGCGTTAATTGCTGCTACTTTTAAACCGGGATTCACATCGTTAGCAAGTACAAACAAATAGGTATCCCGCAATTCATCATCGTATGGTAATTTTTTCAGTGCATTTAATGCTTCTCTTCTAACTCCTGCATTTGGATCGGTTTTAACCGCATTTATAAGCGCCGCTTTAATTTTAGGGTCAACAAAAGCTGCTCTATCGGTTTGATTTGAAAGGGTGCTTACTGTTTTGATTCTAACACCGGGATTATCAGAATTAGCGAGAGCGGCTGCTAATAATTTTTGAACACGCGGATCATTCAAATCACCTTTGTAGGAGATAGGTCTGATTACATCAAAGCTTATTTCTATTTCACCTTTACCGGTGAAGGGATCGTTAAACCGGATGTTGGAAATGTTAATTTCGTTTCTATCGATTGTATCTAAATCTATTTCATTTGGATTATTGCCGGTAAATATCCGCGGGGTTGATGAACTGAAGATAACATAACCGAGAAGGAATCCTACCAACAAAGTTGTCGCCATTGCGTATGCAGCTTTAAAGTTGCCGAAGAAAATGAGATCAAACATAGATTTAGATTTATTTTCGGTTGAATCTTTTTCACTTTGGTTTTCTATTGTATTGAATAACTCTTTGCGGAAATTCTGAAGTGAGTTTTCATCAATTGGTTCAGGTTTAGATTCACTTACAACAGCATAAAACTTTTTTAGTGCTTCATACTCGTTTTTATACTCATCCGATTCGGCGATTTTATTTTCAACAAACTCTTGGTCTCTTTCATCGAGTTCACCGAGGACATATAGTTCCAATAATTCCAAAAACTTATCTTGTTTCATTTTTAAACCTCAATTACACCTTTTAATTGTTTTCTCATTTTACCGGATGCGTTGAAAAGGTAACGCTTCACCGTTCCTTCTGCACACTGCATCATATCTGCAATTTCTTTTATTTTATATCCGTCAAAATATTTTAATGTAAATGCCATCTTTTGCTGAGCGGGTAATTTTTCCAAGGCTTTATTTATGTAAAATTGATTTTCATTCATTTCCGTTTCATCCTGAACAGAAGAATCCGATTCAATAAAATCCGCTTTCGTTCTTACTTCATCTTCATCCTTACTTACTTGCTCGTTTAATGATTGATGCGTGTTTCTTTTTTTCTTTGAGTTATAGGTTATGCATACATTCGTTGTTATTCTAAATAACCAAGTTGAAAACTCGCTTTTGAACTTGAAATTTTTCAATCCTCTAAAGACTCTAATAAAAACTTCCTGATAAATATCTTTGGCATCATCTTCGTTGTTACTAAAAGACATTGCAATGTTTAGAACTTGGCGGTCATATCTATATACCAATTGTTCAAAAGCCAATTGATCCCCCTGCTGCGCTCTTTTAATTAGTTGAAAATCTTCGTGCATAATTATCGTCTCTTTGCAGTTAGACTTACAAATGCGGGAAAGGTTGTAGGGAAATATGGTGAAATTTGATGATTTATCGAAAATGTTTTGTAGAGATTTGATTAATCAAATCTCTACGGGGTTTGTTTTTGCAACAGATTCTCAGGCATTTTTACCGCTACAACTTCGCCTTGTACGCAAAGTTGGTCTTCGGCATACAGGTTAATATCAACAATTACCTTTTTACCTTTTACTTCACGGATTTTTCCTCTTAGAACTAACTCCGGTCCGAGGGGAGTTGGTTTAAGATATTTTACATTTAGAGAAGCAGTAACGAAACGTAAGGGCGGGTCGGTATCCATTTCACGATTTTCGTGCTTATACATAGCGGCTGCGGCAGAACCCGTACCGTGGCAATCAATTAAAGAAGCTATTAATCCGCCGTAAACATAACCGGGAATTGCGGTGTGATATTCTTTTGGTGTGAAACGGGTTACTGTTTCTTCACCTTCCCAAAATGTTTTTATTTGATGTCCGTGCGGATTAAGTTTACCGCACCCGTAGCAGTGTGCAACATCATCGGGGTAGTAATCCTGAAATGCAAGTTTTTTCATAAAGTTAATTCTTTTGTTTAAGAAATGAGTGTAATTTAGTTTAAATCCTTCGGCAAGATGGAATCTTTAAGACAAAAATTCAAGCTGTGAAATGAGAATTAAGATTATTCAGTTTGCTTGAGCCAATTTTCGGCGATTTGGTTATCAACAAAGATTTTTACATTAGCACCCCGGCTAACGGCGGCAGATTCCCATATCTTAATTTTCTCTAAATGTTCTTCTTTGCAAAGAACAGCCATTCTAATAATCGACGGCATAACGTGCGCGTTGTATTCGGCAAGTTGTACAAGCTCATCGTCGCTCAAATACAGCGCACTCAATTGGTCAATCACTAAAATTTTGTTGCAACTGCTCATCAAACAATTTTCGAACATTTCTTTGCTGAAATTTTTTGCTGTAGTCAAATCCGGACTTCCATCTCTTATAATCACGCGGCAAATTTTGTTTTCAATATTTGATGTAGTTTTCAAGGCATCTCTCCCGGCAAGTAATTCAAAATAGGGAAAAAGAATTATTAATCAAATTACTTTTATAATTGAACCTTACATCTTGTTTTAGAGCGTAAAGTGTTATTTAAATGAAGAGCCCCCGAGATTTTTCAAAGCATTATTCTAATTAATAACTTTCAATAAACTTTAATACTTCTCAAATCCCGGGGATTATGTTTTAATAACTCATTGCATCTAGCTTAACTTTACCTCTGAACACCCAATAAATACTTACAGTGTATGCAAGCACAAAAGGTATACCTATGATTGCAATTGTCAACATTATGCCTAATGTTTTCTGAGATGATGCGGCATTGTAGATATTTAGAGAATATTCAGGATTGGGATTCGATAAAACAATATTCGGGAATAAGCCTATTGCAAACAAGGCAAGCAGTGCTGCAATGCTTGCGGCAGATGATAAGAATGCTCTAAAATCTCTGCCGTGATGAATTTCCCTCGGTATGTTTGCAATAGCCAGCATATTTAACAATGCTACAAGAAATAGGGCAGGTTCATTTTTAAAGTGGTCAATCATGTGCGGATAGTAAATTAATGTAGCCATAGTTGTAGTTACATACATTATCACAAAAAAGATAATTGTGTTGTTTACCCATCCTCTAATTTTATCGTGAAGTTCGCCTTCGGTTTTTAATACACCGTAGATAGCTCCGTGCATCATAAAGAGAGCAAGAGTTGTTAAACCAACCAGTACTGTATACGGATTTAATAAAGTCCAAAAGTTTCCTGCAAATTCTTTATCTGCGCCAAGCGGTACTCCGGTAATGATGTTGCCGAGAGCAACACCCATTAAAATTGCAATAACAATACTTGAGATACTAAAAGCAACATCCCAAGTGCTTCTCCATCTTTTACTTTCTCTTTTGCTCCTGAACTCAATTGCAACCGCTCGGAAAATTAAAACGAATAACAACAGCATAAACGCAGTGTAGAAACCAGAAAACACAGTGGCATAAACGTGCGGGAATGCGGCAAACAGAGCTCCGCCTCCCGTAACAAGCCAAACTTCGTTACCGTCCCATACCGGACCGATGGAGTTGATCAGCAATCTTCTTTCGGNNTCGGTATCATCTTTAACAAGAAGATGGAGAGCGCCCACACCCAAATCGAATCCGTCCAGTATTGCGTAGCCGGTAAGCAATACTCCAATTAATATGAACCAAATCGTGTTTAAGTCAAATGTGAATTCCATTATTTATCCTCTCAGATTAATTTTTATCTATTTACAACTGCTTTACGTCCCTCGTACTCCGTAGAAATTGTTTCGGGATGCTCGGGGCCGTGTTTAATTTTTTCATTTAATAAGTATATAAAGAGGACGAATAAGAGTCCGTAAATTATCATAAACAAGATAAGCGAAAATAGAACCTGACCGCTTTCAACTGCTTTTGAAAGTGCTTCGGATGTTCTAAGCAAACCGTAAACAATCCAAGGTTGTCTTCCTACTTCAGCTGCAGTCCATCCAATTTGATTAGCTATTTGCGGTCCTAAAACAGAGAAGACTAAAATCCACAAGAGCCATCTTGTTTCAAATAATTTTTTTCGTTTCCAATAGATTACACTTATAATACTTATTGCAATTAAAAAGAATCCGATTGCAACCATAAAGTGATATGCTTGAAATACAATATTGACCGGGGGTCTGTCTCCTTCGTCGAATGCGTTTAACCCCGTAACCTCGGCTTTGCTGTCTCCGTAAATTAAATAACTTAAAAGACCTGGAACGGCAATACCAAAACTGACTTCTTGTTTATCATCGTTAACCCATCCAAACAAATACAAATCGGCCGGGGCAGATGAATCGTAATGAGCTTCGTAAGCAGCTAATTTTGCAGGTTGATTTTCACTTACACCAATTGCGCTTTGATGACCGGTAAACAACTGAAATAATGAAGCAAATAGAGCAAGTACTAAAGCAATCTTCATTGATGATTTTGCAAAATCAACATGTTTATTCTTTAATAAATAAAATGCACTCACACTAATAACCAAAAATGCTCCGGCGAGCCAAGCCCCCGATAAAACGTGCGATAATCTCTCCATGGAGGAAGGATTAAAAACCATCGCCCAAAAATCTGTTATTTCAGCTCGTGCATTCAAGCCTTCGCCTACAATATGATAACCTGCCGGAGTTTGCTGCCACGAATTTGCAACTACAATCCAAACAGCGGAAAGCATTGATCCAAGCGAAACCATTACGGTTGATAAGAAGTGTGTTTTGGGTCCAACTTTATCCCAGCCGAAAACAAGAATGGCTAAGAACCCGGACTCAAGGAAGAAAGCAAAAATTCCTTCTGCCGCCAAGGCACTGCCGAATACGTCCCCCACAAATCTTGAATAAGTTGCCCAGTTAGTACCAAATTCGAATTCCATAACAATACCGCTTGCAACACCAACTGCAAACGTTAAAGCAAAAACCTTAACCCAAAATTTTGTCATTCTCTCATAAAGAGGATTTTTTGTTTTGAGATACATGCCTTCCATCATTACTAAAATTACCCCCAAACCGATGCTAAGCGGAGGGAATATGTAATGGAAAGCGATCGTAAAAGCAAATTGAATACGGGCTAATATTTCAACATCCATTTAAATACTCTTCATAGATTTTAAAAAAACAATTTATTATAAAACAAAATCGGAAATCATTTTCTTTTTCATTCTTTCGTGAAATTTACTTTCTTCTTCATCAAAGAATGAATGAAATAAACATTTATTCGAAAACACGCAATGAAATCTTTCATCAAGACATTGGTTAAATTTTGTTTTAAATCCGATTGTATCCAAGACTTCATAAAGTGAAAGTTCATCCGGTTTCCTATTTAAAGAAACTCCACCATACTTTCCTTGTGTTGTTGAAAGTATTCCGCTCTTTTTCAATTTATGAACAATGCGTGCTGTAAAGTTTTTTGAAATGTATAACCGTTTCGAAAGTTCACTTACCGGTAGTTGTTCGTTTTCTTTTAATTCGGCTAAAGCAGAAGTGATTCGAAGTGCATAATCTTGTTCACGTGAAATGTAGGTTTGCATTTTATCTATTACTTATCAAGTAATACATTATTTGACAGGTAATATATATAAAATGGATATTCCGGTCAACTTTAAGATATTTTGTCTGATTTTTTTGTTTACTGAATGGGGCTGAAGCCCATATTTTTTCTTACTTTCATTCTCCCGTCCACTAAAGTGGACGGCAATTAAAAGTCAATTGATTTTAATATTGCCGTCGCTTTTAAGCGACGGATTAAAAGATGAGCAAATAAGTAAGGGCTTCAGCCCCATAATTCAATTAACAAACTTCCAGCCATACTTTCTCATAAAATCATCTACTTCTTCTGTAAAACATTTTGTTCTATGATGTTCTTCTTGATTTCTAATATATTCTTTAACATCCTTTAAATGAGATTCACTTACACTCACAGCCCAATAATCATCCCCCCAATAAAATTTTGTCTTT
>NPID01004730.1_pt1 | contig 15315 bp, 14 predicted proteins | sample 8637491 | NCBI WGS metagenome assembly NPID01 (sample SAMN07420843, study PRJNA396082) | bioreactor metagenome | isolation source: sample BA6 brine-fed electro-methanogenic bioreactor BA | place: Japan: Kochi | collected 2016-06-14 | reverse complement strand
TTCAGCTTGGGACGCTTGTCTACCGTGAAGAGAGAATACTCATACCGGTGCTTCTGGAAACGGTACCGTCTGAGCGGCTGGCGGCGATGAGCGGAGATATCGAAGAGTACGGCACCTCCTTCGGGGTGGATGCCGGTGATAATAAGCATAAGGAGAAAGAAATGTCCGAGCAGATAAAAAATCATGAAGAGCGAAAAAAACAGCTCCAGGATATAATTATCAACCTAAAGGAGGAATCGGATATCCCGCAGATGAAAAAGCGCTTTTCCGCCATCCTGAAGGATCTGAGCCCCGAAGAAATTGCAGCCGCCGAGCAGGCGCTCATTGAGGAAGGCATGCCCGTCGAGGATGTTCAGAAGCTCTGCGAAGTCCATGTCGCCGCATTTCAGGACGCCCTGACAAAAAACAGTGGAGCGGGAGCGGGAAAGATTGCCGGAAAGGCCCATAAACTGCCGGGACATCCCGTACACACCTACCGTGAAGAGAACAAGGCGCTGCGGAAAATCCTGCGGGGCCTGAAAAATGCACAGCGGCGCCTGAGCCGGACAAGCGGAAGGGAACGCTTCGGGGACCTGCTGCAGCGTCTCGGAGAAGTGGAGCTGCACTTTGCCCGGAAGGAGAACCAGCTGTTTCCCTTCCTTGAGACCACCGGTTTTACCGGCCCCTCCAAGGTGATGTGGGGCAAGCACGATGAGCTGCGGGCAGAGCTGAAAAAGCTGGAGGGAGCTTTCAAGGGGCACGATCTCGAACGCACCCGAAGCCTTGCACGTTCCCTGATACGGGGAATGAACCGAATGATCTTCATGGAGGAAAAAATTCTTTTCCCCACCGCACTCCGCAAGCTTCCCGAAAGCGCCTGGTCGGAAATCCGCAGGGGCGAGGCGGAGATAGGTTACGCCTGGATTCGTCCGGGAAACCTCTGGGACCCCTCGGTTGTCGGCGCGGCTCCTGCAGCAGCTCCCGCGCCGGTTACCGGTTCGGTGCCCGCGGGCGGTGAACTGGATCTTTCAGTGGGGCGGCTTTTTCCAGACCAGATTAACCTGCTCCTGACCAGTCTCCCGGTAGACATAACCTACGTGGACGAGAATGACAAGGTCCGCTACTACAGCCAGGGCAGAGAACGGATATTTCCCCGCTCGCCGGGTATTATCGGCCGCAGCGTACAGAACTGTCACCCTCCGAAAAGTGTTCACGTGGTTGAAAAGATCGTTGAGGATTTCAAGGCGCGCCGCCGCAGCGAGGCGAACTTCTGGCTTGAAATGAAGGGCCGGTTCATCTATATCCGTTATTTCGCCCTTTTTGAGGGTGATGTGTACCGCGGTGTACTTGAGGTCAGTCAGGACGTTACGGAGATACGGGCCCTGGAGGGTGAGAAGCGTCTGCTCGACGGGGAGTAGAAAAGCCTTATCTACTGTCCTCAAGATTGCACCTGTTTTCAGCGCAAGTGCCCATACGGTATGGATATAACATGTCTCCGGCCGGCGATGGCTTTTTAAAACCGTATCAGGCGCCCATGAAACTGTTAATTATTTACATTGTTTGTATTTAGGTACTCTACAGCATACCGTATATCAGGAAACAGGTGGCATTTGGGGGACAGTAGAAAAGCTTACGCATGTCATCTCACTCCCCGGGAAAGCTTATTGTAAATAGCGGCCGGGGTTTTTTCTGCAGTTCAACTGTTCCACCCAGCTGAGAGACAAGGGTGGTAACCAGCCTGAGACCGAGGGTCTGGGGGTTTTCAAGCCCCTTGTCCCCTGGGAAGGGAGCACCGCTGTTGGAGACCTTCAGGAAATAGCGGTTTGTCTCCCTGTCCGCCCGTAAGAGGACCGAGAAACGCGGAGCCTCTCCGCCGGTAAAGCCGTACTTTATGGCGTTGGTGGCCAGTTCGTTGACGATAAGTCCCAGGGGAACAGCCGTCTTTGTCGACAGATGCATATTGCCGGCGGCTACTTCGATCGATACCTTCTGCCGGGAAAAGGATGCGAAGATGCTCTCCAGGAGGTCCGACAGGTACTCCTGAATCCTGATTATGGAAACATCCTCGCTGCGGTAGAGCTTTTCGTGAATAATCCGTATTGCATTTATACGGTGCTTAAGGTCCGAAAAATCGCTTTTCTCCTCATCTTCTTTGAGGCTGATAAAGGAAGAGACGATACTGAGATTGTTTTTTATCCGGTGGTTGAGCTCCTGCATGAGATGTTTTTTCTCCTCAAGCGCTCTCTCGAGATCGGACTCATTTTTTTTTCTTTCGCTTATATCAAGATTGGTGCCTATCCAGCGATAAGGCTGTCCCGAATCATCCCTGAGAATGCTGCCCCTGGTCATGATCCAGCGCCAGCTGCCGTCCTTATGGCGCAGACGGTGAATTATTTCGTAGTTCCGCGTCCGTCCGGCAAGATGATCGTCCAGGGCTTTTTCGATCTCCGCGGCATCCCCGGGGTGCCAGAGCCGTTTCCAGCCCTCGAAATTGTTTTCCACCTCGCTGTTGCCGTAGCCGAGCATGTTTTTCCAGGTTTCGGAGAAGATTACCCTGTTGTGTATCATATCCCAGTCCCAGAGACCGGCCCGCGTTCCTTCCAGGGCAAGGTCCAGCCGTTTTTCTTTCTCTCGGATAAGATGCTCCAACTCCTTACGGTCGGTAATCTCCAGAAATGCGGCGATGAAATGATCCGGCATATACCGGTAGCCGGCCACATCGTACCACCTGCCGCCGTTCAGGGTTCACATAGAGCTGGGAGGCCAGATCGTGGAAATTGGCGATGGCGTCATCAGAATCCATCGCGCCGACCATTGCCGCCATAGTGGGATTCACATGAAGGGCATGTCCCGCAGCATCGGTCTGAAAATTCCTACGGGGGCGCTCTCGAAGAGGTCGCGGTACCTCTTCTCGCTTTCCCGGAGCTCCTGCTCCTTCCCGTATTCACGGGTCACGTCCCGGAACACCAGGACAACCCCGTTTATGCTTCCCTCTTTATCACGGATGGGGGCAGCGCTGTCGGCTATCTGGTATTCGTTTCCGTTCCCTGCTATCAGTTTCGTGTGGTTTGCAAGACCAATTATTGTCCCGGTCGCGAGCACCCGTGATACCGGATTCTCTACTCTAAGACCTGTCCCGGCATTTACAATACGAAATACTTTTTCCAGGGGTTTCCCGACCGCCTCTTCCCGTCGACAGCCGCAGAGACGCTCGGCCACCTGGTTCATGCCCACCACCATTCCCCTGATATCGGTGGAAATAACGGCATCGCCTATGGAATTAAGGGTAATACGGAGATTCTCTTCGCTCGCAAGCAGCCGCTCCCCCTGTCTCTTCAGCTCCACATGTGCTTTATGGAGCCTGAAGGCCATCTTTATGGATGCGATAAGTACCGTTTCGCCGGAATTTTTTACAATGTAGCCGTAAGAGCTTATTCCTTCGGTCTTCTCCACCACCGCCGGCTCCGTATGAGACGAAAGGAAGACAATAGGAAGATCATGGTGCTCGAGGATCTTCCGGGCTGTCACGGTACCGTCCATTCCCCTTCCCAGATCGATATCCATCAGGACAAGAGAAATATCCGGATTGCTCCCGATAATTTCAATGGCTTTTTCTCCCGTATAGGCGGTTTTTACTTCGAAGCCGTATTTTGTAATCTGCTGAGCCTCAGCGAGGGCACGAATGGCTTCATCCTCAACCAGCAGGATTTTCTTTGGTTTCATAAACACACCTTTTTCTGACTAATGGACATAATTAATTATATGAGCATATTGGCTAATTGCAAGCAGCAAGGATTCTTGACTGGCTGAAAATATGTAAAGCTTGTTTGACATTACTGTATGTAAAGCTTATTTTACATGTATGGAGGTTCCCTATGAAGAAGATATTGTTATTCGCAGTGTTATTACTTGCCGTCATTTCTTCTGTTTCAGCATTGAAGCCGGTTCCGGGAATTGACGCTATTATGAAGGCCGCCGGGGAGGGGCCAACGGTTATATTTTTTCACGCCGCCTGGTGTCCCACCTGCAGGATCGCACTGCGTGATCTTGAGGATAAAAAGTCGGAATGGGAAGGTAAGGTAACCGTATTTCTTGCGGACTATGATAAGGAGCGGGATCTGAAAAGGCGGTACGGGGTAGCACGGCAGCATACCTGGGTACAGCCAGGATCCGACGGTGCGCTCATCCGGATCTGGAACGGCGGAGGGGTCGGGCAGCTTCTGCAGAAGGTCCTTGAGGCGGACGGATAGAAATGGTTATTCTTATCCCCTTTGCCTTTGCCGCAGGACTGGCAACAGCCTTCTCCCCATGTGTCTTTCCTCTTCTGCCGATTGTGCTTGCCCAGAGTGCCGCGGGGGGAAGGGGGAGAGCTGCAGGTGTTCTCGGCGGTTTTATCCTCTTTTTCACGCTGATTACCTTGAGTCTGGGATTCCTGGTCGGTGCGGCCGGAATTCCTCCTGATGCAAGCCGATGGGCAGCCGCCGCTATTCTGGCGCTTATGGGACTGATTCTCATTATTCCGTCCATGAAAAGAGGTTTCGGCTGGGGAACCGGCCGGATCGCCCGCTTCGGTGCCATGCTCAGCGGAAAATCCGGTTCAGGTTTCTTTCAGGGACTCCTCTCCGGCGCAGCCCTCGGTATGGTCTGGACACCCTGTGTGGGGCCGATTCTTGCCGGAGTAATCACCCTCATTATTTCCGGCGGCATTAACGCGGCGGCGGTTATTCTGACCATAAGCTTTGCACTCGGAACCGCCCTTCCCATGGGTGCTGTTCTGTTTACCGGCAGAGCCGCAGGCCGGAAATGGGGCTTTATCAGACATAATCCGGAACGGATACAGAAGATTTTCGGAGTGGTAATGATAGGCGTTGCCCTGATGATCGCTTCGGGAGCGGACCGGAGCTTCCAGTCCTGGCTTCTGGACAGGCTGCCCGCCTACGAAGAGGTCCTTACCCGCTTCGAAAAGAACGAGCTGGTGGACCGGGAGCTGGAAAGGGTTTTGGGCAAGCCGGAGGAGGAAAGACAATGAAGCGAAATAAAGCGCGGGCCGCTGCCCTGACAATACTTTTATCTTTCCTGCTTACCGCCTGCGGGTCTGCGGCGGAATCTGAATCCTGGAGCCGTCAGTTCAGTACGGATTTCTCAAGGTCTTCCATTGATTATGCCGAGGTGATAAGCGGCGGACCTCCCAGGGATGGTATTCCCGCCATCGATCATCCGGTCTTTGTATCGGTCGATGAGGCCCGAGAGTGGCTGGACGGAAGGGAGCCGGTCCTTGTGGTGGAATGGACGGAAGAACGGAAGAGCGGGAAAGAAGTAAAGATCTACCCTCTTCAGATACTTACCTGGCACGAGATTGTAAACGACCGCATGGCGGGAGATCCTGTAACAGTTACTTACTGTCCGCTCTGCAATACGGGAATCGTATTTCTCGCACGGACCGGATCGGGGGAGTTCGATTTCGGCGTTTCCGGAATGCTCCGCTACAGCAATATGATTATGTATGACCGGCAGACCGAAAGCTGGTGGCAGCAGGCGACTGGAGAAGCGGTCGCGGGAGCACTTACGGGGGAGATCCTGCCGATTATTCCTTCCCTTTATCTTTCCTTTGAGGATGCCCGGATAGCCTATCCGGAAGCGGCCGTTCTCAGCCGGAGGACGGGATTCGATCGTCCCTACGGTTCCAATCCCTACGCGGGCTACGACTCCCTCGATCGTCCATTTCTCTACCAGGGGCCGGAGACCGACACTCCCGCGGGCATGATGGAGCAGGTTCTTGCGGTAAAAGCCGGCGGAGAAACACGGGCAGTCTCATATACCGTTCTGAGGGAAGAAGGCGTTGTACAGTTTATTCTCGGAGGCCGGAGTATCGTGGTCTTCTGGAAGGAGGGGACAGCATCCGCTCTGGATTCCCGTACAATCTCCCTTGGCCGGGACACAGGAAGCGCCAATGCTTTTTTTGCCGAGGCGGACGGTAATGTTCTGGATTTCCGCAAAAGCGGAAGCGGTTTTTCAGATCTGCAGACCGGTTCAACCTGGAGTATTACGGGCACCGCCGTCGGGGGATCATTTCAGGGAAGCAGCCTGGTTCCTGCCGAAGCGGTGCAGCATTTTCGCTTTTCCTATAATGCCTTCTCCGGAAAATAGACCGTTATTGCGGTTCCTCCTTCGGAATCGATATGCAGTTCGCCGTCTATCTGAGTTGTAAGGATGGAGACCAGCTGCAGACCAAGGGAGGAGGCGTTATCAAGGGAGAAACCAGGCGGCAGCCCTGAACCGTTATCCTGTACGGAAAGACGGATCAGCGTGTCTTCCTTCCTTCCGAGAGTGATTGTCACCGTTCCCCCGCTGCCGTCCTCAAAGGCGTGTTTCCAGGCATTGGTAACCAGTTCGTTGATTATGATTCCGCAGGGAACAGCCGTGGAAATATCCATATCAATGGACTCCAGCTCGAACTTGAAGTCGATATGTTTCTCCGCCGGCATGCTTCTCTTCAGTTCGCCAAGGAGTTCCCGGATGTATTCGTCCAGTTTAATCTCCGCCAGGTTGTCTGAACGGTAGAGCGATTCATGCACCAGGGCCATGGAAAAAATTCGGTTCCGGCTCTGCTCAAAGGCGTCCTTTGCGCTATCGATGCTGTCAATCTGGTCTTCCTGCAGTCTCAGGAGGCTCACGATTACGTTGAGATTGTTCTTGACCCGGTGATGAACCTCCTTCAGGAGCGTGTTCTTCTCTTCCAGGGAGAGGGCAAGGGTCTTATTTGCCTCCTCCATCATGCGCTGGTACTTTTCATTTTCCAGTATGAGGGCAAGCAGATTGGCATGTTCCTCCAGGGTCAGCAGCTCGTGCTCGTTCCACTCCCTCGGTTCGGAAGAATTGAAACTGAGAAGCCCCCTGTCCATGTTTTCCACCGTTAACGCCACCGCTGCCAGGGCAAAGGTTCGCGCAGCCTGCATGATCTCCCTTAAGGGTTCTGTCATGGCGCTGCTTCCCGTATCGGCTATGACGGTCCGTTTACTGTTCCGCAGAGAATTCAGATATCCGGGAGCCGTGTTCAGGTCCGCTTCAAGGGAAGAAATATCCGGCATTCCCGCAGGCTGTACCGAGTGCCGGACCCTGAGAATACCGTCTCCATTTATTGTGGAGTAAGATATCCGCAGGCCGGGGAAATGACGGCCCAGCTCCTCCACGGTTATCCGGATAAGCGATTCAGGCCTGTTCCGTGAGAGGTAGAAGGCGGCAATCCGGTTTAGCCACTGTTTTCTAAGAAAATTCTCCTCCAGCGTCCGCTCATGGTGCTTTCTTTCCCGAATGTCGCGGGTAACGCCCTGAACCCCCTCCATCTTGCCTGTTTTATCAAGCAGAACCTTACCGCTTATTCCTACGGTGATAAGATCTCCCTTTTTCCTGTACCATTCTGCTTCAGCGTTGAAACTCGTATTGCCCCTTATCGACTCCGCGGCCATTTGTATTGCACCTGAGAGTGCTCTGAAACTCTTTTCATCGCAATGCTCTTCAAGGCGGGAACCGGTCCATTCTTTCTGCGTATAAGCGGTCAGTACTTCGATCGCGGGGTTGATATAACGGAAGACCATATCCGGAGACATGAGCCAGATAACATCGGCGGTATTTTCCGAAAGGAGGCGGTACTGTTTTTCGCTTTCGTGCAGTTCGGAGGTACGGAGAGCAACCTGGTGCCTGAGTGCTCTGTTCCAGAGAAAGGATCCTGCCAGAAGCATGAGAAGGGGTATAAGAATCATCAGGATGATCCGGATCATATCCCGCAAACGGGGAGGGGCGGGAGCGTAGACGCCCAGCCACTTATCATATATCCGACGATAGTCGCCGGTTTCCTCGACTACAGCCATCCCCTCGCTTAAATAGGTGAGCAGTGTCTTGTTCCCTTCTCTTACGGCGTAGCTGTAATCGGAAGAGATAAGGGCATTCCTGCCGATAACGAGCTTATCCCACCCGTTCTTTTCGATTATATAGAGGGCGGCAAGCCGTCCCGCAAGGGTGTAGTCGGTTTTGCCTTCGGCTGTCATCCCAAGGGCTTCTTCCTGTGTTTCGGCAAGAATAAGTTCTTTTTCAAGCCCATGCTGCAGGGCTGCTTCATGCATGAGGTCTCCCTCTTCCACGGCCAGACGTTTGCCCCGGAACCCTTCCAGATCTTCCGGAACAGGCGTTCCCTCGCCTTTTCTGCCGACTGCCACATTATGGTACACCAAATGAGGCTGGGAAAAGTCAAAGAGCCGGTCACGTTTCGGAGAATAGGGCATCCCCTGAAGAACATCAATTTCCCCGTGTTCCAGCATCCGGACCATCTGAGCCCAGGGACCCAGACGAATTTCAATGTCGAGACCCATTTCCCGGGCTATCGTACGGCTAAGGTCCACCAGGTAGCCCGCCGGTTCTCCTTTTGAATCCAGAAACTCAAAGGGAGGAAAATTGTAGTCTCCTCCAACAATTATCTTTCCGGAAGGAAGGTCGGCGGCGGCAAACCACTTGGTCTGAAGACGGCGGAAGGTACCGTCGGCAATAACGAGGGAAAGTCCTTCGTTGAGAAGAGCCAGAAGCTCCTTATCCCCCTCGCTTACGGCGAAGCAGAAATCCTGCCGGAACTCCCATATCGGTTCATTAAGCATTTAAAGACCGGTAAAATCCTCATCCCGGAGGATGCGCAATCCCACGAGCCGCTGAATTACCACCGCATCGCAGACTCCATCTTCGAGCAGCTCCATCGCTTCCCTGAATGTGGGACTAGTCAGGATTGCATAATCGTCCCCGGAGCGGCGGAGAAATTCCTCGGCATTGTCACCTTTCATGACTGCTAACCGCTTCCCCCGCAGGTCCTCGAAGTTACGGATATCTTTTTCACCGGTCCGTACGGCAATGCCGCCGTAGAGGGAGAGATAGGGAATGGTAAAGTCGAAAAAAGCCTCTCTTTCGGCTGTCCTGCCGACCAGGGGCAGGGCGTCGATCTTACCGTCTTTCAGCTGCTCTTTAATATCCGACCAGAGACCGGTTTTAATTTTCACCTCCAGGTCCATTATCTGTGCAGCCGCCTTGAACAGCTCTACCGAAAAACCGGCAGCCTGCCCGCCCTCGTCTAGAAAGGAGTAGGGAGGATAGTCCGTTTCGGCGGCTATGGAGATGGAAGATATTGAGGCGGTGCTCTGTCCCTGGACAGTTAAAGTAAAAGAGAAAAGGCAGAACAGGAAGGCGGATACGGTCCTGATCCTTCCTGAAAAAGCCTTATAGGTTGTAATCATAGTTATAATGTAGACATTCTACCACTCAAGGACAAGGAACAGCCTTTATAATAACGCTGCGGTGAAAAGAGACGGGGCAGCCCTTTACGGCTGCCCCCGGCATATCAGACCGAAGTGCTTACTGGAAACCAAGCAGCCCGGGGAGGAACATCGAAATCTGGGGTACGAAGGCAATGATAAACAGAGCCACAATTTCGATCGCAATAAAGGGCAGGATCGCCTTGCTTATCTGGGAGAGCTTCAGTTTCGTAATACTGCAGGCCACAAACAGACAGGCACCCACCGGAGGGGTCATGAGCGCAATGTTGAGTGAGAGCACCATGATGATTCCAAAATGAATGGGAGCCACTCCGAGCGAAACCGCTATGGGATGGAGTATGGGACCGAGAATGATAAGGGCCGCCGCAATATCCATAAACATGCCCACGACGAGCATAAGCAGGATTATGAGCAGAAGGGCGACATTCGGACTTCCGGTTGTCGTAAGCAGAAAGTCGGCTATACGCTCGGGAATCTGGTTTATGGCAAGCACCCAGCTGAGAATCGAGGCAGTTCCGATGATCAGAAACACCACCCCGGTAATTTTTGCGGTCTTCTGCAGCATCTCCGGTACATCCCTCAGTTTCAGGCTGCGCAGGACGAAGAAACCGATAAAAAGCGCGTATGCAACCGCAATGGCCGCCGCTTCGGTGGGTGTAAAGACTCCCGAAAGAATGCCGCCGAGAATTATGATGGGCATAAGAAGCGGGATAATTGCGTTCTTGAAGCCGATCAGTTTTTCCTTGAAACTGGTTTTTACACTCTTCGGGTATCCGCGTCTGAAAGAAATATAACCGGCAAGAAGCATGAGCAGTCCGCCAAGAACGAGACCGGGCAGAAAACCCGCCGCAAAAAGCCCTGCGATGGAGACGTTCATCAGTGAACCGTAAATAACCATCATGTTGGACGGGGGAATGGTCGGGCCGATGATCGATGAAGAGGCTGTGACGGCCGCCGCAAAATCGAGATCGTAGCCGTCCTCCTCCATGGCGGGAATAAGCATGGTTCCTATCGCCGCGGTATCGGAAACCGCTGCTCCCGTCATCCCGGCAAAGAAGATACTTGCCATAATGTTCGCGTGGGCAAGTCCGCCCCGCCAGTGGCCGACAAGAATATTCGCGAATTTGACCAGCCGGTGGGTAATACCGGTTTTATTCATTATTTCACCCGCAAGGATAAAGAAGGGCATTGCCATAAGGGTGAACATGTCCAGCCCGGAAAAAAACTGAAGCGGGGCCATGGAGAACATCGCCACACCGGCTCCCATCAGATAGAGACCAAGCAGCCCGGCTATACCGATGGTAAATCCTATCGGCACGCCAATTACAAGCAGGGTAAAGAAAACTATAATAATCGAAGTAAACATCTTCCCTCTCTCCTATATATCGATAATCTTGGCTTCGTGCCTGCCGGCATCCCGGTTTTTCAGCTTGAGCAGGTAGTTCAGCACAAGCTGAACGGCAGCCGCAGCCATTGCCACGGGAATTGCCAGGGAGGGGAGAAACATACTTACTCCGAGGGACTGAGCCAGCTGATACTTTGATTCGATGGCCATGGTGTACGAGTAATAGATCATCACCAGAAGAAAACCGAGAACCAGAAGCGAGATAAGGGTATTCATAATAAGCTTGATGCTGACGGATTTGATNNTTGATTCCCGTGCTTACCGCCAGGGAGGCTCCCCATATCATCAGGTATCTGGACATCTCCTCGGTCCAGCTGAGGGGAATGCGGAAGATGTAGCGGAATACGACACCAAGCAGAACCACCAGGGTCATGGAGCCGAAGAGAAAAATGCTGCACTGCCGGACGAGCCAGTCGACGGAATCTGATATTTTCTGAAGCATGTTATTACCTTTATTTTCCATGTTGAAAGCTCCTTTAAAAAAAGAAACAGGAAGGCATACCTGTTATGGGATGCCTTCCTGAAGGGTATTACCGCTGGAAAATCAGGCTCAGTATCCCAGTTCCCTTTCGGCTCTTTCGATGGCGCTGAGAAATTTATCGACCCATTTCTCACCTTCCGCCTTGTACTTCTCTTTCATGAAGGCACGGGCTGCCGGAATGGTCGCGTTTCTGAACGCCCGCATCTCGGAAGCGGTAGGAACGTACACTTCCATGTCTTTCATAAGAGCGGGGAGTCCCTTGTCGCTGGCATCTATAATGCGGCTCAGTCCCCGTCCTGCAAGGAGGGCGGTTCGTGCTGCATCGTCCACAATTCGTTTCTGACTTGCGGAAAGGCCGTCGTAGAAGCGGGGGTTCATCACCCAGACATAAGGAGCGTAGAGGTGGTTGGTCAGGGTAATGTAGTCCTGCACTTCCTGGAATTTAGCCATGGTGATGATGGAGATGGGGTTCATCTGGCCGTCAACAACTCCGGTCTGCATGGAGGTGTAGACCTCGGCCCAGGCAATCGGTGTGGGAGATCCGCCCAGGGCCTTGATAATTTCCATGTGCAGGGGAACGGTCATGGTTCGGATTTTAAGGCCGCTCATGTCGGAGGGTGATTTGACCGGGCGACGTGAGTTGGTTATGGCGAAGAATCCGCCGGACTCTCCGAAACCGAGCACCTTCATTCCGGTCTTTTTTTCTATATCCGCGGCAAGATCCTGACCGAATTGGCCATCATAGACCTTGTAGCCGACATTGTAGCTTGAAAACGCAAAGGGCAGGTTTGTTACATCAATCAAGGGATAGAATGTGGACATACCCCCGGTCGAGGCGATATAGGACTGTACTATTCCGCCCTTTACCTGAACCATCATTTCCCGTTCCTTGCCGAGTACTCCATTCGGGAATATATCAACAGTAATTTCACCGTTTGAATTGGCCTCAACCTCGGCTTTGAATACCGCCGCGATTGCCGCCGACGGTACGTCGAAAGGCTGCTGCGGGTTCAGATGCGCCAGCTTCAGGGTTATCGGTGCGGCGAATACCCCCGAAACCAGAACCGCCCCCAATAGCAGGAGCGTAACCAGAAATTTTGTCTGCTTTTTCATAAAAAAATCCTCCTTGGAAAAATGTGTCGCAATTTGTTGCAAAACGACTCTCAGATGGTAAACCAGTTATTCTTAGCCGTCAATGGAAAATGGCTAAATGAGAGATAATTTTAAAATAAGTATTTGACAGGTAAAACCAAAGGAGCGGAAACGGCTTAGAAGAAGATGGATTATCTCTCGTCGACACCAATAATTTTAAAACAGGTTCTGCGAAAAAGCAAGGACCGAGTCCTCCTGCATCAGGATACAGGAAGACTCGGCGGTGTTAAAAGAGTACCTCTCTGCGGGCGGGCGTCGCCTTTGCAAGCATCCGGCCTTCCCTGCAGGAGTAGAGTACGGGAGCGTTGTGATTGAGCGCATCGTAATAGTTTTTTGCGTCCAGAACGATAAAGCTCGCGGGTTTACCCGTCTGTATACCGTAACTGTCCTCGCTCAGGTTCAGGGTTCTTGCGGCATTTGTCGTGATGAGTTTGAAGGAGTTCATTATCTCTTCGTATCCCATCATCTGGCAGACATGGAGACCAAGGAAGACCACATCCCGCAGATTGCCGTTTCCAAGGGGGTACCAGGGATCGAAAATATCATCATGTCCGAATGAGACGTTAAGTCCCGCCTCGGTCAGCTCCTTTACGCGGGTAACTCCCCGCCGCTTCGGATAGCTGTCCATTCTTGCCTGCAGATGGGTGTTTACCAGGGGGTTTGCAACAAAGTTGATGCGGCTCATTTTGAGCAGGCGCATAAGGCGGACCATGTAGGAGTTGTCGTAGGAGTGCATGGCGGTCGTGTGACTGGCCGTAACCCTTTCGAACATCTCCATTTCAAGAGCCCTCGCCGCCAGCGTTTCCAGGCCCCTGGATGCCGGATCGTCTATCTCGTCACAGTGGACATCCACCAGCCTCTCATATTTCCGGGCAAGCTCCATAATGAAGTTGAGAGACTCGACGCTGTACTCGCGGGTGAACTCAAAATGGGGAATGGCACCGACCGCGTCGGCTCCCATCTTTACCGCGTTTTCCATCAGCTCTTTGCCGCCGGGGTAGCTCTGTATCCCTTCCTGGGGGAAGGCGACAATCTGGATGGTCATGCTCTCTTTGAGTTCTTCCCGCAGTTCGATCATCGCTTCCAGGGCGGTCAGTTTCGGGTCCGTAACATCGACATGGGTCCGGACATACTGAACACCGTTTGCCGCCTGCATGCGTACGGCACGGTTGACCCGTTCCTTCACATCGGCCTTTGAGAGTTTTTCCTTGCGGCGGGACCAGCATTCAATTCCTTCGAAAAGAGTGCCCGAGAGGTTCCATACGGGATCACCCGCGGTCAGACAGGTATCCAGATGAACATGCGATTCAATGAAAGGCGGGAGGGCCAGTTTTCCTCCGCAGTCGATAACTTCCTCATCGGGAAGGGGCGTAAGCCCGGCCTCAAGGGCCTGGAACTTCCCGTCCCGGACCCTGATGGAGACCGCCTCTTCCCCGTTTTCTATGAACAGGTTCTGAAACAGCATGGCCTTCCTATGCCTTTTTTCTGTAAATCAGCTTGTCCGCGATGAGGTAGCAGATACATGCGACAAGCATTGCGTTAATGGCGGCAATACCGGTGGAGACGAAATTCCCTACCAGAGCACCGGCGACCACACCCGCGATGGCGCCGAAGTTTACCTTCCGGACGGGAGTGCTGTCATCGGCGTAGTCCTTTCTGTTCATGAAGAAGTCCAGAGCGATTATTGCGCCGACCGGGGGAAGGGTGGCATTCAGGAAGCTGAGCCAGCCGATAAAGTTGAAATAGAGCCACATGGCGGTGGCGGTTCCTATAACGCCGGCGATGAGAACCATCGGGCGCTTGCGGATCTTTGTTATGTTTGCAAGACCAAGACCGGAGGTATACAGGGCGTTATCATTTGTTGTCCAGATGTTCGCCCCGAGAACCAGAAGTGCTGGAATGGCAAGACCCTGGGCTATCATTACATAAAAGATATCGTCCATTCCGGTGGATGCACCGCCGACCGCGCCGAAGGCGAACATGAGGGTGTTTCCTATAAAGAAGGCGATAACCGTGGTGACTATGGCAATTTTATTGCTCTTCGCAAAACGGACAAAGTTGGGAGTGGCGGTACCGCCGCTTACGAAGGATCCGATAACCATACCGACACCGGCAAAAACGGTAATCTGGCCGGAGGACTGGGCGAATATCATCGAAAGGCCGCCGCCGGCGGACGCCGCGGTAAACATGGAGTAGGTTCCGAGGATGGCAATAAGGGGAACGGAGACGTAGCTTACAATTTCAAGGCCTTTTATACCGAAGTAGGCGGAGCCGGTCATCAGGATACCAGCCAGCACAAGGAGGATGACCGGGCTTATATTCATCAGTTCGGCAGCGGGAATGGCGAACATTGCAACACCGACTCCGAACCAGCCGATCTGGGTAAAACTGATGAGTGCCGAAGGGAGAAAGGAACCGAAGGTGCCGAAGGAACGGCGGGCAAGCAGGTCGAGGCTGAGGCCCGTCGAACTGCCAATATAGGCAAGCACTCCGGTATATGCTCCGAGAATAGCACCGCCGATAATAATTGCCCAGAGAAATCCGGACAGATCCAGACCATTGCCCAGCTTGGCTCCGACGCTCATGCTTGCCGAGAAGAACGTAAAGCCGAGCATAATTACGAACATCGACAGAAAACCTTTTCTCGCGGTTTTTGGAACCGCCTCGAGGGAATAATCCGCATCGACATGCTTCTGAACGGTTGTGTCCATGAAAAAGTACCTCCGGAATGATTTTTGAATGTAACTAGTTACATCCATGTCCATTACAGTAGAATAGAAACCGCCAGCTGTCAATTTTTATTTTATAGTGACGCCCCTTTCCGGGACCGTCCTTCCCGGAAAAGGCTGAAAATGAGCTGCTCCGGGCTGCTGCACCTGGCCGGACTATGAAACTACTTACAAAAATGATGAAAAACCGGGCAAATTTTAAACACCTGAAAGAGACTTATGTTAGAATGCGTTGTGAACATAAAGAAGGTCGCGGAG
>NPID01002734.1_pt1 | contig 15329 bp, 13 predicted proteins | sample 8637491 | NCBI WGS metagenome assembly NPID01 (sample SAMN07420843, study PRJNA396082) | bioreactor metagenome | isolation source: sample BA6 brine-fed electro-methanogenic bioreactor BA | place: Japan: Kochi | collected 2016-06-14 | reverse complement strand
GAACAAGGAATAATGAATGAGATTCCAGATACCAGATTCCAGATACCAGAAACTAGAAACCAGTAACCAGAAACCAGTGACCAGCAACCAGCAACCAGAATCTCACTGCCCCATATAGCCTTTTACACCGGCCGGGATGCGAATGTTGAGGTGGTTGGCTTTGGGAGGGACGGGACAGGAATAGCGATGATTGTATGCACAATAAGGGTTGTAGGCTTTATTAAAATCGATCATGATGTATTCCCCTTCCGGGATTTTCAGGTCGATGTAGCGGCCTCCGCCATAGGTTTCTACTCCATTGGTCAGGTCTTTGAAAGGCAAAAAGAGGTATTCACTGAATTCTTCCATGTCGCGGAGCGATGCGCTTTGATAGATCTCGAGCACAATATCCCGGCCTTCCATTTCAAAATGGGCTTCGCCGTATTTAAGGTACACCGGCCGGCGATCGGTGGTGGTTTCCATCCCGAAGGATAGGGGATCGGGGTTTGGGATAAAGCGGGCTTTTATAAAATATTCCGGCTTGGCCGGAAAAAATTCCAATCCGTTAAATTGTGCCAGTCCTTCCGGCGTGAGCGGGCTGCGGGCAGAATCGGCAAACTGTTCATTGATTGCAGCACGGTGGATATCCATGCTTTCAATATAAGCTTCATCAAGCGGGCTGTTGCAGGCCATGGCCAGCCCGGTGATCAGAAAGATGAAAAACAATTTTCTCATAGGGTTCTTATTTCATGTCCACACCGGAATAAAAGGCAATGGCTTTCCGGGTTTTGCGGTAGTTGATCTTATGGATCAGCCAGACCACCGCTCCGCCAATGGGCGAAACGAGGTAGATCACTGCAAAGAGGTAAAACCTGAAAAGCTTCAGGCGGCCATTCCTTCGCGGATCCCAGGCCCTGCCTTTTTTCAGGACGAATCTTGACCAGGGGCCGAAAAAACCCTTCCCGCGCTTTTCCACGGTCATCAGTACCGGGTTGATGTTTACCGCACCTTCTTCGAGCATGCTCTGCTGAAGCCTGTCAAGGCTGTTTTCTTCAAATGCCCTGAGAATACAGCTTCCGAACACCGAAGCTTTGTTGATACCGGCCCGCGAGACTCCGGCCTCGGGGAAAAGTCTTCCGTATAAACCGCCTCCATGCCTCTTGCCGCTCGACATCCAGTACACGATGGTAATCACGCTCACCAGGTTGTGGTGTGTATCGTTCAACACGATATTGCCCCGCAGCATCCCGCCCAGGGCATGAATACGGACCTTCATCCTTTCCTGGGCCTGTATCCACATATTGCGGCAACCCAGGACCGTGATCACGGGCTTCCCCTTCAGCACTTTCGCGGCCGCTTCGGTTTGCAGGAAAGAGGTCATGGGAATGGAGGGCGAGAGGTACCAGGGCGAATACCCGAGGATCACCAGGTCGTAGTTTTCTTCCGGATCGAAGGAAAATTCTTCGAGTTCGCAGGGGATCTCCTGCACGGATTCCGGGAATGACTGGAAAAAGGAAATGCCTTTCCAGGGGAAGGGAAATTCGGGCTTGCACCTGAGTTGTTCAACAGTCAGCTCAAAAGTATCCTGCAGGGGTGCACAGACCGAATCCAGGATGTCTTTCATCTGCCCGCTCTGGCTGTAATACACAATGAGGGCTTTCTTCCTGTTCATTTCCGGCAAATTAAAATGGTGTGGCTCACACCCACGTCTTCGATCATCTCCGCTACCCGAAGGCCGGCCTTTTCCACCAGGCGCCGCATATCATCGGAATGGTACATGCGGCTGTTGCCATTGGCCACGCAGGTAAAATACAGGGAGGTGGCATGCAGGCAATAGGTGGAAGCATCGAAACGCTGCTTGTCCCAGAGGGTTTCCATGATGAACAACTCGCTGTTCTCGTCCATGGCATCGCGGGCATTGCTCACCAGCTTCACCACCTCTTCTTCGGAGAAGCAGTCGAGGAACTGGCTCATCCAGATAATGTCGTAGCCTTTGGGATAGGGGATTGAAAAATCGAGCAGGTTGATCGGGTGTCCCTTGATTCGGTCTTCGAATCCGTGTTCACGGATGTTCTTTTCCGCATCCTTCAGTTGCCCGGGCAGGTCGAGGATGCTCACTTCGACATCCTTATTGTATTCGGCACATTTGATGGCAAATTTCCCGGTATTCCCGCCCACGTCGAGGATCTTGCGGGCATTGTTCCTGAAGATGATGGGCATCACCTGCGGGAAGGAAGTATCGGAGTAATAATGGTCGAATTTGAACCAGCTTTCGCGGAATTGTTCCGGCATCTCCGACAGGGCCTCATACACCGTTTGCCAATCCCCGAATTCACGGTGCAGGCCGGTGGGTTTGCCTTCTTTCACGGCTTCCTGGAGGTGGTAAAAGGCTTTATAGTTCACATCATGGCTGAAATCCATGTTGGCCCGGGTGAGTTGGTCCACATTCACGAAATACCCGGTTTTGGTGAGGTAATAAAGATCGTCCTTCACCATGATCATTTCCAGGCTGAGCCCGGCTTCGAGCAGCACCAGGGCGCCGTACTCCGAAATGCCGGCATGTTTAGCGATCTCCTCCAGGCTGCTGCCGTCTTTGTGCCTGCGCAGGTACGAAAGGATCTTCAGGTCGCGCAGTCCTTTTGCGGCCTGGAACATGATGGGGGCAAAAGCGATCTTCTGTGCATTGCTTTTCGCTTCCAGGGCTGATCGGTCGTCGTTTCCGTAATTTCTTGGCATATTATTTTCAGAATTCAGTAGTCAGTAGTCAGGAGATGGATGAATATCCGGACTCCCTCATTTCCAGAATTTATGGTAATTGAACCATTGCAGGGGGTAGCCCTCAATGATCTTTTCCATCCGGCAAATATAATCTTTAATCATTGGCCGGAGGTCTTCCTCACGTATGGATCTCGGATTGGATGTTTTATAGGTTTTGGCTTCACTGGCGAAAAAATGATAATGTTTCCGGCTTTCTTTCACGGCAAATACAAAACTCACCGGGGCCCCGAAACGTGCCGCCAGGTAAAAGGGGCCTTCGGGGAAAAGGGCTTCCCGCCCCAGGAATGGATGCTTCAGGGTTTTTGAGCCTTCCACGAAGCGGTCGGCGTGTATGGCAATAAGTTCCTTGTTCTCCAAAGCTTTCTTGATGGCCATCACATGCGAAAGATCGTCTTTGATCGGGATCACGTGCAAATTTTTCTCGGTCATCACCTCTTCAAGGTAGGTCTTGATCTTCTGGTGCTCCTCGTCATACATCACAATGTTGAAACGGGTGTTCACACGGTGGAGGAAGTTACCAGCGATTTCCCAGCTTCCGATATGGGCACTGACCAGCAGGCCACCTTCGGTCATATTGCGGAGGTGCTCCTCCCCGTCCCAGTCGTAGGTAAAACGCTTTCCCAGACCCGACATCACCGCTATCTTATCGATGAGCACCTGCCCGAGTTTATAATAATTCCGGTACACGCTGATCCTGGCGCGCCATGTTCCGTATCCGAGCATTTTTCTGAAATAGAAATAAATGTTGCGGTTGCTTTCGCGCGAAAACAGGAAATAGTGAAAAGAGACAAATCTCAACAGGAAATAGGCCGGTCCCAGGCCGAAGGTTTTCAGAATGTAAACAAAGATCCGGTAGCCGGTGAGTCCGCCCCGGGTTTTTCCGTCCCAGGATGACATTATTTATTGATTAGATGAATAGCGTTGGTGCACGAGTTCATGGAACTGCCCGAGTGTTCTGACATTCACCATATCCTCGCCTTTCAGTTTAAAACCGAATTCCTTTTCGATGATCACGACAATATCAACAAAATCCAGGCTGTCGATCCCCAGGTCGCTCCAGGTGGCGCCGGGTTCAACAATATCTTTATCTACCTCGAATTCTTCAACAAGGAAACCGTCAATGATTTCAACGACTTCTTTCATTTCCATAGTACTACAAAATTTACCTGCACTTAGAGGGGGTAAAATTAGTAATTATTTGGTGAATTTCTTAATGATAAGGCTGGAATTCGTACCGCCGAAGCCAAAAGCATTGGAGAGGAAAACATTAAAGTCCTGTTTCCGGGTTTCCGGAACGATATTCAGAGGGGCTGAATGTTCATCGGGATTTTCGAAATTAATGTTGGGGGCGATGAATCCGTTGTGCATCATCAGCAATGAATACACCACTTCGCTGGCGCCGCCCATCCACATTTCGTGCCCGGTCATGCCTTTGGTGCTGCTCACGGGCGGGTTCGCTTCTCCGAACACCTGGTGGAGGGCCTGGGCTTCCTTGGCATCTCCCACCGGCGTGGAGGTGGCGTGCGCGTTGATGTATTCGATCTCGCCTGGGTTCATTCCCGCGTCGCGGATAGCCATTTCGAGCGAGCGTACCGGGCCTTCGAGGTTGGGTACGGAAATATGGTCGCCATTGGAAGAAAAGCCATAACCGACGATCTCGCCAAGGATCTTTGCTCCGCGCTTTACGGCCGATTCATAGCTTTCGATCACCAGGCTGGCTGCCCCGCCACTGGGGACCAGGCCGTCGCGGTCGCGGTCGAATGGCCTGGAAGCTTTCTGAGGTTCATCCTCGCGTACCGAGAAAGCGCTCAGCCCGTCGAAACTTCCCATGGACTCGGGGTTGATCTCCTGCCCGCCCCCGGCCAGTATGCAGTCCTGGTATCCGTGCCGGATCAGGAAATAGGCCATGCCCAGGGCGTGGGAACCGCTGGCGCAGGCTCCGCTCACCGAAAAATTGATGCCCCGGAGCTTAAAGATCACCGAGAGGTTCATGCTGATGGTGGAGTTCATCGACTGGAAAATGCTGCCCGATCCCAGCAGGGTGGTGTCTTTCTTTTCCCGCATCATGTCGATGGCTTCGATCACGGGGATGGAGGAGCTGTCGTTACCATATAGAATGCCGGCCTCAATGCTTTCGAGGTAATCCTGGTCGATGCCGGCCGTTTTAAAGGCTTCGAGAGTAGCCATGTAGGCATATTTCCCCTGTTCGGGCAATCCAACCCTGGAGCGCCGGTCGAGCAGGCCTTTCAGGTTGGGGCTTTCGATATGCCCGCTCAGTCCCGACCGGAATCCCATTTCCTTGCGTTCGGGTTCAAAACGTATTCCCGATTTTCCGGTATACAGGGATTCCCTGACCTCTTCAAGATCTTTTCCGATGGTGGAATAGATCCCCATTCCGGTAATTACAACACGTTTCATCATAAATGGATCTGCTTTTAGCCGTCAAATTTATGAATTATAACAAAACAGATAGGAAGATGTTTGTTTACGAGCTGATGCCCCCGTTTACCGAGATTACCTGCCCGGTGATGTAAGAGGATGATTCTCCGGCCAGGAAACCGACCAGGGTGGCCACCTCTTCGGGTTTGCCGAAACGCCCGACTGGGATCAGAGCCCGGTGCTGCTTCTCATCAAGGTCTTCTGTCATATCGGTACGGATAAATCCCGGTGCCACAGCATTCACGGTTACTTTCTTGCGGCCTACCTCCTTGGCCAGGGCTTTGGTGGCGCCGATCACGGCAGCCTTGGCGGCACTGTAGTTCGTTTGCCCGGGCATACCGTCGAGACCGGAAAGGGACACCACATTGATGATGCGCCCGGCTTTGTTCACAATCATATCCTGCAGCAGCGGACGGGTCACATGATAAAAGGAATGAAGGTTGGTGTTGATCACGTCGTTCCATTCCCCGTCTTCCATCCATACCATGAGGTTGTCTTTCCGGATCCCGGCATTGTTTACCAGCACTTTGATGTATTCCCCCTCATGGTCTTTTTTCCACTTCTCAATGCTCTGGCTTACCGCATCAGGATCACTGACGTCGAATGGCATAAGGCTTCCGCTGCCCCCGGCTTCCTCAATTGCTTTAAGCGTGTTCAGGGCTTCGTCTTCGCGGCTGCGGAAATTTATGAGTATGTGGAGGCCCTGCCTGGCAAGCTCTATGCAGATGGCTTTGCCAATGCCGCGCGAACCTCCGGTAACAAGTGCATAATCCATGATAGTATTTTTATGATTGATGGGTGTCGTTGGTCTTGATGTGCTTGGTCACCCGCCTGATCTCATTGTATTTCGGGCTGTCGTTGCGGAAAACCGGCACGATCTTGCGCAGGGTCTGGTACACGCTGCTGGTGGCCGGCGAAAGCTTGTCCTGGTATTCCAGGTAGTCGATGGCCTGAAGCAGGCTGATCAGCTCAATGGCCAGCACTTCAAAACTATTGTCGATCACTTTATTGGCCATGAGGGCGGAATTCGTCCCCATGCTCACAATATCCTGGTTGTCGTTATTGGTGGGGATGCTGTGCACGTACATGGGGTTCGACAGGCCCTGGTTTTCGGCCACGGTGGAGGTGGCGGTAAACTGTGCGCCCTGCATGCCGAGGTTGAGTCCCAGGGTACCCAGGTTCACAAATGGCGGAAGCTTGTTGTTGAGGTTCTCGTTCATCAGGAAATTAAGCTGCCGTTCGGCCAGCATCGACAGGCGGGTGATCGCGATTTTTAGTTTGTCCATCTCCAGCGAAACATAATCGCCGTGGAAGTTGCCGCCGTGGTTGACGCTCTCATTCCGGTAATCGATCACCGGGTTGTCGTTCACGGAATTTACCTCATCAAGGATAACCTTTTCGGCGTGGTCGATGGTGTCGATTACAGGGCCCAGGATCTGGGTAATGCAGCGGAGCGAATAATATTCCTGTATTTTCCGGCTGAAGACCTTTTCGCCATTGCCGTTCCCGTTGTAAAGTTCTTCGGCACGCTTCCTCACCAGTCGGCTGCCACCCAGAATCTTCTGCAGGCGGTCGGTGATCTCGTTCTGCCCTTTATGGAGTTTCACCCGGTTGAGCTCGTAGGAATAGTGGTCGTCGTATGTTTCCACCACCTCGTTGATCATGGCCGAGGCCATCACTGCCCAGTCGAGGAGCTTGCGTGCTTTGATCACGCTCAGTATGCCGATGCCCGTCATGCAGGAGGTGCCGTTGACCAGCGCCAGTCCTTCGCGGATATGTACTTTGGCCGGTTCCAGACCCGATTCTTTGAAAACTTCTGAACCCTGGTGGGTGTAGTTTTTGTAGAACATTTCCCCTTCGCCGATCAGGCAGAGGGCCAGGTGGGCCAACTGTACAAGGTCGCCGCTGGCACCCACGCCCCCGTGTTCGGGGATCACCGGGATAATGCCGTGGTTAATAAAATCCTTCAGCAATACGGGGATGGAGGGATGGATGCCCGAATACCCCTGCATGAAGTTGTTCAGGCGTGCGATCATCAGCGCCCGTACCGCCCGGTTGGGGATATTGTTTCCCGCCCCTGAAGCATGGCTGCGGATGAGGTTATACTGCAATTGTTCCTGATCCTTGCTATCGACCTTATACTGGGCCATGGGCCCCAGCCCGGTATTGATACCGTAAATGATCTTATCGCTTGCAAAGTCTTCGAGGAAATGAAAACTTTTTTCAACTTCCGCCATTGCTCCTTCGTCCAGCACTACCTTTTTCCCTGCAAACAGGATGTCGTAAAAATCCTGGCTGTTGAGCGCCCGGCCACCAATAATCACCATGTCAAAATAATTTAAGTACGAAATATACTTATTGCTTTTTCAGCGGCCCAAAGGTAGTGAAAATATATTTGTGATCTTATTGTATACAGTAGGTTCCGTCGGCATTCACGGTGAAAGGGGGCGGTATCTTATTGGTTTCGAAATAGAGGAAGGCTTCTTTCAGGTTTTCCCAGAACAGCAGCAGGGATTCATTTTCATGATGTTCCGCTTTCAGATCCCGAAAGCCTTCTCCTTTCATGTGTGCAGGAAAGATGTGGACGGGGATATGTTCCTGTCCGTTATTACAGGCTTCCACGGCGAAGATGTAGATCTCCTTGATCAGCTCATCGGTCATGGGAATGCAGCCGATGGTCACACAGGCGCCGTGGATATAGATCCCCCCGCCCGGGTTCCAGCGGTTGGAAAGCACCCGGTCGGAAGCATTCGGGTAGTTGATGCCCAGCGAAAGGTGAAAACTGCTCCATGGATTGAAAATTTCGATATGGTAAAGGCCTTCCGGCACCTGGTGATCACCCTGCCGGCGCTTGGGCCCTTCCTTCCCCGAGATCCGGCATACGCGGTATTCCTTCAGAAGGAGGAATGTATCGCGGATGCTGTCGCTTGCCCAGATCTCCATCTTCTTCTCATGCTTGAATACCCGCAGGAAAATGTTCAGGCTGGCGGTGTCGAGGCCTTTCGACAGAACAAGTTCCTGCACCAGCAGTCCCTTTTCACGGTAAGCTTTGGCCACCCGGCCGTTCTCCAGCTGGGAAGTTTTGAAGTCCTGACAGGCCGCCCCGGGAGTGAGCACAGCCGACAACAAGATGATGAAACAACATCGTGACAACATAATTTCGAAAAATGGTGGGGTAGCAGTCTTGCAAAAGCATAACGCCCGATCCCCGGTCCGGTATTGTGCCCCGAAATAATAAAAATTCATAAAAAACGGCCGGGAAATGCTTCCTGGGGCCGGATGAAAGAACAATGAACACCGTTTTGGCGTTAATGGTATAATGAAAACAACAACAAATATATTCAGGCAAATATGGCATGGAGGGCTCCTGTTCGCACTGGCCCTGATCCTGTATTCCTGCAGCAATCCTATACACTCACAAAAAACAGAAGAGATGTCGTTTCCGAATGAGAAGAGCAATGAAGAATGGAAAGAGATCCTCACTCCTTTCCAGTACCAGGTACTGAGGGAAAGCGCCACCGAACGGCCTTTCACCGGAGAATATTACGATACAAAAGATACCGGTACCTATTATTGTGCAGCCTGCGGCGACCTTTTGTTCCGCTCCGACACCAAGTTTGATTCGGGTTGCGGATGGCCCAGCTTTTTTGAGCCGGAAACGGAGGAAAGCATTGTGTATAAAAAAGACACTTCTTTTGGCATGATCCGTACCGAAGTGATCTGCGGAGGCTGCGGAGGGCACCTCGGACATGTGTTCGAAGACGGACCGCCGCCCACCGGCCTGCGGTATTGTATCAATTCGGCTGCCCTGAAATTCGAAAAGCAGGGTAAAGCTGCAAAATGAATCCCTGAGATTGCAAACAGCAGTCGCCAGTTTGTGGCTATTTCGTAGTTTTGCAGTTGTTTAGAAGATTTGATCGTTTCCTTATGCAGTTCAACAGACCACCATACCGTTATTACCTGCCCATTATTTTTGCTATTGTCCTCCTGGCCGGGATCTGGGCCGGAAAAAAACTTACCCCCGAAAGCCAGGTTAGCGGCGGTATGTTTACCCTTTCGCCGGAACCCTACAATAAGGTTTCTGACCTGATGAGCTATATCGAAGGCAATTATGTGGATTCTGTTTCCCGCGAGGACCTTTCGGAAGATGCCATTGAGGGGATACTGGAAAGCCTTGATCCGCACAGCCAGTATTTTTCGGCCGATATCCTCGGGGAAGTGAACGAAGAACTGATGGGGAATTTCGAAGGCATCGGCATACAATTCAGGATCGAAAGCGATTCCATTATCGTGATACAGACCATCGCGGGAGGTCCTTCGGAAAAAGTAGGGCTGCTGGCCGGTGACCGCATCGTGGCGGTGGGCGACAGCATCATTGCCGGGGTGGGAATTAAGAATGAAGATGCCATCAGTCTGCTAAAAGGCCCCCGGGGTACGGAGGTGGACATCAGCATCTACCGCAAGGGCATCAGCGAGCTGCTCGATTTTAGTATTGTCCGTGACATTATTCCCACCTACAGCCTGGATGTAGCTTATATGGTTTCCGACAGCATCGGGTATATCAAGGTGAGCAAATTTTCGGCCACCACCTATGAAGAGTTCCTGGCTGCACTGGAAAGCCTTCGGAACAAAGGCATGAACACTCTCATCCTCGACCTGAGGGGCAATACCGGGGGCTACCTGCAGGCGGCCACGCAAATGGCCGACGAATTCCTGAAAGAAGACCAGCTCATCGTGTATACCGAAGGGAACAATCGTCCTCGAACCTATGCTTATGCTACCCGTAAAGGCCATTTTGAAGATAATTCACTTGTGGTACTTATCAACGAGGGTTCGGCTTCGGCCAGCGAGATCATTGCCGGGGCCGTGCAGGACAACGACCGGGGCATGATCATCGGGCGGAGGTCGTTTGGAAAAGGACTCGTACAGGAGCAACTCAACCTGCCCGATGGCTCTGCCGTAAGGCTGACCATTGCACGCTATTATACGCCCACCGGAAGGTGCATACAACGCTCCTACGAAAACGGCAAGGACGATTATTACGAAGATTTTTACGAACGTTTCCACAATGGTGAGATACAGAACGCTGACAGCATCCATTTCGACGATTCGCTGAAATACACCACTCCCGGGGGGAGGATCGTTTACGGCGGCGGGGGTATTATGCCCGACATCTACGTTCCGTACGACAGCCACAATTACCCGGAGTACTACAACAAGCTGCTCGATAAAGGCCTGATCTTCCGCTACGCCTTCAAGTACACCGATACCCACAGGGAGGAACTCAGCACCTATGAAGATTTTGAGGATTTCAATGCGCGCTTCCGTATCAACAGGAGCATGTTCAATGATTTCCTGGCCTATACCGAAGATATGGGCATTGAAAAAGACCCGGAGGGGATCCGGGAATCGGGCGATCGCATAAAGATTTTGATGAAAGCTTTTATCGCCCGAAACCTTTTCGATGATGAGGGCTTCTATCCGCTCTACCACCAGATCGATGAAACCTTCCTGAAAGCCATGGACTATTTGCAGGAAGGACAGTAGGGTAGTACGCAGAAAGAAGTTGACTATTCACACTATCCTGTATCCGGTATCCTGGATCCGGTATCTGGTATCTGGTATCTGGTATCTTTTTCCTATCTTTATCTTATTATTACATATTAACCTATAAATCAAAATATCATGTCATTTACACTACCCGATCTCCCGTATCCCATCGATGGTCTGGAGCCTTATATTTCGAAACTGACCCTGGAATTCCATCATGGGAAACACCACCAGGCCTATGTCAATAACCTGAATGGTCTCATTCCCGGCACCGAATTCGAGAATGCCAGCCTGGAAGAGATCATTCAGAAGGCCGAAGGCGGCATCTTCAACAACGGCGCACAGGTGTGGAACCATACCTTTTACTGGAACTGCCTCAGTCCTGATGGCGGCGGCGAACCGGAAGGGAAATTAGCCGATGCCATCAATGAGTTTTTCGGCTCTTTCGATAAATTCAAAGAAGAGTTCTCGAAAAAGGCTGCGACCCTCTTCGGTTCAGGCTGGTGCTGGCTGGTGAAAGATGCCTATGGCAACCTCGATATTCTGCAAACCAGCAATGCCGGCTGTCCGCTCCGCGACGGACTCACCCCATTATTAACCTGCGATGTTTGGGAACACGCCTACTACCTCGACAAGCAAAATGCCCGCCCGAAATACATTGAGGATTTCTGGGAACTGGTGGACTGGAAGAACGTTGCGGAACGGTTTTAGGGCTGCTGGCTTCTGGTTACTGGCTTCTGGTTGCTGGTTACTGGCTTGTTGCTTGGTGTTTGGTTCTGCCGGCCATCAAAGCCTCCAAGCTCGATCCCATCGAATCGCTTCGGTATGAGTAGGATTCAGGCATTTTGTGAGCCGTGATTATTGAATCGTTATTTTTTCACCTCCTCACCAGCTTCACCGCCTCCCTTTCTTTCCCGTTGAGGATGATTGCGACAATGTAGGTTCCTTTAGGAACAGGATTGTCTGAGTCATCATTTCCTCTCCATTTCATTTCTCCTTTACCCGACAAGCCTTGAGAGTTCATTAGGGTTTTAACACAACGGCCGTTGAGGTTGTAGATCCTGATAATGCATTGTCCGGATTCCGGCCTTACATAAGCGATGCTGGTTTCAAACCTAAACGGATTCGGAAAAACCTCCAGGAGTGTTGAGTGTTGAGTGTTGAGTGTTGAGTTATAATTTTCTATGCCGACCCAGGGGCCGTATTCGTAGGCTCCCATATCCACATATCCGTTATGCACTCGGGGGTTGCCGGCCAGGTCGGTTTCGGGTAGTTCAATGCCGGGGGGCAGGTCGAGGGTGCCGGCATCGATGCAGGGTGAGCCTGCTGAGAGGCTGTAAGGATAAAAGTTAGTAGTGTCCCACAAGGGATCGGTGTCGATGTTTGAAGGGTCGTAATTAATTACTCCTGGAGTATATACATTGATCCCTTCTTCGCCCCCGGCGACAAGGGAATTATAAATGTTTAATTCATTTGATCCGTAATACATATATAGGCCGGCAGGTTCATTGCTGTATAATATGCAATTATAAATGCTTAGCTGTGCATTATTTACTGCGCCAATAGCCCCTCCTTGTGGACTGTCTGTAGTATTATTTCCAAAAGTGCAATTAACGGCAATAACCCCTGTTTGTTCCACTCCTAATCCGCTACCGTATATATTAGCTCCATAAGGAGTGGTCCTGCCGTGATTATCAGTAATTAAACAATTGTAAAGATGCATGTTTACGGGATTAGGATCCGGCCCTTGTGCCCAGGTATGCAAAGCTCTTCCATAGTACCCATCTTCAGGAGGCATTGAATAATCAGGTATATTATTTTGGATAATGCAGTTTGTTAGCACAGCTGGTTCAACATATTCTCCGGATAGACTTTTAGAATCAGCCAGACCACTACCTCCAATATTATCTTTAATTATTGTATTGGATAAAACTACGCCATCTGAACTTATTAGTGAAACGCTCATTAACTGACTATAATTATTATTGATCATTAAGTTGTTAAATACCGGGTATGGGTTAAATCTAATACCGATACTACCAATGCCACCTATAGAGTTTTTTACCCCATTTCCTTTTGTAAGAGTCAAATTGTTTATGGAATAATGAGAAGAATAATAGTCAACCCCTTGCAAATGGTAAATTTCATCCTCGGCATCCAATATGCAGGAGTCCCTGTGTTGGCCTGCTATGACAAGATGGCGTTTTAAGCTTAGTGGATATCTTTCACCGTCTGACATTTTATAGACTCCGGGTAAAACATGAATGGTATCAGGCTGGACGCTGTCTGACTCCAGTTTCAATAATGCATACCAGATGTCTTTAACCGGATCATCAGGGCTTAAGCCGGTATTTGAATTATTACCTGTCGGTGAAACAAAGATGTTCTGGTTGGCAGTTTCTATTTTTCCTTTATTTATCTCCCATGTGATGTCGGAAGGAGGAATTCCCCCAAAGCTTGAATGCAGATAATAGTAATCTGGATTTGAAACGGTAAATGTGTCCACGACTATATGCAGATGATTATCTCCCAGTCCTTTGGCAATATCAGTGCCTTCAACTGCATAGTTATTGTAAATATTGCAAAGCTGCACTGTGTCAAATTCCACTATGGATTTACCTATTGAGATACCACCACCGTGCTTATAGGAATGATTGTTTTTGATTGTTGTACCCGAAAGATATACATAAGCTTCGAAGATGTATATTCCTCCGCCACTACCTGATACTTTATTGTTATAGATATGGCAATTCTGTATTCTTGCCTGTCCGTAACGAATAAATGCGCCCCCTCCCGGAAAATCCCCATTATAGGTGCCGCTACCATTTGTTAAAGAAAACCCACAAATCAAGGATGTATCTGGTGTATAAATTACAGCTATACAGGATCCTGTTTCATTTCCATTTATTATGGTTTGTCGGATATAGGCCGGATCATTTGTTGTTAGGTTAAGGCTTCCGAGAATAATGTCTTTATCTTCAATGTTTACATTTTCAAAATAGGTTCCCGGCCATACCAAAACCGTATCACCATTTGCGGCAGCATCCACACCGTCTTGTATCGTCATAAAATCACCTGTTCCGTCTTGCTTTACAGTAATGAGGGTTTGAGCGAGGATCAGGTGAGGGAGGGAAAAAACGAGTAAAAGCAAAGCAAATCTACTCACCTCACCCCCCACCCCCCTCTCCAGAAGAGAGAAGGGGAGGGATGAGATTTTCGATTTTGGATTTTCGATTTGACAAATATTCATTTTTGTGTTCGATTATTTGATCAGGACTATCTTAGTGTTTGCGGAATAGATTGGAGATTTCAGGGACAAGATATATGTTCCGTTTGCAAGGGTATGGCCTTGTTTGTTTTGATCCTTGAAACTGAACACATGGCTCCCTTTGCCCAGCATCCCTGAATAAACAGTCATTTGCTTGTTCCCCATAATGTCGAATAAGACGACTTCGGCATAAGCATCGGCTGGTATATAGCAATTGATCTGTGAATTTTCATTGGCCGGATTGGGCGTACAATTGATCCATGCAGAACTCAAGCCAGGATCCCGGTCTTTTTGCTTATCACTTTTGAAAGAGACGATATAATAGTCCTTCTGTTCGCTTGTATGTATCATTCGTTTTTCCCTGATCCCTGAAACGGGGTTTAATACATAATAATCTGATACAGGAGGCTGCAGCGCTTTTAGCGTATAGTATTCTTCAAAATAGATCTCCCCGCTCAATCTGTCGGAATAGGCAGATATCAGTACCATGGTATCCTCGGGCAATACGGTGGTTCCCCCAATGCAGCTGTCATTCACGAAAGCACCGATTTCCTGCGGATTTTCACTAGAGTCTAACTCGATAAAGATCGGGGTATAATCAGATGTTTCGGTATATTCATAATACACGGTGGATGCTTTTTCAGAATCTGTTGGGGAAGTTGTGGGCAGGTTCCAGTGAAAATCATAAATGGTTTCACCATTCTTGGGAGTGATGATCACCATGTCGCCATAGTCCAGCGTTGCACTTTCCTTATTGCACACACAGCGCCAGATAATATCATCGGTTTGATTGTCTTCATTGTAGCAGGTGAAGTATTGTCCCTTGATTGTGCTGATCTGGTTTTCAATTTCATCGGGTAGGGCTTCCGGCACATTCTGAGAGGTATAATGATAATAACCCACCCAATATTCATCTGCATTTCCGTTCAGGTCCAGGGTGCAATTGGTACATTCCGGATTATAATGGTCATACAAGCTGCCGGTAAAATAGATGTATTTATAATCAGGGGCAATTGAATAATCCAAATATAGTTTATAGCCTAAAGTGCTTTGAATATTGAAGAGATCACTATTGATATAATTCCAACCATAAGTCTCATAATATAAGCTTCTTGTCATAACTTCATCAAAATTGAAGTACTGAAGTTTGCTCCCAGTAAGATAATTATCAGGTTCAATTTCATTCAATACACCTGGTATCGGAACAGGATTATTAAAAGAACGGATCATCCTTGGGAATGACACCCATGACCAGGCACCTTCCTGTAAATACAGCACTTCACTGTCAAGGTTTTTATAGCTGATATTGCTGAAC
>NPID01001508.1_pt1 | contig 15427 bp, 6 predicted proteins | sample 8637491 | NCBI WGS metagenome assembly NPID01 (sample SAMN07420843, study PRJNA396082) | bioreactor metagenome | isolation source: sample BA6 brine-fed electro-methanogenic bioreactor BA | place: Japan: Kochi | collected 2016-06-14 | reverse complement strand
GGCATTCCAGATCCAGCACTTCCCCCATCAAGAGGTCTTTCCGCTCTCCGTTTATTTCAACAACCACATCGCTGTCGGGGAGGAGCATAACTCTTTCCCGGCTTATCTCGCAACGGTAATTCACTCCCTTGAAATTAAAATTGAAGCTCATTCTTCGCCAGTGCCTGGGCAATGAGGGATCAATTTTGACGATCTCCCCGTTCAGGTTCAGTCCGGCATAGGTTTGCAGCGCTCCCAGCACGGTGCCGGCCATGACTCCGGCATGAATGCCTTCGGCCGTGGTCCCTCCCTGGATATCGCCATAATCGCTGGTCAGTGCGCCCAGGTATAGCTCCCAGCTCAGGGCATGATCGCCCACCATGCTGGCCAGTCGTGCATGCACAACACGGCTCAGGGTGGATCCGTGACTGGTCCTCTCCAGGTAATAGCGCAGGTTTTTATCGAGATAGCCTTGCGGCAATTCATAACCGGCATTTTTGAGCAATTGATCAACCCTCTCCTGGTCGAGGTTGTAATAGGTCATCAGGGTGTCGGCCTGCTTGGCCACCTTATAGGCATCGGGTGATTTGCCTTCTGCTTTCAGCAGGCGGTCCATGCGGTATATATTCCCGTATTTATTCCGGTAATGATCCCAGTCGAGCTCCTCCAGGTCAAAATATCCGTCGTACTGGGCAATTATGCCATCACCGGAGATCACAAGATTGATGTTCTTACTGATATCTTCCCAGCGATCCAATTCATCATGGCCGAACGAAAGTTTGGTTTCAAGCTCTTTCCGGTCTTCATCTTTTAATTCTGCAAACAGCTTTGCGGTATTCACGAAGGTCCATACGGCCATGAGGTTGGAATAGGCATTGTCTTTCAGCCCGCCTTGGTCGCTGTCGGGATATTTCTCGTGAAACTCGTCAGGTCCCATCACCCCGCAAATGCTGTATTTTCCTTTGTCTTTTTTAAAGGCCTTTCCGGCCCAGAAGCGGCTGATCTCGATCAGCAATTCCAGCCCGTGATCTTTCATGAATGCATCATCGCGGGTATAATGGTGATACATGATCACATTATAGGCAATGGCCAGCGAAACATGGCGTTGCAGTGCACTGTGATCCGGGCCCCATTCCCCCGAAAGAGGGTTCAGGTGGACCACCTGGGTTTCTTCCCGGCCGTCGCTGCCGCTCTGCCAGGGGAACATGGCGCCTTTTTCCCCATTCTCCCGGGCATACTTCCGCGCTTCATCCAGCCGTTTGTAGCGGTACATGAGCACTGCCTTTGCTGCATCGGGGTAATGCATAAAATACAAGGGAAGGATGTAGATCTCATCCCAGAAGATGTGGCCCCGGTACGCTTCCCCGTGTAAGCCCCTGGCGGGGATGCCTGCATCGATGCCGGCATTATGCGGGCTGATGCTGGAAAGCATGTGGTAGATGTGCAGCCTCAGCAGTTTCTGCGCCAGGCGGTCGCCATCTACTTCAATGTCAAGTTTTTCCCAGATCTTCAACCAGGCCTGCTTCGATTCTTCCAGCAAGTCTGTGAATTCGCCCAGCCCCCGGGCTTTTTCGATTGCTGCTTCCAGCGCATTGCCAATATTTATGTCGTCGGAGCGGTAAAGGGCTGTGGTTTTAATGAGGGAGAACGAGCCCTTGTCATCGGTTTGGGCTCCGATCACAGTGATGGCCCGGCCATTTTCCGTTTGGTGATGATATTCAACGGAAGCGGGTTTCTTGTTGATCTCTGCACTGATCTTTGCGGCAGCAGCAATGTGAATGCCCGATCGGGAAGTTTTGACTTCCACATATTGTATATCGTCTTCGGCGCCTTCACCGACCTGTTCCAGGTGCTTCTGGTTCAGGCTGCGGTAGCGGGCCACCCCGTCGTTGATATGATTCCCGTCGAGTTCAGACTTGATTTCTATATAGCCGGAGTAATTTTGCGGTTTCACCTCGTATCGGATGCAGGCCAGGTGAGGATCGGCCATGCTGGCAAATCTTCGGCTGTGGATGAGGGTTTCGCGCCCCTCTTTATCCCTGATCACCAACCTGCGGCAAAGAAATCCCTTGTTCAGGTGCAGGCGCCGGCGGATGGAAATGATCTCCATATTTTCCGGGCTGAGCCATTCGCCTCCGTCGATGCGAAAACTTACCGGCAGCCAGTTGATGGCATTGACAAAATCCTCGTTTTCGATCATGCGATCACCGACCTTTGACTCCAGGCGGTTATACAAACCGGCCATATATGTGGCCGGGTAATGATGCTCCCCTGCTTTGCTTTCCTCCATCGCTCCGCGGGTGCCGAAATACCCGTTCCCAATGGTGAGCAAGGATTCGCGGGTCTTTTCCATTTCCGGATCGAAACCGTAATACACCAGGTTGTAACCATCGTATGGCAGCTTTTCGGCAAACCAGTGCTCGATGCCCTCGAAGCCTATTTCGTCTATATCTTTTACCACGATATCGGCCCCGCCGATCAGCAACTCCTGTTCATTTTCTTCACGGGCCAGGCCAAGAACAAGTCCGAAATTTCCTTTTTTTCCAGCCTGCACACCCGATACTGCATCTTCCACTACCACTGCGCGATCGTAGGATACGCCCAGACGGTCGGCTGCCGTGGTAAAGATATCCGGTTCTGGTTTTCCCTTTAGCCCTAGTTCAGCCGAAACGATCCCGTCAATACGCGTTTCCATCAGCTCCAGCAGTCCGGCAGCCTCCAGCACCTGCTTGCAGTTCTTGCTGGACGATGCCACACCGATACGGTAACCTTCCTTTTTCAGATGATGGATGAGTTCCACTGTTGAGGGATATGCCTTGACCCCTTCTTTTTCAAGGATCTCGTTAAAAGCAATGTTTTTTCGGTTGCCCAGCCCGCAAACCGTTTCCGCTGAGGGATCATCTTCGGGCTGCCCGAATGGAATATCGATCCCCCTCGACTCAAGAAATGACTTTACACCATCATAGCGGGGCTTACCATCGACATAGGGAAGGTAATCACCCTGGCGGGAAAATTCTTTGAAAACTTCACCCCGTTTTTCTTCACGCTCGTGCAGGTAATCATCGAACATTTTTTTCCAGGCCTGGGCATGGACCAATGCGGTTTGGGTGATCACTCCGTCGAGATCGAAAATGACTGCGTCAAAAAGTCTGTCTTTCATCTATTCCTCTTTAAACGTAAAACCAAAAATATCCCCTGGGGGGAAGCACCATGCTATTTTGCTCTTCGTCGATTTGCACGGGCTGTCCGAGCATGTCGTTGTCGTATGTCCTGAGCCTTTCCGTCGGCAGGCTGATGGTCTGCGGCTGATCAGAAAGATTCAGCAAGACCAGGATGCGGTTGCAGGTATGGGTCCGGAAATAGCCCATAACACTCATGTTTACATTTCCTTCAGGATCGGTGACTTCCAGCATATCCAGGCTGCCCCTTCCGAAGGTGGGGTAGTTTCTTCGGGTATTGACCATATGGGTGATGGCGCTGAATACCCGGGAATGCATGTTTTCTTTATCCTGCAGAAGCTTCTCTGTTTCTTCCCAGTCGATCCGCCCACGCACCAGGAAACGGGTATCATCTTTGCCGGTAAGTTTGATCTGTTCCCGGTAATAGTCCTGGTCGTTAAGTTTGCCGAATTCATCCCCGTAATAGATCACCGGGGTGCCGGGAAGGGAGAGCATCATGGCGTAGGCCAGGGCGATCTTTTCCGCGTCGCGGTCGAGAAGTTCCGCCAGCCGGGCCGAAACACCCTGCCCGAGCCGGAAGTCCCACTGCTCCTGTTTACAATAATTATCGTGGATGTATTTGCGGTCTTCTTCCGTCACATACACCAGTTCCAGGCTGAGTTCATCGTGGCAGCGCAGGAAGGTGAACCACTGGCTTTCTTCCGGGATGGACGGGGTGATCTCTTTGCTCAGAACATGTTTTACCGGTTCGCGGCTTTGCATGTGCAGTGCTTTGAACATCTGCGGCATGAGCGGAAAATGGTATCCGGCATGGCATTCATCGCCCTCACCGAAATATTTGACCACTTCATGGGGTTTCTGGCAGGCTTCGGCCAGCAAAAGGCTTTCCGGACGGATGTGGTCCAGTACGGCCCTGAAAAACTTTACTACGGTATGGGTTTGCGGCAGGTTCTCACAATCGGTGCCCTCTTCCTTCCAGAGGTAGGGAATGGCGTCGGCACGAAAACCGTCAACACCCAGCTTCAGCCAGTAGACCATGTTTTCGGCCATGGCCAGGAGGACTTCCGGGTTGCGGTAGTTCAAATCGGGCTGGAACTCAAAGAATCGGTGGAAAAAATACTGATCACCATCTTTCTCCCAATTGCTTTCGCAGAGTCCCTCGAAAATAATGCGCGCATCGGCATAGCCCTTGTCATCATCCGCCCAGATATAATAATCGCGGAAAGGATTGTCTTTGGATTTACGGGCCTCGGTAAACCAGGGGTGTTCTTCCGAAGTATGGTTGATGGCGATGTCGAAGATCACCTTGATCCCGCGGGCATGGGCCTTTTCCAGGAAACGGGCAAAGATCTGCGATTTTATTTCTTCTGAGGCATCCTGATCAACGCCCAGGAGGTCGGGACGAATACCCCGGTAATCTTTTATGTCGAAGCCTGCATCCCTGCCGGGAGAGTCGAGGATGGGCAGCAGCCACAGGCAATTCACACCAAGATCCTGGAGGTAGTCCAGCTTGTTTTCCAGGCCTGGAAAATCTTTGTTGAAGAGGTCAACGTATAAGCTGTAAACGATGGCGTCTTTATACCAGCCTTCTTCATGCGGCGGATAGCTAAGCTCATCCTTCACGCGCTCGAGCATTTGGATGAATTGATCGAGCTTTTCGGTTCCGGCATCCGGGTACAGGTTTTTCNNCGGATAATCTGTTTGGGGTGTTTTGTTTCATCTTATCGGGAAATGGGGTTCAAAATTAATACAAGCGATTCAACTTTGGGGCATAAAAGCCAATAATTTATGAAGTTGTGCCGGCTCAATCTCAGTTTTATTTCGCATTTTTGAATGAAAATTGCCACACATGCGAAATGCACTATTCATGACCTTACTGATGATGCTTTTGACTTCATGTAATGAACAAGGCGACCGGCAAAATGTTTCCGACGATGCAGGTTTTGCGAGGGTGCCCGGCTGGGCGAGGGGAATTGTCTGGTACCAGGTGTTCCCTGAGCGATTCCGAAACGGGGACCCGGATAATGACCCCATGCTTGAAGATCAGAAGGGCTGCTGGCCGCATGAACTGACCGAACCCTGGGAACTGCATCCCTGGGGCAGCGACTGGTATGCAATGCAGGAATATGAACAGGCCATTGGAAAGGATATCTGGTACAATATTACCCGCAGGAGATACGGGGGCGATCTGCAGGGTCTCATCGATAAGCTCGGCTACCTGCATGAACTCGGGGTGGAAGCGATCTACCTGAACCCTGTATTCATGGCTCCCTCTCACCATAAATACGATATTGCCTCCTATCATCATATCGACCCGAATTTTGGTCCCGACCCGGATGGCGACAGGGCAATTATAGCTACCGAAGTTCCTGATAAGCCGGAAACCTGGCAATGGACCTCGGCCGACAGTCTTGCCCTGCAACTGATCGAAGCGGTTCATGCCCGGGGGATGCGCATCATTTTCGATGGAGTGTTCAACCATGTGGGATACAATCATTTCGCTATTGCCGACCTGCGTGAAAAACAAGAGGATTCGCGTTTCCGCAACTGGTTTACCATCCATTCCTGGGCGGATGAAAATAAAGGAACATCCTTTGAATACCAGGGCTGGTGGGGAATTAAAGATATGCCCGAATTGAGGGAGGATGAGAACGGTATTGTAGAAGGTCCGAAAAAGTATATTTTCGACATCACCCGGCGCTGGATGGACCCATATGGAAACGGTGAACTATCGAAGGGGATCGACGGCTGGCGCCTGGATGTGGCCTATGAGGTCGGACATCCTTTCTGGAAAGACTGGCGCAGGCATGTACGGTCGATCAATCCTGAGGCCTATCTTGTGGCGGAAGTGATCGACAGCCCGGAAAACCTCAGGCCATTCCTCAATGGGGATGAATTCGATGCCCTGATGAACTATAATTTCCAGTTCATCTGCAGTGAGTTCTTCATCAATAAAGGAATATATGCCGGCATGTTTGGCGAAAAACTGGATAGTCTGCGGAATGCCTTTGGTGAAGATGTGGCCCTGGCCATGCAAAATCTGCTGGGCAGCCACGATACCGACCGTCCCCTTTCCAGGGTGAAAAACAAAGGCATAGCCTCTTTCCTGGAATGGCAGGAGTATTTTGACATCGGCAAAGCAAGGAACCAGGACTATAAAACATCCAAACCTTCACCGGAAGATAAAAAGCTTTTCAGGCTGATGGTGGCTTTCCAGTTGACTTTTCCGGGTTCCCCGATGATCTATTACGGGGATGAAGTTGGAATGTGGGGTGCCGGCGATCCCGACTGCCGCAAGCCCATGCTCTGGGACGATATCTCATTCGCCGATGAAGAACTGGATGCCAATGGCGAACACTATGCAGAAAGCTCGAAAGTGCAAGCCGACAAAGAACTGTTTGCCTGGTATCAGAAACTTTTGCAAATCCGAAGTGCGCACCCGGCCCTGAGAACAGGTGATTATACCCGCCTGCTGGCGGATGACCGTGGCGGCTTTGCTTTTATGAGGCAGGAAAGAGACGATGTTGTTGTCGCTGTTTTCAATAATTCCGGCCAGGCAGGGAATTTTATCATCCCTTCCATCCCGCCAGGGGAATACAACGACGAGCTTGGTGGAAGAAGCTACGAATGCCGGAACGGGAAACTGGAGATCGTGCTTTCACCTCATGAAGCCGGCATCCTGGTCATTTCCAACAATAAAGATTAATTTTGGAGTCCAAAACCTGAAACCATGAAAAAGATATTCTTGTTTGCGCTGATGGCCGGCCTGCTGATGGCCTGCGATGATCAACTTCCGCCGATTTCCGGCGACAGCCATATTACAGGCCTGGCGAAGCCGGTTGTGCTGGTTCCCGGTGTGAATAATATTCCCCTGGGCGACTTTTATACCGATCCTTCCGTGATCGATTCCGTGAGCATTTGTGGCCTTGCAAAGGATCAATACAGCCTTGAAGGATCCTTTGTCAGCCTGGATGCTTCCAATGCCGAAGCATTGCTCAGGATGCATGTTTGGATCGACGGATCCGCGGAGACCATTCCCGTATTCAGGTCGGATAAGCAGGTGGTGGAATTTGTTTTCGACCCGCAGGGAGAAGAATATGCCAGTGTCAGCGTCAGGGGGGAATTCAATGGCTGGACACCCGGGCGCCCGGAGTTTAACTATGCCGATGGGGTGTGGCAAGGCTACCTGCAGCTCAGCCCCGGACAATACCAGTATTTGTATGTCCTGGATGGAGAGGATGCCCTGGATCCCACAAATCCTGAGAAGGTGGACAACAATATGGGGAAATTCAACAGCCTGCTGTCGGTAGGAGCCGACATCCCGGACCGATTGCCTAAGATCTTTACTGAGGAATATGAAGATGATGATATAGAGATCGGGTTCAGCGGGGAAGTGGACGGCCTGCTGGTGCTCTGGCAAAACAGACAGCTTCCCTGCGCCTATGTAGAACAGGAAGATGATGAGGAATATGAGATTGATATCCCGGCGGTTGCCGCGGATGTTCAGCGCTCTTTTATTCGCATATGGGCCTGGAATGAAGCCGGCATTTCGAACGATCTGCTCATCCCCCTGGAATACGGCAAGGTGCTGGATGATGCCGTGAAGATCACCCGCTACGACCAGCACAGCATGATCTTGTACAATGCATTTGTGGACCGCTTCTACGATGCCGATCCATCCAATAACCGCCCACTGAACGATCCTGAGGTCCGCCCCGCGGCCGATTACCACGGAGGGGATATCAAAGGGGTGACGGAAAAGATAAAAGACGGGTATTTTGAAAAACTCGGCGTGAACACCATCTGGATCTCACCGGTGGTGAAAAATCCCGAGGAAGCCTATGGTTTCTGGCCCGATCCGCCCTCGAAATTCAGCGGATACCACGGATACTGGCCCATTTCATTTACCCTGATCGACGATCGCTACGGGACGGAGGATGACCTTCATGAACTGGTCAGGACAGCCCATGAGAATGATATGAATGTATTGCTGGACTTTGTGGCCAATCACGTGCATATCAATCACCCGGTTTACCAGGAGCATCCCGACTGGGCAACAGAACTTTACCTTCCGGATGGTTCCCTGAATACCGAGCGCTGGGACGAGTACCGCCTGACCACCTGGTTCGACGTGCATCTGCCTACCCTCGACCTGGAGCGTCCGGAAGTGTATGAAATGCTGACGGATTCGGCGGTTTACTGGATCGACAAATATGATCTGGATGGCTTCCGGCACGATGCCACCAAGCATATTCCTGAAGTGTTCTGGCGCACGCTGACCCGGAAACTGAAGAAACAGATCGTTGAAGCAAAAGGGCTGCAGCAATACCAGATCGGGGAAACCTATGGCGGACCTGAGCTGATCAGCAGCTATGTGGGCAGCGGAATGCTCGATGCACAATTCGATTTTAATGTGTACGATGATGCCCTTGCCGTGCTCATCCGCCCCGGAGAATCCTTTGACCGGCTGGATGCTTCCATTCACGAGAGTTTCCGTTATTATGGCGTGCATAACCTGATGGGATATATTACGGGAAACCAGGACCGGGGCCGCTTTACATCCTATGCCGGGGGTGCCCTGCGGTTTGATGAAGATGCCAAGCTGGCCGGCTGGACCCGCGATGTGACCGTGGGTGATCCCTCTGCTTATATGACCACGGCCATGCTCTTTGCCTTCAATATGACCATTCCCGGGCTGCCGGTGATCTATTACGGCGACGAGATCGGGATGCCCGGCGGCAATGATCCCGACAGCAGGCGAATGATGCGCTTCGACAATCTCCTCCCGGAAGAAGAAAAACTGAAGGAAAAGGTGATCAAGCTGACGGAACTGCGGAATAGTGAACTTCCACTGGTTTACGGCGATTTTGAGAGCCTCCTGGTATCCCGGGAAACCTATGCCTATTGCCGGACCTATTTCTGCCAGATCGTGGTGGTTGCCATGAACAAGTCGGCGGAGGAGAAAACACTTCAATTTATGCTCCCGGAGCGATTTGAGGATGTTCAATTTCATTCTAACTTTGGCACGGATCCCGTGAGTGGGGAAGAGGGCATCAGCATTACTTTGGGACCCAAAGAATTCGATGTATTCACAACTAAAAACTAAACAAAAATATCCATGATGAAAAAAAACATGCACACATTAACTATCCTGGTGATCGCACTTGTGGCAGTGGTGGTCGGGGCTTCCGTCCTGCTGTCGTGCAAATCGAAAAAGAAAGAAGAACGCAAAGCCATTGTGGAATCGCAGGTCGTGCATCCCGAATGGAGCAAGAATGCTGTAATTTATGAAGTGAATGTTCGGCAATTTACACCCGAAGGAACATTCGATGCTTTTGCCGGTCATCTGCCCCGCCTCAAAGAAATGGGTGTTGACCTATTGTGGCTGATGCCCATCCATCCCATCGGGGAGAAAAACCGCAAGGGAAGCCTGGGAAGTTATTACTCCATTAAAGATTATAAAGGGGTGAACCCGGAGTTTGGGGATATGGATGATTTCAAGGCCCTGGTAAACAAGGCTCATGAACTGGGGATGTATGTAATCCTCGACTGGGTGGCCAACCATACTGCATGGGACCATGCCTGGATGGAAGAGCATCCCGAATGGTACAGCAGGGATCTCGACGGGAATATCGTTTCTCCCTTCGACTGGACCGATGTGGCCGACCTGGACTATACAAATGAAGCATTGCATGATGCCATGATAGATGCCATGAAGTTCTGGGTGGAGGAAGCGGATGTTGACGGTTTTCGCTGCGATGTGGCCGGCATGGTGCCGGTGCATTTCTGGAATCGTGCCCGCAAGGAACTGGACGAGGTCAAGCCTGTTTTCATGCTGGCCGAAGCCGAGCAGCCCAATCATCACGTGCATGCTTTTGATATGTCGTATGGCTGGGAACTGCATCACATTATGAATGGCATTGCCAAAGGCGAGAAGACCACAAAGGATATCGATCGTTATTTCAAAAAGCACGATACTCTTTACCCGGTCGATGCTTATCGGATGTACTTCATTACCAACCACGATGAAAACTCCTGGAATGGTACAGAATACGAACGCATGGGCGGGGCAGTGGATGTATTTGCGGTGCTTACCTTTACCTTACCGGGCATGCCGATGCTGTATTCCGGGCAGGAAGCGGGCCTCGACAAGCGGCTGCGCTTTTTCGAAAAAGACACCATCGACTGGTCGGAGATCCCCCATGAGGATTTTTACAGGAAACTCATAGCACTCAGAAAGGATTATTCTTCGCTTTGGAGCGGTTCCGAAGGCGGAAGTATGCGTAAGCTGAAGACCTCTGAAAAAGAAGGGATATATGCCTTTATGCGCAAGGGCGAAGATAATGCTGTGGTGGTGCTTGCCAACCTGAGCCCCTACTACCGGGAGTTCAATATTAATATGAAAGGCGATGGCAAGGCCATGACCGACTACTTCACCGGAGAAGCCTTCAGCCTTGATTCTAAGCAACTTGTCAGTTTGCCGGCCTGGCAGTACAAGGTGCTGGTTACCGAACGGGAATAGTTTGTTATTCTGGTAATACGCAGTATATCAATTTGGTATACGTGTAATTTGTAAGGCCGCAATTCAGAAAAATTCTGAATTGCGGCCTTACATATTTTATGTTAATTTAGAATTGCATCTATTTTAAGAAAACATTAACTTTACACGTTCATATGCCTGTATATTTGCAGTTAGCAATTCTGGAGCAAAATTGAATTAATTTCGATTATATGTTTACTAACTTAAATTGATGTTTATGGTAAGAAAAGTTACGACTAGATTCTTGCTGTTCCTCATGTTCATGGCTTTGCTTGTTCCGGCAGGCTTTGCCCAGGAAGGAACTGTGAGAGGGATGGTTTTTGATGCCGAAGACGGCTCAAGTCTGCCGGGTGCTTCAATTCTGATAAAAGGCACTACGCAGGGAACCACCACCGACTTTGAAGGAAAGTTCAGCCTCACCGTGGAACCCAACACTGTGCTGCTTGTTTCTTATGTAGGCTATCAAACGAAAGAGCTTACGGTTCAACCGAACACTGCGATTGAAATTATCCTTCAGATCGATGCTGAAATGCTCGACGAGTTTGTGGTGATCGGCTACGGCATCCAGAAGAAAAGCGATGCGACAGGTTCTGTGAATGCTGTCGAATCAAAGGATTTTAACGAAGGGGCCATCATCAACCCTGCCGAACTTATCGCCGGTAAAGTGGCCGGTGTGCAGGTGGTGAACAGCGGTGGTGCTCCGGGAGCGGAATCAACCATACGGATCAGGGGCGGCTCATCACTGCAGGCCCTGAACGACCCGCTGATCGTGATCGACGGGGTCCCGGTGGAAAATTCCGAGATCTCCGGGATGCGCAGCCCGCTTAGTACGATCAACCCCAACGACATTGAAAGTATGACCGTACTCAAAGATGCTTCGGCAACTGCGATCTACGGTTCACGTGCGTCTAATGGTGTGGTAATAGTAACTACAAAAAAATCCAGGCTTGGCGAAATGGGCAAGAAGTTTCCCATTAAACTGGAATATACCGGCAAGTATTCATTGAGTACCCCCATAAAAACCGTGGATGTTTATGATGCGAATGAATATCGCAGCCTTATTGCAGAAAAGAACCCTGAAAGAGTAGATATGTTAGGAACGGCAGAAACCGACTGGCAGGATGAGATCTTCCAGAATGCCTTTGGGCAGGAGCACTACATCGGAGCCACAGGAGCCCTGAAATGGCTGCCGTATCGTTTCTCTATAGGCTACTCCGACCAGGATGGTATCCTTAAGACCGATAATATGAAAAGAACTACACTCGGATTGAACCTCAATCCGGTTTTGTTCGACGACAACCTTAAGGTAAATTTGAATTCTAAATACATGAACAATAAGAACCGCTTTGCTGATAACGGTGCAATAGGTGCCGCAGTGCAGTTCGATCCAACTAAACCGGTGACCGTTAACCCGGATGGATTCGGGGGAGATTTCGGTGGCTATTACTACTGGTGGCAGGATAATGGTATCCCTGTTGATCAGGCAACCAACAATCCTGTAGCTATGCTCATGCAACGCAACGATATTTCCGACGTCGACCGCTTCCTGGGGAATGTTCAACTTGACTATCGCCTGCACTTCCTGCCCGAACTCAGGGCAAACCTGAACCTGGCCGGCGATTTTTCAAATTCGGAAGGAACAGTCTTCGTTGACACAACAGCCGCCTTTAATTATGATGCACAGTATGGTGGTGGTGTGAACAATTATTACAGGCAAACCAAAACCAATCAGCTCCTGGAATTTTATCTTGACTATAACAAGAGCTTTGAGAAGATTCAAAGTAACCTGAATGCGATGTTCGGGTATTCATGGCAATATAATTACCGCTCGAATTACGCAATCAATTCCAATGTGGTGATGACTCCTGATCTTACGGATACTATCGATAACCCGACGGAATATTATCTGCTTTCATACTATGGGAGGATTAATTACACTTTCAAAGACAAGTATCTGCTTACGTTGACTCTCAGGAATGATAATACTTCACGTTTTTCAGAAGATAACCGGGCAGGCTGGTTCCCCTCTGCAGCTTTTGCATGGAAAGTAGATCAGGAGAAATTCCTGAAAAATGTTAATTGGTTGTCGCAGTTGAAATTCAGGTTAAGCTATGGTGTCACCGGCCAGCAGAATATTGATGAAGGTGATTATCCCTATTTGGCACAATATACCTATAACACTGCGGGTGCATACTATCTCCTTGGCAATGTTTATTATCGAACATTGCGCCCTGAGGGATATGATGAGAATATTAAATGGGAAGAGACCACTACATATAATGTTGGTCTTGACTTTGGATTTGCAAACGATCGCATCTACGGTTATGTTGATGTTTACCTGAGAGAAACCAAAGATTTGTTGAATATCATTCCTGTACCTGCCGGAACCAACCTCACTAACGAGATCCTTACCAATATCGGGAACCTGGAAAACAGGGGTATTGAAGTATCCCTCTTCGGTAAGCCGATCGCAAAGGATGATATGTCGTGGGATATTGGCGTAAACTTTACATATAATAAGAATGAGATCACCAAACTGACAGCCTCCGACGATCCAACCTACCTGGGGTATCCTGTTGGTAATATTTCCGGTGGTGTTGGAAACACCGTGCAGATGCACAGTGTAGGACATCCTGCATACTCATTCTTCGTTTATGAACAGGTTTACGATACCGATGGAACACCTATTGAAGGGATGTTCGTAGATCGTAATGGGGATGGCGAAATTACCGACGACGACCGTTACCACTACAAAGATCCCAACCCGGATTTCATCATTGGCCTGAACTCCATGTTCCGGTACAAAGAGTTCGATTTCTCCTTCTCGGGAAGAATGTATCTTGGGAACTATGTATATAATAATGTTGAAGCAGAAAATGCCGTTTATGAACGGCTTTATCGTGCTGAAGGACCTTATCTTTCAAATATCAGCACCGATGTTGTTGAAACTGAGTTTGAAAGTGCGCAATACCTTTCGGATTATTACATTCAGGACGGTTCTTTCTTCAAGATGGACTATATGACCATTGGATATAATTTCAATGACATTGGCGGAGGCGATACTCCATTCAACCTGAGGTTGTCGTTCACCGTGAACAATGCTTTTATGATCACCCAATATGAAGGTCTCGATCCTGAGATTTACCTGGGTATCGACAACAATATTTATCCAAGGCCAAGGTCATATGTCTTTGGGGTAGGTTTAACTTTTTAACGAGAAAGGATAAAAGATATGAAAAGAATACTATCAATCATCATCTTGGCAGCCGCATTCATCCTGATCGGAGAATCCTGCCATAAGGATCTTGACACCATACCTATCGACCCGGATATTGTCACAGCCGCAACGGTTTTCGATGATCCCGCGAATTACGATTATGTACTTGCCAAACTCTATGCCGGACTGGCAATCTCCGGACAGGAAGGCCCTGCCGGCCAACCTGATATCACGGGGATTGATGAAGGCTTTGGACAGTATTTACGTGGTTATTGGTATCATCAGGAATTGCCTACAGATGAGGCGGTTATCGGGTGGGACGACCAGACCATCAAGGATTTTCATGCTCAGTCATGGGGATCCAGCGATGTGTTCATTACAGCCTTCTACTACCGTATATTTTACCAGATCGCTGCAGCAAATGAGTTTATCCGTGAAACTACCGACGAAAAACTCGATGATCGTGGCGTGAGTGGAACCCTGCGCGAAAAGATCGAGCTATACAGAGTAGAAGCCCGCTGGCTGAGAGCATTGAGCTACTGGCATGCCATCGATCTTTTTGGGAATGTACCTTTTGTAACCGAAGCCGATGAGGTTGGGTTCTTTTTCCCGCCACAAATCAGCCGCCAAAATCTTTTCACCTATGTTGAAAATGAACTGCTGGCTATTGAAGATCAGCTTATGGCCCCGATGTCCAATGAATACGGCCGTGCCGATCAGGCATGTGCCTGGATGCTCCTGGCGAAACTCTATCTCAATGCGGAAGTATATACCGGCACACCTCGGAATACCGAGTGTATCACCTATTGCAACAAGATCATCGATGCAGGGTATTCACTGGTTGGCAATTTTGAACACCTGTTCACCGCCGATAACGGACCGGCCTATAAGAATGAGGTGATCTTTTCGGTAAATTTCGACGGGATCAGCACAACCACCTACGGCGGAACGAACTTCATTATTCATGCCGCTGTCGGCGGAGAGATGGACCCCTTTAGCTACGGAATTACCGGTGGCTGGGGCGGTACACGTACCACCAGCGCCCTGGTGAATAAATTCGAATCAGGCGACCCGAGGGGGATGTTTTTTACCGAAGACCAAAGCCTGGAGATCGAGGATATCGGTAACTTCAATGATGGCTATGCCGTAACAAAGTTCACCAATAAAACCTCTACAGGTGAAGATGGCAGCAGCCTCGAGTATGTCGATACAGACTTCCCGATGTTCCGCCTGGCAGATGTTTACCTGATGTATGCCGAGGCCGTACTAAGAGGCGGTAGCGGCGGGACTGTCGGTGAAGCGGAAGGCTATATCAATGAGCTGCGCGAACGGGTAGGAGCCAATACCGTGAGCGGTATCGATCTCGATTTTATTCTCGACGAACGTGCCCGTGAGCTATATTGGGAATGTCACCGCAGGACCGACCTGGTCAGGTTTGGCAAATTAACAGGAGGTGAATACCTCTGGCCATGGAAAGGCGACGTTGCCGATGGTATTTCCACCGACAGCAAA
>NPID01006989.1_pt1 | contig 15453 bp, 12 predicted proteins | sample 8637491 | NCBI WGS metagenome assembly NPID01 (sample SAMN07420843, study PRJNA396082) | bioreactor metagenome | isolation source: sample BA6 brine-fed electro-methanogenic bioreactor BA | place: Japan: Kochi | collected 2016-06-14 | reverse complement strand
TAGTTTTGCAATTAAACACTAGAAGCGGCTTGATTTTCCCCCTCTAATTCGAATAAACTTAGACATATTGTTTCTTCGGCACCCCTTGGCATCCGGCCAAAACGTTCCCGCTGCAAGAAAACCTCTTCGTAAATTCATCTGAATTCTAAACTTATCCGTCACGGTCGGAAACTACCGGTACCTGCGAAACTCTCGCCATGCCAAACGCGTTTCCCGCATTTCTGACTTCGCAGAAAAAAATCCTCGGGGTCCTGGTCCTTTTCGGCATTCTGGCGGTCTTGCTGGTAACGCTGTTTCTGCGCCACTGTCTGACCCTCCTTTCGATGGACGAGGCCCATCGCCATCAGCAGCAGCTGGCCAGTTCCCTGGCCACCCGTTTCGTTGCGGATATCGAGTATCACCTGCAGAGCCTGAAAGTGGTTTCCAGGGCCCAGGCCTTTGCCGAGTTTTCTGCCATCGACCGGATCGAACCGGCCATCAATGGCGTCGCCGAAGACCAGGAGAGGGAAAAGCGTCGTCTGCTCGCCGGTCTGGCGCCCCCCGAAGGTCATTTTTCGGGGCTTTTCTTGTGGCTCCCCGCCGGCGAAAGCTACCTGGCACACCCCTTCTCCACCCAACGGGCCCTGAACAAATCCAACTTTGCCGACCGGCCTTATTTCCGCAAAGCCCGACAGACCAGAGAACCGGTCATCTCCGACAGCTTTCCAGCCGCCAGCGGCGAACTTTCCGTGGTCATCGATCTGCCCCTGCTGGATGAGCAGAACCGGATCAAAGCCCACCTGGGAGGCGTGTTTCACCTGGACAGGCTTTCGCAACTGTTCAACGAGATTCGCGGCGACGGGTTCGGCAGCGGTTTTGTGGTCGACCGCAAAGGCCAACTGATCGCCCACTCCGATGCCACACTGCTCACCAATCCGGACCGGGAGCGCTTCGCCGCCCATCCCATGCTCATCCCCCCGGCTGGCCCTGGAAGTCTTGGAGCATCGGACCTTTCGACCCGGGTCTTCAGCGATCCCATGGATGGTCACCAATACCTGGGCACCATGGTGCCTCTTTCCTGGGGCTGGCGCCTGGTTCTGGCCCGGGATGTCCAAAGCATCTCGGCCCAGCATCTGCCCCCGATCGTTCACATCTCCATCCTGGTCGCCCTGCTGCTGGCATCGGGCGCCGTCGGCCTGGCGGCGACCTGGCGCATCGGCAGGCGCGGGGCGTTGGCAGACCAGGCGCTGGTGGAAAGCGAGGCCCGGCTCAAGCACATCTACGACCACTCGCCGGTCATGATGCACTCCATCGACGAAGCCGGCAAGATCTGCAACGTCAACCGGAAATGGCTGGAGGTCACCGGTTACGACCGGGTGGAGGTCATCGGCCAGAAGGCTGACTTCATGATGACGCCCGAATCGGCGCACAGGGCTTTTTCGGAGGTGATTCCGCGCTTCTGGAAAGACGGACAGGTCCGCAACATCCCTTATCAATACCTCACAAAGGACGGTGCCGTCATCGATGTGCTGCTCAACTGCGACGCATCGGTCGACCCTCTGGGGCGTTCGATAAGCCTGTCGGTGGTAAGGGACGTCACCGAGCAGAAAAAAGCCGAGAATGCCCTGCTGCGGGGCAAGGAGGAGTTGGAACTGCGGGTTGCGAGCAGAACCGGCGAACTGCAGAAAACCAACGAGGAGTTGCGGATCGAAATCGCCGGGCGCAAACAGATCGAAGAAAAACTGCGGGCCGCGGCCATCACCGACGAACTGACCGGTCTGCTCAACCGACGCGGGTTTTTCAACCTGGCCGACCACCAGCTGAAAATCGCCCAGCGCACCGGAAAAGAACTTTTGTTCTGCTACGGCGACCTCGACGGCCTCAAGCTGATCAACGATCTGTTCGGCCATGCCACCGGGGACCAGGCCATCATCGACACCGCCGAGGTGCTGGGCAAAACCTTCCGCAGGTCGGATCTTCTGGCCAGAATCGGCGGGGATGAATTCGTGGTTCTGGCCAATGAAACCGCCCGGGAGAGCGAAGAAGCGCTGGCCAGTCGTTTGCAGGAAAACATCAGCCGCCACAACCAGCAGAGCAAGCGCCGCTATAACCTCTCGATCAGCCTGGGGATTCTGCGCTACAACCCCGAACGACACGCCACCATCGACGAGTTGCTGGCGAAAGCCGACCGGCTGATGTACCGCCAGAAACAGGCGAAAAAAACCGCGCCGGCCGAGGGAAAATCCGCCGCCGTTACCGACCGGTTTTCCGGCACTCTTTTCTGACCAGGGATTTCCCTTTTCAGCCCCCCCTCGGGCCGGATCTTCGGCCGGCCTTTTTTCATCCCCCCCCTGCCCGGCGGCCCGGTACCCGACTCCCCGTGACGCCCTTGGGCGCAACCGGCTGTCGTTTACAGGCTGGACCTGGTCAGGCCACCGGGCGAGCGGCCCGGAGCGGCCGCCGGCCGCCGAGGGAAAGCAGCAGCAGCCCCCCGAACAGCAAGCCGATTCCGACAAAGGAGAGCAGATTCAATTGCTCGCCGAGCACCACCACCCCGAGCAGGCCGGCGGTCAGCGGTTCGGCCAGGGAGAGCGTCACGGCGGTGGCAACCGGTACCCCGGCCAGGCCCCGGGCGAACAGCCAGTAGGCCAGGGCCATGGTCGCCAGACCGAGGTGAAGAATCACCGCGATCGAGCGGGGATGGGCCAGCCAGCCGAGGTCGCGGCCCCAGAGCAGGGGCGAGAGCAGCAGAGCCCCGAGGCAGATGACCATGGCCATCACCGCATTGGCCGGGCGGCTTTCCAGCAGCCCCTTGAGGGCCAGGGTATAGGCGGCATAAGAAGCGCCGGCGCCGATCGCCAGCAGGATGCCGAGCGGATCGACGGTGACCCCGCCGCCATTGATGCTCAGCAGGCCGCAACCGATGATCCCCAGCACCGTAGCCACGCCCCACCGGCGGCCGGGTCGCTCGCCGCGGAATAGAAAGCCGAGGATGCCGGCGGCGATGGGCGAACTGCCGATGCCGACGATGGTCCCCACGGCCACTCCGGTTTTGGCCACGGCGGCAAAAAAGCAGACCTGGTAGGTGGCGGTAAAGACGGCCGCCCAGAAGGTGGGGAGCACGGGCCAGTCCCGAAGCCGGCCGAGTTCTCCGCGACCGATCGCCAGGGCCATCAGCGCAAGCCCGCCGATAACCAGGCGCAGGGCGCCGATGACGACGGAATCGAACCCCGCCGGGGCAAAGGCCTGGGCCGTGCCGGTGGTGCCCCAGAGCATGGCCGCCAGCAGAACGAAGCAGAGGCTTCGGGTGTTGGCAGGGGATGGAGGCTGGTTAGAATTCATCGGTTTCTCCATGGCATTAAGAGCCGACCTGGGCAGGCACAAGGCTTGCCCTGGGGCTGTCATTGCAGCTTCGGCGGCGTCACAGGGGAGATTTGTTCGGCAGGGCGCCGCGGTGCCTTTCTTCTTGATACGTCTCAAGCACCCCGAAATACGGCCGGCCCAGATAGGCAATCGCCAGCAGGCGCCCGCCGATGTAGGCCACCGAGGCGGCGGTGACGCCGGCGAGGTCGGAGTATGCCACGAAACCGGCCAGGAGTAAAAGAATCGTTCCGGCCTCGATGGCGGTGGCGATCGAAATCACCGAGGTTACCCGGCCGGTCATCAGGATCGAGCGCTGCATCCCGATCCAGATGGTCAGGGCCGGAATCACCGCCATGATCTGCAGGGGCCGCTCGGCAAAATCCGCAAGCTCCGGGCTGAGCCCGGAAACGCCCTGGAACCAGACCCCGGACAGGGGCGTGAAGGCGATCAGCCCCAGCACCAGCGTCGCCCCGCCGCCGACCAGGGCGGCGAAGTTGCGAACCAACCGGTAGTGCTCGAGCCGTGTGCCGACCAGGGCGATGGCCACTTCCTGAAAGGAGAGCCCGATGGCCCGAAAGACGAAGGTCAGAGCGTAAAGAACCGGCATCACCGCCAGAGATTCGACGGCATAGGGGCTGCGGCCGAGAAAAAAGGTCACCATGGGATGGACGCTGAGGCCGATGAAGGGGGTCAGCGCCAGCGGCAGATAAAAGCGGCCGATCTGTCGATAGCTCATCCGCTCGCCATCGGCTTCGGGAGCCCGATCCAGGGTCAGGCGGATGGCGCCGGCGGCCATCAGCCGGGTGACCAGGGCCTCGGCCACCACCCCGGCAGTCAGGGCGACAGCGCCGACAACCGCCCCCGCCAGGGGCGAAAACCGGTACAGGGTCAGAGCCGTTGCCGCCATCGCCGTCACCCGCATCACCGTGGCCGCCGCCACCCTCCGGGTCCGGTTGCCCCGGATCAGCACCCCCTGATAGAAGCGGCGAAAACCGATGGCCGCCGGCCAGGGCAGCAGCAGAATCAACGACAACCGGGTCAACCGCGCGACCTCGGGGGTCAGGCCGATGAGTCGTTCACCGACCAGCGCGAAGACCGGCGGCAGCACCAGCACCGCCAGCGCCAGGGTCACCAGCAGGTTGAGCGCGGTGGTGAAATTGCGCAGCCTCAGGTAGGCTTCCCGGTTGCTTGCCAGGGCCGTGGCGGCGCTCATCAGCATGATGATCGGCGATTCGGCCACCAGGGCGAAGGCGTAGGCGACCCCGTAGGCGGCCAGGTTGTGGCTGGTATCTCCCATGCGGGCGATGACCGCGGCCAGAAACGGCCCCTCGACCGCCATCATCAACCAGGTGGCGGCGAGGGGGGACCAGAAGCGGAAGATTTTTCCGTAGGTTAATGGTTCGGACAGTCGGTTCATCATGAAAAGCGCCCCTTTCGAAAAGGGGCGAATTAAGGTTTTTTTTGGGGGGGGAGATCAAAGGCAAAACTTCGAAAACCTCATTCACCCGAAGTTCTGCTCCGTCCGCTCGATAATCTCATCCTGCAGCGCCTTGTCCAGATTATTGAAGTAGTCGCTGTAGCCGGCCACCCGCACGATCAGATCCCGGTACTCCTCGGGCCTGCGCTGCGCCTCGCGCAGGGTTTCCTTGTCGATCACGTTGAACTGGATGTGGTGCCCGTCGAGCTGGAAATAGCCGCGCACCAGGTGGGTGAGGTTCGCGAGCCCCCGCTCGCCTTCGAGCACCTGGGGGGTGAACTTCTGGTTGAGCAGGGTGCCGCCGGTTTTCAGGTGATCCATCTTGGAGGCCGACTTGACCACCGCCGTGGGTCCCTTGCGATCGGCCCCCTTGTTCGGCGAAATCCCCTCGGGCAGCGGCAGATTGGCCTTACGACCGTCGGGCAGGGCGCCGATCACCGAGCCGAAGTAGACGTGGCAGGTGGTCGGCAGCATGTTGATCCGGTAGTGGCCCCCCTTCATGTTGGGCCGGCCGTCGATTTCGGCCAGATAGGCTTCGAAAGCCAGCTTCATCAGCTCGTCGGCGTAATCGTCGTCGTTGCCGTACTTGGGGGTGTGGTTGGCGACCAGATTGTAGATCCGGGTCTCCCCGGCGAAGTTTTTCGCCATGGCGTCGAGCAGCTGGCGCATGGAGAAGTTCTGCTCCTCGAAGACGTGCTTTTTCACCACCGCCAGACTGTCGGCCATGGAGCCGATGCCGACCCCCTGCAGGTAGCTGGTGTTGTAGCGGGCGCCCCCGGCGTTGTAGTCCATCCCCCTGGCGATGCAGTCGTCGATCACCACCGAGAGAAAGGGGGCCGGCATGTACCTGGCGTACAGACTTTCGATGACATTGTTGCCGTGGATCTTGATGTCGGCGAAGTGCCTGAGCTGCTTTTTGAAGGCCGCGAAGAACTCGTCGAAGGATTCGAACGTGGTCGGGTCCCCGCTATGCGGGCCGAGCTGCTTGCCGGTGCGCGGGTCGAGGCCGTCGTGGAGGGTGAGCTCGAGGATCTTCGGCAGATTGAAGTAGCCGGTGAGGATGTAGGCCTCCTTGCCGAAGGCGCCGGTCTCGACGCAGCCGCTGGTGCCGCCGCAGCGGGCGTCCTCGAGACTCTTGCCCATGCGCAGCATCTCCTCGACCACCGCGTCGGCGTTGAAGAAGGAGGGCTGGCCCCACCCCTTGCGGGCAATTTCGCCGGCCCGCCTGACGAAGGCATCGGGATTCTTTCGGCTGACCTGGACATTGGAGGAGGGCTGCAGCAGGCGCATCTCGTCGATGACGTCGAGCACCAGGTAGGTCACCTCGTTGACCCCGTCCTCGCCGGCGGCGGTCAGGCCGCCCGAGTTGATGTTGGCGAAATCGGTGTAGGTGCCGCTCTCCTTGAGAGTCACGCCGACCTTGGGCGGGGCCGGCTGATTGTTGAACTTGATCCAGAAGCACTGCAGCAGCTCTGCGGCCCGCTCGCGGTCGAGGGTCCCCGCCGCGATCTCTTTCTGGTAGAAGGGATTGAGGTGCTGGTCGAGGCGCCCCGGATTGAAGGCGTCCCAGATGTTCATTTCGGTGATCACCCCGAGATGGACGAACCAGTACATCTGCAGCGCCTCGCGGAAGGTGCGCGGCGGGTGTTCAGGCACCCGGCGGCAGATGGCGGCGATTTCGTGCAGCTCTTGGCGGCGGACCGCGTCGGCGGTCTCGGCGGCCATTTCTTCGGCCAGTTCGGCGTAGCGGCGGCCCAGGGTGATGAGGGCATCGCAGCAGATCGCCATCGCCTCGAGCTGGGCTTTTTTGTCCAGGGCCCGGGGATCGCCCATGAAATCGAGCCCGGCCAGGCTCTGGCCGATTTCGGCTTTGAACCCGGCAAAACCCTTCGTGTAGATCTTGCCGTCGCAGACCGTGTGCCCCGGGCCGCGCTGTTCCATGAATTCGGTGAAGATTCCCGCGGCGTAGCTCTCCTTCCACTCCGGGGTCATTTCGCGCAGGATCATCTCGCGCATCGAGCGCTTCTCCCAGTAGGGGATGATCTGTTCCCCCTGGATCCTGGCCGCCTCGTCGCTGACCTTGAAGAAGATCTTCTCCCGCACGTCCATGATGCGGAAGTCTTCGAGGGTGTGGCAGCACAGCTCCGGGTAGGTGGGGGTGGCCGCCGGCGCTTCGCCCCGTTCGCCGACGAGCAGCTCGCCCGCGCCGATCCAGAGCCGTTTCTTCTCCATGATGTTCTTGAAGCTCAGGGCCCGCAGCACCGGCACCGACACCGCTCCCTGGTACTGGCGATACACCTCGTCGACCAGTTGCGCCCGCTCGATGGAGATGGTGGGGACGGCGTTCAGACTCTCTTCGCGCAGCCTTCTAACCCGCTCGTTCATGTTTCAGCCTCCTATAACCGCTTGCATGCCCGCCGCGGCGAACTGCGCCCGGAGCTTTGCCATGGTGTCAGCCGCAGGGGCCGCAACCCCCTCCATCCGGCAGGCCCGGCCGAGTTGGACCGCCTTGCCCCGGCCCAGGTCATGGTAGGGGAGCAGATTGACCTGCCGGAACCGGATGGCTTTCAGAAAATCGATGGTCTTGCGGATGTTTTCGGGCCCGTCGTTGACCGTGGGAATGACCGGAAACCGGATATCGATGGCCTCGGTGGCCCGTGAGAGTCTCTCCAGGTTCTCCAGAATCAGCCGGTTGGAGGCCCCGGTGTAGGTGCGATGGGCGGCCTCGTCCATGATTTTGAGATCGTAGAGAAACAGGTCGGTCAGATCGAGAATCCGCTCGAAGCTGGCCCAGGGGACGATTCCCGAGGTATCGACCGCGGTATGCAGCCCTTCGGCCTTGCAGGCGGCGAGCGCCGCGGCGAGAAAATCGATCTGGGCCATGGCCTCGCCGCCGGAGAAGGTGACCCCGCCGCCGGACTGGTCGTAGAACACCTGGTCCTTGAGCACCTCGCTGACCACCTCGGCCACGGTCATTTCCCTGCCGCAGATATTGCGGCCGTTCTGCGGACAGAACACCGAGCACTCGCCGCAGCGCACGCAGACGCTCAGGTCGGTGACGGCCTGGCCCTCCACCACCCGGATCGCCTCCTCCGGACAGCTGACCACGCAGGAGCCGCAGCCGTCGCACCGGTCGAGCCGCAGCATCGGCTCCTTGCCGCTGCCCTGGCTCTCGATGTTGTGGCACCACCAGCAGTCGAGGGGGCAGCCCTTGCAGAAGACCGTGGTACGGATGCCGGGGCCGTCGTGGAGGGAGAATTTCTGAATGTTGAAAATCAGTCCTCTGGTCGCCATGATTCCTTCAAAATCGATGATCTGCCGCTGCGCCCCCAAAGAGGGGGACCAAAACGGTACTTTTTTTATTCTACGTATCTATTCACCACCAATGCCAAGCAAAACGTCGGGACTCGCCCCGACAGCCGACCTACTTTTTGCAAGCCGTCCAAAAGTAGGCAAAAAGCGGCTTCCCCTGCGGGGGGCATGTCTGCTGCCAGGGCTTGGTGATTCTGGCGGCCCTGGGTGCAGATGACCGCGGCGGCGCTCCGTGGCAACTCCTCGTACGCGAGGCAGTCAGCCAGGCGATGCCCTGAGGTGGTTTTCAAGTCTAGCAGCGCCGGTGTTTGCAACAGCCACGTAGAGCGGTGGCGCACCACCCCTATTCGCAAGAGGGTCGGGCGCGAAGACGAGACGTCTCTCCGTTGCGGAACGGGTTCCTTGACCAAGTGACCCTCGCGCACCCCATGCGGCGCAGCCACAGCCGTTTCTTTTGGTTCGTTTTCTTTGCGGCTTTCCAAAGAAAATGAACCCGGCTCTCGGGCCGGGACCCGACGGGTTTAAGGGGTTTGGCCGAGGTACTGAACAGTTAGCATTCTACAAACAAGGGCTCGCAAAAAGCTACCCGGAAACGCGCCTTAATGCGACATCAGCACCGGCACGGTCATGTACTTGAGCAGGTGTCGTCCGACCTCGCCCAGGGATGGCAGGCCGCGACGGACCTGGGAGAAGGCCCCCATGACCATCAGGTCGGCGCCCGCTTCGGCCGCATGGTTCAACAGCATATCTCCCACGCTGAGTGGGCCGGGCATCACATTTTCGCAAACCGCGCTCACCCCGTGCCGACCCAGGTGGGAGCAGATGTCGCCCTGGTGCGGGGGCAGGACATCGGCCGCGGGGTTCTGAACCGAGAGCACCTTGATCGATCTGGCCGGCTGCAGCAGGGGCATCGCATCGTTGACGGCGCGGGCGGATTCCGGTCCGCCCCGCCAGGCGAGCAGAACCCTCTCGCCGATGGTCTCGAAACGCCCCGCATAGGGAACGATGAGCACCGGCCGCCCGGCGCCCAGCACCGCCCGTTCGGGCAGGTCCTGGGGCATGGAGCGATCCCCCGAATCGACGTCGGTCTGGCTGAGGATCACCAGGTCGCGATAATAGGCATGGAGGTTGACCGCCTCGACGACCCCCAGTCCGGTGGCGGTGCTGTCGACGCAGATCCACTCGCTTGGCACGCCGGCATCGGCGGTGCGGGCGGCGAACAGATCGCGGGCCTCGGCCACCAGCTCCTCGGGGCTGTGGTGGCGCGGGGCGTAATAGGCATGCGCCTCGACATAGAGGCCGGTCAGGTGGGCCTGGTGCTTTTGGGCCAGACCGATGGCCGCCTCGAGCCTGGAGGAGCAGGTTTCGCGATTGTCGATATGCACCAGGATGTCTTTGAGATTCATTTTTTCACTCCGTGACGAATCGTACGTGTGCAGCCAAAGGGAGGAGAAAAGAGCGAAGGAGGTTTCTGTGTCGCCGTGCCGGCAGGGGTTAATGCTTCTTGCCCAGATAGGCTTCCTGCACCTTCTCCGAGCTGAGCAGTTCCTGCGCGGTGCCGCTCAGAACGATCCTGCCGACGTCGAGCACATACCCGCGATCGGCCAGCTTCAGCGCCGCCTTGGCATTCTGCTCGACCAGCAAAACGGTCACCCCGCTGCGGGCGATCTCCTTGATCTGCTTGAAGATCGCCTTGACCAGGATCGGCGCGATCCCCAGGGAAGGCTCGTCGAGCAGCAGCATTTCCGGTTTGCTCATCAGCGCCCGGCCGATGGCCAGCATCTGCTGCTCGCCGCCGGAGAGGGTCCCGGCGAGCTGCTTGCGCCGCTCCTTGAGCCGGGGAAAGAGCTGGTAGACCCAGTCGAGCACCTCGCGGTCGAGTTTGCTCCGGGAGAAGGCGCCGAGCATCAGATTCTCTTCGACGGTGAGGATGCCGAAAACCCGTCGCCCTTCGGGCGAATGGCTGATCCCCAGCTTGACGATCCGGTGCGCCGCCAGTTGGGTCAGCTCCACCCCCTTGAACCTGATCGAGCCGGCCTTGGCCTTGAGCAGCTGGCTGATGGTGCGCATGGTGGTGGTTTTGCCGGCCCCGTTGGCGCCGAGGATGGTGACGATCTCCCCCTTGCGGACCTCCAGGGAAATCCCCTTGATGGCGGCGATACTGCCGTAGGAGACCTCCAGGTCCTTGATCTCGAACAACACCTCGTTATTCATCGTCCTCCTCCTCGCTCCCCAGGTAGGCCTCGATGACCGCCGGATTCTTCTGGATCTCCGCCGGCGTCCCCTCGGCGATCTTCTTGCCGAAGTTGATCACCGTCAGGTAGTCGGTCATCTCCATGACCATGTCCATGTCGTGCTCGATGAGCAGCACCGTCACCCCCTTCTCGCGGATCTGGTAGATGGTCTGCAGCAGCTCCATGGTCTCCTTGTCGTTGAGGCCGGCGGCCGGCTCATCGAGGATCAGCAGGGTCGGATCGACCGCCATCGCCCGGGCCATCTCGACCCGGCGCTGGATGCCGTAGGGGAGGCTGCCGGTGGGGGTGGCGGCGAACGGGCCGAGGTTGAAGAAGTCGAGCTGGTCCTCGACCTTTTTCCAGTTCTCCAGCTCATCCCGTTTCGACCCGGGGGTGTGGACGATGCCGTGCCACCAGCCCTGCCGGCTCTTGATGTGGCGGCCGCTCATGATGTTCTCGGCGACCGACATCTGGCTGAACAGGCGGATGGTCTGGAAGGTGCGGACGATGCCGCGGTCGACGATCTGGTAGGGGGTCAGGCCGCGGATCTCTTCGCCGCGCCACTGCACCGAGCCCTCTTCCGATTTGTAGATGCCGGTGATGCAGTTGAAGACCGTGGTCTTGCCGGCGCCGTTGGGGCCGATGACGCCGTAGATCTGGCCCTGCTCGACCTTGAAGCTCAAGGCATCGACGGCGGTCAGCCCGCCGAAGCGCTTGGTGACATCGGTCAGGATCAGTTCATTACGCGCCATGGCTGTCCTCCTTGATCAGAAACTTGGGGATTTTGCCGAAGGTGGCCGGCCAGATGCCGCGCGGGCGCAGGATCATCGCCAGGATCATCGCGAAACCGAAGATGAAGAAGCGCCAGGTGGCGAATTCGCGGAAGATCTCCGGCAGCACGAACATCACGAAGACCCCGATCAGCACCCCGGGAACCGAGGAGCCGCCGACGATCACGATGCTGAAGAAGAGCACCGACTGGATGAAATCGAAGGCCTCCGGGCTGACCGCGGAGTACTGCACGGCGAAGATGGTTCCGGCCAGACCGGCCAGACCGGCGCCGAGGCCGAAGGCGAAGATCTTGTAGATGCGGGTGTTGATGCCGATGCTCTCGGCGGCCAGCTGATCCTCGCGCAGGTAGTGCAGGGCGCGGCCGGCCTTGCTCCCTTCCAGGTTGTGCATCACCCAGAGGGTGAACAGCAACACCACGAAGGCGAAGTAATAAACCGAGACCTGACTCATCAGCTCAAAACCGAAGAAGCTCAAGGAGTCGAGGCCGAAGATGCCGTTCGGGCCGCCGGTGAGGCCGCCGAGGTTGTTCTGCAGCACTTGGACGAAGACGATGTTGAAACCGATGGTGGTGACCAGCAGATAGTCGCCGCGCAGGTGGACGATGGGGCCGGCCAACAAAATACCGAAGAGCGCCGGGATCAGGATCGCCAGCGGGATGGTCGCCAGGATCGGCCAGCCGAACTCACTGTTGAGGATCGCCGTGGCGTAGGCGCCCATGCCGAAGAACAGGCCCTGGCCCATGTGGAACATGCCGCTCTTACCGAGGATGATGTCCTGCGACAGAGCCACGACGGAAAAGACCAGAAAGGTGATGGCGACCGCCTGCCAACGCTCATTGAGCAGGTGCGGCAACACCGCCATGAGGATGATAAAGGCCGGCAGGCCGAAACGTTCGAAATTTTTCATCAGACTTTCTCCGCAACCCGCTCACCGAGGATGCCGGTGGGGCGGACAATCAGGATCACGATCAACAGGGTAAAGGTGAAGGCGTCGGCCCAGGTACTGGAGACGTAGCCGGCGATAAAGGCGTTGAACACGCCGAGCAACATGCCGCCGAGCATCGCGCCGGGGATGTTGCCGATGCCGCCCAGGATCGCGGCGATAAAGGCGTAAAGACCGTACTGCCAGCCCATGTTGAAGGTGATGCCGCGGTAGTAAAGGCCGATGAACAGACCACCGACCGCACCGAGGGAGGAGCCGATGATAAAGATCAGGGCGATGATGTTGTTGACGTTGATCCCCATCAGTCGGGCCGCGTCCTGGTCGATCGAGGCCGCGCGGATGGCAGCACCCATGCGGGTCTTTTCGACGAACAGGTAGAGGGCGACCATCAGGACCAAGGAGAGGACCAGGATGATCACCTGGATCAGGCTGATCACCACGCCGCCGAGATCCCAATAGACCTGCGGTACCAGCTCCGGGAAGATGCGCATCTGCGGGCCCCAGATCAACATGATGCCGTTCTGGATGACCAGCGAGGCGCCGAGTGCCGAAACCACCGCCGACAGGCGCGGTGCCTCACGCAACGGGCGATAGGCGACCCGCTCCAGGATGACGCCGATGCAGGCCATCGAACCCGCAGCGAGCAGAAAGATGGCGATCACCGCGCCCAGGGAGGTCGCCTGCCCCATCACCTGGGTGTAGATGGTCAAGCCGACGAAGGCGGAGGCGGCGACCATGTCGCCGTGGGCAAAGTTGATCAGGCGCATGACGCCGTAGACCATGGTGTAGCCGAGCGCGACCAAGGCAAACATGCTGCCGATGGTCAGGCCATTGGCCAGCTGTTGCAGAAAGATGTCCATAAAACTCTCTCTCCCGCTGTCCTCAGTGTGGACAGATTTTTGAAACCGATCTGCGTTCAGGCGCCAGAGGAGGACGGCTTTGCCCTCTGCTCGCGTCTAAGGGCAGGATTTTGCAGAGACTTCGTCTACGTGTCCAGGCTTTTTGAGGCAAAAAAAGGGGCGGGAGACCAGATGTCAGTCTCCCCCGCCCCTTGAACTATTCAGTCGTTACTTACTGAACATACTCGTTGAAATAGGTTCCGTCGGCCTGGATTTTCTTGACGACATAGGCGCCGCCTTTGCGGTTGCCGTCTTTGGCAAAGGCGATCGGACCGGTGATGCCCGGCAGCGGCTCTTGCATGTTGTGCAGGTAGTCAGCCGCCTTTTTGGTGTCGAAGCTCTTGTTCTGCTCCATGGCATGAATGATGGCACGCATGCCGTCGATATTCATCAGACCCCAGATCGAAGGCGGCATTTCGCCGTATTTCTTCTGGTAGTCGGCGATGAAGGTCTTGGCGACCTCGTAAGGCAGCACGTCCGGGGACGGAACGTTGACAATGAAAGCGCCTTGGGCGGCGGAGCCGGCCAGCTTGACGAAGTCGGGGTTGTCGTTGGCGTCGCCGCCGTAGAAGTCGGCCTTGATGCCGAGAGCAACCTGCTGAGCGCGCAGCTGGCCACCGTCGGAGTAGTAGCCGGCGAAGAAGATCGCATCAGGATTCTTGCTCTTGATGTTGGTCAGAACCGGGGTGAAGTTCTGGGAGTCGGCCTTGATCTTGTCGCGGGACACCACGTTGCCGCCCAGCTTCTTGATCGCTGCTTCTGCGGCATTGGCCAGACCGTCCGCGTAGGTCGAGAAGTCGGAGATCACGACGATGCGCTGGTACTTCTTGACGTTGACCAGGTACTCGGCGACAAACTCGGCTTCGGCGCTGTTCGGGAAGGAGTTGCGCAGGAAGGTCCAGTAGCCCTTCTCGGTCAGGCTGTCGGCGGTCCCGTCGGAAGTTTGCAGAACGCCAGCCTTGTAGTAAGTCTTCTGAGCGGCTTCGGCGCAGGTCGAGGTGTAGGAACCGATGACCATCGAGACGCCTTTGTTGACCAGGTCCTTGGCGCAGATTGCGGCGGCCATGGCGGTACCCTGGTCGTCACAGGGGATGACTTCGATTTTTTTACCCAGGACCCCGCCCTTGGCGTTGATCTGCTCGGCGAGCAGCCGCACGCCGTTTTCGATGCCTTGACCTTCGTTCGCGTAGCTGCCGGTAATGGGCGCCTGGACGCCTACCTTGAGGGTTTCGGCGGCAAAGCCCACCGAGGCCGTCATCGCAAAAACCATCGCCAGAGCCAGCACTGTTTTGATCCTGTTCATTGTCACCTCTCTACGATAAATGATGGAAACATCCCACCGGAGGCCACGGTGGCCCGGTGAAGGCTTGTCAATTAGTTTTCCGCCCGGACACCGCGGGTGCCAGTTAACTGTGTCCGTGCTTGCCGACCAGTTGCCGCAGGGCATGGCGGGCGATGCTCGGATTTTCCTTGAGCCGCCGCCGCGAATAGGGCAGCCAGTCCTTGCCGAAGGGAACGTAAACCCGCAGCCGGTGGCCGCCGGAAACGATAATATCGCGAAGTTCCTCATCCACCCCGAGCAGCATCTGGAACTCGTAATCCTCCCGCTTCAGGCCATATTTCTCGATGAGCCGCAAGGCCTCGAAGACCAGCCGTTCGTCGTGAGTGGCGATGCCGACGTAGGCCTTTTTCTGGAACAGTTTTTCCAGGCAGTGCACGAAATTGGCGTTGACGATCTGGGGGTCCTTCCAGGCCGCCCGTCGCGGCTCGTCGTAGATTCCCTTGCAGAGCCGGAAGTTGAGTCGGCCATCGGCGAGCGCCTCGATGTCCTGGGGGGTGCGGCGCAGATAGGACTGCAGCACCGTGCCCACGTGCCCCGGATATTCCGCGCGGAGCTGGCGGTAAAAATCGAGGGTGGCATCGGTGCAGGGGATGTCTTCCATGTCGATGCGCACGAAGTTGTCGAGGCTCGCGGCATGGGCCACGATTTCCCGCAGGTTTTCGAGGCAGTACGGCCTGTCCAGCGCCAACCCGAGCTGGGTGGGCTTAAGCGATAGATTGGCGTCCAGGCCATCCTGGTGGATGCGGTCGAGAATCCCGAGGCACTGCTTCTTGAAAACCAGGGCCTCGTCCTTGGTCTTGATGAACTCCCCCAGGATGTCGATGGTCGTCATGATCCCCTGACCGTTAAACGTCCGGGTGACCGCAGCGGCATCATCAAGGACGGAGCCGGCAATGTAACTTTTGGCGAACATACCGACAATGGGAGCCGGCACGTGCATGATGGTTCGGGAAACCAGGAAGTTAAATAGAGACATACTACACCTCAGCGGGAAAGTCCAGACCAAGCTTTGGCGCAAGACCCCAAGAAAACTGGGCTTTCTTCCTTCATGCCTCCTGCATGAAGGGGTACTCCACCGACTCTGGGGAGACGAAGGTTTCCTTGACGGTGCGC
>NPID01000836.1_pt1 | contig 15457 bp, 12 predicted proteins | sample 8637491 | NCBI WGS metagenome assembly NPID01 (sample SAMN07420843, study PRJNA396082) | bioreactor metagenome | isolation source: sample BA6 brine-fed electro-methanogenic bioreactor BA | place: Japan: Kochi | collected 2016-06-14 | reverse complement strand
GGAGTCCTTGCCCTCATGGTCAATGCTGAAGCTGTGAGTATCGTTCTTGACCGTGCTGTCACGGTAGCCGCGGGATTTCATCTCAGTGATCAGTTTTTCCAGCAGGGTCGTTTTTCCGGTACCGCTTTTGGCCACGATGGAAACAACAGGGGGCGACATGGGAGACTCCTGTTTCAGGCGCCGGAGATCTTCCGGCGTATTGAGATTGAGCAGGGCGCGCTGCCAGTCGGCAGAAAAATTCTGAACATCAAGGTAATGCACGCTGACCTGCGGATAAAAATCGTAAATGCGATAATCGCCCTGCCGGAGCATCTTCTCCATCAGGGTAAGGCAGTTTTTGTGGTAGAGCGCAAAAACCGGTTCAAGGCCCTGTGGGGTGCGGGGGATGACTACATCATACCCTTGACGATGGCCCAGCATCAGGCGGATCAGGCGTTCATCCGGATAAGGCAGATCGCAGGGGGTGACAAACACCCAGGGCGTTGCCGCAGCCTTGAGTGCGGCGTGCATGCCGCCGAGGGCACTGCCGGGGTAGATGTCCGGCACGCAGGGAACCTGCGCCGTGGCCAGGTCTGGGCGATCGCCGGCGATCAGCACCTCTCTGAAGATGCCGTGCAGCATCGCCAGGGTGCGGTCAAAGAGAGTCTGCCCGTTGATCTCCAGGGTTGCCTTGTCGCGCCCCATGCGGCGGCTGCGGCCCCCTGCGAGAATGACACCGGTGACATCCGGACAGAGATCAAAAGCGTTGTGCGGATTCTGCATAACGAAAGTCATAGCTCACAATCTGAAATGTGGCAAGCATGTTTCATGGTCCCAAATCCACCACCTCTTGTTGAACAAAGATCTGCGAGCCCTTTTCGAGGGTTATTTTTTCGGCCCGACCTTCTTCTCGCCATTTTTAGCGGGAGCCAGCGGTGAATTTTGTAAAAAAACGAGCTCCTGAGAGCTGCTCTGGGCGCACTTCGGGTGTAGTTCGCCCCTCGGAGCCGTTTTTTCCCTGCTCTTCTTTGTGTTATCTCAGCCCGATGGCGACGACCAAACGGGGGCGCCTCGCGCCAAATGGGCAATGCGCTCCCGGGCCATCAGCAGAAGTTCGAAGGCAGGCGGCTTAGGGCTAAGAAGGACCTCCAACTGACGCGAACGCCTGCGCACCACAGCGGCCAGGTTGATTAGCCCGAAGCGCAGCGCCTTGAAGCGCTTGCGCCCCCATTGCGGCGGCAGGACCAGCTGCTTCATCGCGGCGTTGAGGTTTAAGGCCAGAATCATGATCGCCCACCATGCGGCGTTTTCGCCGAAGTCGCCCGAAGGCAGTCGGCCCCCTGCCAGATCCTCTTTCATCACCGAGTGAACTTCTTCGCTTCTGCCGCAGCGCTGGCGGTACCAGTTGATCAGTTCGTTGCCCTCGATGCGGCGGTTGGTTACGATGCCTCGGATTTTGTAGAGTTCGCCGCCGGCTGTCTCAACGCTGTCGGGCTCCTCTGGTTTGCCGTCTTGGCCGGGCAGTGCCAGTTGGCGGCGCATCCGCTCGCGGGTCGCGACGTAGCGATAGCTTGGACCGTTTTTGCTGCGTCCGGCCCAATTCGGCACAAAGCACACTTCGGCCCACTGCTGGCCGGTAGGATGTGCCGTACCGTTTTGATCGATTCGCGTAACGGGCTTCCACTGCTCATCGGGGACTTCGCGTACCGCTTGGCGAAAGCCTTCGGTGACATTGACTCCGATGGCAAATTCGATGACCCCGAAGCGCTTATTCTTTCCTTCGGCGCAGTAACGCAGAAGCTCTCTTTGATAAGCGGCCGTGTCCGAACGCACAAAAACCTTCTCCACCCCCTCGGGCAACTGCTCTAAAGCCTCCTGGAGAAGACGCGGCTGCTGGTAGCCGGTCGGCACATTGCCGTCGCGAAACTCCGAGTGCACAACCAGATCCTGCTCGAACCAGTAGGTGTTGAAGGGCTGGTAGGCTTTGTACTGCTGATAACACCAAAGAGCCTGCTCTTTATCGCTGCCGACCAACGTGGCATCCATATCGAGTGTCGCCTGGGGCTGCGGACTGCGGCTTTGGACAAAGGCGACAAAGTCGCGATTGACATTGCCCAGTGCCCGCAGGTGCTCATTGGGCGCGGGGATAAACGCCGTCCCGCCGGGGCGACGCAACTCTTTGGCTGGATCGTGGAACGCCGAGAGGTAGCGAAACACCGGCGAGGCTGCGGCGCAGCAGATTCGAGATGTTGGTTCCGGCCGAGCGGGCGAGCTCCCGCAGGATCTGCATCTCCTGGTCGTCGACGCGGCAGGAGATGATGTACTTCTTCGGGTTTTCGACGGACTTTCCCACTTCCACGACTCCTTGACTTCGGTTGGGGGCACTTCGCCCCGGGGGGGGGGTGTGTCTCCAGATGACGCGTATACGGCATTGCGAGGGGGTTGCCACTGATGGGCCCCGCTATCCTCTCCAATGGGCAACACTTAGTCCAGCAGCATTGTAAATCCGGGAGGCAGTCGCAGCAGCAGGACCTCCACCTCCCGACCGGCGGGAATCCCGTCGCTGCCGCCGGCGACTGGCAGCAGGGCCCGCGCCCCCTGCATGGCGCGATTCTGCCCCGAGCCCTGACTGGGAGAAGGGGTGAACAGGTAACGGCCCGCTTCCGCCTCCAGGGTACCCCAGAGAAAGCGCTGGCGTTTTTCCCCGCCGCGGATGGGGGCAGTAAGGGCGGCCCGAAGGCGGGGATGCAGGGGATCTGCGTGGCCGGACAATCGGCGCAGGGCCGGCCGGACGAAAAGTTCGAACGTGGCGGCGGAGGCCGCGGGATTGCCGGGAAGACCGAAGAAAGGTCGCTCCCCCACCGTCCCGAAGAGCACCGGTTTGCCGGGCTTGATGCCGACCTTCCAGAAGCCGAGTATAAAACCTAGATCCCGGAGGACCTCCTGTACATAGTCGCGGTCGCCGGCAGAGACGCCGCCGGTGCTGATCAGAAGGTCGGCCTCCATTCCGCGGCGCAGGCTTGCAGAAAGCTCCACCGGGTTGTCCCGGGCAATCCCCAAAGACAGGACCTCACACCCTTCCTCCCGGAGACGGGCGGCCAGAAGGTGGGTGTTTGAGTTGACGATCTGTCCGGGACCGGGCGCCTCTCCCAGCTCCACCAGTTCATCCCCCGTCGAAAGAAGGGCGACTCGAGGGGAGGGATGGACCCGAACCCGCTCCGCCCCGGCCGCCGCCAGCAACCCCAGCTCGGCGGCGAAAAGGGGCGTACCCTGAGAAAGGACAGTATCTCCCCGGCGCATCTCCTCCCCTTTTCGCCGTACGTGCTGCCCGGCCTCCGGAGTCCGTACGAGCCGGATGGCGCCGTCCAACTCGGTGACCTCCTCCAGGGGGACTACCGTATCGCAGCCGGAAGGCAGAGGAGCGCCGGTCATGATCCGCACCGCCGTCCCGGGCGGCACCGTCCCCTCCATTTGCGCTCCGGCCGGGATATAGCCGCAAACCCCCAGCTCAGCCCCGGCGGCATAACCGACGTAGGCGAAAGCGAAACCATCCATGGCCGAGTTGTCGGCGGGTGGCAGGTCCCAGCCGAGAACCACCGGCGCGGCCAGAACCTTGTCGAGGGCGTCGTCGAGCGTACAATCCACCGCCGCCAGAGGATTTACGGTTCGCAGGATGATCCGGACCGCTTCGTCGCTGGTCAACATCAAATTTCCTTTTCGATTATCTGGTTATGCACAGTCCAAGCATACCCAGGGTGTCTGGTTGCCGGAAACGCTTCGCTTATTCCGGCCTACATTCCTCTTCCATTGGGCCGAAAAAGGGACACGTGGGAAAGCGGGCGTTAACCCCCGACATCCGACATGGCGAAGGGGGAATGGAGGGGAGTGTCGACGATCCGGTATTCGGAAGGCTTGCCGCCGATGAGCTCTTGCAGCGCCCCCCGCAGGGCGAGTTCATTCCCGAGGAAGGGGCGCAGATCGCGCAGCTGCCCGGAGAAGAGGCATCCCTTCGCCTTCCCTGTTGCGGTTACCCTGATCCGATTGCACTCACTGCAGAAATGGCTTGAATAGGGAGTTATCACCCCCACGGTGGCGGCGGTTCCCGACAACAGATATTCGCGCGCGGGGCCGGCAAAGCACCCCCTAGCGAGCGGTGTCAGGGGGAAATGTCTTCTTGTCAGGGACAGGATTTCGTCGCCCGGAAGAATCAGCGAAGACGATCCTTCCTGCCCCAGAATCGGCATGTACTCGATGAAGCGTACGGCCAGTGAGCGGTCGATGGCGAATCGGACGAAGTCCAGGATCTCGTGATCGTTGCTTCCCCGCATCACCACCGTATTGATTTTGACCGTTATCCCCGCGGCGCGAGCAGCCTCGATCCCGGCAAGGGCCTGCGAAACCTCCCCCTTGCGGGTGATCCGCCGGAAAGTCTCCGGATGCAGGGAGTCGAGGCTGATGTTGAGCCGCTCCACGCCGGCGGCCTTCAGATCCGCCGCCATCCGGGGGAGCAGCACGCCATTGGTCGTCAGCACCAGATGCCTGAGTCCCGGAATCCGCTTCATACGGTCGAGAAAACGGACGACCCCCTTGCGCACCAAGGGTTCCCCCCCGGTAATGCGGATTTTCTCGACCCCGATGGCTACGGCGGCGCGGGCCACGCGCTCCAGCTCTTCATACCGGAGGACTTCGCCGTGGCCGGTCTTGGGCACTCCCTCTTCCGGCATGCAGTACCGGCAGCGGAGGTTGCAGCGGTCGGTGATCGACAGACGAAGATAGTTGATCCTTCGCCCATGGCTATCAGGCATTGCCATCGTTTTCGCGCCGTTTTGGCTCCTCTATGCCGGCGATGACCTCCGCCTCCACCTTATCCGGCACCTCGTTCAGCCCGCCTTTGAAATTGCGAATACCCTTGCCCAGCGCCGCTCCGACCTGCGGCAGCTTCCCGGCGCCGAAGATCATGAGAGCGAGAACGAGAATGATGAGGAGTTCCGGCGTACCGAGTCCGAACATTTCTTTCTCCTTTGTCAGGTTGCGTTTGAATCCTTCAACGGCTTTTCGGTGAAAAACTGATCCGTTGGAATTTCAGTTAAGGGCTCGATGGCTTCATCGTAGCAAACATCTTCACACAAACGGCAATTTGTACATTTAATGGGAGCAAACAGGAGCTTCCCCTCATGCGCCCTCAATGCTCCGGTTGGACAGAACCTATTGCATATCCCGCAATTTGTGCAGCGGCGGGAATCGACATGCCGATTCCCGAGAATGGCACTTTCCTGAATGTGAATTTGTTTACCGGAAAAAATTTCCATCCTGGCCAAGGCTTCGATCAGGCGTTGCCGTTGAACGGGCAAGCTAGTCGTCAGATTCGTAATCCTTTGCCGGGTATCTTTGGAATTATCGATCATTAAGGCGGCGGTTTGCATGAGCGTTGCTTTTGAATGGCTAAAAAAGCCTCGACGAGACATTTTCGCGGTATCCTCATTGAGAGGGGATTGTTTTTTTCTATTCTCGGCTGTGCTTATTTCCAGGAGCACGTCTCGATTTTCCAAGCTGCTCCGACCTGTCATTCCCGCCAGCGGGGCAACTCCTCCCGATAGGCAAATCAACTCGGCGATGTCCTGTCCCAGCAAAGTATGTCCGTGCCCGTAAGAGCATTTCTCACAATTGTTTGCTTCAAAAACAAACGAATGAATTCCGCTGTCTATCAAGCCGAGAATTCGAGAAGCGCCGATGGCGCCGAGGCATCCTACCACGAAGCGTCCGGATTGACTCTTCAAGACTGGACACTTTTCACATGCGAAATTGACCCGCTCGGATTGGCTTTGGGAAATCGCCTGTCGATGCCAATCCCGCTCACTGTGCCATTTCATCCGAAAGACACCCGTAGGGCATCGAGTGACGCAAATGCCACAGCCCACGCACAAGTCCGGGTTTACTTTCACCAGACCACCCGGTTTGCCAATGCTTATGGCGCCGGCGGGGCAAAGGGCCGAACACCGGTTGCAGGAAGCGTTCTTATGACGTATTCGAACGCAGCTATGAGATACTGCCTCCACAGTGCTTCGCAAGGTAGTGACAATTTCTACGGGTTTTTTGAATAATCCGAGCACCGTTCGACCTTAACTGTCCCCCAAGGGGGACTGCATGGATCTATCCGTCCATGCACCGAGGAGTTCCTCATCGTATTGAAGAAACTCTTTGGTGATGATGGAGAGTCCCAGATAAAAAGGCGCGTTTGTTATCTCCCCTTTTTCCGCAACTTTGTCCAACGCCCCGGGTAACCAGGCGTTCAGGTGGCCCTCTAAAAATTCAATTTGTTTTTGCAGCCAAGCCAGCGAGGCGTCGCCATCTTCGGAGGCATCCGAGGCCGCCAGCGTTTTTTCAGTAAGACACTGCATGAAGGCCAACTCCACCGCCGCATGGTCTTCCAATTCATGGCTGTCCTCAGATATCTGAAACCCCGATGATCGATAGAACGCACGGACTTTGGCCCAGGGCTCTTGTTTGAGAAGTCTGCTGGCGGACCGATAGGCGGATTCATTCAGGCATACGGCGTTCTTGCCAATTCGAAATAAACGTGTGAATTGTCGCTGCAGTTCAAGAAGGTTGTCTTCCTCAGCCTGGGACAGTGAGGCAATTGCGCGGCCGAATTCATTGGCACCCTTCAGTGCGCGTTCACTGTCCAATTCTAAACATATTGAATTCAGAATGGGTTCAATTTCGTGGGTCCATGTTAGAAAGGAGCTGTCCGCCGGCTTGAGAAAAGCACGCGATAAGAACTCGTAAATGGCAGATCGTCCCTTTAATATGCTAACGAGCTCGTCTTTTGTCTCGTACATTGTTGTATCCTTTCCGGCGCCTTTAAAGGTCCGCTTTGGGATTGAAACTTCCGGGCTTGACCATGTTGATCTTTAACTCTCTCAGGAACCTGGATTGCCCATCGCTCTCGACAATATTATAAGTGATGCCGAGCTCGATATCCCCTGCTTCATCGCAAGAAGCTAAAGACGGAATAAATCCGGGGTTGAATTCAATCAGGTTGTTAGACCGGTCTTCATGAATCCGGATTCGGGGATCACAGGCAAGAACGCGCTTTACAATTGCAATATCTTCATCATATGCTTTGGCGGTCTTGATGAAAAAGTCGGTAGGTGAAAACATTTCCACGTCAGTCAATTTGATGTTTGCGTTTTGACGATGGCGTTGCGCCGTGAGTTTATTTTCAAGGGAGCAATAATGTACTCCAAGGGTCATTCCGGATTGAGCGGCATAGGCCAGCAGGTCCAGGCATTCCTCCTCGCTCCCCTCCACGGGGAGGCCTCCGGCGTAATCGTAATCATAAAGAATTTTATAGGGTTTTGCTTTAACGGCGAAACCCCTGTTCCGGTATTCCTCTGGATTGTGCCAGGGGAAGAGAAATTCCAACAGGTTGATACCGGCCACCCCCAGGTCATCGAGCTCGGTCAACAGCTTTCGCATCGACCTGGCTGCTCCGGGCGGAACGGGCATTTCAACCAGCACGCTGGGAATCAAGCCGACAGCCATCCCGATTGTTTCCAGAATGGACGGGGCGAAAGTAAAATCATCATTCAACTTGACGCCAAAGCGTATTTCGTCAATCCCGGCGTCAGCCAGAGCGGAAAACGTCTCTCGCGATCCGAGATCGCCGTTGGTGTAGATCCGGGTGTGAATCCCGGGCGATTTTTTTTTGGCGTGGGCTATGAACTGGGCGCACCTGTCCGGGAATAAAAGAGGCTCGCCGCCGGTCAGCGCGGTGGCTTTCACGTTCCCCCGATTGAGAACCTGGTCGAATTGTGCAATAACATCCGCCGCGCCGTGGCGCCGGGACTCATAGTTCTCTTGATTCCGGTTGGTGCAGAAATAACAGTCGCGATTGCACTTGAGTGACAGGATGAATGTCGCTGACTCCGCTCCGGTGCGACATTCCCTGCAAGCGGGCGAGAGATGGTTAATTTTGACCTGGTGTCCCTTGTATAGGACAGCAGCTCCGACCTCCTTAAGACATTTCAGCCGAGTTTCGTGAACGGAAGGGTCCTTTGCAAGAGCAACCGGCATCCCAATACCCGATATGTGCTCCATAAAAGTCCGGTAGATATCCACGTACCGCTGGGCAGCGCCAGCCAGCCATTTATTTTCAAGCAACTTAATGTTGTCGGAATCGATATCAAAAATCATCGTTTAATTAGTACCACAGGAAACCCCCCGGCTTTGCCGGGGGATCCTAAAAGTTTGACATTTACGGGAGTATGGTTAACCCCGCCATTACGGTTCTAAGTTTTTGACTTTGCGATTGCGTTTAAGCCCCTTTGAGGGGCTAGCAGTCGCTTAAAGCCCCCAGTTTGACTGGGGGATAATTACTCTCGGGAGTGGCATATTCAGACCTAGACCCCAGATTGTAAAACGAATGATCCGGCACAAGCAAGTTTTGATACTGATACAGCTTTGATACGGGCTGCGGGACCGAGATCCTGGGAGGGGTCTCCCCTTGGCTTCGGCCCCGCCCTCTACATGCGTGCCACACCGGCTCAACCGCGCCGCCGCAACCTCCTGAACCGAAAACGTTGCGAACAAATCTGCTCTGCCGGAAGCGCTGGGAGTAATCGGAAAGCCCCGATAAGGAGTGTCGGCCGGAGTCCGCTACGATTCCGGCCGACACATTCAGTCCGTCAGGAGCTTTTGGGGATGAACAGGATCGAGGGGACAGTGTCCTCTTTCAGGGAGATGCCCTGCGGGTCTCGGGCGGAGTCGGGGAATCCCAGGACCGCTCTCTGAGCGTTTGGATATTTCTCCATCATCCCTTCCATAGGGCCGGCGTCCAAAGCTCTCTGCGGGCAGCTTTCCACGCAGGAGGGCTTTTTGCCGATCGCCCAGCGATCCGCGCAAAAGGTGCATTTTTGCATGGGATGGTCGACCGCCCACTTCGGATTCCGAACCGGTTCGTTGCTGTCGTCGCCGAACTGCGGCGCTCCATAGGGACAGCGGGCGACACAAGTCCTGAAAAGTTGACAGCGATCCCGGTCCACCAGCACGATGCCGTCCTCCTCCCGCTTGACGATCGCGCCGACAGGGCAGACGGCCGCGCAGACGGGATTTGCGCAATGGTTGCAGGACATCACCAGGTTGAACACGCCGAGGGTCGGAAAGACCCCGCTTTCCTTGACGGTCAGATTTCGCCAGCTGGCGGGTCCGGGATTGACCTGGTTCCAGTCTTTACAGGCGACAACGCATCCGTTACATCCGATACATCTATCTTGGTTATAAACAAAAGCCAGTTGCATAACAAACTCCTTTAATTAGGCTTTCTGGATTTTCACGAGAGTGCCGCCCGCCAGGGTCATCCCCTGGCATATACGGGTCGGTCTGGCGGCCGTGAGAGTATTGGCGCAGCCGCCCACATCGATCCCATTTTCCATCTTACGCCAGCTCCCCTGACCGAGGAACACCGAAAAGGGTGGAATAGTCTGCGAGACATGAATCACGGCGTAGACTTTCGCCCGGGTATTTGAAATCAGCACGCGGTCTCCATCCGTGACACCCTGGTTGCCAGCGGTGCTCGGATTGATCCAAGCTTCCTCGTATACGCCGTCATCCCACACTTGGCGGGTGGTCCGGTGCGGGTCGAGGAAAGCGGGATTGCCTTGAGCGTCCTTCTTGTACCTCTCGTTCATGAAGGCGTTGTTGTTCAGCGTCGAGTGGGAGCGGTACTGGATATGCCAGGTGCCCAGCATCAATTCGTACCCCTTGTCTCTCAGCCCCAGAACGTCAGGGTGCGGGATGGCGTTCTCGTCGGCATGGCGCCCTTCGATCAGGGGGATGTACATGGGAATGGGGTACACGAAGCGCCCGGCGTTGCTTCCGTCGTGCAGCACGCCGTTCACCAGGGTAGCGTCGGGGTCGATATTGTTGTAGCCCCGGGCCTCGTAATCCTCGACCATGGCCTGTGCATAGGCCTCGAACTTGCCCGAAGGGGTTAGCAGCGGGTTGGCGGCCGGGTTGGCGAAAAAGCCCTCCCATTTGACGACGTTCGGTGCTGCGGGATTGCTGGAGGAGTAGACCCCCACCTCTTTCCATTCCTCGTAGGTCATGGTAATGCCCATTTGCGCCTTGTTGGTCTCCCACGCCTCGCGCACCCAGTCCTCGTCCGTTTTCCCTTCGGTAAAGGCACCCCCCAGACCGAGCTGCTCGGCTATGCCGGCCACGATCTGGTAGTCCGACTTGCACTCCCCAAGAGGTTCGACCGCTTTGCCCATGTGCAGCAAAGATTCGCCCACAACCCAGGTGGTCGTTCCCTGGATCTTTTCGTAGGCCAGCGCTGCCGGCAGGACATAGTCGGCGAGCGCGGCCGAGCCGGTCATAAAACTGTCGGCCACCACGATCAGTTCGCACTTGCTCCTGTCCTTGACGATCTGCTCAACGTAATCGAGGTCGCCCGTCTGGTTGCCCAGTATGTTCCCGCCGAAATTCATCAGGGCCTTGATGCCGACGGGCATCCGCTTGACCTGTCCGTCGTTCCAGTCGGAGTTACCGGTTCCGCCGTTCTTCATCACGTCGGACCAGAGAAAGACCGGCCAAGTACCGCGGGTGATGAAAGGGGTGTTGTTGGGCGCGGTGAGCTTGCTTGTGTCATAAAGGTCGGAACTCAAGTCGACCCCGTTGGGCACGCCCTGGATGGCGAGGTTGCCAGCATACACCTTGTCGCCGTAGATTCCGAACATCTGGCCGGGTTGCCCGAAGCACTTGGTAATGCCGCCCAGGATATAGACACTCCACGGGCCCTGCTCCCCCTCGGAATGCCGCTGCCAGCCTCCGCCATACCAGATGTGGGTTTTTTTGTCAAGAATGGCGTCCGCCAGCGCCCGGATGCGGGCGGCGGGAACACCGGTGATCTTCTCGGCCCACTCCGGGGTCTTAGGCTCTTGCCCCCAGATGGGCGCACGCTTGCCGAACAGCGGATCGCCGGGGCCGGAGACGTTGTTGTAGCCGATCGTTTCCGGATAGACAGACGTACCCTGATTGATTCCAGCCGTCACTAGAGTTAAGTCGTCGCCCATGACGAAGGCGCTCAGGGACGTCCCGGCCGGCACGATGTACTTGGTGTCGTCGACTCCGGGCTGGTGCAGGGTCGGCTTGGGGTCGTCGAAAAAGCCGTGGACGTGGCTCTTGATGAAGGGGATGTCGAGGTCGTTAAGCCGGTGCGTCAGCAGGTGGTGCATCATGCCGAGAACCATGGCGGCATCTGTGCCCTGAACCGGCGAGATGACGTCATTGGTAATTGTGGCGGCCGTTTTGGAGACTCGGGCGTCGATGGCGGTAACGTGCACCCCGCGCTCCCTGGCTTGCTGCAGGTACCACATCGTGTTGGTTCCCCAGATCGCCTCGGCTCCGTTCCAGCACCACAGGACGACCTGTTCCGCATTCATCACGTCCTGACGGCAGTTCGTCAGGGGAAAATAATTGTCCTGGCCGAGAACGAACCAGCTGGTGTGCTCGATGGACGGCCAGCTGTAGTCGCTACGAAATTGCTGGGAGCCTCCCAGCAGGTTCAGCAAGCGGTTCGCACATTCCGCCGCGTTGGGAACAGATCCCCCGTCACCCGAGGCATAGTGGTTAAAGAGGGCCGCTGGGCCGTATTGGCCTTTAATACGGTTGAGCTCTTGGGCGATCTCGGAAAAGGCCTGATCCCAGGAGATCTCGACAAATCCGTTGATGTCTCCGCGCGCCCCTGTTTGCTTGAGCGGCTTGTTCAGGCGGTCGGCGCGGTAAAGCACCCCCTTGTGCGAACGGCACCGAACGCAGGCACGGAACTGAGGGCTATCGCCCGTATTGTCAATGATGTTTTTGTCAGGACGCTCATCGGTGACAAGCCGTTTGACCACGCCGTCTTCGACATACGCTTTGGTGACGCATCGGCCGCCGCAGTTGTGCGGCGCGGCGCCGGCCACGACCTCTCCAGTCACCTGCGGCACAGCCGGCGGAGATATAGAATCATCAAATTGTGCGCTCGGGCCGTCCCCATCGCCTCCGCAACCATACAGAGCGGCAGCGGCGGTGAGCGCGCCGGCGCCCTTCATGAAGGTTCGCCGTGAAACGGCGACGCCTTCGTCCTTTTTTTCTTCTATCTCTTTAATTCCGCCCATCTTTGACCTCCATCATTTCTTGGGTTGGCAAGTTAATCCTCATTGGCGTTCATCCATGTTTCTTCCGCATGACCATCAATGCCGGCCACCCCCCTGCCAGGCTACTGGTTTGAGAAGCCGGGAGGGTGGGGACTCGTTTTGTGGCAAGTAAAACAGCTCGTCTCGCTGATGGGGAAGTGGCAGGCGGTGCAGTGCCGGCTCGGCTGTTTAGGCCCCCAGCCCGGCCGGTGGGTCGAGGGGGGCGTGCTCGAATGACACGAAATGCAGACATCCTCCCGGTGGCAGACCAGGCAGCTCTCCCTTTCCCAGCGTGCCTCCAGTGCGTGAGAGCGCTTGATCCACGAGGGCGTGTGGCTACGAGGCGGGGTGTCCTGATGGCACTGGATGCAGTTGGTGCGCCCCTTATGGCACTCCAGGCACTCCTGCTCGTTCACGCGGCTGGCCGCGCCATGCTCGCGCAACCATCTCGCATCATGGGTTTCGGGTTTGTCCGACGTCACGCCCATCGCGCTCAGCGGCAATACAGCGACGCACATGAGGGCCAGAGCGCTCCAAAGAATTTTTCTCATCGATGATCTCCTTCTAAAAGACAAGGTTCAGCCACATTTCGGCAATGTAGTTTTTCTCGAAATCGGACGTATTCAGGTCGTCGAATACATCCGAATTCTCAGCGGTCAGGTCAAGAAGGAGGGCGATGGTCTCCGTAGGAGTCCATTGTCCTCCGGCGTAAAGGGTTCGGACCGATTCTTTTCGCTCATTGTTGTCGAAGTCGAATTTGAATTGTTCGTACCCGGCCCCCGCCCACACATCGATCTGTTCGGTAAATCTGTGGCTTACCCGGGCGCCGAGTTGAAAACGGCCGTTGTCGTTGCCCCCGACCACGGAGTCGACGTCCCAGTATTCGCCAAAGAGAGAAAAGAAGGTTTCGCTCGTGGGGATCCCGTCGAAGTCGAGGGCCAGCCGATATTTGACGTAATCCCGATTGTCGAAGACGAATTGGTCGTCATCAGCGTTCTTCAACTCCACTTCGGCGCGCCCGTGCACGTTCGGCAGAATCTGCTGAACTACGCGCAGGCTGTACAACTGGTGCTCCGCGTAGGGCAGCAGCGAAATGGTCAGTGGGTTAACCGGAAAACCGAAGGCGTCGTCACCCTCAACCTGATCGAAGAGCTGACGATATGTGAAGGAGACCAGGGTCTTCGTCGCCGCGAGCTTGAGATTGCCCCCGACTTCGACGAGATTGGAGGAATCGATGTTCCGATATTCCCCATAGAATCCGCCGAGAGAGATCGCCTGATCGAGACGCACCGTGACAATTTGATCCTCCTCGTCGTCCACGTCGATGCTTTGGTATTCCAGACGCAGAACGGTTTTATCAAAGAGCTTGGCCGATACGCCGCCGCCAAACAGCCGGTCACTATCCGAATCGAAAAAGTAGCTGACCGGCGCCCCACCAAAGGCATAGGCGGAAATCCTGTCCGTGAGAGCTACCGTGGCATCGGCACCGTCGATCTGAAACACGTCGAGATGCGACGCATACGTGCGGCCCAGCGTCAAATCGGTCTTGGGGAGGACCTTGTTCAGAACGATATTGCCGGTATAGATGCGAACGTCTTCATCCTCGGCGTCCAGAGCGTCGCGGAAGATATAGTACTGCGAGTCATTCCACTGCCGATCCCTGTCCCCGTCGATATCGTCGGCGGCTCGCGCGAACAAGTGCGCAGACACCGTTCCCTTGCCCAGGGAAACCTCATAGAGATTAACCCGCAGATATTGGTAGAGATTCTGATCGTTTGAGAAATCGTTCCAAATCAACCGATATCGCGTTGTCAGATTCACATCCGCCATCCCTCCCAGAGCCGATCCTCCCTGATAAGCGCCAGCGAAACCGCCCGGGGTGACATGCTGCTTCCAGTTATCGGGAGTGGGCAATGATTGACCCTGCGTAACGCCAGGTGCAGCATGCAGAATACAAAGCATGACCGCCGACAAAATTGGAACTCTCCAAAAGCTCCTTACACTTTTTAGCCTCATAAAAACCTCCAAAAGACATGGCCGACAGATTGGCAAGTTCGTGGTACGTGGTAAGCAAATTTACATTCTATGTAAACAACCCCGCCCAAAGGACGGGGCTTTGAGGGGCGCCCCCAGAGGGGGCGTTGCCGGCTACCCCCAAAGAGGGTAGCCGGGGCCGTTGTTCCCACGTCCGAACGGGTCAGTATTTGAGTTGCTGTTGCTCGATATCTTTTTCGCGCTTCTCTTGATACCGCACGTAACGGCGGATCATCTCGGCATCCAGTCCGACGGTATCAACACAGTAACCGGATGCCCAAAAGTGGTTGCCCCAGTAACGTTTCTTGCGTAACTCGCTGAATCGTTTCAGTATCCGTATCGCTGATCGACCTTTCAGCCGCCCCATCAATTCCGAGATGGACACCTTAGGCGGCACCATGACGATCAGATGAACATGGTCCTTCTGAATATTTAGCTCAACAATTTCACAGTGACTTTGTTCGCTGAATATCTGAATACAGGCTCGAACTTCCTGAGCCAACTCGCCTTCCAGAACTCGGAAGCGGTATTTTGGCACCCAGACCACATGATACTGACAGTGCCATATTGCATGTGTTAATTTTCGAAAACGGCTCATGGCATTCCTTTCTATTCAGGTCGTTGCGGGAACAACACCTGAATATGGTCTGCCATGAGCCCTTTTGGCAAAGCCAAAGGACTCTGACCCCGTCCAAAGGACGGGGATTTCTACTTCGGATTAAACGTTCCAACCTCCTCTCTCTGGAACCTCTCCGCGCAGATTTTCCTTTAGTACCACAGGAACCCCCCCGGCTTTGCCGGGGGACCCTAAAAGTATGACATTTACGGGAGTATGGTTAACCCCGCCATTACGGTTCTAAGTTTTTGACTTTGCGATTGCGTTAAAGCCCCTTTGAGGGGCTAGCAGTCGCTTAAAGCCCCCAGTTTGACTGGGGGATAATTACTCTTCGAACGTGAAAAAGGTTCATCGGCCTGTCAGATTCCCCGCGGAAAGTCGATCTCGACCTGGAGACAATCGAGAAATTTGTTGAAAGACGTGAAGACTTCCATGACTCCCAGGGTCTCGACGATCTCCGCATCCGATGCGCCCTGATTGCGCACCGTCCGGAACAGCTCATCGGTCAGCCGCAGGGGAGTGCGGTTGGCCTGCCTGGCCAGTTCGATCAGCGCCTGTTCTTTTGGGTTAAAGACGCTTTTTCCCCTGAATCCGTGAGTTTACAATCGCAATTTGTTGTTCGATCTTTGATAATTGAGACTTTCAGTAAACC
>NPID01005526.1_pt1 | contig 15462 bp, 7 predicted proteins | sample 8637491 | NCBI WGS metagenome assembly NPID01 (sample SAMN07420843, study PRJNA396082) | bioreactor metagenome | isolation source: sample BA6 brine-fed electro-methanogenic bioreactor BA | place: Japan: Kochi | collected 2016-06-14 | reverse complement strand
TCCTCGAAACCGATCACCGCGGTGCAGGCTCCCGGCAGCGAAAGAGCGTACTGAAGGGCCTGCTCGTAGGAATCTTCGGGGAGCCGGAATCCCTTGCCCTCGCGGCGGGCTCCGCCCAGTACCTTGATTGCCACCAGACCGATGTTCTCCTGGTGGGCCCGGCTCCAGAGCTTGTGCTCGAAATCGTAGGAGTGCCGGATCACGAAGTTGACGGCGTTCATCAGAACGTCGATTTCACCCGTATCGAGGGCGGCGTGGAACCGCGACGGGTAATTGTGGCCGCTGGCCCCTATGAAGCGGATCACGCCCTGGCGTTTCGCCTCCCGCAGGGCGCCCAATGCCCCTTTGTCGTTGAAGGCCGCCTTCAGGTCCGGCCATCGCCCCACGTCGCCCAGGCTGTGCAGATGGACCAGATCCAGATGGTCCGTCTGCAGGTCCTTGAGAGACTGCCGCAACTGTCGCCATGCCCCCGCGTAGGTGCACTCCTCGACCTTGGAGACAAGGAAGATCTGTTCGCGGACTTGCCGGATGACCGGGCCGATCCGAACCTGGACGTCTTTATAGGCCGGCGCGGTGTCAACGTAGTTGATGCCGAATTCCAGAGCCGTTTCCAGGATTATCCCCATGTCCGCAGGCGTGAGAGAGTCCCGAATGTAGATGCCGCAGCCTACTCCAAGCCGCGATACGCTTTGGCCCGTTCGGCCCAGCGTGGCACGGGGCACTTGGCGCGGGCATCTCGGTTCGGTCCCGTGAGCGAGCAGGCGCAATCCCGATGCGGCCAGAGCGCCTTCAATGAATCGACGACGGTTCATCAGTCGCGGCGTTGCCTCCATTTCAGGACAGATATAAGTCACGGTTTCATGACCACCGTATGCTCATCCCGCCACATCCATTCGCCGGCAGGCGGCCGAGCCCAGGGATCCGGGAACACCGCCAGAACACGCCGCGGCGGGATCAACGCCCCGGTCTGGGACCGTCGGCTGGCGAAATGCCCGTCCTTCTCCACGAACGTGCCCCAGTACTGGGCGTTCAGATCGACCCACGTGACCAGCGATAGCCATTCACTTGGGCTCATCTGAACCTCCCGGCGGTGCAGATCGTCGTTGCGGAGGGTCAGCGTGAGCTTGCTGGCGGCCGAGCCGAACTGGCGGTACTGCGTCACCTCGGCGCCGCCCATGTAGTCGGCCAGTCGCACGAGCTGATTCTCCGGCGGCTTCTGCAGGACGTTTTTCAGGAAGGTCTTCGAAGCCTGGTAGGTCTCGTCGCTCCGAGGCGGCTTGTCTGGGAACCAAGTGGCCCAGTAGCCCTTTCCAAAGGGCGTTGGGTCGCTCGGTTTCAGCGTGAAGAGCGTGCGATAGGATTGCATGTAGCCCTCGATGCGTCGAGCCGTGAACTCCAGGCCGCCTGCCGGGTCCTGCTCCCCGTGGCAACTGGCGCAATGCTTTGTGAAGATCGGCTGGATGTGTTGCTCAAAATCGGGAAGTGCGCGGTCGCCCCAAGCCGGTGGAACCGGTTGCGAAGGTCCGCGACGCAGCGCCAGCGGCACACGGGTCCGCGCCACCGGCGGCGCGATCGCCTTGGTCTCATGGCAGCCGATACAGCTTCGCGTTTCGCCGGCCATAAAGGTCACATTGCTCCGCATACGGCGCAGTTCCAGGAAGTTCTCGTCGAGGGCGTGGAAATAGACGGTCTGATCGGCGGGGACCTTGAAATGGGCCGACCCGTCCGCCTCCACCGGCACGACGCCAATGACCCGCGCAGCGCCCCAATCCCACATTCCCAGCACCGGTTCCCAGGCGGCGGGCATCCAGTGCAGGTCGTTGAATCCGCAGGCTTTGCTGGAATCCGTGACACAGGGCCAGGGCACCTTCTGCGAGATCCGCAGGTACTTGACCCGGCCCTTGAGTTCTTCGGGCCAACCTTCGTGCACATTCGTGACAACCGCCACCGCCTGGCGCGGGCCGCCCGGCGGCACCGATGGTTGATCGGGCACAATCGGCGGACGCGGAGCCTTGCGTAGCGGCATCAGGTACGCCACCGAGAGCTTGCGCTCCCGATGGATCAGTTCCTTGTTGCCCCAGACATCGATGTAATAGAGCGAGAAATTGCGGCCGGCCGTGTATTCCGGCCGCTTGTAGGAGTAGGAGACGAGGAAGCTCTTGTCCGATAGGGGATAGGGGTACATGTAGTGCCCGCCCTTGTCCTGGACCCCGCCCTCGGGCGGCGGTTTGATCCCGCCGTAGCCGCCCTCCGTACTCGACACGCCGGGTGTGATCATCCGCATCGCTCCCCGCTCGTTGATGCCGATTGCGTAGTCCGCCAGCATCACGGCGCCCTGATCCCAATTGTGATGCCCGCAGCCGATGGCGACCACCTTGTGCTGGCCGGGCACCTGGCGCGCCTCGCGGAGCGACATGGGCCCGGTTTCGATATGCTGCTTGTAGACCGCGTCGGTCATCGTGCCGTCCGGCCGGCAGGTCCACAGCGTATGCGTCTGCCACAGGTGCCGCTCCTGGTACTCCCAGTGGAGAAAGAGCAGTTGACCATTATCCAACATGTGCGGGTGCCGGTCGAAGTCCTTGTTATTCGACAGCGGGCGGATGTTTCGGCCGTCCGGGTCGCAGCGATAGAGATTCAGGATCATATTGTCCTGCTCCAGCGCCCCGGCACACTGGCTGCCGAAGAACGAGCGATCGGAGACGAAGACGATGTCACCATTAGACAGGTACGTGGGTTCCTGATCCACGTTCCGATGGCTATCGGTGAGCTGCCGCAAACCGGTACCGTCGATCTTCATCGTGAACAGATTCGAGGTCTCCTCGACCTCGGTACCGAGACCGAAATAGCCGCCGAAATCGTACTTCACTTTCGATGCCTCGGAGCGCCCGCCGGCCTGCCGAACGAACGCAAAGACCAGCCGGTCCGCATCCCACCAGAGTTCCAGGCCGCGGACATGCCCGGGCCCCAGCCGGCCTTCGATCAGCGGCTCGACCGGATCGGTGAGCGAAAATCCTGTCTTGATCACGATGTCCCCGCCGGGCGTGTGCGTGTTCCAGCGGCCGGCGGTGATGTTGCCATTCGAGGGGTACGCCTGCCAGGTCGCAAAGAGAATCTTGTCGAAGCTCACGTCCGGGTTATCGAGCACTACGGCCCGCGCCGCGTGACGCAGGGCCAGCCAGCGCCTTCGTTGGGTGGTAAGTTCTGCGTCGGAGTTCTCCGCCAGTTGTTGGAAGACCCGCCGAACCACCGCCATATGAGCACGAGCCACCTCCGCCTGCGAGGCCTCGCCGTGCTGTTCGATATAGCTGAACATGCTTTCGGCGCGTTTCACGACGGTCTTCGCGGAATCTCGAAGCCCCGCCGCATTGCGGTGACCGCCCAAGGCGGCCAATTGTCGCACATAGTCCAACTCCAGAAAGTCCTCGTCACCAATCGCGGCCCATGCGCTATACCACGCCGGACCGTTCTCATCCGGCCAGGGCCTGGCCACACGCCGGCCGTCCACCTTCTGCTCGGCCCCCTCATAGTCCATGCCCATTCGAATTGAGATAGCCCATTCGGCCAAGCCTCGCACGAAGGGGTCGTTGTGGCCCAGCAGCGCCGCCGCCCGCCGGCCCAGTTCGTCTGTGGCCATCTCCTGGGGCTTGAAGTCACGGCCCTTACGTTTCCACGTGGGCGTCTCATCCCCTCGTGCCATCCACACCAGCAACTCAGCCCGCAGGGTGACCGCCTCGAGCGAGGAGTGTCGACCGATGGCGTCGAGGACAGCCCCGGCCTTATCCGCCTGTACCGCGAGGATCTCGCCCAGCGCGTCAATCCTGTCGCCGGCATTCTCGGCGACGCCATCGGCAAGCGCCCGCCTGGCGATCTCGGCCGGCGCGGCCGATTTGAGCAGGGCTGCGTACTCATCCCTCAGGGCGTCTGCCTTGGGCGCGCCGTGGGCCTGCAGACCCAGGTGCATGATGGCCACAACAGCCGCGACGAGGATCAGCTGCACTGCTCTACTTGGATATCCCGGTCTCATGGTGTTCCTTCTCTCCTTGGATGTAGGCATCGAGGCTGGATTTGCAGACATCGATATGCTTGCGGGCACACTCCCGTGCCCGGTCGGTGTCGCCATTGGTGATGGCCTCCAGGAGCGGCCGGTGCCGCTCAATCACGCTGACGGGGTCGCGATAGGCCCGGACATAGTTCAGCAGGAAGGTGCGGATGTGGTCCGACAGCGCCTCCATCATCACGGTCAGAAACTCGTTGTCCGCGATGCGCGCGATCTCACGGTGGAAGGAATAGTCCAGGTCCGCCAGGGCCTTGTCGTCGGCCATTGCATCACCCGGTTCGTCGAGGATCCGTCGCAGATGCTCGATGTCGCTCTCCGTACGACGCCGGGCCGCGATGGCGGCCAACTCCCCCTCGATCGAAGCCCTTGCTTCCACCAGATCCTGCAGAGTCTTGGGATTTCTTGCGGGAAAAGCCGGGACCAATGCGTTAATCAGCACGTCCTTATCGATGTGTTTCTGGACGCAGGCGCCTTTGCCGTGATCGACACGGATGATCCCCAACGCACTGAGTCGGGCCAGAGCCTCCCGCAGTGACAGGCGGCCTACGCCGAGTTGTTCCTGGAGCAGCCGTTCGCTCGGCAGCCAGTCCCCAGGCCCGAATTCACCGCCTCGGATCCTTCCTAGAAGGTGATCCACAATCGCCTCGGCGGTCGACGTTCGTCTGATTGCCTCGATCCTTGCCATCCGTATGCACCTCTTTAATCTGCCGGCCGAAGGTATGGCCAAGTTCGCCCCGGCCGTCCCGCTCGTTCCAAACTGCCAGGCGCCGCCGGTGGCTTCGAGACAAGCAGGAAGCCACCCGTCAGCAAATGGCCGCGCTTGCGCGGCACAATCTCGGCCTGGGCTGGGGCTGACATCACCACAAGAAATGCCTGACAAACTGGTTTGCCGTCAGTGACTGTACTCCTTCCACTCCAGGCGAATACACCATTGTCCCTCCAGCCACATGCCGGAGGGGCAGCCCTGTAGATATGAAATGTCCGGCTCACCGGAGGGCGGTTGCCAACAGCCGGCGACATTTCGTAAGTCTTTTGCCGCACTGGGCTGATCAGCACAGCGTTGGAGATCCAGGATGATAGAGAGCGTGCTGTATTCACAGGTGGGTTACACAGCACACATTCGCATGCACAATCCACTTATACGGCTCATCATATAAGTTGTCAAGCAAGCTCCTGATCGGCAGGCCGAAAAATGGACGCCAGGTCGGGAGGTCAACGTGAACCGCCGACACACGGATTTTCAGTCCGTCCAAGGGCTTTGTAAGTGATTTTGCGTCCGTGGTTTATGGACGAAAGATTGAGGCCCCGTAGGCTGGCCGAAGCGTAACCGAAGTGCAACCGTAGCCGAAAGGAAGGCGGCTGCTGCAAATCGTGTTGCAGATCGATCGGCTCGGATTGACCCAGATCATACGCAGGCCCCTGCCACCACCTTTCGGCCGACCGACTCTTCGTCGATTTCCCTGTCGATCTAGTTCGCTCCCATGCCCCCCTGTTTGGCTCCGGCTGCGGCTTCGGCGGGGCCTCCGCCTGCGCCAAACACACGGCGCCGAGGTCACACTCTCCGACGAGCTGCCGCTCTTAAGCAGCATCACCGCCCCACTCCCTTGCGGGCAGGCCCCCAGGACCCGTGCAGAACCGTCAACTTACTCGTCTGAATCGTGCGGCCCTCCGATAGGACTTCAAGAGTCCGCCAAGACGCTCCTGGCAGACAATCTGTCCGGTGCCTTGCGGCGGTGGCTCGATGATCTCGTTGTCCAAGCTCCGACAGAGCGGATCGCACTATCCGACAATCTAGGGAGTTTCACCTGCAACGGGCACAACAGTCCAATCCATCTATTTTACGTGACCGTCGGTCGACAGGCAAATACCCGCGCCCAGAGGACGCGGGTATTTGCATCTGGAATGATCGTCGTGACCTGCGCCAGGTTCGGCTATTCGGTGGTTGCGGGCTTGCCGTAGCCGAGATCATCGAAGTAAACAATACCGGTACCGCCGGCCGTGGGATTGGCCGGATTGCCGACACCAATCTTCATCACTTCGATCCGACTCAGGTTCACACCGGCAAAGTCGCTCATCGGAATCGCCCACTCATTCCAGCCGCCCAGGATCACAGCGGCATCACCGGCCGGATGACTCACGGTCGCCGATTTGCCGGTGGCGTCTTCCAGCGTCACGTACAACGGACTGGTGGCATTCCCCTCGGGCTGCTCGGGGCCGATCGTGGCGACCGTCCACTGCCCGCTGACGTTGCCGGCTGTCGCGGCGTCGGAGAATTCGGCGCTGCCGAGAACGCCCGCCGCGTGGCTGGTGAGCACCAGACCGATATAGACGTCGGACGCCATCGCGATCGTCTGCGGATTCCACGACATCGACGTCCAGTTCTCACCGTCCGTCGAATAGTAGCCGTTGAAGTCATTGCCCACGCGCTCAATCTTGACCCAGTGTGGTGCACGCAGCGCGATCTGTTCGGGGGTCGCCACCGCGGTATCGCTGACGGCGCTGGCATCGGTCACCAGACGCCCCTGATAGCGGCACCCGTTGCCCGGCGTCGAATACACCGCCGCGAACATTGAGCCGGCGTCCAGCGTCTCGCGAATCATCACGCCGCCCTTGGCCCAGGCGTTCGTGTTGGCCACGCTCTCGACGTAGGCGACGATTGAGCCGTTGCCGCTGAGCGATTTGTAGGCCAAGCGGCACTCGTCGGTGGTATTCCAGATGTCCGTGCCGGCCGCACCCAGAACAATCTTGCCCGACGGCAATTCCGCGAACGGTCCCGGCACGCCCTGGAAGTAGACCGCCAGTGTATCGGCGCCGTTAACGGTCCAATCCTGCGCCGAATCGAAGATGCGTTCGGCCTCGGAGTAGAACGGCGAGACGGTGTTTTCATACTGGAGCGGCATCGATTGCCCACCGCTGCGAACGATGGTCTTCTCAGCAAACGGCGCATCGAAATATCCGACCGTCGAACCGGTCTCGTTGACCCAGCCGTCGAGCCACGTATCGAAGATGGTCGTGCGCGCGTCGATGTCATCGTCGTACTCATCGAAGCCATCGATCAGTGCATATTCCAGCGTCGAGAGACTCCAGACGTCACCAGCCCAGGCACTGACGGCCTCACCCTCGTTGACTTCCACAACCTGCCAGTAATAGGTGTCTCCGAAATTGAGATCGGCCGTATAGGTCGCCTGGTCAACGGTATCGATTATCGTGAGAGCATCGGGGTCTATTCCGAGATAGATTTCGTGCGTGTCGGCTTCCCTCCCGGCTCGCCAACTCAAGATCGTCGCCGGATCGACCTCCGTGGCGCCGTCGACTGGTTGGGGATCGCGCGGCTGGACGGGGATGTAAGTGAAACGTACTTCGCTGAGACCATACTGGCCCATCATACCCCAGCCACTGCTGACGGTCAGTCGGACGTATCGCGCCGACGCACCGCCGAAATCGACTGTGGTGTTGGCGGTGTATGTCGGCGTCGCGGTTGCTCTGGCCAACTCGACGTCGCCCTGGGTCGTCCATTCGATACCTTCAATCGAATACTCAACGCTCACGTCCCTGAGCCCGAAACCGAGCACAGCCTCAAACTGTACGTTGTAGTTCCAGACCCGCATCTCGTGGAGCTTGTAGATACGATCGAATCCAAACTGAATCCATATCGGCTCAGCACCGCCGGTGCCCAGCCACATGTCCGCAGCCTCCGTTGAATGCTCACCGACGGCGTTCAAACCCGAGCCGTTGACGGTGTTCTCAGGGCCAGCCGTTGGGTCGGAGGTCGCGTTGCTCGTGGCCACTACCGTGCCGATCGGATAAGCCATCGGCTCAACGGTGAAGCTCCAGATGTCGCCCTTGAAGATCGTGCTGTCAGGAGCTGCATTGACTTCATCAATCCGCCAATAATAAGTCTGGCCGAAGTCGAGCCGGCTGGGATCGAATTCGGTAGTCGCCTGGCCCTGACTGAGAAGGACACCCATGGGATTGCCTCGGTCAGCGGACTCGACGGCATCAACGACGGTTCCGAGGTAGATATCGTGCGTCTGGGCAAACTCTCCTGCCTGCCAAGTGAGAGGCGTATCGCGGGATACGTCGGTCGACTTGTCGACCGGGTAAGGATTGCTTGCCACTTCCGGAGGAATTCCCAACATGGCCGTCTGAATCTCCTCCTGGGTCAAAGCCCGACTGTAAACCCTCAGATCGTCCAGAATGCCTGTCCAGCGCGTGTCGGCGGCAAGCCCTTTGTGGGCCCCCATGTAAAAACCGCCTCCGCAGTCCTCCATGCCCCACTGGGTTGCCGCGCCCTCCGGCACACCGTTCACATACATCTGTACGCTGTCCGCTGCCCCGTTTTCGGTAACGACAAAACCAGCGTGGTACCAGGTCTGCGCTTGCACATAAACACCTGATCCGGTCGTATTATTTCCAACGTAGCTGCGGATTTCGTTGTCACCGGCGATGAAGAGCCACGATCGGCCGTTTCCGTTCAGATCGGCCTGCTGAAATGCGTACTGGTTGGTCCCGTCCAAAGCATCGGTTTTCAACCAGACCATGCACGAGAAGTCGCCCTTGTTGATGACGGTCAGGCTGCTGCTGGGCGGAATGTCGACCTGAGCCGTCGTGCCATCGAAGTGGAGGCCACCGCCAATGATGCCGTCGACCCAATCCAGCGTGCCCACCAGATTCCCGTGATTCCCATTGCCGCTGGAGTCGGTGGCAACAGTTCCCGCGCCATCGTCCAGCTTCCACCAGCCAACAAGTGCGGGATCATCGCCCAGGGCGGGAGTGCCCATAAGACTCGCCAGCAGGCCACAGAGTGTCAAGACAATCCACTTCTTTCCGCACATAAGCATCCTCCTTCTCTCAGTAGCGATACCCAAGGCCAACACGATGGCCCTGGATTAACGCATGCAGTCCTACCTTCTCCTGCGTACCGCACGACGAGGCTCTGGAACAGTCCAGCAAACAACTCGCCATGATCTGTCAAATGTCTGTTTGTGTCCTATTTGATCGCCGCTGTTACGGCGCGGCGGGACTACCGTAGCCGATATCGTCGACGTAGATGATACCGCTGCCACCGGCCGTGGGATTGGCCGGATTGCCAACGCCGATCTTCATCACTTCGACGCGGCTCAGGTTTACGCCCGTAAACTGGCTGAACGGGATCAGCCATTCATTCCAACCGCCCAGCAACACGGCCGCGTTCCCCGCCGGATGCGTGGCGGTGGCGGTCTTGCCCGCTGCGTCTTCGAGCGTCACGTAAAGTTGGCCTGCTCCGTTGCCTTCGGGCTGTTCCGGACCGATCGTCGCTACGGTCCACTGACCCGTGACGCTACCGGTGGTCGCGACGTCGGAGAACTCGGCACTGGCCAGAACGTCTGCCGAATGGCTGGTCACCGCCAGACCGACGTAGGCGTCGGACGCCATCGCGATCGTCTGCGGGTTCCACGACATGCCGGTCCAGTTCGTACCGTCCGTAGAGTAGTAGCCGTTGAACGCATTGCCGACGCGCTCGATCTTGACCCAGTACGGCGTCCTCATCGCGATCTGCTCGGCAGTGGCGACAGACGTGTCACTGACCGCCGCCACATCGGTGGTCAACCGCCCCTGATAGCGGCACCCATTGCCGGGCGTCGCGTAGACGGCCGCGAACGTCGAGCCAGTTTCCAGCGTCTCGCGGATCATCACGCCGGCCTTGGCCCACGGATCGGTGTTCGCCACGCTTTCGACGTAGGCCACGATCCAGCCGTTGCCACTGAGCGGCTTGTAGACGAAGCGGAACTCGTCGGCTGCATTCCAGATATCGGCACCGGCCGCACCCATCACGATCTTGCCCGAAGCCAGTTGCGTGAACGGACCGGGCACGCCCTGGAAGTACAACAGCAGTGTATCGGTGCCGCTGACCTTCCAGTTCTGTTCGGTATCAAACTCCCGCTCGGCTTCCGAATAGAACGGTGAAAGTGTATTGTCGTACTGGAGCGGCATCGACTGCGTGCCACTGTGAATAATCGTCTTCTCGGCAAACGGTGCGTCAAAGTATCCGACCGTCGAACCGGTGTCGTTGACCCAGCCGTCGAACCAGGTGTCGAAGATCGTCGTACCTGCGTCGAGGTCGTCGTTGTAGGTCTCGAAGCCATCAACCACCGTATACTCCTGGGTTGAGAAACTCCAGACATCACCGGCCCAGGCACTGATCGCCTCGGCCTCGTTGACTTCCACGATCTGCCAGTAGTAGGTCTCGCCGTAGTTCAAGGCCTCTGGAGTAAACGTGCTCTCGCTAACGGTACCAGCCAGAGTCAGGGTCTCCGCATCGGTCCCGAAATAGACCTCATGCGACGCCGCTTCGCGACCGCCGCGCCAATCCAGGACCGCGTCGACACTCACGTTCGTGGCGTTCGCACTCGGCTCGGGCTCACGCGGCAAGACCGGCGTGTAGAAGAAACGCACCTCGCTCAGTCCATACTGAGTCAGGCTCCCGAAATTGCTGTTGATTTTAACCCGAACAGCCCGGGCCGCGACACCACCCATATCGATGACGGTATTGGCCGCGTAATCGTTACGCGCCGTTGCCTGGTTGAACTGTGTCTCGGCAAGCAGCGTCCACTCAGCACCGTCGGCCGAGTACTCGATCGTCGCATCGTTCACGCCGAAGCCCAGCACTGCCTCGAACACCACATTGTAGTTCCAGACCAGCATTTCGTACAGTTTGTAGACCTTGTCGAACGTGAAGTCGAGTTGCACCGGCCCGCTGCCGTTGGTGCTGACCAGCCACATATCACCACTGTCGACCGAATGTTGATCATCGGCATTGAGCCCCGAACCGTTGACCAGGTTCTCCGGGCCCTCGCCCGCCGAAGCCACGTTGCTCGCAGCCACCACGTCGGCAATCGGATACGCCAGCGGCTCGACCGTGAAGCTCCAAGGCGCGCCGGTGAACACCGTGTTGTCGGGCAGTGCGTTGACCTCGTCGATGCGCCAGTAGTAGGTCTGGCCATACTCCAGTATGGCGTCCGGCTGGTACGTGGCTACCTTCTGTCCCTCGCTGACAAGCACACCCATCGGATTGTCTTGGCTGGCACCGGCGACCGCATCGTACGATGTGCCCAGATACACGTCGTGTGTGGCAGCAAACTCACCGGCGACCCAGCCAAGTACCACGTCGCGCGACACATCGACGGCCTCGTTGGCAGGACTTGGCTTGGAGGCCAGCTCTTTATTGCCTAGCCCGGACATGGCGGAGAGGATTTCAGCTTCTTCCAGCGCATCCGAGAAAATCGCCACTTCATCTATAATGCCGGTGAAATAGAAGGTATTGTTGCTTTGACGACCGATGGTGACATTAGCGGCGGTTGAAACGGCCTCCGTTGTTGTATTAAGCGTCCTCTTCTCAACGCCATTGAAGTACAGCTTCAGGTGGGTCTTACTCTTTCTTACACCGGCGATATGCGTCCAGGTGTTTAGTGGTAAGTCTTCGGTAGGATTCCAACTGCATACGATGGCCGCAGATCCAGTACCGTAATAAAATTGTCCTTCCGTTGCCGTTTTATAGCGAAAGTTGTATTCGACATGCTGATCATCCACGAGTTTGGACAACATGTTTCTCCATGACGTTGGGTATGCTGATATCTTGACCCACATGGAAAACGTAAAGTCGCCCGTGATGCTTAGATTTCCAGTATTCCCAAGGTTCACGCAATCGTCCGTGCCATCGAATTGTACGGCATAGCCTGATTGGCCGTCCGTCCATTCAGTACCATTTTCGAGCGTTCCGTCATTGCCGTTACCAGATTCATCTTTGGCAATCACCCCCGAGCCTTCGTCAAAACTCCAATAGCCGATAAGTTCTGCGGAAGCAGTCCGGACAAACCCAAACGCCGCCACCAATGCCATGCATGTTAACATTGGTTTCCTAGACATACCGATTCCTCCCGATGACAATGATGTCAATGTCCTAGTCCGTGAAGCGACCGGTGTGCTGCTTCCAGTGTACCTTGGGCCCGCGCAGGATCTGGTGTGACGGCACGGCAAAACGGCCCACAGTCCTTGAGAAAGTACTCCACTATTCTTCTTTTACCATATTCAGACTCCATATGCAACCTTGTCCTGCGCCGTGCATAACATGCTCGGGAAGGTGCCAGTCCCCGTACACCGGAACTGAGCTAGCCAAGGACACCGGCCCGCGACTTCAGGGAGCCCTGCCGCGAAGAATACAATCGACAGCAGGTACCCATCCGGCGGGTGTTCACGATTCTCGTCGCCATACGACGTGAACCCCTGTATACTGTGGCCCAACGCTTATGCTTGCAGGCAACTGATGGAATCCATCATCCGATCTACGGGAAAGGAGCTATGATGAGACCGTCGCGCACCTTGAATCAGTTTCCCAGACGTATGTTCCTGCAAGCTGTCGGCGGGACAGCGGCTGCCCTGTCAATGAACACCTTGGGCTGGCTCGGTGGTCCTGCGTTGGCCCGGCCGGCCGGGCAGGTCAAGAAACCGCCGGTTGTTCGGGCCGCGTTCGTATACCCCCCTACTGAGGCGCTTCGCAAGGTCGGCTACTACAGCTGGCCCGGCTCCACGTTTGATGCGGAGGGCCGCCAATTACAGTACATGGCCAAACTTCAGAGCATGGAGCGCAAGCTCGGCATGCGAATCGCAGTCGAGCGGGACCCACTCACCGACGCTGAGGCAGCGGCTCGGTTCATTCGCCAGGCCCAGGCCGAACCGCCTGATGGGCTGTTCCTCGTGCCATTCAAGAAAGGCCATTGGCCGCATCTTACACGAATCGTCGAAGAGACGAAGCTCCCGACTGTCGTCCTTGCCCCTCTCGGCGTGCTGCTGGTCGGCATGATCCGCGAACTGCATCGCAAGCCCGGCGTCTATATGATCAATGGACTCGATAGCTTCGAAGCGGTTGAAGATGGGATGAGGATGATCCGGACGGCTTGTTGGATGAAGCAGAGCCGTATGCTGAACATCGCTCGCTCGGCCGGGGCAAGCCAAAAGGTTCCGCACCTGGAGACCACCGTTGATACTGTTGCCAATACCGGCTTCATCGAGGAATTCCAGCGGACCGGGCAAACCGACGAAGTTAGAGCACTCGCAGAACGCTATAAAAGCCAGGCGACGCAGGTCCACCAGCCCAGCAACGACGATATATTGGATGCGGCCCGAGCGACGGTCGCTCTCAAGAAGGTCGTAGCTCAGGCCAAGGTGGACGCCATTATGATGGACTGTCTGCCCGGGCTCCGACATCCCCATCAGCATGTGCCTCCGTGCATGGGCTTCATGGACCTGCGAAACGAGGGCATCCCGGCTGGCTGCGAATCAGACCTGGATGCGACGCTGACGATGATGCTCCTGCAGTACCTCTTCGACCGCCCCGGCTTCCAGCACAATCCTGCCGTCGAGACCGAGCGGAACCATTACTTCTGCGCGCATTGCACCAGCGCATCGCGCATGGCGGGATTTGATGCCTCACCGGAGCCCTATATGTTGATGAATCACGCAGAGGCCGGATGGGGTTGCGTGCCGCGCGTGCTCTTTTCGCCCGGTCAGGAGGTGACGATTGCGAAGTATCTGCACGCCTCATCTGATCGCGATACGCCACAGATGCTCGTTTACTCGGGCGAGACCATCGGTTGTCCGCCTGTTCCTCAGACCGGTGGCTGCCGCACCAATGTGGAAACGACGATCAACGAACTGGAAGACGTTGCCGATCTCCAAGGACACCATTTGGTGATGGTCTATGGCGATTACGCCAGGGCTCTGCGCCGCTTCTGTCAAATGTATGGCATTGAGGCAGTCGTATGATCGTACGTTGTGACATTGACAATGACACATGTGACGCACATCGTGTGCTCTGGTCGCGTGCTCATCTGGCTTCAATGATGCTGCGGAAGCATTGTCGCTTCCTCCGTGGCACTGGTTCCATCGGCCGCTCGGGATGACATTTGCCTGAGGAGTATCGGTTNNTGGTTATCACGACCCTGTTGGCAACACGGCCGACGTGGCCGGCGGATAAAGCGGACGATTCTCAGCGTACGTTGATGCGATACCAGTGCGGGACTCTCCGGGCGGCGATTGAGGATTTGATCGAGACTTTTGGATCGGCCTATCCGGATGGCAGGGAGTATCTGCGGCGGCTTGATGCGTTGGAGCGCGACATTTCGCCGGAGCGCCTCGATGGCCTCAGACGCGAGGCGCTGTTGGCGAATCCGCTGCTCAAATTCGATCAGATCCTGGTCGTCAAGCGGGCACCCTTGCGTGATCCCCCCGCGCAGAAGGAGACCAAGGTCTCCTTCTCACGCACCCCGGGCGCCAACCTGGGGTTTCCCTCCAATCACGAATGCAATTCGTCGGTGCCGCGCGAGGGCTATGATAACGAGATTGGCGTGATATCGCTGGCCCACCGTGAGGCGCCGGTTGCGACCCTCTACCGACCCGAGACAGGGGGGTACGTGGGCGAGGTGGACTTGCACTGGGATGCCGACCGGCTGCTGTTCACGCAGTCGGACAGGACGAACTGGCGGGTCTGGGAGATTCGTGCGGATGGCACGGAGCTGCGGCCGGTCTCGGATATGCCGGAGGATGTGGACGCCTTCGACGCATGCTACCTGCCCGACGGCCGAATCGTCTTCGGCTCGACCGCCCCCTTTCAGGCCGTGCCTTGCTGGCATGGACAGAAATGGGTCGCCAATCTCTACCTTATGAACGCTGACGGTTCGCGCGTCCGCCAACTCTGCTTCGACCAGGACCACAACTTTCATCCGTGCGTGCTGCCGGACGGCCAAGTGCTGTACCATCGCTGGGATTATACCGGCATTAACCACATCTTCCTGCGGCAGTTGATGGTGATGAATCCCGACGGAACGGGCCAGCGGGCCGTCTACGGGAGCAACTCGTGGTTCCCGAACTCCCTGTATTTTCCGAGGCCTTTGCCCGGTCACAACAATCGACTCATCAGTATTCTCTCCGGCTATCACGGTGTGCACAAGATGGNNTGGATACCAGTCGGGGTAGCCATGAGGCGCAGGGACTGGTCCGCCGCATCTCCGGACGAGGTGATCCGATCGACCCGAAGGTCGTGGACATGCTGGTAGAGCAGGATTGGCCGAAGTTCTTGCATCCGTACCCGCTGAGCGATAAGTACTTCCTCGTTGCCGGCTGGCCCGATGCGAAGTCGAACTGGGGCATCTATCTTGCTGATGCCTTCGACAATCTGCTGCTTCTGCGGGACGAACCCGGTTATGCCTTGCTCGAGCCGGTCCCCATCCGACCTCGAGTCAAGCCGCCGGTGGTTGCCGACAGAGTCGACTTGGCGCGCCGCGACGGTGTAGTCTATCTGCATGACGTGTACTCGGGGCCCGGTCTGGCGGGCGTGCCAGACGGGACGGCAAAGCGTCTCCGCGTTCTCG
>NPID01001896.1_pt1 | contig 15484 bp, 16 predicted proteins | sample 8637491 | NCBI WGS metagenome assembly NPID01 (sample SAMN07420843, study PRJNA396082) | bioreactor metagenome | isolation source: sample BA6 brine-fed electro-methanogenic bioreactor BA | place: Japan: Kochi | collected 2016-06-14 | reverse complement strand
TGAATAGAAAGTATTTAAAATAGTAATTATTTGTTAATTTTCTCATCAACAGCCTTAAGAGAAGAAATAAACTTATCAATTTCTTCAAAAGTATTATAAAAATAAAAAGAAGCTCTTGAAAGACCATTCTTATCAAACCTTGTAACAATTGGTTCAGCACAATGCACACCAGCTCTTGTAGCTATGTTTGACATGTCATCTAAAATAGCAGAAAGATCACTAGAATCAATTCCTTTAAGTCTAAACAACAAGATAGGTCCTTGAAGATTTTCATCTAAAGGATTAAACAGCTCTATATTTTTAATATCTTTAATCTTTTCTAAAGCATATCTTAAAAAAATCTTATCTTGTTTATAAATATTATCAAGACCAATAGAAGTTAAATAATCAATAGCAGAAGAAAGACCAAAAACACCAGAAATATTTGGAGTTCCTGCTTCAAACTTATAAGGAACATTGTTTGTTGAAAACTCAGTTGTTGAAACATTTTTTATCATGTCTCCTCCAAACTTAAAGGCTTGAAACTTTTCTAAGTTTTCTTTCTTTGAAATCAAGCAACCAATACCGGTAGGCCCAAGCATCTTATGCCCTGTAAAACAAAGAAAGTCACAATCAAGATCCTTAAAGTCTATTCTCATATGTGGTACAGACTGAGAAGCATCAATCAATGTTAAACAACCATACTTTTTAGATAAAGAAATAATTTTTTTAATAGGCAAAACTGTTCCTGTTGTGTTTGAGACATGAGTGATTGCTACAAGTTTTGTTTTTTCTGAAAGTTTTTCTTTAAAGTCTTCTAAGTCAAGAGTGAAGTCTTCTTTAATATCTACAAACTTTAATTTTAAGCCAAGCTTTTTAGATAAAAAAAGCCAAGGAACTAAGTTTGCATGATGCTCAAGAATAGAAATAATTATTTCATCATCTTTTTTAAAATAATCAGAGTTATATAAAGAATACATTACAAGATTAATTGCATCTGTACTATTCTGTGAGAAAACAACCTCATCAGGGTTACAGTTAATGAAAGATGCAACCTTCTCTCTAGTTTCTTCAAAAATTATTGATGCTTTCATAGAAAGCTTATGGATACCTCTATGTATATTTACTGGATAATTTTCATAATATTGATTCATCCCTTCAATAACCTGTCTAGGCTTAAGAGAAGATGCAGCATTATCAAAATAGATAATCTTATTTTCTTTTAAAATATTAAAGTCTTCTCTATATTTTTTAAAATCCATAAATATTATAAGATACAATTATTTTAAATAGTTTTATATTTTTAATATATTTATAGTATATAAAAAATAGAGGTATTATATAAACAAAAGCTCGGTGGTGTAGTGGTCAAGCATGTGAGATTCTGGATCTTACGACAGGAGTTCAAATCTCCTCCGAGCTATTTTTTACTATTTTTAAATAAAAATGTGTGAATAAATATGAAGATAGGAATAGATATAGACAACACAATTGCTCCAACCTTTAAAACAATCATAGACTATTTAAATAAAAAATATTCTGTTAATAAAAAACATAAACATTCAAAACAACCGTCAGGTTATGATCTTTTTCATACAGATTTTAAAAGTGCATATTCTGATTGGAAAGAGTTTGTTGAAAGTAAAGAACATAAGAAAATGACACCAATAACAGGATCTACAAACATAATTAAAAAACTAAGTTTAAAACACCAAATATATATAATTACAGCAAGAAATAGTAAAGAAAAATTTCAAACAATTCTTTGGATAGATAAACATTATAAAAACAAATTTGAAGAAATTTTGTTTCTAGATTATCAGAATGATGATAACACAAGACCACTCTACACTAAAGGAGATCTTTGTAAAAGATTTAAGATAGAAGTTATGGTGGAAGATGATTTTTCACAAATAAAAGAAATTTCTAAAAAAAATCCAAAAATGAAGTTACTTCTCTTTGATAAAAATGGAAAATATACTTGGAATAAGAAAAGACCTCTTCCAAAAAACACAACTGTTGTTAAAAATTGGACTGAAGTTGAAAAAGAGATTAAAAAAATAATCCAAAACTAGATATTCTTTTTCTAAAATAGCTATCAAGAGAATCTATTTTTTCTAAATCTTGAGATTTAAAAGAATCTGAAAGGTTAACATCAGAATTTTCTTCTAATCTTTCTTTTTCTAACATATTCTTTTTAGCAATAATAACAATAGTAATTAAGAAAAATATAATTATTATTAAAGCAATAATAAATCCTAATAAAACTTTTCTATTCATTAATAAATCACTTTAAATAAAATTTAAATATTTCAGGAAATAAAGCAAAAGCTTTTCTATTTAATAAAATTTTAGATATAAACAAACTAGGATAATCCATGTTACCATGTTCTTCTAAAATTTTTGGAATTTCTGCATCAATTATCTTTAATAAAAGTTTATCTTGATCAAAAGAATTTTTTGAATAAAAATATTTTCTAATCTTATAATGAATCTCAAGCTCTTTTCTATATACAGATAAATGTTTATTATACAGTTTAAGATCTTTAAACTCTTTAATCCTGTCATTTATAGCTTTTGCAGCCATCTCACAAGAAGCAAGACCAAAGTTAACACCACCACCAGTAGTAGATTTTACAAAACAAGCAGCATCTCCAACAAGTAAAACATTACCATTAACTAAATTTTTAATAGGTTTAGATATAGGTAAGATTCCAGAACACTCATAAATTTCTCTTTCATATTTAATTTTATATTTTTCTTTAAATTTATTAAACATCTCTTTTGGATTTTTACCTAAATAAACGCCAAGCCCAATTCTTGCAACAGATGTTGATTCAGGAACTACCCAAGAAAAAAGACCTTTTGAAAAATCACTTAAGAAAACAGAAACTTTTTCTTTATTAAAGTCTCCTTGAACAGTTACTTGATAGGTGTGTATAAATTCTTGATTTTTAATTTCAGGAAAAAAAGTTTTTCTAACAAAAGAATTAGGCCCATCAGCCCCTATTAAAAAATCATATCTAAGTTCTTTTGTCTCATTAGTTTCAAGATCTAAAAATTCAATAAAATTGTTTTTAATATTTATAACTCTTTTTCCATTTAAAATCTCAACACCAAAATTTTCAGCTAATTCTTTTATTTTTAAATCAAACTTACTTCTATCTATAACATATGCTTTTATTTCTTTTGAAGAAACATTAAATTTTGCTTCTAAGGGCCCAAAAATATCTGCACCATAAATCTTATTAACTAAAAAGTCTTTTAAAACTAAATTATTTTTAAGCTTAAGTTTATTATATCCAGAAACATCAATTAAACCACTACAACAAACAGGTGTACCACACACCTTATGTTCCTCAATTACAGTTACAATTATGTTTGGGTTTAATTTTTTTAAAAGATAAGCAGAATAAAGTCCAGTAGGACCTCCTCCAACAACAATTATCCTTTTATCAATTCCTTCAATCATAAAATCATTTATTACTTCTTTTAACAGCATTAATTATATATTCATAATTACTATTAAATTTTTCCTTTTTTTCTATTTCACTTTTTTCAGGAATATCATCTGCCTTTTTAGTATTACTACCTGACTCTCCAAGATATTTATTCATAGAGTCTTTTGCACTTATGTTTGTTAAAACATCATCTTTCTTTTTACCTGAAGATGCTACAAGCCAAATAACTAAAAGAACAATTATTATAATTAAAGTAATTACAGCTATTAAGAACAATAACTTAGTATCCATAAAAGGTCTGGAAAAATCAAGATTTTCTTTTTCAACAAAACCAGATAACAATAAAGGTTCTTGATAAGTAATTGCATCATATTTAGTTAAAACATCAAAATTTGTTATAGGGTTCTTACTAATATATCTTGTTGAAACTACAGAGTTTGCAGGAAGAATCATGTTGTAAAGGATAATTGGATCTTCATCAATCACCACAATATCTCTATCAAAATAAATGTCTTTTGCAAGTCTTGAAAATTCTTTAGGAATAACTTCAATAAAAGAAATTACTTTTTCTTCTTGAGAATCATTCTTAAAATCAAGAACTGAAGAATAATAATGTTGTCCAGAAATTTCAAAAACACTAAATTCTCTTTGTATGTTTAAAAGATTAAAATCAAAGTTACTATAAAACTCTATATTTTCTAAAAAGAAATTCTGATCAAGAATAATATTATTTAGATCATAATTATGGTTATTTAAGTCTATCTTAATAGTCCTAGTCTTTACAAGATTTTCTTTAGGTAAAACATCTAAAACTTCCATAAGAGATATACTTGCAGTTGTATATGTATTTATTGCTTCAGAAAAATTATTTGCATCATCTAAAATTTTAGCTTCAGCTAACTTACTTTTTCCAAAATCAACCTTACTAAGAATATCTTCAGAAATCTTAAAAGATATAGATTGTAAGAAAAAAATTTTATCTTCAATTATTTTTATATTTTTATAAATTTCAGAAATTAAATTAGCTTTTAAAACAACCTCTTCATCAACATCATCAATTTCAAAACTAACACTCTTAGTTAAAAAATTAAGAGCCTTATCATAAGCTATAACATGCATACTATAATCTCCATCTTGATAAAGAGTAGAATCAAAGGAACAAACAAAATCATCCAAAATACTTTCAATAAAACAAACTTCCTCAGAATCATTTAAAAGATATTGAACTTTTAAAAGATCATCAGAATAATTTTCAATATCAAAAAGGAAAATATTTGTATCTTCAACAAAACTATAATTAATATCAAAAGTAGGATCTTGAGAGTCTGCATAAAAAGTAAACTGATCAGTTGCACTCTCATTATTATTATTAATTCCAGTTATTTCTAAAATTGCATTTCCAGTTTGTTGAAAATTATGACTTACAGTTGTAACTAAATTATTATAGTTTGCAGTCAATGTTTGAAATTGCCCTTCTCCAATCTTTAATCTTACTGTAGGAGTTTGTTTTAAGACTTGATCACTTGTAATTGTAAATAAAGCATTTCCTTTCTTTAAATATATAATAGAATCAACTATATTTTTAGGAGTAACATTAAATGAAAAAGAAGGACCTTGTCTCCTAGATCTTTCAGTAACCATAGAACTTAAGGCAGATTCATTTAAAACATTATCAATAGCAGAAACTTTAAAATAAAAATTTTGATCTAAGTTAGGGGAGTAAGTATACTCTGTGTTAGATGTTGTAAAATATAAAGAACTATCTGAAACTGTTTGAGAGTCAGAATAATAAACTCTATATTCTTCAACACCACTTCCATTAACATCAGAAGAACTTGACCAAGTAACCTTTATAGAACCATTTGTCTGTGAAACAGCGTTAACATTTAAAGGAGTTGTAGGAGCAACACTATCATACTTTATAAGTTTTGATTTTCTTGTAACAGGATAAGGATCATCTTCACTTTTTACTTCAACATAGATTGTTTTTTCTCCTTGATTTGTGTTACAACCATTACCAGAGGTTATGTTAAATGAATCGTAGTTTAAGGAAGTTCCAGAAACATCTATCCAAGAGGTAAAAGTTGAAGCATCACAACTAAATCTTACAGCATTAACATCATCACTATATGTAAGTTCTATTAAAGGAGTTGCAGTGTTTACATAATTTGAATAAGGACTATCAACATCAATTGTAAGTGCAGGCCCTGTAACTATACTAACAGGTAAGACACCACTCTCATTTCCAGCATTATCAGTTGCAGAAACACCATAATAATATCTAGTACCACTAGATTTAGAAGAAGTATCTATACAGCTTTTTGTTGCAGCTGCTGCAACTGTACAAACTAAAGATTGGTTTGTAACTGTTGTAAAAGATGAAGTTGATCTATACACCTTATATTCCTTAACACCACTTAAAGGGTCAGTTGCATTTCCCCAAGCAGATACTGTGACATTGTTATCTACATTTATTGAAAGTGTAGGAACAGTAGGAACAGTAGGAGCATTTTCATCTATAACTATATTAAATGTTTTTAAAGTTGTATTATCAAGATTATCAGTTAAAGCAAGTTTATAAGAACCATTTATACTATGATCAACTTCAGTAAAATCAAAATAAAACTTATTAGAAATTGCATTAAAATCAACTAATTTTACTTCATTTCTATCAAGCTGAGTATCTAAGTTTTCATCTTTAATACCAACACCATAATCAGTAATAGTCATATCTAAAATATTTTCAGAAGCTTTTACATAATATGTTTTTGCATTTACAAAATCACCAATATTAAAAGAAGTGACTTCAGGAGGAGAATTATCAACATACATTATTTTTTTATTATTTTTAACGGTTGTCTCAAGACCAGAATTATCTAGTTGATCAACAACATCTAAAAGAACATAATAATTTCCATCAACAACACCGGTCGGAAGAGCTAAATTAATGGTACCTTCAAAATTTGTAACTTCTAGTTTTTTAGTGTTTTCAGTTTTATAATTATCTAAACTTAAGATTGGAACTACATATGCAGTATATTTTTTAATTCCTGAATGATTATCTGAAAATCCAGCAATGGTATCTAAAATAACATTTCCTTTATAATAATTACCAACGTTTGCACCTTGATAATTAAGATCAAAATTTCCAACAACTGGTCTTACAGTATCCACAATTAATTGAGCTGAAGCAGTTGTGTATGTAAAGACAACAGTATCTTCAGTATCAACAAGAATTATAGGAACTGGTGGAGAATTATTACTTTCTGTAAAACTTATAGAAAAATTACCACTATAAATACGATCTATATTACAAGAGATAGGAAAGTTAAACGGAGATGTTTGATCTGAAGATATATTTATACTTATAGAAGTGTTAACATCACAGTTATCATTAAGATCAACAGTCATTTTAAAAATCAAAGAAGTATCATTAGAATAAACAACCTCAGTTGATTGAGGATAATATATCTTAACAATTGGAACAGAGATTACAAAACTTGTAAGTAAAATTGTAAATATAAGCACGAATATTAATTTATTTCTTATCATATAATTCCTTCTAAAAACATCTGGTTTATATTAATTTATATTATATATATTTATAGTAAACCTATTTAAATGTTTTTTTTAAGGGATTAATTATGATAAACACGATTTTCTATAAAAATAAAAAAATAACCTTGATTGGAACAGCTCATATTTCAAAAAAGAGTCAAGAAAAGGTAAAGATGGTCATAGATTCTGAAAAACCAGATATAGTAGGAATTGAGCTTGATAGACATAGATTCCATAGTATCATGAATAAGAATTATAAGAGAGAAATAAAGTTTAAAGATGTTTTTAAGGCAAGAAGACCAGGTTTGTTTATCGTGTATTATTTCCTTCATAAATTTCAAAAAAAGATAGCAAGTCAGTTTAATACCAATCCAGGGGATGAAATGGTTCAAGGAATTATTTCTGCAAAAGAGAATAATGCAAAATTAGTTTTACTTGACAGAGATGCAGAGTTTACTTTAGAAAAACTTTTAAAAAATTTAACCTTCAGAGATAAACTAAGACTTTTCTTTAGTGGATTTTCAACAAGAAAAGAACTTGGAAAAGACTTTGATGTAAATACTCTTTTAAAAAGTGTTGATGATGAAAAAAGCTTTGAAAAGTTAGATAAGCTTTTAGATATTTTTATGAAGAGACATAAAACTTTGAAAAGAATAATGATTGATGAAAGAGATCAGTTTATGGCTTATGGGATAAGAAAGGTTTTAGAAGATCCTGAGATAAACAGTATTGTTGTGGTTGTTGGTGCTGGGCACTTGAAAGGTCTTTTAAAAGAGATTTATAATGAGAATATAGATGTTAAAAAGCTTTTAAGTTATAAATAATTTTTTAAAAAATTTATTTTAATTTGTTAAAATAAACTTAAAACTAGGTTTTTTTATTAAATCATACTTTCCATCAATAAAATTTTCAAAAACACTCCAATTTCTATGATATAAATAATGGACTGTATCAACATTATAGGCTACAGGACAAGATAATATAAATGCAAATTCTTCTATAAGATATAAGACGGCCTCATCAATTATTTTTTCTATATTTTTTATTAGTTTAACACCTTTAAATTTATTTATAATTACCTCTTTCGTAGTATGTCTTACATCTTTATTAAAAGTAGCATTATTTTTATAAAGAGACATTATTTCAGAATATCTTTTTTTGTATTCAATATTATTGATGACATCCATTTCCCAGTTTATAAAATTAAATTTATCTTTATTATCTATTTTTAATAATTGTTTTTTAAATTTATTAATTAATAGATTAGATCCTAACTTTGCTTTTTTTTTACTTTATTTTCAGCATAGCCTACGGCTCTAAAATTATGTTCTGCAGATTTATTAGGTGAAAGTACGACTATTTTAGAATAATTTGCATCAGCAAATTTTATTAGTGTAAATATATTTTCATCAGTAAAATAACTATTTCCTGAGCTCATCCAAATTATAGCAAGTTTAGGTTTAAACATTTTAGTCACAAAATAATTAGTATATAAAGATTTAAAAAACTACTTTTTATTATCATTTTCATCAATAAATATTTATCAAATCACATAAATCATAATTAACTTAAATTAACAACATATTAAAAACTACAAAATCAAAATTTGCCACTAGCTTTTAGCTAAATTTTTTTAACATAAAAATTATTGGGTGTAAAGTAATCAAAGCAGGCTAAAATTTTAATTATTAAAAAATCATATAAAGAAATATAAAAAAGTAATTATAATTAATAAGAATAACGCACATATATCCTTTGGTTTAAATAAAATAGTTTCATTTTTATAAACATTTGGACTAAAACCTCTAGCTTCTGCAGAAAGAGATAAAGTAAAGGATCTATTTAATAACAATAAGATTATTGGTATAACTATAGGTTCTAAACTATATACTGTTTTTTTAGGTTTAAAAATATTAAATATAATTCTATGTCCTCTTATTTTTTGTGCAATAATAACTTCTTTTATTTCTTTTAATATTAAAGGCAAAAATAAAAAAGCAATAGATAAACTATAGGCAAAAGCATAAGGAATCTTTAATTTAATTAACGAAACAATTATTTCTTTATTTGAAGTAGTTAATGCAAACAAAACTGCAGAAAACAATAAAATCATTATCTTTAATAAAAATAAAATTCCTGTAATGATTTCATCTTTAGTAATAATTATCAAAATTGATGCAAATAATATAAAAAAAAAGATATAAGTTAGATAAAATAAAATATGCCTAAATGGAATTTTAGATAAAAACAAAAATAATAGTAATAATATAACAGTACTTATAAGTAAAAATAAATTGTTTGTTAGTAAAACTAACACAGATAACATTATCAACCAAATAATTTTAACAATAGGATTAATTCTATGAATTAAAGATTGAGAATTAATATATAATTGTATTTTCATATCTGGTCAAATTTATTTAATAATATTTATTTTACTATTTTCAAACTTAATAACCCTATCACAAATACTGTGTATAAAGTTTAGATTGTGAGATACTATAATTATAGTTTTATTTGATTTATTTATTTTTTTTAAAGTTTGGCATAATTTTATTGAACTTAATCTATCTAACCCAGTATCCGGTTCATCTATAATTAATATATCTGGATTCATTCCAAGTGTAGTTGCAATATTTACTAGTCTTTTTTGTCCCAAACTTAAGTTACTAGTATCCTGATTTAATATTTTAGATAATCCTAAATCACTTATGATTTTTGAATTAAATCTAATGTTTAGATTATTTGCACCAAACTTAATTTCATCCTTAACAGAATTTTCAAATAAAGTATAGTCTGGATTTTGAAAGACATAACCTATATGCATAGATATTTCACTTATTTTTTTGTTAATTATAGAAGTATTATTATAAAGTATATCTCCAGTTTTAGGTTTCAATATTCCTATAATATTCTTTAAGAATGTAGATTTACCGCAACCATTTGGACCTATAATTCCTAGAATTTCATTTTTATATATTTTTAAGTTTAAATTATTAAATACAAAATTATTTTTAGTATAAAAATAACTTATATTTTTTATATCTAAAATAACTTGGTCTTTAGGATTGTTTTTTAAAAAAGAAGGATATTTTTTAAATAAATTATTATTATAAGGTATTAATTTACCCTTATCGAAATATAATATGCGTGTAGAAATTTTTATAAAATCTAAATCATGCTCTACAATTATTATGGTGGTGCCATATACTTTATTAATCTTTTTTAATAACAAACCTAATCTTTTTGTTTGATAAGGATCTAAATTTGCAGTTGGTTCATCTAAAACAAGAATATTAGGTTTCATTATAATCAATGATGCAAGAATAATTAATTGTTTTTCTCCAGAACTTAATTCATCCACACCTCTTTCTAAAAGATGTTTAATATTAAATAAAGAAACTATTTCATTAATTTTATTTTTTATTTCTAAATCAGAGAAACCAATATTTTTTAAACCAAAAGAAAGTTCGTCTATAACACTAAATGAAAAAAATTGTTCCTCAGGATTTTGAAACATTATTTGAACTAGTTTTGCTAAATCACTAACCTCTCTATTTTTGATATCTTCATTAAATAATTTTATATTTCCAGATAAACTTCCTTTAAGAATTTTTGGAATAATATTATTTAATGTTAATAAAAAGGTTGATTTTCCACATCCTGATTTTCCTACAATAGAAATAATTTCTCCTTTTTTTACAACTAAATTTAACTTATTTAATATTTTTTTATTTGTATCTGAATACGAATAAGATAAGTTTGAAACTTTTAATATATCCATAGAAGTCATTATTCTTTAATTAATTTAATTACTCTTTTATTTTTAAGTTTATAAAATATTTTAATTCCTATAAAAGAACCAAGGCACATTAGAATTGCAAATAATACAATTACAATTGGCCAATAATTTATAAAAAAGTCTGTACCGGGAACAGATAATTTAACATATAGCCAAAGTAATATTAAAGATTCTACTATTGCCATAGCGATCATACTAAAGTAAATACCTTTAGTTTTATATTTAAAGACGTAAACTACAGTATCTATTATAATTCCAACAATGATTGCTACCATTAATTTATATAATCCTGGTAAGCCAGCCATTAAATTTGTTGGAATTGATAATAACCCATATATACACCACAATATTGTTGCAACCCAAAACTTTCTAATAACTAATAATAAAATTGCAATTATAATTCCATGGATTATTAAATTTGTAAGTCCAGATATTCCAGGGATAGGGATTAACAGAGTTAATGTATTTCCTAGCAAAAAAGATAATAAAAACATTAATAAACCCATAAACCCAATAAAGGTTAATTCTCTTATATTTAATTTCATAACTAAAACTCATTTTATATTTTACATCGTAATTTGTTTAATTGCTTTTTTATCTTTAATCTTATTAAATATCTTTATTCCAATCCATATACCTATACAAAATTCAATAAAGAAAATTACTATCATTATTGGCCAATATTTTAAAACTAACTCAGAACCAGGTATATTTAGTCTTAAATATAAATATAAAACAATTGGCACTTCAACTACATACATTATTAAACCTGCGAGATAAAAACTCCATTTTTTATATTTAAATAAAAATAATATTGTGTCCATTATTATACCTAAGATTAAACAAAGTAATACTTTATAAGGACCAGGAAAGCCTCCAAACATATTTGTAGGAATTGCAAAAATACCATAAATTAACCAAATTATTGTTGCAGCACCAAATTTTTTGACTGTTAATAAAGCAATAGTTAAAATAATTGCTTGAAAAATTTGAGTTATAAATCCAGAAGCGGATGGGTTACCGGTTATAACATTTAAAGCACTACCAAATATAAAAGATAATAAAAACATTAAAACTCCAAACAAACCTAAATATGTTAATTCTCTTGTATTTAATTTAGTCATAATAATCCCCTAATGTCTAATCAATATTAGTTTAAATGTATATTTAAAAGTATCTTTATTATTTAAATAAAATAAATTAAATTTCATAATCTAATCTGATTTTAACTTTTAATAGATATTATTAATTCTTTTATTAATATAAGGTTGTTGTAGCACACTATAACAACATATAAATATATATCCGCTCAAATGTATTTATGGAAACAATTATTAAAAATTTAAAAATACTTGGACTTAGTGAAAATTTAAGTAAGATATACATATATCTATATAAAAGAGGAAATTCAAAAGCAAGCCAAATTTCAAAAGATTTAAGTTTTGATAGAAGTCAAACATACCAACTATTAGATAATTTAATTAATAAAGGACTTATAAATTATGTTATTATAGATAATACAAAATATTTTAATGCTACCAATCCTAATATTTTATTATCTTTAATTAAAGAAAAAGAAATTATTGCAAATGAAACAATTGCTAAATTATTAAGCTTAACAAAAACAAAAGAAAACAAACAAGAAATTAGAATTATTGAAGGAAAATTTGCACTAGTATCTTTCTTTAAAGAAGTCATAAATTGTAAAGAAAAAATAGCTTATTCTTTTGGAGGTACCGGAAAAACATTTGACATATTAGATTATAGAGTAAAACACATAATGGACGAGTCTATAAATATTGGATTTAAAGGAAAAATGATTCTTTGTAAAGAAAATAAACTCAATCCCAAATTATTTAATATTCCTAATATGGAATTAAAAATTATAGACAATATAAATTCAACTATTGCTACAACTGTATATGATGATTTTTTTTCAATAAGAATATTTAACGAAAGTCCATTAATAATAATTATAAAAAACAAAGAGTTAGCTGAAAGCCAAAAATCTTATTTTAAATACATGTGGAAAAAAGCTAAAAGTATCAAAAATTAGTTAAAAGCTTCTGGCGTTAACTAAACCTTAGGTTAAAAGCGCTCTTTTTATTTATTTAATTTTTTTTAAATTTGAATACAAATTATAACAAAAAAAATTAATAAAACTATAAATTTGAAAATATATTTTTATACTGTTTTTTAAATCTTCTAACTAATCTTTGAGCTAATGGTTTTCCATTATTCAAATAATTACATTTTTCAAGAGAATTAAAATAGGTTTGTTTTTCTTTTGTTTTAATATCTATTAAAGCATATTTATTTTTAAAAAGTATAAAATTCATAAGTAATCTTGAAATTCTTCCATTTCCATCTTGAAAAGGATGAATTTTTACAAAAGACCAATGCAACCAAGCAGATAATTCTATTGGGTGTAATTCTTTTTTAAATTTTTTATAATTATCTATAAGTATTTTTAAATCAGTTAAAACTAGTTCTTTTGGAGTAGTATCAAATTTTGATCCTTTTATTCTATTATTTAATCTTTTAAATTTACCAGCTATATCTGGAAAGCTTTCTTTAAAATATATTTTATGAAGTTTAGTAATTAAATCTATTGACAAATCAGATTTATAATTTAAAATAAAATTTATTGCTTTTTTTGCAGATTTTGCTTCTAAAACATCTTCTAAAGGTCTATTTGGAGAGATATTTTCAGATAATAGTAATTCTACTTCCTTTAATGTTAAAGTTGAACCTTCTATTGAGTTTGTGTTAAAAACAAAAATTCCAATAAAACTATTCCAAAATTCTTCTCTTTCAGTTTTTGATAATTTATTATATTTTTTCCAAAAATTTGAATTAATTTCATCTACTTCTTTTATTTCTTCTTTAGTTAGATAGGTAAATCCTTGCATTTGTTTTTTTTTAGAGGAAATTTCTTTTTCAAACTTTAATAGTTCTAAAGATAATTTTTGATCTGTAGGTTTAATTGTTCCTATATATTTTCTAATTTGTTTTCGCCTACCTTTAGATATAGGAATATTTTCTACAAGATAATAATATATTTTATTATTTCTTTTTAGTTTAGATAAATAACTCATAAATATGTATTACTCAAAACATTTAAAAAGCTTGTGAGTAATACACAGATGTGAGTAATACAAAACCTATTTATAAAAATTACATTTTATAGATCTTTTTTTGCTTTAACTTTAAAAAAATCATGACTAATTCCTTCATACCAGTCAAACATATCTCTTCTTAGTTTACACATCTCTCCAGTTTCTTTATTATAAAATACAATTCCTTCAGCAAATATCTTTTCGCCGGTTTTTCTTCTATAATAAAGACTCCAAAGATTTTTAAAAATATTTGATGTTTTTTCAAATATTTCTTTTTCGCTTAAATCTTTACCGTTAATTTCTTCTTCTAAAAATTTATTCCAAAATTTAAATTCAATTTTTCTTTTAAGTAAGAAAAAGGCACCCATATGTTTCTTACTTCATTATAGGGATTTCCATTAACTGTTGGGCCAATTAATTCTCCAAATATTTGCATAGATTTATTTGTTCTAAATAATTCTTTATATAAAGCATAGTTGATACCATCAATAAATCTAAAATATCTTTTATTTGCTAATATTTCAATTTTATTTTTTCTATTGTATATATCAATTATTTTTCCTTTATTTATAATTATTGAAACATTAGTTCCATCTATCTTTTCTGAAGCTAAAACAATGTTTCTATTAAAAATCCATTTATATTTAGGATTAATCTCAAAAGTTACTATATATTTTTCATTAATAGTTTTTCTTATAAAGGGAGATTCTAATTTTGGAAAATCTGCGATATCAAACACACAACCACCTCAAAATTTTTGTCCAATATTATTCGCGAATAATACATATATATAAAAATAAACTATTTAAATAGATTTATTTCTAAAAGTAATAAAAAATAAATTAAAATAACATAAATTAAAAAGCAAAGCTTCTGGCGGAAATTGAACCTCAAAGAAAAATGAAATTTAATACAACTAATTAAGAACATCTTTCAAAAGCAGGAAGATGTTTTTCTAAAGAAGCATTTTTTAAGGAATTAAAAACTTGAATTATATCTTCATGAGTTATATTTTTCATCATTTCATCATATAAAGCAGCATTCTCAATTTCAGCATTAACTCCTGCTTTACAAGCTTCTTGAACACTTTCATATTCTGGAACTTCATTATACCAATCATTTTCTGGAATAGTTAAATTATATTTATTATATAACATAATTAAAGAAGAACTATGTTTTTGTTCAGCAGACATAATATTTACAAAAGGTGGAACATTTCCAAATTTATTAATAACTTTTTGATAGATAGCTTCTGCTTTATATTCATCATTTAAAGTTGCGTTTAAAGCATTTATTTCTTCTACAGATAAATTATTATCCAAAATATTATTTTTTAAAAAATAATTAGAATTTGATTTATTATAAAATATAATAAAACCTATAATTATAATTAACAATATTAAAACTAATAAAATATATCTTGACGTCATAAATAAACTATATTAATAAAATATATAAAAATATCTATAGATCTAAATTTTATTTAAAATATAGTTATAATAAAAATATTAAATATTTTATTTATAAATAGTTAAACTTTTACAGACTTATCTAGAATACCATCT
>NPID01003516.1_pt1 | contig 15489 bp, 11 predicted proteins | sample 8637491 | NCBI WGS metagenome assembly NPID01 (sample SAMN07420843, study PRJNA396082) | bioreactor metagenome | isolation source: sample BA6 brine-fed electro-methanogenic bioreactor BA | place: Japan: Kochi | collected 2016-06-14 | reverse complement strand
AATTTCTGCTCCTTCAAGGGTTTCGGTATTGGTGTAGTCATTTATAACGCTAGCAACGCCACAGTCGTCGTTTGTTTCAATTGGGTCGAATTCAGTGCCAATAACAGTATACCACTGGTGCGCCGTAACCGTAACGCTTTGGTTTTCGATACATGAAATGGTTGGAGCAGTATTGTCCTCCACGGTAATTACGTTTTGTGTCTGAGTACTTGTATTTCCACTGTAGTCGGTATAGGTCCAGGTAACAGTTGTAGGTTGACCGATAGGAAATTCAGCATCGGTAACTCCGATGATTGTTTCGCCGCAATTACTAGTTGCTGTAGGCGCATCAATTGCATTTACAATGCAGCCTCCGGACGCATCGGGGAGCGAAGCTTCATTGGCAACTGGGGCAGTTCCAGAGTATGCATAATTCTGAAACATTAAAAACGGGTAGCCGTTATTCTCGTTGCAGTTAATACCCCATATGTCTTCGTTTCCGTTGTTGCCTTCTCCAACAAAGTCCCATCCGCTATTAAGAAAGGTTTCTACTTCTTGCATTTCTGCGGTTGTAATACCTGTAGTATTGCCTTTTTCTTTAGCTCCCTCGGAATTCCAGAAGCAATTGTATTCATTACCTAAGCTTGGGCCAAAGGGTTGTAATGGGTCTCCGTTTGCATCGACAGATGCTGAGTAGCTGTTATATAGCCAACCCTCACTCTTACTAATTAGGCCAGCATAAAAGCCTTCATTGGCTGAAACAGTGCATATGGAGTAGCAATCACTTATTATACCTTTATTAACTCCAACTAATCCTCCAACATTGGTTTTATTTCCGGTTACAACACAACTTGTAAAACATTGCTCAATTGTTCCATTGTTGTATCCAACAAGACCTCCGGTTTGGCTGAATGGATAATAGCTGTAGCTTATTACCTCTCCAGTAACTGAGCATGAGTTAACAATTCCACTTATTAGGTAACCTACTAGTCCTCCTACATTTCTTTCAGCACGAATGTATGCATTTACAAGGTGAAGAGCTGTAACGCTACCCCCATCGATACGGCTAAAAAGACCTGCACAAACAAGGGCTGGCCGATTCATGTATAAGTTTTCAATTGAATGGCCTTGTCCATTATATGATCCAATAAAGTAAGTAGTTTCGTTCCCTATCGAAGCAATTCCTGCACCATCATCCCAGCTGTTGGTTGATGAGGCATCAATATCAGCAGTTTGAATGTAGTGCTTGTCCCATTCAGTATCGCTTTGCGAAAGCCAGTAGAGGTTGTCGAGGGTTTCAATTTGGTACGGATTAGCCTCGGTACCATCGCCTGCTGCGGGTGGAGTAGAAGTTTGGGCGTTGATTATTAACGTTGAGAAAATGTAAAAACTAACAAGTAAAAACTTTGCCAGTAATAAATGGTTGTGCTTCATGGTTTAGGTTGTATTAAATTTGCTCATAAATATTTATGCGGGCAAAAATAGCAACATAAGCACAATCAGTATTGTACAAAAAGCGCTGTGATTAAGCGTATTGTGTAAACGGTATGTGTAAGACAATAAACGGTTAGGGATGTTTTTTAAACGGCGCTTATTCGTTTATAATGTTTTGTAAAATACTTTTAAACTCGTCTCGTCTTCTTCGGGCTAGCTTAATTGTTGATTCATCGGACATGATTATTAGGCTTTTTTCAGAATTATAGCCTTTTACGAAGTGGAGGTTAATGAGATATGATTTATGCGAACGGAAAAAGTAATCGGACTCAATTTTTTGCTCAACATCTTTCAATGATTTTGTAACTAAAATGCTCTTATTATTGTTTAGCCTAATCTCTGAATATACGCTATGGGCTTTAATGCTAATAATGTCATCAATATTTACAATAATGAAACCTGATTTTGAGTTTAACATCAGCTTCTTACTGTCATCGTTTTGAGCTTCGCTAATTAATTTATGGTAATCAACTCGGTATTTGTTTTCATAAGCTAATCGTTGAGAAACCTTAAGCAGAGCCTCGCTAACTTTTGAAACAGATATGGGTTTTAGTATATAATCTGCGGCATTATTCTTTATTGCACGGAGGGCATAATGCTCATATGCAGTAGCAAAAACAACCTCAAAGTTAATACTTGGGATGCTTTCGAGTAATTCGAAACCTGTTAGCTCGGGCATTTCAATATCTAAAAAAACCACATCGGGTTTGTGCTTTAGGATCAGTCCGGCTCCTTCTAACGGGTTGGTTGTTGTTGCCAGAATTGTATGGCTTATTTTGCAAAATTTTAGCGAGTTTTCAATCGCTTCAATTGCATCTCTTTCGTCATCAATAATTATAATGCCAAGTTTCATGTTTAAACGCTTTTTGATGCTAAAACTTTAAATTCAATTTCAACCCTTGTACCTGTTTCTCCAGTTTTATTGTCGCTTAAATCAATCATACTAATTTGTATATCATTGTTGTATAAACTGCTATAAAGGTTTAACCTTTTATTGGTAATGTATGTTCCGTACGATCGGTTTTTTTTGTTTTTGTTAACTTGTTTTGACTCTTCTAGCCCAATACCATTGTCCTCAATGTGTATTTTAATTCTATCATCTTTTTTAAGGAGCCTAACCTTTAGCTCTTTTGCTCCATCTTTTTGTCTAAGCCCATGGTGTATGGCATTCTCCACAAAGGGTTGCAAGATAAGCGGAGGCACTTTCACTTCATTAATGTTGATGTTATTATCGATAATTAGCTGATAGCTAAAACTATTTTTAAATCGGGTTAATTCTAAATCAATGTAGAGTTTTAACGCATCTAGTTCTTCATCAAGTGTTATGGCAGAGTTTTGTGAGTTGTTCAGGACCCTTCTCATTAAATTTCCAAATTTCGATAGGTACTCACTCGACTTGATTAAATCATTTTTCAAAATATAGCTCTGGATAGAATTTAAGGAGTTAAAAATAAAATGAGGATTCATTTGTGCGCTTAGTGCTTTTTGCCTGTATTTATTTAGTTCAGATTCAAGGTCGTTCCTTTTTCGTATTTCGGCAATTTTAATTCTAAGAATGGTAAATGCCAGCACAGATGCTATAAGCAAGCTGATGAGAATAATTGCTACTTTAAACAAAACGGTTTGGCGCAAGGCTTTTTTAATACTAAAGGTTATGCTAGCAGGTTCAGCAGAGTATTTTCCGAAACTATTAATTGCTTGTACCTTAAATTTGTAGCTACCCGGAGGCAACAAGGCATAACGTACAGATAGATCTTCCGTTTTTTGCCATTCTTTGTCAACCCCTTCAAGTTTATAGAAGTATTGTATTGGTTTGTTTCGTTTGAAGTTTAGGGCTACAAACGATATTTCAATAAAATTCTGATTGTGATTTAGCTTGTAGTCCTTCATCAGAGTAGTATCTCTTGAAGCGACTTTAAAGTTTGTTATGTAAATATGGGAGGGTTTTCCGTCTATCTCCTTGTTTAAGTACGATACACCTTTGCTTGTGCCAATAAACAGGGTATTGCCTAACACTGCTATATCTTTTATTCCATTTGTTATAAGACCGTGGCCTGTATTTAAAAGTGTAATATTTTGTATCTTGTTAAAATCATTAAAACTTACTTTGGCAATACCATTATTGGTTCCCAAAAATATTGTTGAGTCACTTTTAACAATAGATGTTATTGAGTTGCCAGGTAATCCGTCTTTTATGCTATACTTGTAAAGTCTCTCGTTATTTAGTTTAAGCAAACCTGATCCTTTTGTGCCAATCCAAATATTGTCGCCTTCTAATAGTAAGGTATTAATCCTGCTATTGAGTTCATTAAACCTGTTATCCTTTTTATACCCTCTAGTTCTATAGTTAAATGAAACAAGCCCGATATCTGTTCCTAAAAGAATGATGCTATCGTTTAGCCTAATAGCATCATAAATATCTGAAACACCATTAATCTTTTCGTGTCTAGTAATCTTTTTTTTGTTGAAGTATCGAATGTTATTGGAGGAGACGAATATAAGGCTATCTCTAGAGATTTTTAAAACGATCCTATAGCAGGCTTCATTGTAATTAATAATTTTGTTTCTATAAACTAGATATGTACCTAATAGGCTATTCCCAATTACTAGGGTATCTCCAATCCACTGTAATAGTTTGCAGTCAACAGGTTTTTGGGTAATATTAAGGTTATAGGTTTTTATGTTGTTTTGGTCAAACTCGTAGTATTCTAGTCCACTACCACCAAAGTATATTTTTTCATTATTTATGGTAAACTCATTAGTCGAGGGATTACCTTCAAAGTTTTGTTTTGTAATGTGCTTGATGTCCAATGAGGGGTAATAGAGTACACCATCTTCAAGTGTTGTAATCCAAAAGCTATCTTCAGAATCTCTCAGTACCGAGCTAACCGAGCTATTAGCTGCCAAGTGAAAGGCTTTACTAGTAAAAGTTAAATCATTAAATGCAGCAGTTCCATTCTTTAAAAAACCAATCCATATTAATCCATTACTATCAGATGATATCCATATAATCTCTTCTTTAAAATCAACTTTTCTAAAGTTGCCTATCGAATCTACTATGTAAAGAGTTTTATACTCCGAATATAAAATATGATTTTGGTGGTAGTGAGCAAATGCTCTGATGTAAGGTTTCTTTCTTGTTTGTATTGTAATTTTTTCGCTGTTACTATAGTTTAAGTTAACTACTACTCTATTCACTTTATTTCGATAATTATATAGAAGCTGATTGTCAAAAAAAACAATATTGCTAGCATTTTTGGATTTATCGAGTTCAATTACTTCACCACCGGACGTTATTTTTAGCAAATGGTTATTATAAAACCCAATGTAAATATTATCTGTAGAGTCAATATAAAAACTTCGTTTAATGGGATATGCAGAATCTTCTAGTTTATTAATTATTAAACTATTGTACTTGAATTTATGGATAGAGTCATTTTCATACCAAGATAATCTTCCGGAAATTGAGATAAACCATATTCTTCCTTTGTAATCTTCGTATAGTTCAAGAATAGTATTGTCTGCTAGCCCTTCAATATTTGTGAAGTTTTTAAACGAATAACCGTTAAATTGGCTAACACCCTCATTGGTCGCAAACCAAACAAAACCCTTCTTGTCCTGAATAACATGAAATACTTCAGAACTTGGTAATCCGTTGTTATCCGTGTAGGTTATGGGGTTTGCTATTTGTGCGCTAAGAAAAAATGGTAGCAATAAGAATAGCGAAAGAAATATGGACTTGTAGTAGTACATTTAACACAATTGTCAGCTTCAAAAGTAAATAATTGAATTCAAATAATAAAAGTTTGCGTTAAGGTCAAATTTCTTTTGCTGCTAATGAATATTTACTGTTATAGTTTTGGCGGTAGTGAGAAAATTTATTTTCGAAAGGAGTAAATGATAGGTGTTTTCGTCAGATGATATTTGTCTCTAAATAGTTGTTATAAAGAAATGAATAAATCCCTGATAGGCACTTAATAGCCCACCAAGGATTTTATAGACTAAAAATATCTTAGTTATGCAATTACGCAATAACCTACTTCACCTCTGCACCATTACAAACCGCCTCGTTGGGTTCAACAAAGCGAAGCGAGCCATCGGCATCTTGAGCCATCAGAATCATGCCGTGCGATTCGATTCCCCTTATCTTGCGAGGTTCAAGGTTTACTAGAATTGAAACCTGTTTGCCAATAATTTCTTCGGGCTTAAAGTATTCGGCAATTCCCGAAACAACGGTTCGCTTATCAATTCCCGTATCAATTTGTAGCTTAAGCAGCTTTTGCGTTTTTGGAACTATCTCGGCAGCGGTAATGGTACCAATGCGGATGTCCATTTTCATGAAGTCGTCGTAGGTAATAACCTCTTTTTGTGGGGCCACCTCTTTGCTATTGGCCTCGTTTTGCTGCTTTGTGGCCATTAGCTTGGCTAGTTGTGCCTCAATAGCATCGTCCTCAATTTTTTCAAACAGTAGTTCCGATTGCCCAATTGCGTGACCATCGACAAGCAAATTCGTTTGTCCACCTTTATCCCAACCTAGGCTTGGGGCGTTAATCATTGCGCCCAATCTTTTGGCTGTAAAGGGCAGGAAGGGTTCGGCCAGAATTGAAATGTTTGCTGTAATTTGAAGCGCTACGTTTAGTATGGTTGCAACTCTTTCGGGGTCGGTTTTAAATAGCTTCCACGGTTCCGTGTCGGCAAGGTATTTATTGCCCAAACGGGCAATATTCATGGCTTCGCGTAGGGCATCGCGAAAACGGAAAACCTTAAGGTTTTTCTCAATACCATCCTTTAGCTTGGGTAGCTCATTAAGCGTTTCCTGATCGTACTGAGTTAGCTCGCCTAGCGTTGGAACCTTACCCTCAAAATATTTGTGCGTAAGCACAAGGGCGCGGTTAACAAAGTTACCCAGTATGGCAACTAGCTCGCTGTTGTTTCGGGCTTGAAAATCTTTCCATGTAAAATCGTTGTCCTTAGTTTCGGGCATGTTTGCGGTTAAGGTATACCTTAGCACATCCTGTTTATTTGGAAACTCCTCAAGGTATTCGTGCAGCCAAACGGCCCAGTTGCGCGAGGTTGAGATTTTATCGCCCTCAAGGTTGAGAAATTCGTTGGCCGGAACATTATCGGGCAGGATATACGAACCTTCAGCCTTAAGCATGGTTGGGAAAACAATACAGTGGAATACAATGTTGTCCTTGCCAATGAAATGGATCATGCGGGTTTCGGGATCTTTCCAGTACTTCTCCCAGTTCGGGGTTAGCTCCTTGGTAGCTGATATGTAGCCAATGGGTGCATCGAACCAAACGTATAGCACTTTTCCTTCGCCACCTTTAACAGGAACGGGAACACCCCAATCGAGATCGCGACTAACGGCACGGGGTTGAAGCCCATGGTCGAGCCAACTTTTGCATTGGCCGTAAACGTTAACCTTCCATTCTTTATGCTCTTCTAAAATCCATTTCTCAAGAAAACCTTGGTACTTGTCGAGTGGTAAAAACCAGTGTTTGGTGGGTTTTAGTATGGGTTTAACCCCGCTAAGAGTCGATTTCGGATTAATTAAATCGGTGGCATTAAGGCTAGTTCCGCATTTTTCACACTGATCGCCATAGGCATTCTCGTTTGAGCAGTGGGGGCAAGTGCCAGTAATGTACCTATCGGCTAAAAACTGATTAACCTCAGGATCGAAGTACTGCTCAGTAGTTTTTTCAATAAATTCACCCTTTTCGTGTAGCTTTTTAAAAAAATCAGCAGAGTGTTCGTGGTGTACCTTAGATGAGGTACGAGAGTAGATGTCGAACTCAATGCCAAAATCTTCGAACGATTTTTTGATTATACCGTGGTACTTGTCCACTATATCCTGAGGCGAAACCCCTTCGTTACGGGCTTTTATGGTAATTGGAACGCCATGCTCATCCGATCCGCAAACGGAGATAACATCCATACCTTTCATCCTAAGATAGCGGGTATAAATATCCGAGGGAATGTAAACACCTGCAAGGTGTCCGATGTGAATAGGCCCATTTGCATAGGGCAGAGCCGATGTAATTAAGTAACGTTTGTAGGCGTTCATAGCAATAAAATTAGGATTACTCAAAAAAACAAGCCCACTCGCGGGCTTTTTGCCAAATTCTTATACTTTAGTGATGCAATCGTCGTATAATAGCATAGCAAAGATACTAACAATTTAAGAATAGAGCAATGGATCTTATTGTCCCTCCCATACTTAAAAAAGGCGATGCTGTTGGCATTGTTGCACCGGCCCGAAAGGTTACCAGGGATGAGATTGCTCCTGCCATTGCAATGATTGAGAGTTGGGGACTAAAGGTTGTGCTAGGTAAAAACCTCTTTGGAGAGTTTAACCAGTTTTCGGGAACCGATAGCCAGCGTGCTGCCGATTTTCAGAGTATGATAGAAAACCCTAAGGTAAAAGCCATAATTTGTGCTAGGGGTGGCTATGGGTCGATACGCATACTCGATGAGATTAACCTGCGCCAGCTTCAACGCGAGCCAAAATGGGTAGTTGGCTATAGCGATATTACCGTTTTTCACGGAATGCTCAACTCGTGGTATATGATGGAGAGCATACATGGCATTATGCCCATTAACTTTCCTGTAAATGGGCAACCAAACCAATCGACGGAAAGCCTACGTAAAGTGCTTTTTGGCGAAACGCCAAGTTATCAGGTTCAACCGCATGCTTTTAATCGAATGGGCGAGGCTAAAGGGAAGCTTATTGGAGGCAACCTGTCAATTCTTTACAGCCTATCGGGTACCGATGCCGATATTATTGCCGATGGCAAAATTCTGTTTATTGAAGATTTGGACGAGTATCTTTACCATATCGATAGGATGATGATGAACCTGAAGCGTAGCGGGAAGCTTAGGGCAATTGCTGGTTTGGTTATAGGCGGAATGACCGACATGAACGATAACCCAATACCCTATGGCAAAACAGCACTTGAAATAATTCGCGACACTGTAGCTGAGTACGAATACCCTGTGTGCTTTGGTTTTCCTACAGGTCATCAGGTCGATAATGTTGCCCTCATTATGGGACGTAACGTTACGCTTGAGGTTAGCGACAACGGCTCAACTCTTTCCTTTTTGCAAAACACAGAAAACGATTAGTCAATCACTGCTTATCCTTTTTTCTTGTTGTATTCCTTGCAAACCTCCTTTAGGCCACATTCAGGACATTTTGGGTTACGGGCAATGCATGTATAACGTCCATGCAGAATTAGCCAGTGGTGGGCAACTGCCCAAAGTTCCTCAGGGATAAATTGCATTAGCTGCTTTTCGGTTTCGAGGGGAGTTTTGGCGTTATGGCTTAATCCAATTCGTTTAGCAACCCTAAAAACGTGCGTATCAACAGCAATGGCTGCGGTATTAAATGCAACAGAGGCAACCACATTGGCCGTTTTGCGGCCAACACCCGGCAGCGTTTGTAGGGCCTTAAGGTCGGTTGGTATTTCGCCGTTAAACCGTTCAACCACACCTTTTGCCATGCCAATTAGGTTTTTTGCCTTGTTATTAGGGTATGAGCAAGATTTAATCACTTCATAAACTGCTTCTTGTTGTGCAAAAGCGAGTGCTTCGGGGGTTGGGAACCGATCGAAGAAGGCTGGAGTAATTATATTCACCCTTTTGTCGGTACATTGTGCCGAGAGTATGGTTGCAACAATAAGCTCATACGGATTGGTATGATTTAGTTCAGTTTCGGCAACTGGCATGTTCTGCTTAAAGTATTCAATGGTTTTCTGATAGCGTTCTTTTCGAGTCATTTGCTTATTTTCTTGGAGTTACAAAAGGGTAAAAATAAGAAAACCGACAGAATGGCTGTCGGTTTTCCTATGGAAATATGCGCTAAAAATTTAGTATAAAAAGCTTAGCAGAATACCTGCAGCCACAGCGCTACCAATAACACCAGCTACGTTAGGTGCCATGGCGTGCATTAGCAGATAGTTGGTTTTATCGTAGTGCAAACCAATATGATGCGATACCCTTGCACTATCGGGTACAGCCGAAACGCCAGAGTTACCAATTAGTGGGTTAATCTTATTCTCCTTGCTTAGGAATAGGTTCATAAACTTTACAAATAGAACGCCCGCAGTTGTAGCAATAACAAACGAAATTGCCCCCAGCATAAATATCTTTAATGATGAAGCGTTAACAAATACATCGGCTTGTGTAGATGCACCAACAGTTAGGCCAAGGAGAATGGTAACAACATCAATCATTGGGCCTCTTGCTGTTTCGGCTAACCTGCGTGTTACACCGCTCTCTTTAAGAAGGTTTCCGAAGAAAAGCATCCCCAAAAGAGGCAGACCACTTGGAACAACGAAGGTTGTAAGCAAAATTCCCACTAATGGAAAGAGAACTTTTTCAAGTTTACTAACTGTGCGTGGTGGTTTCATCCTAATTACACGCTCTTTTTTTGTGGTTAGCAGCTTCATTATTGGAGGCTGAATTACTGGTACAAGAGCCATGTATGAGTATGCCGATATGGCAATAGCGCCCATAAGATGAGGTGCGAGCTTAGAGCTAATGAAAATTGCTGTAGGGCCATCGGCACCGCCAATAATTCCAATTGCTCCGGCCTCGGCGCCTGTAAAACCCATAGCCAAAGCAATTGCGTATGCACCAAAAATACCAAACTGTGCTGCAGCTCCAATTAGTATTAGCTTTGGGTTCGATATTAGGGCAGAGAAGTCGGTCATAGCACCAATGCCCAAAAATATAAGCGGTGGATAAACACCGTATCGAACGCCAAAATATAAATAGTTAAGTACCGATCCCTCTTCGTAAATCCCAATCATGTAACCATTGGTCATGGGAATATTACCCACAATTATACCAAAGCCAATAGGGATTAGCAGCATAGGTTCCCACTCCTTGGTAATAGCAAGGTAAATAAACACAAGGCCAATCAGAATCATAATGCCATGGCCAAGAGTAAAGTTGGCAAAACCTGTATTGCTGTAGAACTGGAGGAGATGTTCTTTGATAAAATCTAAAAAATTTCCGTCCATTGTATTAGTCTCCTATGGTTACCAGGATGTCGCCTTCCATTACCGAATCACCCTTGTTTACGTTTATCTTTAAGATTTTTCCATCCTTATCGGAGTCTATGTTGTTCTCCATTTTCATTGCCTCAAGGCAAAGTAGCTTTTGCCCCTTTTTTACGGCATCGCCCTCTTTAACATACAAGTCGAGGATAACCCCGGGAAGTGGCGATTTAACATGACCAGCACCTTTGGGTGCGGTTGGTGCGCTAGTTTTAGCTACCGAAGGATGGCTGTCGGTTGATGGAATAGCGTTTTGACGAACCAGTTTAGGCGTTTTGGTTTGCTGAATTACCTTTTCGAGTTCAACCTGATAGTGAGTTCCGTTAACCTCAATTTCAGCAATGTTGTCCTCAACCGATATTATGTTTACCTCGTATGGGTTACCGTGTATGGTAAATTTGTAATTTTTCATTTTTGCTATTTATGAAAGGGGTTACGTACTGCTGCTTTGTTCATTATACCGTAAATCTTACTGCTCCATGGCGAATATGTTCTCGAAATCTTATTTATAGTGAGCGTTAGGCTTTCTGAGTCGTGTAGCTCACTTTTATAGAGGTGCAAAGCCATTGCTATGGCAGCAATCTCATCGCCACTGGTTTTCACCTTATCTACTTGCTGTGATTCGGTTTGCTGTTTCGGTTTTTTAGTAAAGAGCTTAGTGAAAAACTCAATCAGGTTATCAATGTTTTGAAATACAATTGCCGAAAGAGCGAGCACCGAAATTACCACAAGCATTGCCATTACAGCCATTCCAATACCATAGGGGTCGACTTTAACAAACTCCTGTGCCGAATTGGTTTGTGTTGCAACTGCAAGTAATATTGATTGAATTGTCATCGTTTTCTCCGTTTTATAATGGTAGGTTCGAATGCTTTCTAGGTGGATTCAAATCCTTTTTAGTTTGCAACGATTGCAACGCTCTAATAATCCTAAAACGAGTATTGCGTGGTTCAATCACATCGTCTAAGTACCCAAATTTAGCAGCAACGTATGGGTTGGCAAACTTGTCCTTGTATTCATTCTCTTTATTGAGCAGAAATTCGGCTTTAGCCTTTTCGTCTTCAATATTTTCGAGCTCACGGCTAAGCAGAACTTCAATGGCTCCTTTTGGACCCATTACGGCAATTTCGGCACCTGGCCATGCGTAGTTTAAATCGCCACGAAGATGCTTTGAACTCATTACATCGTAGGCTCCACCGTATGCCTTCCGCAGAATTATGGTAACTTTTGGTACAGTGGCTTCGCCATACGCGAATAGCAGCTTAGCGCCATGAAGGATGATGCCGTTATACTCCTGACCAGTTCCGGGAAGGAAACCAGGAACATCAACAAGGGTAACAATTGGGATGTTGAATGCATCGCAGAAGCGTACAAAGCGAGCGGCCTTACGCGACGCGTTAATGTCGAGCACACCAGCCATGTACTTTGGTTGGTTTGCCACAATACCCACAGACATGCCGTTGAAGCGTGCAAAACCGGTTACAATGTTAGGGGCGTAGTGACGGTGTACCTCAAGGTACTCTCCATAGTCGGCAATGGCTTCAATAACATCAAGCACGTCGTAGGGCTTGTTTGCTACCTCAGGGATAATCTCGTTAAGTCTATCCTCAATTCTGTCAATAGGATCGTCGCATGGAGCAATGGGGGGATCTTCCAAGTTGTTTTGAGGCAAGTAGCTAAGCAGCTTGCGAATTAGCTGTATTCCCTCCTCTTCGGTATCGGATACAAAGTGTGCAACACCCGATTTGGATGCATGCACGTCGGCACCTCCTAGTTGATCGGCAGTTACCGTTTCGCCAGTTACCGTTTTTACTACTTTCGGCCCAGTCACAAACATGTAGCTGGTGCTGCGAGTCATTATAATAAAATCGGTTAGGGCAGGTGAGTATACTGCGCCTCCGGCACAAGGGCCAAATATTGCCGAAATTTGGGGGATAACCCCAGAAGCAAGAATGTTGCGCTGGAAAATATCGGCGTATCCGCCAAGGCTTTTCACACCTTCCTGAATACGTGCTCCACCGCTGTCGTTAATGCCAATAACAGGGGCACCAACTTTCATGGCCATGTCCATAATCTTGCATATTTTGGCTGCAAACATTTCGGATAGCGATCCGCCAAAAACGGTAAAGTCTTGCGAGAAAATGTAAACAATTCGACCATCAATAGTACCATAGCCAGTAACTACACCATCCGACAGGTAGGTTTCCTTCTCTAACCCAAAGTCGATGCAGCGATGCGATACAAACATGTCAAACTCTTCGAAACTTCCCTCGTCGAGCAGAAGTTCGATGCGTTCGCGAGCGGTAAGCTTTCCTTTTTTGTGCTGGGCAGCAATTCGTTTTTCGCCTCCACCAAGTTTGGCTCTCTCTCTGAGCTCTATAAGCTCCTGAATTTTTTGCTCCTGAGAATTATTCATTGATCAGTATTTTTTGTATGAGGAGTGTGAGTTATTTATTCTTGTTTTCGCATAGTTCGGTTAGCACACCGTGGGTTGATTTGGGGTGAAGAAAGGCTATATCTAACCCCTCGGCACCTTTACGTGGGGCTTTATCAATTAGGTTGATGCCCTTTTCTTCAGCAGTTTTCAGCTGATCCTCAATTTTATCAACGGCATAGGCAATGTGGTGTACGCCTTCGCCCTTCTTTTCAATATACTTACCTATTGGGCCCTCGGGGTCGGTCGATTCGAGGAGCTCGATTTTGGTTTGTCCAACCATAAAAAAGGCAGTTTTCACTTTCTGATCTTTCACCTCTTCAACGTTGTAGCACTTAAGGCCTAAAACGTTTTCGTAAAATGGTATGGCTTCATCAAGGCTTTTTACTGCAATTCCAATGTGTTCAATGTGAGTTATCTTCATGGCAAAGTGAGGTTTTGTTAAATTTACACAAAAGTAATGGGTAATAGCTTAAGCACTGCTTTAATAAAACCAGTTTTTGAGCATATATCGCATTGTTTTGCAACATGTTTTGATGGTGTTAAATATGCTCAACAAGGTTTCTTCGAATAAAACATAGCTAGTAACTTTGTTGGCTAAAAACGCTGCTCGTGAACTGGCTTGAGAGAACCGAATTACTTGTTGAGAAGCAGAACCTTGAAAAGCTTAAGCAAAGCCATGTGCTTGTTGTTGGCTTAGGGGGTGTTGGCGCCTATGCTGCTGAGCAACTATGCAGGGCAGGTGTGGGTGAAATGACAATTGTTGATGGTGATTTAATTAGCACCACTAACCGCAACCGACAGCTTCCGGCATTGGTAAGCACAACCGGTAAGCCTAAGGTTAAGGTTTTAGCCGATCGCTTACTCGATATTAATCCCGAACTTAGGCTTCACACCTTACAGGAGTACATTCGCGACGACAGGATGATTGAAATACTCAATGGCCATTTCGACTATGTGGTTGATGCTATTGATACGCTATCGCCCAAAATCTTCCTCATTTACCATACGCTGCAAAAGGGGCACAGGCTGGTTAGCTCCATGGGGAGTGGCGGAAAGCTAGACCCAACGAAGGTTGAAATAGCCGATTTTTCAAAATCTCGAATTTGTCCGCTTGCCCGAATACTTCGCAAGCGATTAGGGCGATTTGGAATCCGCGAAGGTTTTAACGTAGTGTTCTCAACCGAGGAGGTGCCCGAGCATGCCATGGCCCCCTGCGAGGGGGAGCCAAATAAGAAAACTACAATTGGCACAATATCCTACATGCCAGCAATTTTTGGTTGCTTTATGGCTTCGGTTGTTGTTCGCGATTTGATTAGCCTCAAATAGGTAGTCGCTAATAGAGTAATTATAAAATCGCAATTCAGGCATTCTTTAGGGAGAAGGAATGCCTGAACTGCGGTTTTTTCTATTAATAAATAAGCAGATTTATCTACAAACCTAATTTTACTTTTATTGTTTCAATTTCGGACTTAAGGTTCTCTAACTCGCTAATTTTTTGGTTCAGTAGTTCGTTTTTCTTATTCAGCTCGTCAATTTGAGATTGTTGCTCTTTAATTGCTTCGATTAGCACTGCCGAAAGGCTCTGGTAGTCGATGGTTTTATACCCATTTGCACTTTTCAAAACTAGTTCGGGTAGAACTTTTTCAACCTCTTGGGCTACAAGCCCAATTTGGGGATTATCGCTAAAGTTAAAATCGGTTTTCGCCTGTTCATTCCAATTGTAACGGTAAGCTGTTAGCGTTTGTATTTTACTAAGGCTTTCGTTTAGCTTAACCAGATTTGTTTTAAGATTTATATCCGATGCTTTTGAGTACCCATCGGTAGCCTCTAGGTGCCCGTTAATAACAACTAGCCTGTTGTCGAACTCTCCATATATTAGCGATTCGTCAGCACTGCTCGCAATGTGTAGGCGATATGAGTTTGGCTCGTTATCGCCAGCATTTGAACCAATAAATACGTTGAAACTTCCAGAGGTACTACTTCCTGTGCTAAACCCCAAAAACGAGTTATTACTTCCTGCCCCAATAGCATTTCCCGCACGCGAACCTATAATTACGTTGTTTTCACCAGTTATGCTAAAACCAGCAGAGGCTCCAATAAGGGTATTCTCACTTCCGGCATTGCCAAACGATGCTGTTCGGTCGCCAACAAATGTATTTGCATACGAATGCGTACATGCGTAACCAGAACGTGTTCCAATAAAAATAGAGTTTGCGGGTGTAATCGAGTTATATCCCGCAGTATTTCCAATAAAGATGTTCTCTTCACCATCCTCTTCGCCTGTAAAGTAGTAGCCAGTATTATTGCCAATAAAAACGTTTAAAGCACCGTAAACATTTTCGTGACCGGAGCCATAACCTAAAAAGATATTTCCGTCACCCATTTCAGATTTTAAGCCAGCTTCGTAGCCTAAAAACGTGTTGTATAAACCGTTGGTAATTGATTCGCCAGCCCTGTGACCAATAAAGTAGTTGTCGGGCGTGAGGTTTAAGAAGTTGTCGGCAATGGTTTTCC
>NPID01004556.1_pt1 | contig 15541 bp, 12 predicted proteins | sample 8637491 | NCBI WGS metagenome assembly NPID01 (sample SAMN07420843, study PRJNA396082) | bioreactor metagenome | isolation source: sample BA6 brine-fed electro-methanogenic bioreactor BA | place: Japan: Kochi | collected 2016-06-14 | reverse complement strand
GGCCTACGCCATGATCCCCCACCTCAAAGGGTTGAACGGCTTTCGCGCCCTGCGCGCCAACGAACTGGAGCCTCCCGCAGAATGGCCGGCCGGAATCCGCTCCCTGTGCCTCTTTCCGCTTCGTTGCGAAAAACGCCTTGAGGGGGGGATGGTCATCTTCAATTCACCCGGCGGCGACTTTCCCGACCCCCTGCCGAGAGAAAATCTGCTGTTTCTAGCCGAGCAGACCTCCCTGGGATTTGAAAACGCCTTTCGCTACCAGGGGGCGAAGGAGCTGATCTATGCCGACGACCTGACAGGGCTTTACAACTATCGGTATCTGCAGATCGTCCTGGACCAGGAGATCCGTCGCTCGGAACGCTATGGCCTTGAATTCTCATTGATATTCATTGACATTGACCGCTTCAAGGACGTCAACGACACCCATGGTCACCTGGCGGGCAGCAACGTGCTGAAAGAGGTTGCCGGCCTGCTCCATGCAAGTGTCCGGGAGGTGGATATCGTCTTTCGCTATGGCGGGGACGAATTCACCGCCCTGCTGGTCGAAACCGAATCCCGGGGCGCAGCGGTGGTGGCCGAACGCATTCGCCGAACCATCGAGAACCACTCCTTCCTGAAGGATGAAGAGCTCAACCTCCACCTCACCGCCACGGTGGGCTATGCGACCTTTCCCGAAAATGCCGGAGATAAACGAGAGGTGGTGGATCTGGCGGACCGGGCCATGTACGAGGGGAAAAAACTGCGCAATGTCACCCGGGGAGCCTGGGAGCTCAAGGGCAAATGACCTGTCGCCAAGTTGTCCTCACCCTGGCCTTCGGTCTGGCGATGCTGGCTTCCGTCCGGACCCCGGCAATTGCCCTCCCCCCGACCGAGGCCGCCCCCAAGAGGTCGCTCGCCGAGCGTTACCGACAGGCCCTTCTCATCGACCCCGACAACCTGTCCCTGCACTATCATCTGGGGGTTGCCCTTTTGCTCGAAGGCCGTGAGACGGAAGCCATCGAGGAATTTCGAACGGCCTATCCTGTGCTGGCCGATTCCCGTGAAATGAACTTCAACGTGGGGCTGGCCTATGCCCGAACCGGGGACCCGGACAGCGCACTGTTGTATTTCGAACAGGCCGAGACGCTGGGAGCTCTCGCCGAACCCGGTCTTTACCCCCTGGCCGACAGTTATTACAACCTCGCCCTCAACTACCTTGAAGCGGACCAGCTCACCGAAGCCGAGCGTCTTTTCACCAAAGCCCTGACGATCAAACCCGAGCGAACCGGTATCCTCCGCCTGCTTGGCGACGTCTATGCCCGGCGGGGCGAGGCCGAAAAAGCCCGGGATCAGTTCGAGCGTTTCCTTCAGCTCAACCCGGAGGACAAGCCGGCCCGGGAATACCTTTTCGCCATTCTCTTCAACCAGGCCCTGGGTCTTCTGGAAACGAACCCGACAGCGGCGCGGTCGGCGCTGGAAAGTGCCGGCAACATCCTTCCGGACAATCCTCGTCCGCTGTATTACCTCGGCTATCTCGACTACCGCCAAGGCCAGGTCGACCGCGCTGTGAATCGGCTGTCCAAGGCCTATCCCCTGGTGGATGAGGAACTGCGCCAGGGCATTCGTCCCCTGTTATACAACAGCGCCCTGACCCTGATGAAGCAGCGTAAGGCCCGCCAGGCCCTGGCAGCACTCGGGCCGCTGCTGGATCAGCCCCGGCCCGACGCCAGAGATCTCAGCCTCGCCGGCAGCATTCACCTGGCCTTGAAAGAATACAGCCAGGCCTATCATTATTTCGACCAGGCTTTGACCGTCGACCCGACCAACCGGGAAGCGACGCGCAATGTTGTTGCCGCAGAAGCCGGGGCCCTGACAGAACTTCTGGACCAGGGGCAGGCCCTGCTGAAAGAGAAAAACTACCGGGAGGCGCTGAACCTGTTCAACAGGGCATCGGCCATCAATCCCGCCGATACCCGCCCCCCGGAAGGCGTTCTCGCCGCCCGAGCGGGGCTTGAAGCATGCGCCGTCGCGCGGTTTGCCGCCGCGCAGCAGGCCTTAGACGAGGGGCGACACCGTCTGGCGCTGCTGGAGATCCGCAGAGGCCTCGAGATGCTGCCCGGCTCGCACCGCGGGGAAAACCTCGAACAGCGCGTTCTGGCCGCAATGGAACACGAGCTGGCTGAGAACCTCAAGGCCGCACAGCGCCTCGAGAACGAAGGCCACCTGGAGGAGGCGGAACATTATCTTGACCGGATTCTTGAACTGGAGCCCGACCATATCCGGGCCCGAGAAGGAAAGGTCCGTCTCTCAGGCCGCCGCACTGACCTGGCCGTCGCTGCCGCCGCACGTGGCCGCAAAGCCTTGGCCCGGGGCGATTTCGAAGCGGCGCGACAGGCCTTTTCCGAGGCCCTCAGGCTGCGCCCCGCCCTGGCCGACGGCGAGAACGGGATGGCCGAACTGGAGGCAAAAACCGCAGCCCGCTTCCGTGACGAGCAGCTCAAGGGTCGCCGGGCCCTGGATGCCGGACGACCGAGGCTTGCGCGAGAACACTTTACCGCGGCCTTACAACTTCGCGACGATCGGAAGATTCGCCAGGAGCTTGCCGCAGTGGAGCAAAAAATCCGCAACCAGGCTGATCAACTACTGAATGCCGGCGAAACAGCCCAAGCCCAGCAGGATCTCCGACAGGCCCGAAAGCAGTACGGCCGACTGCTCGAACTCGATCCGGGACATGTTGAAGTCCGAAAAAAACTGGCCGACCTCGAAAAAATGGCCGCAAAACTCACCGCTGAGCGCCTGGTTGAGGCGAACCGGGAATTGGCGGCAGGTCATTTTTCCGGCGCCCTTACCCTTTTTCGGCAAGTACTCGAAAACGACCCGGCCAACGCCAGCGCGCTGGACGGTCTGGAAAAAGGCCGGGCCCTGTTGGCCAATCGGTTGACGCAACTGATTACCGAGGGCACCAATGCGCTTGACCAGGGACGCTATCTTGAGGCAGAGTCTCTGGTCAGACAGGCCCTTGAACTCGATCCCTATCAGGCCGAAGCCAAAGCGGCCATGGTCCGCCTTGAAAAACTGCTCCTTGCCGGGGTCAAAGCCGGGGATGAAAAACATCTGTACCTGCAGGGTATCGATCTCTACACCCGCGGGAAATACGCAGAGGCCATAGAGGTCTGGGAGCAGGTCCTGGTCCTCACTCCGGACCACGAAAAGACCCGCTTGAACATTGAAAAGGCCCGCCGTAAGCTCAAGCAGATCCAGGAATACCGCAATGGCTGAACGTACGCCTTTTTTTTCCAGCCTGCGCTTTAAATTCGCCCTGGTGCTTGCGCTTTTCGGCGGCATCCTGATGCTGGCCGTGGTCGTCGTTCTGGAAAAAAACCTGCGCCGGACCCTGCTGCGCGAAAACATCGACAAGGGGGTCGGAATCGCCCGCGGGGTGGCTTTCAACGCCGAGGACCCCCTGTTGACCGGGGACGATCTGTACCTCTTTACAGCGGTCAAGATCGCCCGACGATCGCCCGGGGTCATTTACGCATTCATCGTCGGCCCGGACAACCGCATCCGGGCCGCCGCGGATTTGCGCAAGGTGGGAAAGGCGTATTCACCGCCGCTCGGTACCTATCCCCTGCGCGAGGGGGACGGTTTCAGGGTCCGGCGAACCGAACAACAGGGAACCGGCATTCTCGACCTGTCCGTGCCGATCTTCTCAATTGCCCAGCCGCCGGTCCGCCTGGGCGAGATTCATCTCGGGCTAAGCGAAGACGCGATTGCCGCCGAAATCCGTCGGATGCGCAATCAACTGACGCTGCTGACCCTGGGCGCGCTACTGGTCGGCACCCTGGCATCCTATATGCTGGCCAGCTTTTTCGTTCGCCCCGTCCATTCCCTGGTCAACGGGGTCAGGGCCATCGGTCAGGGACGATTCGAGCAGTATCTCGACTTGAACCGCCGTGATGAATTCGGTATTTTGACGACCGCATTCAATGAAATGGCGGCCAGCCTGAAGGAAAAGGACTTCATCAAAAACACGTTCGAGCGCTACGTCAGCATGCCGCTCGCCTCCGAGATCCTGAAAAATCACGAGGACCTGACCCTTGGCGGCGAAGAAAAGGAAGTGACCATTCTATTTTCCGACATTCGCCGCTTCACAGCGCTGGCCGAGCAGTTTCCGCCGGCGCAGGTCGTGGAAATGCTCAATCACTATTTCACCAGCATGATCGATGTGGTTACCGAGCACGGTGGGATGGTTGACAAGCTGATGGGCGATTCGGTCATGGCCCTGTTCGGCGCCCCGGTTTCCATGGGCGATGATCCGTTGCGGGCGGTCCGCTGTGCGCTGCAAATGCAGCAGACGGTGGCTGCCTTCAACCGCGAACCGCACAACCACGACCGACCGCCGCTGGAGATGGGCATCGGCATCAATACCGGCCCGGTGGTGGCAGGCAACATCGGCTCGGCCAAGCGCATGGAGTACACGGTGATCGGGGATAATGTCAACGTGGCTGCCCGCCTGCAAGGGATCGCCAGCCCCGGCGAGATTCTGGTCTCCGAGGCCACCCACGAAAGGATCCGCGACCGGGTGCAGGCGACCGCCCTGGAGGCGATGACCCTCAAAGGTAAAAAGGTTCCAGTGGGCGTCTATCGAATCGAAGGGTTGACCGTCGACACCGGGACCTCATCCGAACAAACGGCGATAAATCTGGCAGCGAACGAGCAGACAGCGATGGGCTTGGCTGCTTCTAAAATACAATCCAGAAAAGAGAGGTAGATTTTCGTGAGCATCACAGGCATCAAAGGCATGAACGACATCCTGCCGGGCGAAGTCGAAGCCTGGCAGTTTATTGAGAACGCGGCACGCAGGGTTTTCCAGATTTACGGCTTTGCCGAGATCCGGGTTCCGGTGGTGGAAAAAACCGAACTGTTCTGCCGCTCCATTGGCGAAACCACCGACATCGTCGAAAAGGAAATGTACACCTTTGAGGATAAGAGCGGCAATTCGCTCACCCTGCGCCCGGAGGGGACCGCCCCCGTCATGCGTTCCTATATCCAGAACAAGCTCTACGCCCAGGACCCGATCGCCAAGCTGTATTATTTGGGCCCCATGTTCCGTTACGAGCGCCCGCAGAAAGGGCGCTACCGCCAGTTCCACCAGATCGGGGCCGAAGTCATCGGTGTCGAGGATCCCAAAATCGATGCCCAGGTCCTGGCCATGCTGAGCCACTTTTTTGAGGAAGCCGGGATCAGCGACGTTTCGCTGCAGATCAATTCCCTCGGCTGCCCCGAGTGTCGCCCCGCTTATCGCCAGACCCTGATCGATTTTCTCAAAGACCGGCTCGACAGCCTGTGCGAGGACTGCCGCCGTCGCTACCTGACCAATCCGCTGCGGGTTCTGGACTGCAAGGTGCCCGGCTGCAAAGAAACCACTGCCCTGGCCCCGTCCGTCCTCGATCACCTGTGCGGGAACTGCGCCGACCATTTCGGCCGGGTGCAGGACGCTTTGAAGGACCTCGCCGTCCCCTTCTCGCTCAACCCGCGCATGGTGCGCGGTCTCGATTATTACACCAAAACCGCCTTCGAAATGGTAACCGGCAGCCTGGGAGCCCAAAATGCGGTTGCCGCGGGCGGTCGCTACGACGGCCTGATCCAGGACCTCGGCGGTCCCGCCCTGCCGGGAATCGGCTTTGCCATGGGGGTCGAGCGGCTGGTCCTGCTGCTCGGCGACCGTCAGCTCGACGCTCCGCGCCCCGACCTGTTTCTCGCAGCCCTGGGCGAGCAGGCCTCCCGCAAGGCGTTTGCCCTCATGTCCGGCCTTCAGCGAAAGGGTTTGCATGCTGAAATGGATTACGAAGGCAAAAGCCTCAAGGCCCAGCTCCGCCGCGCCGGCAAACTGCAATCCCGATATGTTTTGATCATCGGCGAGGACGAACTGGCCAGGCAGATGGCGCCTCTGCGGGACATGGATGCCGGCACCCAGCAGGATATCCCCTTGTCGGAATTGGGAGAGCTGCTCTTTCAAAAACTCGGCCGGCCCTGACCCACTTATCCGGGATATTCCTTGACGATGCCAGAGAGGCGTTTGTATAATTCCCTCTTTGGGCGGCCCGGCTGTCGGCCATACCGATGATCAATTAATAAATTTTGGGAGGATCCCTTGAACGACATTCTTGGTGACTGGAAAAGAAGTCATTACTGCGGGCGGGTAACCGCCGAAGATATAGGCAAAGACGTTTGCCTTATGGGCTGGGTTCAACGCCGTCGCGACCACGGCGGCTTGATTTTCATCGACCTGCGTGACCGCGAGGGAATCGTCCAGCTGGCCCTCGATCCGGATCGGGACCCGGAAGCCCACGGCAAAGCCGACAGCGTCCGCAGCGAGTACGTTGTCGCCATCAAGGGAAAGGTATCGCCCCGCCCCGAAGGGACGGTCAACCCGAAAATGAAAACCGGAGAGGTCGAAGTCGAGGTCAGTGAGCTGCGCATTCTCAACACGGCCAAAACGCCCCCTTTCATGCTCGACGAATATACTGAAGCGGCCGAAAACCTCCGCCTCAAGTACCGTTACCTCGATCTGCGGCGGACCTCCGTCCAGAACAACCTGATGCTGCGCCATCGGGTGACCAAAACCGTTCGCCAGTATCTGGACCAGCAGGGTTTTCTCGAGATCGAAACCCCTGTGCTGACTAAAAGCACCCCTGAAGGGGCCCGGGACTACCTGGTGCCGAGCCGGGTCAATCCCGGCACCTTCTACGCCCTGCCCCAGTCACCGCAGATCTTCAAGCAGCTTCTCATGGTATCGGGCTTCGACCGCTACTGCCAGATCGTCAAGTGCTTCCGGGACGAGGACCTGCGCGCCGACCGTCAGCCCGAATTCACCCAGATCGACTGCGAAATGAGTTTCGTTGACCGAGAAGATGTCATGTCGATCATGGAAGGGATGATTGCTGCCGTCTTCAAGGAAGCCCTCGATGTCGACCTCCCGCTCCCCATGCCCCGGATGACCTATACCGAGGCCATGGCCCGGTTCGGCGTGGACAACCCTGATCTGCGGTTCGACCTGGAACTGGTGGAGGTCTCCAACCTCGTCAAGGATTCCGGGTTCAAAGTGTTCGCCGATGTGGTCAAAGGCGGCGGCATCGTCAAGGCTCTCAATGCCAAGGGGTGTGCATCGCTCTCGCGCAAGGAAATCGACGACCTTACCGAGTTTGTGAAAATCTACGGGGCCAAGGGCCTTGCCTATGTCAAGGTTACCGACGCCGGCTGGCAGTCGCCCATCGCCAAATTTTTCAGTGCGGGGGAACTCGAAACCCTAAACCGTTCGCTGGGCTCTGAAGAGGGGGACCTGCTTTTGTTCGTCGCCGACTCGTTCCGGGTAGCCAACGAAGCGCTGGGCCGCCTGCGGGTCCACCTCGGCCACAAGCTCGGCCTGACCAGCAAGACCTCTTACCAATTCGTATGGATCACTGACTTTCCGCTGCTTGAGTGGGACGGGGAAGCCAGGCGTCATGTGGCGGTCCATCATCCCTTCACCGCCCCTGTCGACGAAGACATCCCCTTGCTCGACGGCGATCCCGGCAGCGTCCGGGCCAAGGCTTATGACCTGGTTCTCAACGGCTCGGAAATCGGCGGGGGCAGCATCCGTATCCATGACCAGGCCGTGCAGAGCAGAATGTTTGACCTGCTCGGCATCGGTACCGAGGAGGCCCGTGAAAAATTCGGGTTCCTCCTCGATGCTCTCGAACACGGCGCCCCTCCCCATGGCGGAATTGCATTCGGGCTCGACCGTCTGGCCATGATCCTAACCGGGTCAGACTCGATAAGGGACGTCATCGCCTTCCCCAAAACCCAAAAGGCCACCTGCCTGATGTCCGAGGCGCCTGGCCCGGTTGACGAAAAACAGCTTCGAGAACTTTCCATCCGCCTGGCTGCCCGCGCAAAATAATCGAAGAACCAGCCAGGGATTCGGCCAACCGGTTGTCGGGGTGACTCCACCGGGTCACCCCGTTTCTCTTCTGCGCAAGGGCCAGGCTACGGGCAGTATATTTATACTTTATACTTATGGTCAGACTTTTCCTCTTCGCCATCGCATTCGCATTTCTCGCCTGGGGTTGCGCTTCGGTCCCACGACAGGAATTGCACTTGGCGCGCACCGCTGTTGCCCAGGCCTATTCAGCTGGGGCCAAAGAGCTGGCCCCCACCGAATTTCAGGCGGCCAGCAATGCTCTCAAAGATGGTGAATACCTCCTTAACCGGGGACAGTACGATCTGGCTCGGGAAATTTTGCCCCTTGCGGCCTCTCACGCCTATCGCGCCAAATTCAAGGCATGGGAAGAGCAGGCCCGGATTGAAAAGCAAAAAGAACTGGCCGAACAGGCGCGTGCTGAAGCTGAGCGCCGGAACGCCCTCCAGGCAAAACTCAAGCAACAACCCAAAATCACTCAACCGCCAAGCCCCAAACTGGCACCTCCCACGCCCCCGCCGGCTCCACCGGCCCCTCCGGCGCCCCCGCCGCCTACAACTTATGCCGTGGTAGGAAGCGAAACGCTCTGGACCATTGCGGCGCGCGACGACATTTATGTCGACCCCCTGCTCTGGCCTCTGATTTACCGTGCCAACCGGGATCAGATCAAGGATCCCAGGCAACTCTACCCAGGCCAAATTCTCACCATCCCCAGAGACGTTCCCGAAGGGGAGAAAGTCGAAGCCAGAGAAACCGCTCGACAATCCAACATATTCCCCATTGACACGCCGATGAACGAACCGCTGGAAAAACAATAGTAAAACAATGTTTGCCTTCTGTATATCCAGACCCTGTTGCCCTTGGCTTCAGGGTCATATTTTTTCTTGACAGCCCTTAACCTTTTGTATACTGTATACAAAATTATTGGCGCAACTACATTTTTTCAGGCTCGCGTAAATCCACATTTTCACAAATACTTTTACAGTACGATAGGTTTGATATTTACTCTCGGTTTTATGAAGCATACATATTTGCCTGACATATTCCCCGCAAGGTTAGACAAAAGAACAACCAGGTCATCTGTCAGCATTTTCACTATTAACTGAAACGGCCCCACAGTTAATCAGTGGGATAAAAGTTTTCTGATAAATCGCATGTTGGCATTTACCAATAAAGGCGAAAACGATTTGCCTTCCATAAAGCCTCTGGCGATACTGACGTGAAAACCAAGGAGAGAACATGACATCAAAAATTATTTGGACAGAGATTGATGAAGCACCTGCATTGGCAACTTATTCCTTGCTTCCCATTGTTCAGGCCTTTACCAAGGGCACTGGCATCGAAGTCGAAACCAGAGACATCTCCCTTGCCGGCAGAATCATCGCCAACTTTCCCGACAACCTCACGGAAGACCAGAAAATCCCCGATTACCTGACCCAACTGGGTGAACTGGCCAAGACTTCCGACGCCAACATCATCAAACTGCCGAATATCAGTGCATCGGTCCCTCAGCTGCAGGCCGCGATCAAGGAACTGCGTGAAAAAGGCTATGATGTTCCCGAGTATCCGGAAGAGCCGAAGACCGAAGCAGAAAAAGAGATCCAGGAACGCTATGCCAAAGTACTCGGCTCCGCCGTCAACCCGGTGCTGCGTGAAGGAAACTCGGACCGGCGCGCTGCTGTCTCGGTCAAGAAATTCGGACAGAAAAATCCGCACCGAATGATGAAGCCCTGGCCGGAGGTCTCCAATTGCCGCGTTGCGCATATGGAAGGTGGCGATTTCTACGAAAGTGAAAAGTCGGTCACCATGGACAAGGCCGATACCGTCAATTTCGAGTTTGTCGATGCGGGCGGCAACGTCACCGTTCTGAAAAAGGGGCTGTCCCTGCAGGAAGGCGAGGTTCTCGACAGCTCCGCCATGAACGTCGCCGCCCTGCGCAAATTCTATGCGGAGACCGCGAAAGAGGCCAAGGAGAAAGATGTTCTGCTTTCCCTGCACCTCAAGGCGACCATGATGAAGGTCTCCGACCCGATCATGTTCGGCCACTGCGTCTCGGTTTACTTCAAGGACGCCCTTGAGAAGCATGCCGGCACCCTGAAGGAGATCGGCGCCAACCCGAACTTTGGCATGGGTGATATCCTGGCCAAGCTCGATCGTCTCCCGGCGGGCAAGAAGGCCGAAATCGAAGCCGACATCAACGCCTGCTACGAAAAGCAGCCCGCTCTGGCCATGGTCGATTCCCGCAAAGGAATCACCAACCTGCACGTCCCCAACGATGTCATCGTCGACGCCTCGATGCCGAACGTCGTCCGCGACGGCGGCAAGATGTGGAATCTGCAGGACGAGCTTCAGGACACCATCGCCATGGTTCCCGATCGCTGCTACGCCACCATGTACCGCGAGATCATCGAGGACTGCAAACGTAACGGCCAGTTCGATCCGGCCACCATGGGCAGCGTCTCCAATGTCGGCCTGATGGCGCAGAAGGCCGAGGAATACGGCTCCCACGACAAGACTTTCGAGGCTCCCGGCAACGGCACCATCCGCATCGTCAATTCCGCCGGCGCCACCCTGCTCGAGCAGAAGGTCGAAAAAGGCGACATCTTCCGTGCCTGCCAGGCCAAGGACATTCCGATCAAGGACTGGGTCAAGCTGGCGGTCAACCGCGGCAAGGCCTCCGGGGAGCCGGTGGTCTTCTGGCTCGACGAAAAGCGCGGCCACGATGCCGAGATCATCAAGAAGGTCAACAAGTACCTGCCCGAGTTTGACACTGCCGGTCTCGATATCCGCATCATGCCTCCGGTGGAGGCAATGAACTTCTCCCTCGAGCGGATCCGCAAGGGGCTGAATACCATCTCTGTCACCGGCAATGTCCTGAGGGATTACCTGACCGACCTGTTCCCGATCCTCGAACTGGGGACCAGCGCACGGATGTTGTCGATCGTTCCGCTGATCAACGGCGGCGGGCTGTTCGAAACCGGTGCCGGCGGGTCTGCGCCGAAGCATGTGCAGCAGTTCCTCAAGGAAGGGCATCTCCGTTGGGACTCCCTGGGTGAGTACTGCGCCTTGGTGCCGTCCCTCGAAATGATTGCCAGCAATACCGGCAATCAGAAAGCGACGGTTCTGGCCGAAACACTGGATGAAGCCATCATGAAGTATCTTGAAAATCAGAAACTGCCTTCCCGAAAGGTGCATGAAATTGATAACCGGGGCAGCAGTTTCTACCTCGCTCTGTACTGGGCGCAGGCCCTCGCCGTCCAGGACAAGGATCCGCAGCTGAAGGCGCGCTTCTCCGAAGTTGCTGCAGAGCTCGGGAAGAATGCGGACAAGATCGATGCCGAACTGTTGGCGGCCCAGGGACATCCAGTGGACATCGGCGGCTATTACCGACCCGATGTGGAAAAGACAACCAAAGAAATGCGGCCTAGCGCAACCTTGAATGCAATAGTGGATGCTATCGCATAAAGGTATTGGACCGACAACTGAGCTGGCAGGACCGGGGTAACCGGCTTACCCCGGTCCTATGATTTCATTTCCCCACATAAGGAGAGAGTACGATGGCGAGACCGAAAATTGCGTTGATTGGTGGTGGTCAGATTGGTGGCGTGTTGGCTCAGCTGGCAGCCCTTCGTGAGCTGGGTGACGTGGTACTGTTCGACATCGTCGAGGGCCTGCCCCAGGGCAAATGCCTCGACATCGCTGAAGCCTCGCCGGTGGACGGCTTCGACGTCGAGCTCAAAGGCGCTAACGATTACAAGGACATCCAGGGCGCAAACATTGTCATCGTGACCGCTGGTTTGCCCCGCAAACCGGGCATGAGCCGTGACGACCTGATCGAAGTCAACTCCAAGATCATGCGTCAGGTTTCCGAAGGCATCAAACAGTATGCTCCCGATTCTTTTGTCATTGTCATCTCCAACCCCCTCGACGCCATGGTAACCCTCTGCCAGAAGGTTACTGGCTTCCCGCCGGAGCGCGTCATGGGCCAGGCCGGGGTACTCGACTCCGCCCGTTTTGCTGCCTTCATCGCCTGGGAACTGGGAGTTTCCGTCAAGGACGTAACGGCCATGACTCTCGGTGGTCACGGCGACACCATGGTTCCCCTGGTTCGTTACGCAAGCGTCGGCGGCATCCCTGTCCTGGAGCTTCTTGAGCGCAAGCATGGCAGCAAGGAAAAAGCCAAAGAGGTTATGGACGCCATGGTCAAGCGCACCAAGGGCGCCGGCGGCGAAGTCGTCGCGCTGCTTAAAACCGGCAGCGCCTTCTACTCTCCGGCCTCCAGCGCCATCGCCATGGCCGAGTCGATCCTTAAGGACCAGAAACGCCTCATGCCCACCTGCGCCCTCCTGCAGGGTGAGTTCGGTGTTGACGGTTACTATGTCGGCGTCCCCTGCGTTCTCGGCGCCGGCGGCATTGAAAAAATCGTTGAGTTCGAACTGGATGCCGAAGAGCAGGCCATGTTTGACAATTCGGTGAGTGCCGTTAAAGAACTCGTCGGTAGCATGACTTTCTAATTGCCAACCGACTGCCGGACCGGAGAAGGGCAATGGCGACATTGCCCTTCTTTGCTATGCACCAGCAAATTATGAATAGATCAGTTTTTCCCGGCCCAGCGCGAGCTTATCGGCTTCGTGTCCCGGACCCTGGACTTTTCCCTGGCATCCCGCCGGGAAATTCTGGTGTATACAAAATTTTCTGGCGTATTCTGGTCAACTATGGTAGCATTCCGCCGCATTAATACCTGCGTTAGATAACGCAAAATACCAAAAAGGAGAAAGACGGGAATGAGCAGTGCGAAAGCGGAACTGGAAGTAATCGAGAGGTACTGCAAGGGGTGCAGCATCTGCGTTGAGTTCTGCCCCACCAAAGTCCTGGAGATGGATGCATTTGTCGTCAAGGTCGCCAATCCCGAGGCCTGCATTGCCTGCATGCAGTGCGAGCTTCGTTGCCCCGACTTTGCCATCAAGGTTCATAAGAAATAATTATCCATAGGAGGTCGTGAAACGTGGCTAAAAAAGTTGCTCTTTTGCAGGGGAACGAAGCGTGCGCCCACGGTGCTGTATATGCCGGGGCCAAGTTCTTCGGCGGCTACCCCATCACCCCCTCCACCGAGGTTGCGGAGGTACTGTCCAACGAGCTTCCCAAAGTCGGCGGAAAATTCATCCAGATGGAAGACGAGATCGGTGCGATGGCAGCTGTCATCGGGGGCGCTCTGACCGGCGCCAAAGCGATCACGGCGACTTCTGGCCCTGGTGTCTCGCTTAAGCAGGAACTGATCGGCTACGCCTGCATTGCCGAGGTTCCCTGCGTCATCATCAACGTCATGCGCGGCGGTCCTTCCACGGGGATGCCGACCGGCCCCGGTCAGTCCGACGTGATGCAGGCAAAATGGGGCACTCACGGTGACCATGCGGCTATCGCCCTGGCTCCTGCTTCCTGCCAGGAAATCTTTACTGAAACGGTCCGCGCTTTCAACCTGGCTGAGAAATACCGCATGCCGGTTCAGGTCGTTTATGACGAAATTGTCGGTCACATGCGAGAGCGCATCGAATTCCCCGAACCGGGGGAACTCGAAGTCATCGACCGTGAAGCACCGTCGGTTGCCCCCGAGGACTACAAGCCTTACGACGCATCCAAAGGCGACATTCCCCCGCTGGCAGCTTTCGGCTCCGATTACCGCTTCCATGTCACGGGCCTGAACAAGGCTGCCGACGGTTTCCCGACCACCAAGGCCGAACTGGTTGATGCCGAAGAGCGTCGCCAGATTCGCAAGGTCGATGCCAACGTCGCGGATATTGAAAGCAATGAAGAGTATCTGACCGATGACGCCGAGGTACTCCTTCTGGCCTACGGATCAACCAGCCGCAGCGCTCGCTATGCGGTCAATGAACTGCGCAAGGAAGGTATCAAGGCCGGCCTGTTCCGCCCCATCACCCTCTGGCCCTTCCCTGAGAAACGCGTCGCTGAACTCGGCAAACAGGTCAAGGCGGTCGTGGTTCCGGAAATGAATCTCGGGCAGATGATTCTTGAGGTCGAACGGGTCATCAAGGGCGATGCCGCCCTTGCCGGGGTAAACCGGGTTGATGGCGAGCCGATCAATCCTGGGCAAATCATGGACAAGGTCAAGGAGGTACTCTAAATGGCTTACGATTATGATAAATCGATTCGCCCTGGCAAACTCCCGCACATCTGGTGTCCGGGTTGTGGCCACGGCATCGTCATGAAAGGTCTGATTCGGGCCATGGACACCTGCGGCCTCGAAAAAAACAATACCGCTATTGTCTCCGGTATCGGTTGTGCCAGCCGTCTCCCCGGCTACATGGACTTCTGCACCCTGCACACTGCCCACGGTCGCGCGGCAGCTTTCGCCACCGGCGTCAAGATGGCCAAGCCTGAAATGAACGTGCTGGTTGTCGGCGGGGACGGCGACGGAACGGCGATCGGTGGAAATCACTTCATCCATGCCTGCCGCCGCAATATCGACATGACCTACGTCATCATGAACAATAGCATTTACGGCATGACCGGGGGACAGTTCTCCCCTTGCACCCCGACCGGCGCCAAGGCGTCCACGACCCCTTACGGCAACCCGGATCCTACCTTCGACATCAGTAAACTGGCCATTGGCGCCGGTGCCACATTTGTAGCCCGCACCACCGCATTCCATGCCACCCAGATTGACAAACTGATTGCTGAGGGGATTCAGCACAAGGGGATGTCGGTTATCGAGGTTTTGGACGACTGCCCCACCACCTACGGCCGTCGCAACAAGTTCCGCTCGGTCGTTGACATGATGAAGCGCCTCAAGGACATTGCGGTGCCGGTTGCTGCAGCCTCCAAAATGACCGCTGAACAGCTCGAAGGCAAAGTCCTGACCGGCGTTCTCTACAAAGAGGACAAGCCCGAATACTGTGAACAGTACGCCCAGGTGATCGCCAAGGCCAAAGGCGCCTGATCCTGACTATCCAGCGAAGAAGGAGAAACAATCGATGGCTGAAAGATACGAGATTCGATTTTCCGGCGCCGGTGGCCAGGGCTTGATTACCGCTGGCATCATCCTTGCCGAAGCCGCCTCCATTGTGGAAGGCAAGAACGCCGTCCAGTCCCAGAGTTACGGCCCCGAGGCCCGCGGTGGGGCATCCAAGTCCGAGGTCATTATATCGGACGCCCCGATCGACTACCCCAAAGCAACGGTTGTCGATGCCTGCCTTGCCATGACTCAGGAAGCGGCCGACAAATACGCCAATGGCATCAAGAAGGGCGGGGTTCTGTTGCTTGACGCGGACTTTGTTCCCCGTGAGCCGCAGGGCGATTTCAAGATCTACCGGATGCCGATCATGCGCACCGCCAAAGACGATCTCGGTCGTGAGATTGTTGCGAACGTTGTTGCTCTCGGCGCCATGATCGCCCTGACCGACGTGGTATCCCGCGAAGCCGGAGAAAAGGCCGTTCTTTCCCGGGTACCCGAGGCTTTCAAAGATCTCAACAAGAAGGCCTTCAATCTCGGTTTCGAAAAAGTCAAGGAACTGATGAACTAGCAGCCTTGACACCGAAAAAACTAAAAAGGCCCGGCGGAGATTTCCGCCGGGCCTTTTTAGTTTT
>NPID01002533.1_pt1 | contig 15583 bp, 12 predicted proteins | sample 8637491 | NCBI WGS metagenome assembly NPID01 (sample SAMN07420843, study PRJNA396082) | bioreactor metagenome | isolation source: sample BA6 brine-fed electro-methanogenic bioreactor BA | place: Japan: Kochi | collected 2016-06-14 | reverse complement strand
GCGAAAGTGATTATTCAGCAGATGGATAGACCTGGAACTGCAGGGTCTGGATGCCCGGTTCCACATAACTTATAAATACCTTTCAAGGCCAGCCGGACAAGGAGGGAAACACGCTGACAAACGCAGTTCTAACCGGCATCTTCCTCGCGCTTTGGGGTTCCGTAACCGATGCCGACACACCGGACCTTTTCATAATGGCCCTGGCCGATGCGTCGCCGGAGGAATGGGTCGGTTCCATGGCCGCCGAGGCCAACCAGCATCAACCTGATTCAGTTTTCGCCGCCATAGAGGGTTTACAGGAGCTGTCCGTGGACCCGGGCCCCAGAGAGCTTATCGACTTCGATGGAGGCTACAACGCGGTATTCCCTGAAAGCCGGTGGACCTGGCGCCTGCCCGGGGGAAGGATCGGCTCCATAACAGGAGAATCGGTTGTGGAATGGCGCCCCGGGGGCTACAGATGGGTAACCGTTCCCATATTCCAGGGGGGCGGAGCAGAGGTGGGTCCCAGGGAGAAGCTGTGCATGGGAGTTATATCCATGGTCGCCGTGCTGCTTGTTTCCGTTTTCGGTGTCTGGTACGCGAAGAGAAGATTCGGCTGAGAAGAGCCCCGGTTATTCGAAACGGTCCCACTCGCTGGTGAAATCAAGTACCTCCACAGGCCCTTCACGGCCCTGTTCCCCGAAGGTCATGGCCCTTTCCAGGAAGTCGTCGAGGTCACGCTGAAGGAATACAGCCGTTGTGAGGAGTGACTGGAACTGCAGGTACTCGTCGCGATCCTCCACCGGAACGCCCTCCACTTCTCCCATGGAATCGCGCATCTTCCTCAGAAGAGAGGAGAGTGCGTTGGAGAGTTCGTTGGCCTGCCTGTATATGCTCATATGGTCATCACCCTGTTTCATTTTCGTAAGCACCGTTCAATGAATCCAAGAAGAACCAGTGCGAAATCGGTATCCGCAGTATTCGCCCCGGTCGGGTGCCCCCGACCCTCAAGTATCTCCAGGCAGTGGTCCGCCTGAGTAGCTTCCGCAAGTGCTTTCCCCTCCGATGGAGGAACCACCCGGTCACGTTCACCGTAAATATACTGTACCGTGCAACCCCGGTTCATATTCCGCAGCCAGTATACAGGCTGGAACCTCCTCAGGTTCCCGGCGGCTTTCCGGGGCATGAGAAGGTTCAGCAGGAAGGCCCCGGCCTTCCCGGTGCGCAGGGCCGCCGAGGCGAAATAGTCCCGGAACCCCCCATGCACTATGATCCCTGAAGGGAGCAGTTCTCCGGTAACCGCAGCGGCCTTGAGGCAGGCCGACCCTCCCATGGAGGTTCCGTAAAGCACCGTTCTGTTCATTGGGTATCCCCTGCCCGCGGCGAAGGACAGCGCTCCCAGGATGTCATGGGGTTCCTCCACACCCCCGGTGGTAACCTTCGCCGGATGACCGTCGGAGCCCCTGAGAGGAACAAGAAGAACGGAACAGCCGCCCCGGGAATTCAGCATCTCTCCCAGGCCGGTCCTGGAAAGGGCGGAACCGCCCAGCCCGTGGACGAATATGACCAGGTCTTCGGAGCCCTCCAGGAGCCAGCCTGTAACCTGGAACCCGTCGCTGGTCAGCCATGAAGCATCCTTCCAGGGGGCCCCCGGCGAGTAGTTCACCTGCTGCTGGCGCCAGCGGAACCTGTTGGCAAGCCCGATGAGTCCGGGCCTCTGGACACGATTTCTCAGGACCAGCCAGGCCGCCCAGCCTGAGGCCGCCCCCAGGAGCCAGCCTGCAAGAACGTCCAGCGGGTAGTGGACTCCAAGGTATATCCTGCTGAATCCGACAACAGCGGCGAAGAAGAGGGCGGGAGCCAATACAGGTGGGTAGACAAGGGCAGTGAACACAGCGATGGCAGCCGAGTTGGCGGAATGATTCGACGGGAAGCTCTTCCTGCCCCCGGTTGTTATGGGAAGGTTCAGCTGACAGGCGATCTCAGGGTCCCTGTTGGGTCTTGTCCTGTCAACGGCGTCCTTGAGGAACCCCCCGGCCTGGTCGGCGATGGCCACCGAAAGAATGAGACCAAGTATGTAAACCCTGGGATTCTTCCTGGAAAAGACTCCCTCCCCATAGGGAAGTCTCCTTCCCGCGAACAGCAGTATGACAACACCGGCAAGAATGAAGGGATACCAGTTGTGCTTGTCGGTAACGGCCATCATCAGAGAAGTAAGCCAGGGGGCGGAAAGGTCCAGGTTGATGAACCTGAGGACCTGAAGGTCCAGTTCCAGCAGACCGCTCAAAGGGGTACTATCTCCACCGTCTGCCTGAGAGCGTATGAACCGGCTGGTATTGCCCTCCAGAGGCCGCCGGAGGGCTTGGTTTCCCCATAAACGGTCAGCCCCGGCACGCCCGAGGGCCAGGAGCTCATGGGTGGATGAAACTGTGTCCCGAGAATGGCGAAGTCCCCCGGCACCGGCGTCAGCGCCATCCACCCGAACGGCTTCACATGGGCGAAGAGCGCAAAGCAGGCCGCCGAACCTCCAGAGAACCTTCCCGGGGCGGCGTAAGAAGGTATGCCCCACCTGCGAAGGATGGAAACGCCAAGGTAAACAGCTCCCGCAGAATTCTCCAGAGAGCCGTTCAGTGCAATGACCCCGGGATGGGAATCCAGTATTCGCCAGTCAACCGGCATGCGGCCCTGGATCAGCGGAGATATCCTGGATATGCACCTCTCCACAAGACCTATGGGATTGGGTTCGCCCCTGGCCAGTGATACCGATTCCAGATAGATGCCGTCATCCCGGGAGGATGGCCCTCCAAGCTCCAGGCAGCGGTCGAGGAACGGGTCTTCGCCGGGATACGCCAGGAGGGCGTCGGCCGCTCCGGGCGCTTCCCTTCCGGGAAAAGACTCGACTTCCCTGCAGAACTCCACCGATATGCCCACGGAAACAAGTCCGGATGACAGACCTTCGATGATCACCCAGCCAGATTCTTCCGCATAGCTGCCTTCTAGACCTTCAATCGAGACACTGGGCACCCCGGCGCTCTGCCAGGGGAGGCTGGAAGGGACGGGAACCGCCAGTCTCAGGGAATCCCCTGTGCCGGTGCTGCAGGAAGCCTCCGCTCTGTATTCGCCTGAAAAGACAGATGCCGGTGAATCAGAGGGAACAGCAAGTTCCATTGAAAAACCTTCGCCGCACAGCTCAAGGATCAGGCCCGCCCTGTTCCACAGCTCCTGGGTCTCCCAGTCGGTTGAATTCACCAGGTCTGAGGCCATATCCCTGCTGCCCTGATGAAAGAGCCTCTCCGCGGTGGCAGCGGCTGTTTCTTCACCGGGCTGGCAGAGCAGAATGAAAAGAATGAGAAAAACCATGGAACAAAGATAAAAAAGGCGGACCTCTGCGACCATCTCGTGGCAGCTTCAGCAACCCTGGATTATCTTCTCCGGGGTGAAGGAGGTCCATTGGAAAGAACAGCAGTGCTGGTTCCCCCCGTGATAACACCGTCGGAGGTCCCTGCCGGGGCTTTCATGCTGGCGTCGGGTCTCATGGCCAGAGGGGTGGAAGCACCAATCCACGATCTGTCCCTGGGTTTTTTCCTCTGGCTTTTCAGGAGGAAGGCACCTGAGCTGGGCCTGGCTAATTGCCTTCCATCGATGGATTACCTCACGGATCCCCCTGGAGGCATGTATACACCCCACAGGCACAGGAGCTGCTGTGGTGTCCTCCAGTCGGTCATCAAGACCTACTCGGCAGGTTTCCCTGGCTGGAAACTGTCACTCATGGACTCCTCTCCCCCTGGAGTGCTCCATTCAGCAACGGACCTTCTCAAAGCAGCAGAACATGGACGCACACCATTCAGTGAGTACATGGAGCAATGGGCTTCGCACCACGGTGACACCTTCGACAGAGCCCTTGTAAGCATATCGTACCTTTCCCAGCTTCCCGCAGCAGTGGAGCTCTCAGTGATGCTTGAAGGAATGGGGAAAAGGGTCACCGCCGGCGGGTCCCTTCCCGCAGCCCTGGAAAGCACCGGAAGCGGATCGGAGCATCTCAGAAGCTGTTTCAGCGAACTTCTCACCGACGACGGCAGGTCGCTGACTGGAGACAGCGAGCCCTTCATGAACAGGCTGAAGTGGCCTTTATTCGCCCTTGAAACGGAGTATCTCAGCCCCGACCCTGTTATCCCCTTCGCGCTGACCACAGGCTGCGTATGGAACAGGTGCCTCTTCTGTCCAGACAGGGACAAGCCCTTCACAATGATCCCGGCGGGTAACCTTCAAACGCTTCTGAAAGGTTCCGGGCAGCGATGTACGGTTCACCTTATAGATTCTGCGATGCCGCGGAAACCGCTGGAGTCCGTCCTTCCGGTTCTGAGGGACATGAGTTCCGGGTTCTACGGCTTCGCCAGACCGGAAGGCTCCCTTCTCAAGGATGGCTTCATGGGAAAGCTCCGGGACGCCGGCTGCATGATGCTCCAGACAGGTGTGGAAAGCGGAAGCTCCAGGATTCTGAAGATGTTCTGCAAGGGTTTTCTTCCTGAAACAGCGGAAAGGGTCCTGGAAGCAGCGCATCACAATGGCATACTGAACTACGCCTATCTTCTCTTCGGCCTACCGGAAGAAAGCCCCGCCGACCGTGATATGACACTGGAACTCGTAAGAAGGCATGCGGACGAGATCGACTTCCTGAACCTCTCCATTTTCAATCTGCCTGAGAAGAGCGAACTCACCCAACGGGCCGAGGAGTTCGGCATACTTCCCGGAACCTACGATCCTTCAGCGGATGTGATGCGCTTCTACAGGCCGTTCACCGCCATGAACGGCTCGGATCCCAGGAGGGAGGCCAGGGAGTATATCGCCGGGGTTTTCAGACAGGAGCCTGCGGTGGAAAGGATACTTCAGCGCACTCCGAAGTGGTTCAGGGCCGGACACATGGCCTTCATGAAACCTTCTGGGTAACCTTCCTCACCAGAAACACCACCATCCCCGAGAACACGATGCAGCCCAGGTTAAGGGTGAAGAGCTCGAGACCGCCTATCCAGAGGCTGGCGCCTCCGCCCAGCAGCAGTCCCGCGGTAACCAGCGGCGGCATGAGCGCCACCGCCACCATCACACCGATGAGGGCCGAGGAAGCCGCTGTGCAGAGGGCAACAGCTCCCGCTGCTCCCGAGGCTATCGCTAGGACAAGGTCAGCGGGACCGGCTTCCGTTCTCGCCACTATTTCCGAAAGAGTGGGATCGACAATGAAGAAACGCCCTGCAAGAACAGCAAGACCAAAGGCCATGAGGCTTCTGAGGAACATTTCGCGGATCGAAAGGCCCAGCAGCTTTGCATCCAGGTTCACGAGACCGAAGGAGAGCCCTACGGTTGGCCCCAGCAGCGGGGCGATGACCATGGCGCCGATGATCACCGTGGCGCTGTTCCTGTAGAGACCGGCGGCGGCCACCACCGCCGAAAGCAGAGTGAGTATCCAGGTTGATGGGGCGGGGCTGGTCATGTCCGTTATATCCTGCTTCAGTTCCCCGTGGCTGATGAGCCCCGATCCGGTCTCCTCCTCGGGGATGGAGGCCTCCACCGGCAGGCAGACTATCCGAACCTGGTCCATGGTGGCTTCCAGTGATGCTGTAAGGGTTTCGGTGACCTGCTCGCTCAGGGAGGAACGGGTAAGCACATGAAGCTGGGAATGGGTATCAGAAAGTCTCTCAGTCCAGATGGAGGTAACCGGCAGACCGCTTATGGAGGACCTGGCAAGCTCGAGCCTTTCCGTGGGAAGGAACACCTCGATCAGTCTTCCTGCCACAGGAGTCCCTCCTCCGCAAAGTATTCCTCGAGAAACCCGGCAACGGCCCTGCCTGAAAGATCCGCTCCCGCTTCGGTCATGTGCATGGCGTCGTAGAAGTATGCGCTGTCATGGGGAACATGGGCAGCCAGGTCGAACACCGCCACCCCCCTGTAGCGGCAGACCTCCAGCAGGTCTCCGTTCAGCGTGTTCAGCATCCTGGCAAAGGTGGCTGCGGATATCGGTATCTCCCCACCCAGGTAGACAGCTGAAGCTTCTCTGATGCCCCTCCACTCAGGCGTGTCCTCGTACAGTATCGGCTGGGTAAGGAACACGGGAACCACACCCTGGCTCCGGCACTCTTCGATGAGCAGGCCTATCCGCCTTCTGTAAAAGTCCGGATCCTCCAGCATGAGGTGGAGGTCGTCCGGCAGTTCAGCTTCGTCTTCGGTCATAGGTTCCAGGGTGAACTCAGGGTCCACCGCGGTGGAAACCACGAACGCCCCGTCGATGTGAACCTTCTTCATCTTGTATACCAGCTGGAGAAGACCGCTCCGGGCGAAAAGCCATTCCCTGGGGCCTGCATCCGGCATGCGTTCGGCCTCTCCCCCGGGTCTCAGGAATGGTCCCATATCGTTTACTCCCACCAGGAACACCACAACATCCGGCCCGATCTCCGAAACAACCTCCTTCAGCAGGAGCAGATGGGTCTCCGAAGAGTGACGGGGTATTCCGGCGTTGCCCACCCACACCCGTGGAGAAACAAGCCGAAGCTGCCTCTGCACAACGCTGGACCATGTCAATGCATCGTCAAGGTAGTAGTTCGCCGTGGTACTCCCTCCAATGGTAACTATGGTAAGCCATTCTTCCCAGTTCTCCGGAGGATCTTCCCCCCGGAATCCCCACATGTTGGTGGAAAGCGTTCCTCCGGGGGTAATTCCAGGCAGGTCAACCCGGAGTTCCGTACTGCTGTAGGGACGGAGTCCAAAACGGGGATTGAACACCTGCCTGGGCATTGTGGAGGAAACGAAGATCTCCACAGCTAACAGTACCACCCCCAGGGAAGCCGACATAAGTGCAAACCCGATAAGAGCCTTCCTGAGTTCAGCGCCCTGTCTGGAGAAAAGGATCAGCCCTCCGGGAACGAACGAAAGAACGAAGAACGGAACAACGAAGAGGGGTCGGCAAAGCAACGCCACAGGGAACAGGAACCATGCCAGGAAAACAAGCGCTGGGAAAAGCACAAGAAGCTGAGGGCCAAGGGCTTCAGGAGATCCAGACAGCCTGTCAGCAATCGGAAAGGCCGGCTTCACCGCAATGGCGAGCATGAGGGAAAACAGTCCCCAGACCAGTATCGCCGCCATGGCAACGAAGAGAGCCGGGGACCACATTCCGGCAACGGCACCGGAAGAGCTTCTCGAGGAACCCAGGGCAAAGAGAACCATCAGGGAAGCAAAAAATGAAACGAAGGCAGTGATCCTGAAGGCCGGGGGCAGGTTCATGGATTTCACCGCAATATCTCGCTCTTCAGTTCGGTCTCCTTCCGCAGGGGCTGCAATTAGTACCTCAGCATCAGCAGGCAGTCAGCCGGCTGAACGGCATTTCACGAATACTATTGCCGATTCCTGCTCCTGCGCAAAGCCCCTGACCGCAGTGCCGTTCCTGAAGAACACCGATGGGATTCAGAGGGACAGAAGGGAAAGACTCAAGCGGAGCAGCAGCCGGAGGGGTCCGAATGCATCATCATGGAAAGCCTTGTATATTTGAAGTTCTGCGGACGCCCCCGGCATACGGAAAAGGGAGGCGGCAGGAAAGGCGNNCAGGATCATGCTGTCATGGCAGCGGTTCCATACTCGGATTTGACGAGTGCTGTCCTGCTGCTGCCCGGGCATTGCCGGCTGAACAGCTCCCCGGCGGAACCGCGTCGGGATATGAAATGAGGTAGCCAGGGTGGATGATTTTGCAAAAGGAAGCGAAGAATCACTTTTCCAGGAGTTTTCCGGATCCGATCGCGAGGAATGGAAGGCCGCTGCCGTTTCTCTGCTGAAGGGACGCCCCTTCGAAAAGGCAATGTACACAAGGACCCCCGAGGGTATTACCCTTGAACCGATCTACGATCTGGCCTCCCTCGAGACGGTCGCCCATAAGGACAGTCTTCCGGGATTTGCGCCATTTGTCAGGGGATCGAGTTGTTCCGGAAGCATTTCCAGGCCATGGAAGATATGCCAGCAGGTTTACTCCTGTGACCCTGGGGATTTCAACAGGATCCTGATGGAAGACCTTCAGAACGGCCAGAACGCGCTGAACATGCTTCTGGACAGGCCAACGATGATCGGGATGGATGCAGACAGGGCGGAGATGTCCAGCGTGGGAGTTCGGGGGGTCTCGATATCGACGGTGGATGATCTGAAGGCCGCTTTCAGGGGCATCGTTTTTGATGCCATGCCGGTTCACATGAACACGGGCAACAACCCGGCACCCCTGACCGCAATGCTTCTCGCGTACCTCAGAGGCAATGGGACGGATGTCAGGAACCTCCATGGGGTCATGGGATACGATCCTCTCGGACAGCTGGCTGAACACGGGTCGGTGGGAATGAGCATCGAGGATGCCCTTGACCTGATGTCCCGGGTGCTCTCCTGGTTCTCAGGCAGCGGTTCCGATGTAAGGACCATTCTGATAGAAGGCCATCCGTACCACAACGGAGGTGCGGATTCGGTGACGGAACTCGCGTACATGATGGCTACGGGAACGTTCTACCTGAGGGAAATGATCAACCGTGGTCATACCGTAAAAGAAGCAGCGAGCAGGATGGCTTTCAGCCTTTCGCTGGGGCAGAACTTCTTCATGGAGATAAGCAAGGTCCGGGCGGCAAGGATGCTCTGGAACAGGATCGTCGAGGAGTTCGGCGGAGACGAGAATACCCGCAGAGCATACATCCATGGGAAAACATCATCTTGGACGAAAACGGTCTTCGACCCCTATGTGGGTCTTCTCCGGAATGCGTCCGAAGCCTTCTCAGGAGCAATGGGAGGGACGGACAGCCTTACGGTGATACCATTCGACGAGGCCATCAGGGAAGCGGACTCATTCTCAAGAAGGATCTCCAGGAATGTGCAGTCCATTCTTCAGGAGGAATGCCACTTCACGCAACCTGTGGATCCCGCCGGCGGTTCATGGTACGTGGAGTCCCTTACTGAGAAGGTTGCCGGGGAAACATGGAAGGCATTTCAGAAAATAGAGGCAATGGGCGGAATGGATGCCGCAATTCTGGACGGAACGGTCTCAGACACCGTTGAGAAAAAGTACGAAGAGCGTTTCAGGGACATCGCAAAGAGAAAGTCTGTCTGGGTCGGCGTAAACATGTACGCAAACACATCCGAGGAAAGGCTGGAAGCGAAGCCTGTCGACCGGGAACAGCTTCTGAAAAGGAGAGTGAACGCCGTCTCCGAGTTCCGCGCTTCCCGCTCAGAACACTCCCTCCCTCCCAGTGCAAACAGCCTGAATGAGCTGATGGAAGCCGCTGATTCAGGTGCGACCCTGCAGGACCTTTACGGGCTCACCTCCGGCAGGGCGGAGAAACCTGACACTGCAACTCCGGTGAAAAGGCAGAGGGGAGCGGAGAGATTCGAGAACCTCCGGGAGGAAACCCTGAAGATGGCAAAGAGCGGCATGCATACCTCAGTCCTTCTTCTGAACATGGGATCGCTGCCCAACCACAAGCCCAGGGCTGACTTCACAAGGGGATTCTTCGAGGTGGGCGGCTTCAATATCCTATCGGGCAAGGGATCAGGCACCATCGAGGAACTTGTGGATGCTGCTCTGGACACATCCGCCCGGATCGCTGTGTTCTGCGGGAGCGACAATGACTATCCCGAAATGGTTCCCGGAGCAGCTGAACGTATCAGGAAGGAGCGCCCTGATCTCAAACTTGTATTAGCCGGCCGTCCTGCGGAAGACATGGAACCGGTTTACACGAAAGCGGGGATCGACCACTACATATACCTGGGATCGAACTGTTACGACCTGCTGAAAACTCTTCAGGAAGGGATCAAGAGCAATGGCTGATCATCCCGATTTCACAAAGATAGAACTCGGTTCTTCAAAAAACGCCGTTCCGCTTTCCAGCTGGGAGGAGGGTTTCCGCAAGGAAACCGGAAAACCTCCCGAGGACTTCCAGTGGATGACCAATGAGCAGATCCCTGTAAATGCCCTTTACACGATGAAGGATTATGACAGACTCGAGCACCTTGGCTTCACCGCCGGCATAAGCCCCTTCCTCCGCGGACCTTACGCAACCATGTACGTGTTCCGCCCATGGACCGTGCGTCAGTACGCCGGATTCTCAACGGCTGAGGAGAGCAACGCTTTCTATAAGAGGAATCTTGCAGCGGGTCAGAGGGGGCTTTCCATCGCCTTCGACCTTGCAACCCACAGGGGATACGATTCCGACCATGAAAGGGTAGTGGGTGACGTGGGCAAGGCCGGTGTGGCTGTGGACTCCATGCTGGACATGAACATCCTCTTCGATGGCATTCCCCTTGACCAGATGTCGGTATCCATGACCATGAACGGCGCAGTTCTCCCCATAATGGCTTTCTACATAGTTGCCGGAGAAGAGCAGGGAGTACCCGGTGACAAGCTTACCGGAACCATTCAGAACGATATTCTGAAAGAGTACATGGTAAGGAACACCTACATCTACCCGCCGGGGATATCGATGCGCATCATTGCAGACATCTTCGAGTACACCTCGAAGAACATGCCCAGGTTCAACTCCATCTCGATCTCAGGCTACCATATGCAGGAAGCCGGGGCAACCAACGACATCGAGCTGGCCTACACCCTCGCAGACGGGCTCGAGTACATCAGAGCCGGCATCAGCGCAGGAATAGACATCGATTCCTTCGCCCCGAGGCTTTCCTTCTTTTGGGCACAGGGCACCAACCACTTCATGGAAGTGGCAAAGATGCGCGCTGGAAGAATGCTCTGGGCGAAGATAGTGAAACGATTCAACCCGAAGGATCCCAAGTCGCTTGCCCTTCGCACGCATTCCCAGACCTCAGGCTGGTCCCTTACCGAACAGGATCCGTTCAACAACGTCACAAGGACTCTGATCGAAGCAATGGCAGCCACACTCGGGCACACGCAGTCTCTTCATACCAACGCCCTCGACGAAGCGATAGCGCTGCCCACTGACTTTTCCGCCAGGATCGCCAGGAACACGCAGCTCTACCTTCAGGATGAAACCTCCATCTGCCAGGTGATCGATCCCTGGGGCGGTTCCTACTACCTTGAGTCACTCACCGATCAGATAGCAAGGAAGGCCTGGAGGCACATTCAGGAGGTGGAATCCCTGGGAGGTATGGCAAAGGCTATAGAGACCGGTCTCCCAAAGATGCGCATCGAAGAAGGCTCTGCTCGCAGACAGGCGCGCATCGATTCGGGAAGCGAGTCCATAATCGGGGTGAACAAGTACAGGCGTGAGTTCGAGGATCCCATCGACATACTCGAGATAGACAACACGGCGGTAAGACAGGCCCAGATCGCAAGGCTGAAGAAGCTGAAGGCCGAAAGGAACCAGGCCGACGTGGATGCGGCACTGGAGGCCATCACGAAGGTCGCGGAAACAGGAGAGGGCAATCTGCTCGAAGCGGCTGTGAAAGCAGCAAGAGTGAGAGCCACGCTGGGTGAGATATCTTATGCCGTGGAGAAGGTAAGCGGGAGGCACAAAGCAGTGATACGCTCTATATCCGGCGTGTACAGTTCGGAGTATGCGAAGAAAGATGATGTTGACAGGGTCAAGGCGATGACGGACCAGTTCGAGAAGCGAGAGGGACGGAGACCCCGCATCTATATCGCCAAGATGGGTCAGGATGGTCATGACCGCGGAGCCAAGGTGGTCGCCACCGGATTCGCCGACATGGGATTCGACGTTGATGTGGGTCCCCTTTTCCAGACACCTGAAGAGGTGGCAAGGGATGCGGTGGAAAACGATGTCCATGCCGTTGGAATGAGTTCCCTGGCCGCGGGGCACAAGACCCTTCTGCCGCAGCTCGTAAAAGCTCTCGCAGACCTGGGGCGGGGTGACATAATGGTGTTCGCCGGTGGAGTGATCCCGGCCCAGGATTATGACTACCTCTACGAGAATGGCGCCACCCTTATCTTCGGCCCGGGCTCAATAGTGACGGAGTGCGCCGAGAAAGTGATCAACGCACTCAACGAAATGCTGGGCCACCGGGGAGATCAGCCATAGACACGGAGAAGAGGAAACGACCTGAATGGGTGCCTGAGGACCAGGCTTCACAGGAGGGTTTCACCACCCATGTCATGGACGGGGTCAAGGGAGGGCACGACGGCATGAAGGGCAGCCCTCCCTCCAGGACCGGAACCAGGACCCCGGCGGGGAAAAGGCGGAACCTCACGCTGGAGGACTACTACCAGGGCGTGATAAACAGGGACCGTACCATTATCGCAAGGGCGATCACGCTCATAGAAAGCAATGCTCCCCATCATTTTGAAACAGCCCAGGAACTCCTGCAGAAACTGCTCCCCTTAACTGGGAACTCGATCAGGATAGGTATCTCCGGCGTTCCCGGGGCGGGGAAAAGCAGCATCATCGAAGCTCTGGGCACATCGCTCTGCAGCGCAGATCACAGAGTGGCGGTACTCGCAGTGGATCCCAGCAGTTCCATCACGAAGGGTTCCATTCTTGGGGACAAGACCAGGATGGCTGAACTGGCAAGGATGGAGAACTCGTTCATCCGCCCCTCGCCATCCGGGGGAATGCTGGGAGGTGTTGCCAGAAAGAGCCGGGAGACCATGCTCCTCTGTGAAGCCGCCGGCTACGATGTAATCCTCATTGAAACGGTGGGTGTGGGCCAGAATGAGATAACCGTCAGATCCATGGTGGATTTCTTCCTGCTTGTCCTTATTACCGGAGCCGGGGATGAGCTCCAGGGAATGAAGAAGGGCGTCATGGAGATATGTGATGCCATCGTGGTGAACAAGGCCGATGGAGAGAACCTTATCCCGGCCAGATCCGCGGCAGCGGATTACACGAACATGCTTCATTACCTTACTCCCGCCACCGCAGGCTGGACCCCCCGGGCCCTTGCCTGCTCCGCACGGGACAGGACGGGCATTGATGACATCTGGGATCTCATACAGGAGTTCAGAAGGACCACCGACTCATCAGGCGTATTCCAGGAAAGAAGAAGGCTCCAGGTCCTTGAATGGGTCTTCAACATGGTTACCGAACAGCTTACCGAGAGATTCTACTCCCACGACGGAGTCCGCAGGATCATTCCCTCCCTGAAGGAAGACCTCATGTCCGACCGGATCTCGCCAACCATGGCAGTTAAGAAGCTCCTTGAAGTCTACGACAGGGTCAGGATCGACCGCCAGCCTTAGCAGAACCATCGGGACGGAAACTCACCCGCAGCGCTGATTCTCCTACAGGATGTCGCTTGCCAGTTCCGCAAGCTCGCTGCGTTCTCCTCTGACGAGATTCACATGGCCGTAGATGTTCTGTCCTTTCATCCTGTTCACCAGGTAGGCCAGACCGTTGGACCGGCTGTCAAGGTAGGGTGTGTCGATCTGGTAGATGTCCCCCGTGAACACGAACTTCGTCCCCTCCCCGGCCCTGGTGATGATCGTTTTCACTTCATGGGGAGTAAGGTTCTGGGCTTCGTCCACGATGAAGAACACCTTGTTCAGGCTTCTGCCCCGGATGTATGCCAGGGGGGTTATCACCAGCTTCTCCGAATCGACCATTTCCTTCACCAGTTCGTACTCCCTGCTGTCCCTGGCGTACTTGTTCCTTATCACGGCAAGATTGTCCCAGAGAGGCTGCATGTAAGGGTCGAGTTTCGACTGGATGTCCCCGGGGAGATAACCCATGTCCCTGTTTGACAGTGGCACCACTGGTCTTGCCAGGTATATCTGCCTATACCTTTTCCTGAGCTCCAGCGACGCGGCAAGGGCAAGGAGAGTCTTGCCGGTGCCGGCCTTTCCGGTGAGGGTCACAAGCTGCACGTCCGGATCCAGCAGGGAATGAAGCGCGAATGCCTGTTCCGCGTTCCTGGGATCTATGCCGTAGGCCCTCCACTTCCGAACCCTGTGCAGATCACCGTCGATAGGCGCGTGGCACGCCAGCGCACTTCTGCTGCCATTCCGGAGTATGAAGAACTCGTTGGAAACTGGATCAGACTCCAGGGGCACCTGCCCCGGCTCTATGGAATACGGCTGCTCGTAAAGTGCAGAGATGGAATCCGCCGACACCCCCTCAACCAGCCGGCTCCCAGTGTACAGCCTGTCCGGGTTCTCGATCTTGTCGGTTATGTAGTCCTCGGCGGCTATACCCACCGCGAGGGCCTTCATCCTCAGGTTGATGTCCTTGCTTATCAGCACCACATTCTCGTCGGGGCTGGCGTTCTTCAGCTCCGCCGCCACGGATAGTATCCTGTGGTCGGATGTGTCTTCCGCGAAAACCCCGCCCAGGTTGCCGGTTCCGTTCTGCGCGTGGCGTATGAACAGCCTTCCCCTGGCCTCTCCCAGGGAAATGCCCTCCACGGGCAGTCCTCCGTCCACAAGGGAATCCAGCTGCCGGATAAAGGATCTCGCGGAGTAATTGATGGAGTCGTTGCCCTTCTTGAAAGCGTCCAGTTCCTCGAGTACCGTGATGGGTATCACCACGTCGTGCTCCTGAAAATGATCCAGGCACCTGTGATCATGCAGTACCACATTGGTATCAAGTACGAAGGTGCTCTTCTCCCTGCTGGTCATTTTTGCACTCTTTCTCCGTGAACAGTCAGGAGTTCGCCTGAAACGAATCTTCTTTCCCCGCTGTCCGTTGAGAGTAAAAGGAAGCCGTTCTCGTCGATTCCGTCCACCACCCCGTCCACACCGATGCCATCTGATTTCACCGAAACTCTTTTCCCCAGATTCCATAATCTTGGAGTTACAAGACCGCAGACCGAGCCCAGGGGGCTGCCTGTTCGCTCAGGCCAATGAGATTCCAGTTCAGAAAGGAGTCTTTGCAGCAGCTTCCCGGGAGAGGGAGGTTCACAGAACCTGCTCCACGCCCCCGGCGGAAGGATCGACCTGCCTTCTATGAAAGGCTCGCTCAACAGATTGACACCAATCCCCAGAATGAACCAGCTCGAGGGAACGGAACCGGTTTCGGCTATCATCCCCGCCAGTTTCAACTCTTCGGCGACCACGTCGTTGGGCCATTTGACCATTGCCGGTATCCCTGAATCGCGCATTATCTCAGAAAGGCAGAAAGCTGCGAGGAGTGAAACGGACGGCGCGAACTGAATGGGGGGAGCGGGTTTCAGAAGAAGGCTGCAGTAGAAACCCCCCGGCGGGGAGAGCCAGGTCTTTCCAGCCCTGCCCCTGCCCCCTGTCTGGGAGCGTGCCAGTACCGCAGTTCTGTCGGGAAGGGAGGCAATGCGCCGTCTTGCCCATTGCTGGGTGGAATCAACTGAATCCTCGTTGTGAACCGACCATGGGCCGGAACTGTATGCTTCAGCCATGCAGTCAATATATACACTTCCAGTGGAAGGGTCATCTATTGCAGATAGTTTTTCCCGAGTAGTATGATAGCCCCTGCGGTGAGCCGCTAGCTCAGCTGGCAGAGCATCTGACTTTTAATCAGAGGGTCGGGGGTTCGATTCCCCCGCGGCTCACCATTTTCGATCAGCATTGACGAAAAACGCCTTTGATATTATCGTACCGCTCGCTCTTCAGCGACCCCATCGTCTAGTGGTTAGGACACTGGCCTTTCACGCCGGCAACACGGGTTCGATCCCCGTTGGGGTCGCCAGAAGAGAA
>NPID01005414.1_pt1 | contig 15604 bp, 9 predicted proteins | sample 8637491 | NCBI WGS metagenome assembly NPID01 (sample SAMN07420843, study PRJNA396082) | bioreactor metagenome | isolation source: sample BA6 brine-fed electro-methanogenic bioreactor BA | place: Japan: Kochi | collected 2016-06-14 | reverse complement strand
TTTTGAATTCGCATCACAAGTACTGCGTTTGTTACTAAACAAGTAAGAGAGGTCACAAACTAACTAATTCACCTGGACTAACCCGAGAGAATTCGACTAATGGCCTAGCTGGTCAATCATCTATTTAGGATAGAAAGGCAGAGTATTTTCTCCGGATGGGGTGCCACATGAATCATGAACCCAATGTCTCCGTAAACTTTTCGCAATCTGTTGAATTGCATTTGGTTTTCTTACAAATTCTTACTATAATAATCGTGAAAAGTCCTAGAAATGCAAGAAAAGATTGTTTGGGTAGTTGAGCCTACTGTCTCTGAAAGAAGACTCCACATCAAGTTCTTCGATATACCTCAATCGCTCAACTAGGAAAGATCTACACTTCTAGATTGCACACTTCCCTACCCGAAACAGTTTGCTCGATATCTTTTTTGGCCCCAGATAATGCCTATGGAGGTAGACTATATGGCAAAAGAAAACAACGGAGCGAATCTAGGCTTTGAGAACCAGATGTGGGCTGCTGCCGACAAGCTAAGGGGGCATATGGATGCCTCCGAGTACAAGCATGTGGTTCTCGGACTGATTTTTCTCAAGTACATCTCGGACGCCTTCCAGGCTAAGTACAAGCAGCTGGAGGCAACGAAGGATACTGAATATTCAGATCCTGAAGACCGTGACGAATACTCGGCTGCCAACATCTTCTGGGTGCCGAAGGAGGCCCGCTGGTCCAAACTCCAATCCAGCGCCAAGCAACCGACCATCGGCAAAATCGTTGATGACGCGATGGTGGCCATTGAGAAAGAGAATCCTACCCTCAAGGGTGTTCTGCCCAAAGACTATTCGCGCCCAACTCTGGATAAATACCGGTTGGGTGAGCTCATCGATATCATCAGCAAGATCGGACTTGGAGATAATGAATCCCGTTCAAAAGATATTCTCGGCCGGGTGTACGAGTATTTCCTCGGTCGTTTCGCTTCGGCAGAGGGTAAAGGCGGCGGTGAATTCTACACGCCCCGGAGCGTGGTCAATCTGCTCGTCAGAATGATCAAGCCGTATAAGGGCCGAGTATATGACCCTTGCTGCGGCTCGGGCGGCATGTTCGTTCAAAGCGAGCGCTTTGTTGAGGAGCGCGGCGGCCGCCTGGGTGATATCGCTATCTACGGTCAGGAGTCCAACTCCACCACCTGGCGGTTGGCCATGATGAACCTGGCCATCAGAGGACTGGACGCCAACCTTGGCGGTCAGCATGCGGACAGCTTCCATAACGACCTGCACAAAGACCTGCGAGCTGATTTCATCCTCGCCAATCCGCCCTTCAACATGAGCGACTGGGGCGGCGAACGCCTACGGGAAGACGCCCGCTGGAAATACGGCATCCCGCCGGTGAACAACGCCAACTACGCCTGGATTCAGCACTTCATCCATCACCTCTCGCCCACTGGAGTGGCCGGTTTTGTCATGGCCAACGGGTCTATGTCCACCAACACCACCAGTGAAGGGGAAGTCCGCAAGAATATAATCGAGGCGGACCTGGTGGACTGCATGATCGCCCTGCCCGGACAGCTCTTTTACACGACGCAGATTCCGGTGTGCCTGTGGTTTCTGGCCCGCAACAAGAAGAACGGCAAGTTTCGTGACCGGCACGGGCAAACGCTTTTTATCGACGCTCGCAAATTGGGAAGCCTCGTAGACCGGACCCATAAAGATTTTTCCGACGAAGAGATCGACAAGGTCGCCGCCACCTACCATGCCTGGCGGGGTGAAAAAGAGGCCGGCGAATACAGGGATGTGCCGGGCTTCTGCAAGAGCGCCACAACCGAGGAGATCAGGGAACACGGTTACGTGTTGACCCCGGGCCGATACGTGGGCGCAGCCGAGGTCGAGGACGATGGCGTTCCTTTTGAGGAAAAGATGGCTGAACTTTCAGCCACGCTCTACGAGCAGTTTGCCGAAGCCGACAGGCTCGAAGCCGCCATCAAAAGGAATTTGGAGGTCTTGGGCTATGGGGAGTAATCCCTTATTAAACAAAACAATGTTTTCGTTTAATAGTGTCAGGCCTTATTTAACAATCGATAAATATGGAGCAACCGGATTATGAGGCGCGGTTCTACCGGACAGTACGAGACAACCAGTGTTGCGGGAGAGACGATACGCGCTTTTATTCCAAATCCGCTTCCTCCTGAACCGGCATTGGAGCTGAGCGACCGACGTCAACGTTTACTGGAACGAGCTACGGTGGCATTGGGTCGGCTGGACAGCGTGACCTTGCTTTTGCCCGATCCGAACATTTTCCTTTATGCCTATGTCCGCCGTGAAGCCGTTCTCTCTTCACAAATTGAAGGCACACAGTCATCACTGGCGCAATTGATACTTTTTGAAATGGAGCAAGCGCCAGGCGTTCCGCTTGACGATGTCCGGGAAGTTTCCAATTATGTGGCGGCTCTCAATCACGGGCTCAAAAGATTGCAGGAAGATTTCCCTCTTTCCAACCGCTTGCTTCGGGAAATGCATGGGATCCTCTTATCGCAAGGCAGAGGAAGCGATAAGTCCCCGGGCGAATTCCGGCGATCCCAAAACTGGATCGGGGGCACGCGCCCGGGAAATGCTCACTTTGTCCCGCCCCCGCCCGGACAAGTAGAGCCTTGTATGGCACAGCTTGAGCGCTTCCTTCACGACTCAGGCAATCCTTATCCAACGCTCATCAAGGCGGCCCTGGCGCATGTCCAGTTTGAGACGATCCACCCTTTTTTGGATGGAAACGGTCGTATCGGGCGGCTTCTCATTGCGTTTATTCTCCACCATGACAGGCTGTTGTCCCAGCCGCTTCTCTATCTCAGCCTCTATTTCAAACAGCATCGACAGGACTATTACCGCCTGCTGGACCTGGTTCGCACCGAGGGCGACTGGGAGGCGTGGCTGGATTTTTTCCTGGAAGGTGTCGAACAGATCGCGTCAAACGCCGTTGAAACGGCCAAAAGGCTGTTATCCCTCTTTCAGCAGGATGAAGAGAAAATTCAAGCCCTGGGGCGATCTGCCTCCACAACCTTGCGTGTTTTCCGTGTTCTTTGCGAGCATCCCCTGGCTACCCTGAACCGGATTTGCGAATCCACCGGGCTTTCTTTTCCGGCCGGCTCCAAGGGCATGCAGCAGCTCGAAACGCTCGATATCGTGCGCGAAATCACCGGACAACAGCGCAACCGGGTTTTTGCCTACCAGCAGTACCTGAATATCTTGAACGAAGGGACGGAACGGTGATGAAGGATAAGAATTTGGAGGTCTTGGGCTATGGGGAGTGAGTGGCGGACCGCACGAATCGAGAAGATTGCAGAAAAGGTTGCCTGTGGTCCTTTTGGATCATCAATCAAAGTGTCAACCTTTGTCGAAAAAGGTGTGCCTGTTATCTCTGGCCAGCATCTCCATGGCACAAGATTGGAAGACGGAGAATTCAATTATATTACTCTAGAACATGCGGATAAACTGAGCAATGCAAATGTCTATCCCGGTGATGTGATCTTCACTCATGCAGGCAATATCGGACAAGCAGCGTTTATTCCAGAAAACAGTCAGTACAAGAAATACGTTCTTTCACAACGCCAGTTCTATCTGAGACCTGACCGCCGCCAAGCCCTTCCGGAATTTATTGCGTATTATTTTCACTCACCGAGAGGACGCCAAATATTGTTAGCGAATGCATCACAGACGGGAGTTCCGTCAATAGCTCAACCAGTTAGCTACTTGAAATCGATAGAAATCCCTTTACCCCCTCTCCCAGAACAACGCGCCATAGCCCATATCCTCGGCTCGCTGGACGACAAGATCGAATTGAACCGCCGGATGAACAAGGCGTTGGAAGCCACAGCCCGCACCATCTTCAAGTCCTGGTTTGTGGATTTCGATCCGGTGCGCGCCAAAGCCGAAGGCCGCCCGACAGGCCTGCCGGATGATATTGCCGCGCTCTTCCCTGACAGTTTCGAGGACTCGGAGCTTGGGGAGATTCCGAAGGGGTGGAATCCCTCTAATATTGGCTCTGAGTTTTACCTTACTATGGGCCAGTCTCCACCTGGTAAAACCTATAACGAGACAGGAAATGGACTTCCATTCTTTCAGGGACGTCGTGATTTTGGCTTCAGATACCCGTCTAACAGGGTCTATTGCGCGGCGCCACAGCGACTCGCTGATCATGGCGATACTTTGGTCAGTGTGCGTGCACCAGTCGGGGATATCAACATGGCTATGGAACGATGCTGCATCGGCAGAGGCGTTGCCGCAGTTCGTCACAAGTCAGGTAGCCGTTCTTATACCTACTATGCAATGCATACTTTGAGCAATAGATTCGCCCGCTTCGAGGCGGAGGGAACGGTATTTGGCGCCATCAACAAAAAGCAATTTGAGGGGCTGCATTGGATTTCTCCCGGCGAGGATCTCGTAGATGAGTTCGAAAAGATTGCATTCGCTTTTGATGAGCAAATTGAAAACAATACTAATGAGAACGCAACTCTTGCCTCTCTCCGCGACACATTCCTACCAAAACTCATTTCCGGAGAGTTGCGGATCCCGGATTCAGCGAAATTCCTTGAGGAGGCCGGTTTATGATTGAATCAATACACATTAAAGAAGTTGCAACATATGGAGATACTCCTGAAAAAATGGATGGACTGTCTCAATTTAATTATGTTTTTGGTTCAAATGGCACCGGTAAAACAACCATAAGTAAAATCATTAATAATGAAGCAGCCTTTCCATCCTGCCGTGTGAATTGGAAGGGTGGAACGAAGCTGGAACCTTTGGTCTACAATGAAGATTTCGTAAAAAAGAATTTTGAGCAATCTTCCGAATTGAAAGGTGTGTTTACTCTTGGGGAAAAAAGTTCAGATACACTCAAGAAAATCGCTAATGCGAAAAACGAACACGACGAGCTCACAAAAAAGATTGAAAATTTAACGAGTACTTTAGAAGGCGAGGATGGTACAGGCGGGAAAAAAGGTGAATTGGACAAGCTTGAGGAAGGTTTAAAAAATACATGCTGGGAACAAAAGAGAAAACACGATGAAAAACTTCAAGGTGCCTTTGAGGGGTACCGAAATAATTCTAAAAAGTTCAAAGACAAAGTCCTTCAAGAGTCAACTTCGAATAACGCAGAACTAAAAGATTTGTCCTATCTCGAACAGAAGGCGAAAACGGTATTTGACTCTACCCCAACGCTTGAGCCTCTTATTCCGACAATCGAAGGAGATACCCTTCTGGCGCATGAAACCAACCCAATTCTGAAGAAGCGAGTAATCGGAAAAGAAAATGTAGATATTGCAGCATTGATCAAAAAGCTGAACAACAGCGACTGGGTCAGGCAGGGACGTGTTTTCTATGATCCAGAAACGAAAATTTGCCCATTTTGCCAACAACCGACAACTGAAGCGTTCGCTAACAGTTTGTCAGATTATTTCGATGAAGCCTACGAGACTGATATAAAATCAATTGATCAGCTTGTTACAGATTATAAAACTGATCAGGATCGACTTTTGAAAGCGATTGACTCAATCATTGCTACCAAATATAAATTTCTTGATATTGAAAGAATTAAAGCGGAAAAAGAACTCCTTAGTTCCAGATTGACGGTCAACCAACAACGGCTCACAGAAAAAAAGAAAGAACCGAGTCAGATTGTGGAACTGGATTCAATCAGTAGTACGGTCTCATCCGTTAAAAAAATCATTGATGATGTTAATTCCGACATTAAAAAACACAACAAAACGGTCGAAAATCTTTCTCAAGAACGAAGGGATTTGACGGAACAAGTGTGGAAATATCTACTTGAAAAGGAGTTGAAAATATCTATTAGCACCTATAAAAAGGAAAAAGACAGCTTGGATAAAGCTATTACCGCATTGAGTAATCAGATTAAAGAAGCAGAGAGAGAAAAAATTGATAAGGATCGTGAAATCAGAGATCTTGAAAAACAAACAACAAGCGTTCAGCCGACTATTGACGGTATAAATGCGATTCTATCTTCTTTCGGATTCCAAGGGTTTTCTCTTAAAAAGGCAGAAGACGGTATTTCCTATAAATTATTGCGCTCAGACGGATCAGATGCAAAAAAGACATTGAGTGAGGGGGAAAGGTCCTTCGTTACTTTTCTTTATTTCTATCATCTGCTCAAAGGTAGTCAGTCTGAAGACGGTATTACTACAGATAGGATAGTAGTTTTCGATGATCCAGTTTCAAGTCTTGACAGTGAAGTTCTGTTTATTGTTAGCAGCCTTATAAAGGGTTTATTTGATGAGGTTCGGGGTGGGACAGGATATATAAAGCAGGTATTCGTTCTTACCCATAACGTGTACTTTCATAGAGAAGTAACATTTAATGTTAGGCGTACCGATTTGGCGATGAACGAAGAAACATTCTGGATCGTTCGCAAACACATGGGAGAATCAAAACTATATAAACATGATTCAAATCCTATTAAGACTTCTTATGAATTACTATGGTCAGAGGTTAGAAACCCTGATCGTTCAAACTTTACAATTCAAAACACTCTCCGAAGGATTCTTGAGAACTATTTTAAAATACTCGGCGGAATTGATCCTGATAGAATATACGATAAGTTTGAAGGACAGGATAAGCTGATCTGTAAATCATTATTTTCTTGGATCAACGCCGGGTCACACTTCGCTGAAGATGATATTTATATTTCAACTGATGGTGTGTCAGTTGATTCTTACTTGAGGGTATTTAGGGCGATATTTGAAAAAACTGAACACGCCGCCCATTACAAAATGATGATGGGCGATGCTTATGAAGAAAAAACGGCTGAAGAAGTGATTGCTCATGATAATTAATGAGAATTTCCTCGAAAAAACAGCCCTCGACTGGTTAGAATCCCTGGGCTGGCAGACCGCCTTCGGTCCGGACATCGGCCCCGACGGCCCGGCCTCTGAACGGACTGATTACGATCAGGTCATCTTGGTCGGAAGACTTCAGATCTCGCTTGAAAATATCAATCCAAACATCCCGCCGGATGTCATTGAAGAGGCCGTCCGGAAAATCGTAAGGACCGACTCACTCAGCTTGATCGAAAACAACCGACGTTTTCACCGCATGCTGACTGACGGCGTGGATGTCTCCTATATGCAGGATGGTAGAGAGGTCCACGACAAAGTATGGCTGCTCGATCTTGAAGACTTGGAGAACAACGACTGGCTCACCGTCAATCAGTTCACTGTCATTGAGGATCGCAGATGCCGCCGGCCTGACATCGTGGTTTTTGTCAATGGTCTGCCCCTGTGCGTGATCGAGCTCAAGAATCCTGCGGATGAGAAGGCTACCATCCGCCATGCCTTTAACCAGCTTCAGACCTACAAAAACGATATACCCGCTCTCTTCATCTATAACGAGTTGCTTGTCATTTCAGACGGCCTGGAGGCCCGCGGCGGGACGCTCACCAGTGGCTGGGATCGGTTCATGCCGTGGCGCACGATTGATGGCAAAGAAGTCGCCCCGCCAGGCTCTGTGGAACTTGAGGTGCTGCTCAAGGGGGTTTTTGAAAAGCGGCGATTCCTCGACCTCGTATTGAATTTTGTCGTGTTCGACGATGATGGAGCCGTGATTGCCAAAAAAGCGGCGGCCTATCATCAATTCCATGCGGTCAACAAAGCGGTTGAATGTACCCTGTCGGCATGCGGTATTGATGCAGACCCCGGCATGCTGTATGCCCGTTTCCCGGAGCTTGACGAGCACAACCCTTTTGAAGTGCGCGAGGCGCAGGCCGCTTATGGCTCTGGTACCGATCACTTCGGTGGTCACCGTATCGGAGTGATCTGGCATACCCAGGGAAGCGGCAAGAGCCTTTTGATGGCGTTTTTCGCCGGTAAGATTATCCGTCATCCGGCCATGGAAAACCCTACATTGCTGATGATAACGGACCGGAACGACCTGGACGATCAGCTCTTTGGCACGTTTTCATCCTGCCGTGATCTTCTTCGCCAGACACCCGTTCAGGCTGAAAGCCGGGAACATTTGAAGGAGCTGCTTCAAGTTGCTTCAGGTGGGGTGATTTTCACGACGATTCAGAAATTTCTGCCTGACGAGAAGGGCCAGCAATACCCCGAACTATCCACTCGCAGGAATATCGTGGTCATTGCCGACGAAGCGCACCGCAGTCAGTATGACTTCATCGACGGATTTGCTCGCCACATGCATGATGCTCTGCCAAATGCGTCCTTTATTGGATTTACAGGTACGCCCATCGAACGTGACGACCGAAGCACGCCGGCGGTCTTCGGCGACTACATCGACAAATACGACATCCTGCGGGCGGTCGAGGACGGCGCCACCGTTCCCATATTTTACGAAGGTAGGCTGGCAAAGATCGACTTGCGGGAAGAGGAAAAACCGACAATCGACCCGGAGTTTGAAGAGATCACCGAGGGGGAGGAAGAGACCTACAAGCAGAAGCTGCGCACCAAGTGGGCCGCTCTTGAAGCGATGGTCGGCACGGAAAAGCGAATCTCGATTGTGGCGGAAGACCTCGTTCACCATTTTGAAGATCGCTTGCTGGCATTAGACGGCAAGGCGATGGTCGTTTGCATGAGTCGTCGAATCTGTGTGGATATGTACAACGCCATCGTGAAGCTGCGGCCTGATTGGCATAGCGAGGATGACGACAAGGGCGTGCTGAAGATTGTCATGTCCGGTTCCGCATCGGATCGTGCCGAATGGCAGCCCCATATTCGCAGTAAGCCGCGACGTGAGGCCCTGGCCAAGAGGTTCAAAGACCCGAGCGATCCGATGAAGGTGGTGATCGTGCGGGATATGTGGTTGACGGGATTTGACTGCCCGTCGCTTCATACGATGTACGTCGACAAGCCGATGCGAGGGCACGGCCTGATGCAGGCAATAGCCCGCGTTAACCGGGTGTTCAAAGATAAGCCGGGCGGATTAGTAGTTGACTACCTTGGCCTTGCGGACCAGCTGAAAAGAGCCCTTGCGGACTACACCGAAGCGGGGGGCCGCGGGAAGGCAGCCATCAACCAGGAAGAAGCCGTTGCGGTAATGTTGGAGAAGTTCGAAATTGTCGTCTCCATGTTCCACGGTTTCGATTACACTTCTCTTCTCAGAGCAGAACCGGCAAAGCGTATCGGCGGCATTGCGGCTGCCATGGAACACATCCTTCAGTTGGAGGATGGCAAGAAACGCTATCTGGCAGAGGTGACTGCTCTGTCCAAGGCTTTTGCTCTTGCTGTTCCGCATGAGGAAGCTATGGAGATTCGTGATGAAGTGGGATTCTTCCAAGAGGTCCGAGCCGGGCTGGCGAAAGCAACGGTTGAAGGCGAAGGCAAGAGTCCCGAAGAGATGGATACCGCGATTCGCCAGCTGGTATCGCGGGCCGTAGCCTCAGAAGAGGTCATCGATATTTTCGCTGCGGCGGGATTAAAGAAACCGGATATCTCGATTCTCTCGGACGACTTCCTCCAAGAAGTGCGGCAGCTTCCTCACCGGAACCTTGCGGTGGAATTGCTGAGAAAACTCCTGAACGATGAGATCAAGACAAACTCCCGCAAAAACGTAGTACAGGCACGATCTTTTGCAGAGATGCTTGAAAAGGCCATACGAAAATACCAGAACCGGGCGATTGAGACCGCGCAGGTCATCGAGGAACTGATCAAATTGGCCAAGGAAATGCGCGAGGCTCAGCAGCGTGGCGAAAACCTTGGTATGACCGATGACGAAATCGCCTTCTACGATGCACTTGAGGTTAACGACAGTGCGGTGAAGGTTTTGGGTGATGAAATGCTGAAGACGATTGCGCACGAACTGGTTGAAGCGGTTAGGCGGAGCGTAAGCATAGACTGGACTGTTCGCGAAAATGCCCGCGCCCAGATCCGGGTGATTGTGAAACGGATTCTGCGCAAATACGGCTATCCACCCGACAAACAGGAAAAAGCAACTCAAACCGTTCTGGAGCAGGCGGAGGTTGTTTGCCGAGAGTGGGCTGAAAAGGTATAGGGGCACCTAACAAATTGATGCACTTGTCCGCTATTTGCCTGGTATTTTCGCGGCGAGTGAGCTTTAGCGATATGCACATAGAAAGCGAAGGCAAGCAAACCTGAAATCACAATTTTCGCGACGAACTCCATTTTTACAAAGTTAAAGCGCTTCTTCGGGCAGTTAAGAGTAACATCACGATTGACTGGGCAGTAAGAGAAAACGTCAGGGCAAAGATGAGAGTAATTGTAAAACGAATTCTGAGAAGGCACGGATATCCGCCTGACAAACAAGCTGAGGCTACAGATTTAGTGCTAGCACAGGCAGAAGTCGTCAGCAATGACTGGATGTGAGGACAACGCCCTCTAAAAAAAAGTACATTGACTTGTTACCTCAACCATTACTCGATGACATTGTTAGCAATCAATGTGTTCCAATAATAGGAGCGGGATTCTCAAGAAATGCCAAGTTACCAAAGGGCAAGGTAATGCCCCTGTGGAATGACTTAGGTAATAGTTTATGTAAAGCCGTCAGGGGGTTTGAACACAAGAGTCCACTCGATGCGGTTTCAGAATATGAACATGCTTTTTCTAGACCGAAATTGGTCGAAGAAATGAGCAAGTTGCTTCACATTGGTTTGGCAACTGCTGGTAAAACACATCATGCGTTTTGCATGCTTCCTTTCGATTTTGTTGTAACAACCAACCTGGAATTCTTACTTGAAGATGGATATAAGTATGTCAAGAAAGAATTCTGTCCAGTTATCACAGATAGCCAATTATCAATTAATAGAGTGAACAATAGTGTTTGCCTTTTTAAGCTTCACGGTGATTTGAATCATCCAGATCAAATGATAGCAAACGAGACAGATTATGACACGTTTGTAGATAAGTTCCCGCTAAAAGCAACTTATCTCTCCAATCTGATGATGACCAGAACGCCAATCTTTATTGGCTATAGCCTTGAGGATCCTGACTTAAGGATGATCTGGCAGATTATTGGAAGAAGGATGGGTGAGCTGAGAAGAGCAGCATATGCAATCTTGTTATCTCCTACAAAAAGCGAGATAAGTAGGTTTGAAAGAAGAGGAGTGAGTGTTATAAAAGTTGCCGGCAAAAAGGCAGACTATGCAGTGGCTTTAGAACAGCTGTTCAACGAAATATACTCATATTGGATAACAAAATATTTGGAAAACAGTCATACAACTAACGAGCGAGCATCAACCGAATTAGCTCTTCCTTCCAAAGCACAAGGAAGACTTTGCGTTGTTCTGACTTCACCAGAACTCTTATCACAGTATGAAGAGTATGTATTTCCAATTATTGATTCCTACGGATTTATTCCGATCGGCAAATACGATATCATCAGTGCGAACGGGAACTATTTCGTGAATTTGGCAGCTCTTGCTGATCGCGCAGATCTCTTAATTGCTGATATTTCTTCTCCAGCTGAGCTCGCTGAGCTTCGCTTTGTTGAATTAAGTTATTCTAAAAAATCCCCCAAACTAATTGTGATTGAAAAAGATTCGGATTGCCCGGATGTTAAGAGCGCAAAGGTTATTAAGAGAACATCAAATACCCTTTCAGAGGATGAATACTTTCTTAATCAGATTGATCAGTGGTTTGAAGAAGAATCAAGGAAACTTGCCTGTACGTACCTTGTCGAACCAAACAGATTGCTATCAAAGAACGAATACCGGGCGGCAGTTCTTTGCGCTTATTCACTATTCGAAAGTGAGGTTAGAACACTCATGGAAAGGGAAGAATACGCGATTCCAATGAAACGGAGAGTGTCATTGAGTGCAATAATCGCAGACTCTAAGATTAGTGAGTACTTCACCAAAGAAGACAAGGATAAACTCTCTGAAATTTCGCGTCTGAGGAATGAGATTGCTCATACCACAAAGACAGTGAACAAAAAGACCGCAACAAACGTAGTAAAAGAACTGTCTTCGCTAGCAAGCAAGATTCGTGACGTAAGCAAAGAGGATCATGCAAAGCAAAACAAACACAGTTAATTTATGGGAGGAATCGAGGTGCCTTCGAATCTTGATTGTTTCAAGAAGGATCTGGAATCATTACTCAAACAAGGAGAGCTCCTTCTATTTGCAATGTATTATGAACAGAAACCCAAGGAGATGATGCTCAAACTGAAGGAGAATGATAGGAATTCCACTGAGAAAATCTTCAAGAGATTGCCCTCTTTTATAGACAAGTATCAGTTGTGGTACAGTGAAGCACTTATACTAATCAAACAACTACTGCCGGACAGGATTATCGATTTCATTAGTTACTACGAAAAGCCCAAATCTCGCAAGACTATCAGCTACGAAAACTACAAAATTTCTGATTACTTGCAAGGCCTAGTTTCTAGTAGAGGCGAAACAAAGATCGTTGGTCCGGATGCGGCGATTCCTCAATTCAAGCAACAGCTGGCAATCCTTGAGTCTGCAAAAAGAAGATTTGAGAGTTCTCTCTTTGATATTCGTCAGCTTGTTCAGGCAGATCTCTTTGATTCGGAGCTTGACGAGGCAGAAGAGTTGTTGAAGCATGGATTTGAAAGGGCAGCGGGAGCTGTTTCAGGAGTAGTGCTCGAACGTCACCTAATGCAGGTTTGTGATAATCACAGGCTCTCAATTAGGAAGAAGAATCCAAGTATCTCGGACTTCATTGAATGCCTGAAGAGCTCCAACGTTATTGATACCGCTCAATGGCGATCTATACAATTCTTGGCTGATATTAGGAACAAATGCGATCACAGCAAAAAGGATGAACCCACTGCAGAAGAGGTTGAGAAACTGATTCAAGGTACTGCTGAGATAATCAAGACACTATTCTAGAGGGTTAGTCGGTAAGAAACTGATTGACCTTCAAGACGGAAATCGGAGTGAAGCGATGTTTGATAATTTTGAAGTCGAAGGGCAGGGTTCTTTCGGCCGAGAAGGTATAACTCTTTACAGAGGAAATGCGAAGTTCATTTGGAACGCCTGTGAATCTCTTGCAGAAAGAAAACTCTATCTTGAAGCCACAACCTCGGATTTTTCGTCAAATATTGTTCCCGCAGTAAATGAAGATGAGTTAATAGATTTTGAGGGTACAACACATGATCGAGCAGTCTTCAAAGCCAAGTGGCTTAGCAAAGTTTCCTATAACTTTAGTTGGAGCAAAGGTGTCGTTAATCGCACATTTGGATATCACGTACAAGAACTCGAGCTTGGTGACACTAAAGAAGAATTAGACAAGATAGAGTTCTATTTGCCGAATGCATTTTTTCCATTCATGAATCATTCCAAAGACGATCCGCCTTCAGGCTTAAATACGCCTATCCCATTAGAACTCAAATACCTTGACAAGAGCTACGTAGTTGTTATTGAAGATATAACAGACCCGGAAATGGTGAAAAGTGCTTTGGATCACATCACTTTGAGGCTTACTGTACAATCGAAAGACTCAGAACTGCGCAAATCAGACGTTGAAGAACTTGTTAAGTACATATTGGAGATTATGAGTGTAGCTTATGGCGATCAACTTCCTTGGTCATTCATGATAGCTTATAGAAAGGAAGTTGAGCAGTTTAGACAATACAAGAGTGACTACATCTGCTCACACAGAATTCACAGAACTCTTGTAAGCATGCAATTTCCAGAAAACTTGAAGAATCTTATAGAGTCTTGTTTTACTACTTACTCTCAAATGACTGATAAGAAGAGAAAGGCTTTGAAAATTCTTAGTCAAGGTATTCAGATGTCTTCTGAACGTCTATTCTTTCCTCTTCCCTTCATAATCTTAGCATCCTCTATTGAGAGTTTCGCTTCACTAACACTACCTGATTCCTCCAACAGCCTTCTCTCAAAGGCAGAACGAAGATCTTTGAACGATTCATTCAAAGAGTGGATCAGAGAGAATTTACTAGCCTATCTCGATAATGATGAAGACAAGCAATGGGTAATTGAAAACAGCAATCAGAAACTAGCTTTCATGGTTCAGAAATCTCTAAGAGAGAGGATAATCGCATTGTTTGAAAAGTTTGATATAGAACACAAAATTGACGTGATAGGAGAATTCGTGAAGCGTCGAAATGAAGGAACACATCAAGAGTACAGATATACCTCTGGAGACTACGAAAAATGGTGTAAGGTAGCAGCGCTACTAGAGAGACTCATACTGAAAGAATTGGGTTACAATGGGCAGTTCAATGATTGGTATGAGATACAGCCAGTGGCGAAAGAGCTTTCACAGGTTCTCGAAAAAGGTCTATAGAGTACACCCGTGCCATGAATGCTGAAGCTAGAATGAAAGACTTTTCAATATGGCGTATTCTTTAGTAGATATGGTTGTCTCACACTGTAGTACAAATTCCAAGGAGTTTGAAACATGACTGACGAGAAGATTCTCGAGTATATTGAGTGGTGCAAGAAGCAGAAGTTAAGCTACAAGGAAACTATGACTCTCTTTGAAGGAAGCTATGATTCGGAGACCAGGAAGAGGGCAGAACTGCTTTGGCGAGCACATTCTGGTTCAGAAACCGAAGTTGTTTCTAATTCTGAACAAGAGCCGGTCGAGCTAACAAACACTCTCGAAAGTGAAACAGACCATTATTGGCCAGAGTGGACGAACAATAGATTCGCAAGGATCTTGATCCTTATCGGTATTGTCTTTGTTTTGGCGATGATAGTGCTTCTAGTGATTCCCGTTCGCTACTATGAAGAACTTCTTTTCGAAAAGAGTTGGAATTACGGAACATTGCCAGGATTAGAAATCAACATTGTTCTCAAGAGCAATTACATTCCAATTGAGCCAACAGTCCTGAATATGAGAGCTACCTTTAGGGCTATTGTTAATACGTATCGAGAATATGCTGCCGTGAGAGTTGTTGCATACAAGAGTTTTTTCGCGGACAAACCGTATGCTTATGGAGATTACGTAGACGGGAAGCTAGTGAACTTCAAGATTTACTGAAGGTTCGAGATGCTTCCTAGATTTTTGAGGAGGTTTCGTAGTGGTTATACAGCAATACTCGGTTAATCAACACCCAATTCAAACTTTGCTCACGTGGGTTCAGTCACAGGCAGTTGCCATACCAGAGATTCAGCGGCCCTTCGTTTGGGACGCGATTAAGGTTAGGGATCTTCTGGATTCTCTTTATCAGGGTTATCCCATAGGATACCTTATTGCGTGGCAGAATCCGAATGTCAAACTGAAGGACGGCACTAAATCGGTTGGCAAGAGAATTCTTATTGACGGGCAACAAAGAGTTACGGCCCTGATGGCAGCGCTATTGGGTCAGAAAGTAGTTACCAAGGATTATCGCAGGATTCGGATAGCCATTGCCTTCCACCCGCTAGAAAAAAGGTTCGAGGTTACTAATCCCGCTATAAGGAAGGATAGGAACTGGATTCCAGACATCTCTGCAATCTTCAGACCTGATTTCAGATTGATTCATGCGGTTAAGAATTACTGCGAATTGAATTCTGTTGAGAACGAAGACGAGATTTTTGAGAGTCTAGAGTCACTTAAAGGCATCGTAAATAACCCGATTGGCTTGATTGAACTTAATTCCGATCTGGATATCGAAACGGTTACAGAAATCTTCATAAGAATCAATTCGGCTGGCTCAGTGCTTAGTCAAGCGG
>NPID01002005.1_pt1 | contig 15608 bp, 12 predicted proteins | sample 8637491 | NCBI WGS metagenome assembly NPID01 (sample SAMN07420843, study PRJNA396082) | bioreactor metagenome | isolation source: sample BA6 brine-fed electro-methanogenic bioreactor BA | place: Japan: Kochi | collected 2016-06-14 | reverse complement strand
CCCCTGCCGCGTGTCGTTGAGCTTGACCGCAAGCAGCCCGAATTTACTCAGACATTCAGCGAATACCTGGCCGCTCGGGTCAGCGAAGAACGCATCAAGCGAGGGCGTCTGATGTTGAAGCGGTACCCGACCTGGCTGGGGCGGGTGGAATCGCGCTTTGGCGTGCAGAGGCGTTTTCTGGTGGCGCTGTGGGGGATTGAAACCCACTATGGAGCCTACACCGGTGGTTTCAAGGTGATTCCTGCGCTTGCGACACTGGCCTATGACGGGCGTCGCGGAGACTATTTTCGCAGCGAGCTGCTCACCGCCCTGCGCATCGCCGACGAAGGGCATGTCCGTCTGGAAAACATGACCGGCTCCTGGGCCGGCGCCATGGGGCAGTGTCAGTTCATGCCTTCATCGTTCGCGCGTTTTGCCGTGGATGCCGAAGGTGACGGTCGTATCGATATCTGGCACAGCATCCCCGACGTGCTGGCCTCGGCGGCCAACTACCTGGCACGTTCCGGTTGGCAGGACGATCAGACCTGGGGGCGGCAGGTGCGCCTGCCGGAAGACTTCGATCCGTCTCTAGCTGGACTGGAACAACGCCGGACCATGCGCCAATGGGAGGCTTTGGGGGTGCGCCGCGCCGATGGCTCCGCGCTGCCCTGGCGCAACCTTGAGTCTTCCCTGATCCTTCCGGATGGCGAGCAGGGGCCGGCTTACCTGGTGTACGAGAATTTCAGGGTACTGATGAAGTGGAACCGCTCGATTTCCTTTGCACTGGCGGTCGGAGAGCTTTCGGACCAAATCGCGAACCGCCGCTGAGTCAAGAAGCCATCTCTGTTGAAACTAAGTCGACTCTTCTGATTTCACGTCATTTTTTCTTCATTTTCCGCTTGGCATTTCTCCGAACCGGAGTATAATGGTGAACCATAAGTAGAAAAAAATACTGCATTGGTTATTAGATGTGGGATATTTTCTACTATTTATGGGAAAGACCATGATGGAGGCAGCCATGAGGAACAAACTGATCGCGGTACAGTTGTGGGAAGAAAATGACGCTCGTAACCCGGAAGTAGACTTCAACGGGGCCTGGTCGGTTCTGGCGCGCCTTGGTGTGCCTTATCGCTTCGGCGGCCGTACCATTGACGGCCAGGTCGAGTATCTGGTCCTCAATCCGGCTTCGGGTGAAGTGGTCGCTTCGGGCCGGGGGGTCACTTCGGCTCAGGCCATGTGCCGTGCCGCCCTGACCGCCCGGGCGCGCTCCGCCGGCGCGCTTGTGCAGGTCACCCATTGAACCTTGCATGACACTTGAATTCCCGCAATTTATTCGCCCCGCTCGGAGATCGATCCGGCCGGGGTGTTTTATTGTCTGCTCCCCCTCTCCGCTAAGAACCTCACTTCTCTTCTAATTCTTCGAAATTCCTTGAATTCTCCTTTCAATCCGACTTGCGATTGGACCCACGGATGGTTAAATAAAAAAGAAAATACGTGACAGGGAGTTTTCATGACATTCACCCAGCCTTTCACTGAACAAACCAATCTTCCCGCACCCGTTCCCGATCTGGTGGTTTCCGGTCAGGGAGGCCATTGGCGCGTGGAACGGATTACCGACCATCTCGCACAATTGCAGGGGACCACGGCGGGACAGGCTCGTGGCCGTACATTGAACACCGTTTTCAGGCAGACTCTCCCCGATTTGGGTGAACTGGCGCGGGATGTGGCGTCGGCAGGAGAAGCGGTGGAAGATGTGCGCGTGCGGATGGCGACGCCAGGGGGGGAGACTCACCTTATGGCAACTATTTATCCAGGCGGCCTCACCGACGATTACAAGGGACAGCAGGTCTTTTTCTCTTTTCGGGCGCTTGTGCCCGGGGAGGACCGCGAACCGTATCAATTCCACGGCATTGTCGGCATCAGCTCTGCCGTATCGGAGGTGATTCGGAAAGTAAAGCTCTATGCCGAGTCGGACGCCTCCGCAGTCATCACCGGCGAGACCGGGACCGGAAAAGAGCTGGTCGCGCGTGCGCTGCACCTGGAAAGCGATCGCAGATCGGGCCCCTATGTCGTGATGAACTGTGCTGCTATTGCTGAGGAGTTGCTGGAATCTGAGCTGTTCGGCCATGAAAAAGGTGCGTTTACCGGAGCGTTGCGCACTCACCGAGGCCGTTTCGAACGGGCTCATGGCGGCAGTCTGTTTCTGGATGAGATTGGCGATATGCCTCTGCACACCCAGTCGAAGCTGTTGCGGGTGCTTGAAGAGCGGCGCATCGAACGGGTCGGCGGCGAGCAGGAGCAGGAGATTGATGTGCGGGTTCTGTGTGCCACCAACGTCGCACTGGAACGCGCGGTAAGCGAGGGGCGCTTTCGCGCGGACCTCTACCACCGCATCGCCATCCTGCGCATCCAGATACCGCCGCTGCGCGAAAGAATCGAGGACATCCCCTTCCTGGTCGATCATTTCCTCGAAATGTTCAATCGCAAATACGGTCGCGTGATTCATCGCCTGACGCCGGAAGCTCTGCAGGTGCTGCAGGCCTACCTGTGGCCAGGCAACATCCGGGAGCTGCGCAATGTGCTGGAACGGGTTTATGTTGAAACCCGCGCCGATGTAATCGGGGCGCGCGCCTTTCGAGACTGGATTGAGGAGCGGCAGAGTTTTGCGCCCGGCAGCTGGGATCTTGACGCCGGCGTTGAGCGACGCCGCAACCAGCCGGCGGTACTGACCCCATGGACTGCCGGGCGTGGGACGCGTTCGCTGCCTGCTGGAGGAGGCCGGGTCTTTGATGCCGAGCTGGTCCCGACGGGTGGGGAGAGCGGGATGAATTTCACCAGGCGTCGAACGCAGTCTGCGGAGCTGGACGAAGAGGAGATCCGTCACGCCTACCAGGCGGCGAATGGCAACCTGGCCGCGGCGGCGCGACTGCTTGGTGTGCATCGCGCCACCCTTTACCGCTACATGCGACGCCTCGGTCTGCGGCGCGAAGATTTGACGTAAGGGTTCGATTTCAGGGAATGGGTGCAACGAGACCCGGCGCAACGTCGCAAAACCGTTGCAGGGCAATGTCGCACCTGTCGCAAAAGCGCTGTGTGCAGGATGGAGATCTGGTTAATACCTTGATATGCTTGGAGTTTTTTTGTGGCACAGGAATTGAAAACCTTGAAGTCAGAATTTTGAAAGGGGATTCCATATGGATTTCAACAAATTGACCAGTAAAACCCAGGAAGCGCTGCAGCAGGCGCAGAACAAGGCGCTCACTCATGGCCACATCGAAGTGGACGGCGAGCATCTGCTGGCGGCGCTTTTGGAGCAGGAAGGCGGGCTTGTTCCGCGCCTATTGACTAAAATGGATGTGCCGGTTGCAAGCTTTGCCGCCGAACTGAAAAAGGAGCTTGAGCGCCGACCCAGCGTTTCAGGTCCGGGCGTTGAAGCCGGCAAGATCTATGTGACCCAGCGTTTCAACCGCATCCTGATCAAGGCCGAGGAAGAAGCCAAACGCCTCAAGGATGATTATGTCAGCGTCGAGCACATCGCGCTGGCTATGGTGGAAGAGGGGGGCTCCACCCCCGCGGGGAAGATCTTCAAGCAGTTCAATGTCACGCGTGATGGCCTTCTGCAGGCTTTGACCTCGATTCGCGGCCATCAGCGTGTCTCCAGCGCCGATCCCGAAGGAACCTATGAGGCGTTGCAGAAATACGGACGCGATCTGGTGGAAGAGGTCCAGAAGGGCAAACTCGATCCGGTCATCGGACGCGACGGAGAGATCCGCCGGGTGATCCGCATTCTGTCCCGCAAGACCAAGAACAACCCGGTGCTGATCGGCGAACCCGGCGTCGGCAAGACCGCCATCGTCGAAGGACTTGCTCAGCGCATCGTGCGTGGAGACGTCCCTGAAGGACTCAAGGAGAAGACCATCTTTGCCCTCGATATGGGTTCTCTGGTCGCAGGCGCAAAATATCGCGGCGAGTTCGAAGAGCGCCTCAAGGCGGTCCTCAATGAAATCCGCGAGAGTGAAGGGCGTATCCTGCTTTTCATCGACGAGCTGCATACCATCGTCGGCGCCGGCAAGGCCGAAGGTTCCATGGACGCGGGCAACATGCTCAAACCCATGCTGGCGCGAGGCGAGCTACACTGCATCGGGGCTACAACTCTCGATGAATATCGCAAATACATTGAAAAAGATGCGGCTCTCGAGAGGCGTTTCCAGCCGGTAGTGGTCGACCAGCCGACGGTGGAGGACACGGTTTCCATTCTGCGCGGGCTCAAGGATCGTTTCGAGGTTCATCACGGCGTTGCCATTCATGATAATGCCCTGGTTGCGGCTTCGTCCCTGAGTCACCGCTATATTTCCGATCGCTTCCTGCCGGACAAGGCCATCGACCTGGTCGACGAAGCCTGCGCTATGATCCGCACGGAAATTGATTCCATGCCCCAGGAACTTGACGAGGTCACGCGCCGCGTAATGCAGCTCGAGATCGAGGAGGCGGCCCTTAAAAAGGAGAAGGACCGCGCCAGCCAGGACCGGCTGGAAGCCCTGCGCAAGGAGCTGGCCGAACTCAAGCATCAGGCCGACACTCTGCGCGCCCAATGGGACGCGGAAAAGGAGGGGATCAAGAAGGTTCAATCCCTGCGGGAGCAGATCGAAAAGGTGCGTCAGGAGATCGAGGTTGCGGAGCGTGAATACAACCTCAATCGGGCTGCGGAACTCAAGCATGGGCGACTGCCCGAGCTGGAGAGGCAGCTGCATGAACAGGAAGCGGCCATCAGTGCCGATAAAGGAGGTCCCCGGCTACTGCGTGAAGAGGTCACGGAGGAGGAAATCGCCGAAATTATCTCCCGCTGGACCGGCATCCCCGTGACCCGCCTGGTGGAAGGAGAGCGCGAGAAGCTGTTGAAGCTCGATAAAGTTCTCCATCGCCGCGTCATCGGGCAGGATGAGGCGGTGCAACTGGTGGCTGATGCGGTCATTCGTGCGCGGGCCGGCATCAAAGATCCTCGCCGTCCTATCGGCTCCTTTATCTTTCTCGGTCCCACCGGGGTGGGCAAGACCGAACTGGCCCGTACCCTGGCAGAGGCACTGTTCGACAGCGAGGACAATATGGTGCGTATCGACATGTCCGAGTACATGGAGAAGCATACCGTCAGTCGCCTTGTCGGTGCACCGCCCGGCTATGTCGGCTACGAAGAGGGGGGGCAGCTCACCGAAGCGGTACGGCGCAAACCCTACAGCGTCATTCTCTTCGACGAGATCGAAAAGGCCCATAACGATGTATTCAACGTGCTGCTGCAGATTCTTGACGACGGCAGGGTCACCGACGCCCAGGGGCGTACGGTCGACTTTAAAAATACCGTGATCATCATGACCAGCAATATCGGCAGTCAGTACCTGCTGGAAGGCGTCGACGACCAGGGGCATATCAGGGATCAGTCCCGGGATCTGGTGATGAAAGAGCTGCGGGCGCATTTCCGCCCTGAATTTCTCAACCGGGTGGATGACGTGGTGCTCTTCTCGCCCCTGACCGTCGAGGAGATCAAGCAGATTGTCGATCTCCAGGTCGAGGATCTGCGCAAGCGGTTGGCGAGCCGTCACCTGCAACTGAATCTGACCGATGCCGCCCGGACCTTCATTGCCGAAACCGCCTATGATCCGGTTTACGGCGCCCGCCCTCTCAAGCGTTATCTTCAGCACGGTCTGGAGACGCGCATCGGCAGGGCCATTATCGGCGGAGATATTCGGGACGGCGCAGTTATTACGATCGACGCAGCCGACGGTCAGCTGAGGGTTGAGCACGAAAACCCGGAGGAGGACGCCCCCGAGGAAGCCTGATGTCAGGCCGGCACCAATCAAAGAGCCCCCTGTTTCGCCAGACTGCGAAGCAGGGGCTTTTTTTTGGAACAATGCAAATAATGTTTTGCATTTCAATTTAAACAGCAATATGATTAAATTTATTTTATATCGAAAGTCGTGCACGTTCAGGAGTTGTTGATATGAGTCGTCGCAAACGTTTTGGAGAAATTCTGGTTGAGGCTGGCGTCGTCAAAGAGGATCAGTTGGCGCAGGCGCTGGAGAAGCAGAAAGGATCCCGCAAACGGTTGGGGCAGATTCTTGAAGAACTCGGCGTCGTATCGGAAAAAGACATCGCCGTTGTACTGGCGCGCCAGTTCGGATATAAGACGGTCAGCGGGCTGACCCGCCATTCATTTTCTGAAGATCTGCTGGCCCAGATCGATGGCGCTACGGCGCTGGAAAAGATGATTTTTCCCATTAAGCGCCAGGATAAAAATCTCTATCTCGCTATGGTCAACCCCCTGGATATGGCGACCATCGACAACCTGACTTTCGGTTCGGGGCTCAAGATCATTCCCTGTGTGACCACGCCGTCGGAGATTCAGGCGGCAGTCGAAAAGTTTTATTTTTCCTCGGAAGAAGACAGCTCGGACTGGTGGGTGATTCTGGTGGTCGAGGACCAGGAACTGGCCCGGGCGGCCACTGCCGCCGCGTTGCGCAAGCAGGGGTATACCGTCCTGCAGGCTGAAAACGGCGCCGAAGGTCTCAAGATGGCGCATCAGAATAAGCCTCATCTCATTATCAGCGACACGATCATGCCCCGCATGGACGGGTATGAAATGTTCCGGGCCCTCAAAAATCAATCGACCACTGCCCGAATTCCCGTGATGGCCATGTCCTCCAAATCCACGGCTGAAGAAGAGGCTCAACTGCTTGATATGGGCTACTTTGACTTTATCGCTAAGCCGGTCAACCCAGTGCGTCTGACGGCCCGGGTGCGCCGTGCCCTGAAAATGACTTACGGCGCGACGCCGCCTGCCCGTAGCTGATTCTTTCCAATATCCAATTCTGTGACTGCGTTTGTAAGTGCCCCCCGCAGTGAGGCCGAAACGTTGCGTTTTTTCTTGCCTGCTCCCAGTTTGGTGTGTAATATGACCAAAGAGGTCATTAATGGCCGGAAGGGAGGACACCATGAGAATTGATGTTCTGTGCAAGCCCGAAGGCGGCAAGAAGTGCGAACGCGCTCTGGCCGTGGTTCGTGAAGCCCTGGACAATCTCGGCATGGAAGCCGAAGTACATCTGTTTCGTGACCGTCGCAAGATGATCGACAACCGGGTGTATGTGTCGCCTGCGTTGCTGGTGGATGATGTGCTGCGTGTTGCGGGACGCGTGCCGAGTGTCGATGAAGTCGAGCGCATTCTGCGTGAACGTCCCCGTTATCTCAAAAGAATGCAGAATGTAGCCTGAGCCTGAAAAAAATATTTGAAGTTTTCTGAACCGAGCCTCCCCGTTTATGCGGTGGAGGCTTTTTTTTGTGGGACGCCGCCGGGTTCGCTTCTGACCGGCGGCATGAATTCATGAAAATCCATCACGATGGCGGTACAGTCGTCTTCCGGCGGGTCGGGGGTTCCGAAGCGATTCATCTCCTCGAAAATGTGTTCCAGGAAGTCGAGGTAGTTCAGGTCGGTGTTCATCAGGATCTGACTCAGGCGCCGCAAGCCGAAGGGGGTCTTTTCACAGTTGACCGCCTCGGCGATGCCGTCGGTGTAGAGCAGCAGGCGATCGTTTTTCTCAAAATCGAAGGTGCGCAGCTCGATCTCCGGCTGGTCGAAAAAACCGATGGGCGGGCCGGTGGAGTTCAGGGTGAACAGATGTTCTCCGCGTTTTACCAGGGGAGGCAGATTGCCGCAGTTGATATACTGCATCTCCAGGTTTTTGGGGTGAATGCTTCCGAAGAAAAGGGTTGCGGAGAAAAAGTGGTCGTATTTCTGTGAGCGCTCGGCAAAAGATTGGAGAAAATGATTGGTTTCCAGCACCGTTTCCAGAGGTGAAAAATTATTGAGACTGCAGCGGTGCAGATAACCGTAGAGCAGGGACATGACCACCGATGCGTGTAGTCCGTGTCCGGTGACATCGCCCAGAATCACCGCCTGGCAGCCGTCTGGCATGGTCAGGAAATCAAAGAAGTCGCCCCCAAGGCCGCGCGCCATGCGGTTCTTGACCCCAAGGCAGCACCAGTCGCAGATCGGCGAGCTTTTAGGGAAAAGAAGTTGCTGGACATTGCGGGCCAGGGTGATTTCCAGGTTTCCGCCGCATTCACAGTTCATGCGTCCTCTGAGTGGAAGAAGTGACTTTCATCCCCCTAATTGTAAGAACAAGTTGTGAAATGTCCACTGGGGGAGAAAAATTCTCCGGGCCGGAGAAGGGTCTCGTCAGAATTGCTTCAATGTCCGGTCCAGAAGATGGCGCGGTTCGACCCGGCCCATGGCATGCAGGATGCTGCCGCGCAGATGAGGATTTTCCGCGGCCAATTCATTGACCAGTTCTTTCATCCGCTGGCGCTTGAGGTCCCCCTGTCCCGCCATGGGGCAGGAGCAGTCCACCACCGGCAGCTCATAGCGTTGGGAAAAGGACGAAATATCACTTTCCTCAACATAGACCATCGGGCGGATGACCGTGTGACGGCCATTGTCGGCGAGCAGCTTGGGGCTCATGGCGGCCAGGCGACCGATGTAGAACTGATTGAGCAGCAGGGTTTCAATGAAATCATCGAGATGATGGCCCAGGGCGAGTTTGTTGCAATTGAGCCTGTCGGCCAGTGAATAGAGTGCTCCGCGTCTCAATCGGGCGCAGAAAGCACAGAAAGAGGTGCCGGGGCGCAACTTTTGCTCAATGATGCCGCGACAATCCGTCATTTCCACCTGCAAGTCCAGGTTGTGCTCCTGCAGGTGGCCCTTGATCACGTCGGATCGGAACCCGGGGAAGCCCGCATCGATGGTCACCGGAATCAACTCATAGCGAATGGGGGCTTTGCGGCGCAAAGCCTCCAGAGCGTGCAGCAGGGTGTAGGAATCCTTGCCCCCAGAAATGCCGATAGCGATGCGGTCGCCTTCTTCGATCAGATTGAAATCTCCAATGGCGCGTCCGGTCGAACGCTTGATGCGGCGAAAAAGAGGATCGTTGCTGAAAGACACTCTACGGCTCCTGGAGAAACGGCAATGAGACCGACACCCGGTATGTGGGGATCCGATCCTGGTCGTTGTCTGTGATGGCGGCAGTAATCAAAGAAGTAATTTTCGGGATCTGGCTGAAAATTGCAAGTTTTTTGGCCGACAGCTTTGCGGATAGGTGTTCTCATGGGAGTTCTGAGAATTTGACAATCCAGTACCGTCCGGGTTATCAACAGAGCAATTTTACTCATAGCGGGAGGCAAACATGATTCGTGCGGACCAGGGAGATACCATTAAGGTCAAATATACCGGGCGTCTTGATGACGGCACTGTTTTCGATGCGTCGCCGGAGGATCGGCCGCTTAAATTCATCGTCGGCCGCGGGGAAGTCATCCCCGGTTTCGAGGAAGCGGTGATCGGCATGTACCAGGGGGGCAGAAAGACCGCTTCAGTCAGTCCGGACAAAGCCTACGGCCCCCGTCGAGAGGATCTGATTGAGAAGGTCGAGCGCAGCATGCTGCCCGACGATGTGCCGCTGCAGGTCGGCCGCCAGCTTGAAGTGACCCCGGCTGAAGGGCCCAAATTCACGGTCATGGTCACAGGCGTGGACGATGAAACCGTGACTCTTGACGGCAATCACCCACTGGCGGGGCGCAACCTGACCTTCGAGATCGAACTGCTTGAAGTTAAAAAAGCCCCCAAAGACAAGCCGGCTCCCCCCACCATGAACTGAAAGCTGTACCACACCGGGCAGTGGGGAGGATCACCCCACTGCCTCCTCCTCATCATTCCTCGCGACCCTCGCAGCATGATCGGCATGGACTTCAGGCAGGTTGAACAGGCGGCGAACGTCCTCAAGCGCCAGGTACAGCGCCGGGATCAGCAACAGGGTGATACCGGTAGCGAACAGGATGCCGAACCCCAGGCTGATGGCCATGGGGATCAGGAACTGGGCCTGCATGCTTTTCTCCAGAATCATCGGCGCCAGACCGAAAAAAGTGGTAAGCGAGGTGAGAAGGATCGGACGAAAACGCCGCGTGCCGCCGTCGACGACTGCCTGAAGCAGGTCGGTGCCTTCACGTCGATTGTTGTTGATCCGGTCGATCAGCAGCAGTGAGTCGTTGACCACGACTCCCGACAGGGCGACGATGCCGAACATGCTCAGGATGGTTAAATCAAAGCCCATGATCAGATGACCGAGAATGGCACCGACCACACCAAAAGGGATGGCCGCCATGATCAGCAGCGGTTGGCTGTAGCTGCGGAAGGCTACTGCCAGTAGGGCGTAGATGCCCATCAGCGCCAGCATGAATCCCGTTTTCATGCTTTCCACCGATTCACGCCGTTCTTTCTCCTCTCCCGCCAGGTCATAGGTCAGGCCCGGATAATCACTCTGCAGCCGCTGCATGGTAGTTGCACGCAAGTCGGCCAGGATTTCATTGGAATTGCCGATATTTTCATTCACATCGGCGCTGACGTTGAGCACCCGCTTGCGGTCGGTGCGATGAATCTGGCTGTAACCTCTGCCCTGTTCGATGAAGGCGGCCTGGTTCAGCGGCATTTCGCCGCCGCCCGGAACGCGGATGCGCAGATCCTCAAGCCCCTGGAGGCTGCGGCGATCCTCCTCAGGGTAGCGCACCATGACCTTAACCTCATTGCGTCCGCGCTGCAGGCGCAGGGCTTCAGCGCCGTAAAAGGCCGCGCGGACCTGCCTCCCCAGATCCTCCTCGGCAATGCCGAGAGAGCGGGCCTCTGGCGTCAGGGTCAGCTTCAATTCCCGCTTGCCTTCGCTGTAGTTGTCGACGATGTCCGCCACTCCGGGATACGAGGACAGATCCTGCTTGAGCTTCTCCGCCGCCTCTTCCAGGACCTGCAGACTCTGATGCGCCAGCTGAATATCGATATTGGCACCGAGCATCACCAGGTTTGATTTGAAGGTCAGCTGCTCGATCCCTGGAATTTCTCCCACCGCATCACGCCAGCGATTGCCGATTTCAACGGCGCGAATGTCGCGTTTTTCACTGGGCTGCAGAAACATGGCGATATCCGACAGATGGGCACCGCTCGCACCCTCGGCCGGGTTGGGGCCGCCCTGGTCCATGGTGCCACCCACCACTGCGTAGATGCTGCGAAGAACTCCGGATTCTCCGGCATGCTCGCGGTCGATTTGTTCGACGGTTTCGAGCCCTTTTGACACGATCAGATCCTGAACCCGTGTCGTGTGCTCCACCGTTGTGCCTTCCGGCATTTCAAGATTGACCAGAATGACGTCCGAGTCGACGGTGGGCATGAACAGAAATTTTACAAAGCCGCCGCCGACCAGCCCCATACTTAGCATCAGAATGGCGAGGGCCGCAGCGAGGGTGATCTGACGACTTTTGAGGCAAAGAGTCAGAAACCTTTTGAATGGTCCATTAACAAAGCGGTCGAGCCTGTTGCCGAAAGCGCGCCGCCTTCGATCGATCCATCCGAAGATCCCTCTTTCGACGGGGCGCGGCCCGCCGAGGCCGAGGTGCGCCGGCAGAACGAAGAGGCATTCGACCAGCGAAATCAGCAGGATGGTGATGACCACCAGGGGGATCTCGTTGATGAATTTGCCCATCATGCCGGAGACGAAAACCAGCGGAAGAAAGGCGGTCACCGTGGTCAGAATAGAAAAAATGACGGGTTGGGCCACTTCCTGGGCACCGTCGATCGCCGCCCGCAGATAGGGTTTATCGCGTTTTCGATGATCGTAGATGTTTTCGCCCACCACAATCGCATCATCGACCACCACACCCAGCGCCATGATGAAGGCGAATAGAGAGATCATGTTGATGGAGAGGCCCATCGCCGGCATGAAAAGCATGGCACCGAGAAACGAGATGGGGATGCCCAGCATGGCCCACAATGCCAGCCTGATTTCGAGAAAGAGACCAAGAATCAGCGAAACCAGCACCAGCCCGATCATGGCGTTTTTGATCAGCAGGTTCATGCGGCTCTCAAGCATCTCGGAGCTATCGTTCCAGGTGGCGAGATGCACGGAGGGTGGCATTTGAGACTGTTTCTCCTCCACGAACGTCTTGACCGTCTCGGAGATCTCCGTCGGTTTCTGGTCGCCGACGCGGTAGACTTTGATCATGGCGGCGGGCTGCCCGTCGAAGTGGGCGAACTCGTCGGTTTCACGAAAGGTGTCCTTCACCTGGGCGATGTCTTCCAGCCGCACCAGGGTGCCGTCCGCATCGCTGAGGATCACAATATCGGCGTAACCGGGGCCGAAATATCTGCGCTCTTTGGTGCGCAGAAGAATTTCGCCCCCTTCGGTCTTGATAGAGCCGGCAGGCAGGTCGAGAGAGGCGCGGCGGATGCGCGCCGCCACTTCATCGAGAGTCAGATTGTAGCGACGCAGGTTTTCTTCTGGAATCTCGATGGAGATTTCGTAGGGGCGCACACCGCCGAAACTGACCTGGGTGATGTCCTCGTACTCGAGCAGTTCGTCGCGCAGTTGTTCCGCACGCTCGCGCAGGCTGCGCTCGGACAGATCGCCGTAGATCACAAGCGAGATGACCTCGCGTCGGTTGAGAAGTTTGATGATGACCGGCTTTTCCGAATCCTCCGGGAAGGTGGTGATGCGATCGACCACGCTTTTGACGTCCTGAAGGAGAAGGTCGGGATTTTCGCCGCTGCTCAGTTCAGCACTGACCGTGCCCACCCCTTCGCTGGCGGTGGCGCGGATTTCGCGGATGCCGTCGAGTTCGGTGAGCACATCTTCAATCTGAAGAATGATGCCGTCCTCGATCTCTTCCGGGCCGGCGCCGGGGTAGGCGACGCTGACCTGAATGATGTCGAGGGAGACCTCCGGGAAAACTTCCTGCTTGATCGACCCCGCCAGGATCAGTCCGCCGATGATGAAGACCAGCATGAGAAGATTGGCCGCCACATGATTGACAGCCATCCAGCGAATGGCGTTTTTCATCGGCTTTCATCCCTTTGTCGCAGTTTCATCCCTGCGGCCGCGCCAGGCAGGGGCGTCAGGATAATCCGGTCGCCCTCTTCGATTTCTCCGCGCACATAAACAGTCTGTTCTTCGCGGTGAACCACCTCGACCGGACGGATCTCCAGAGTGCTTTGTTCTGACGCGATCCAGACGCTGTCATTGGAGCGCAGCGCCTTGCGGGGAAGAGGGACGACGTCGTCGAGGTGCTGGCCTTTTAAATGGACGGTTACGAACATGCCGGGCTCCAGGGATGGATTTTCCGCAGGCCAGGTCTGCTTGAGGTTGTAAGGGTCAGTGATATCCGCCACAACTCGTGCCATGCGTCCCTGGGGATCGACTTCCCCCAGCGAGCGTTCAATACGGCCGTTCCATTCAAAAGAGACATTTCCCATGCGCAGACGAACCAGGGCTTCCGAGCCGGCGCGTTCGGTACCGGGGCGGGGGATGTCCAGACGGGCGAGATCCTCAATGGGCAGGGGGACGATCACTTCGGCCCGGTCGGTCCCGGCGAACAGCACTGCTGTGCTGCCGGCATTGATATATTGCCCACGGTCTACTTCCTTGCGCGCGATGCGGCCGTTGAAAGGGGCATTGATGCGGGTTCTTTCCAGGTCGAGCAGAGCCTGGTCCAGCTGGGCCTGCGCCGAATTGACATCCGCACGGGCGCTTTCCAACTGCGGCTCATAGAGGACCAGCGGATCGGGATCGCCGTCCAGCCCGAGGCGTTCCCACTCCCGGCGGGCAATGCGCGCCTGCCCCTGCATCGTCCGCAGGTCAAGCTGTGCACGGGTAAGAGCGGCCTGCGCCCTCTGCACGGCGAGGCGATAATCAGCATTCTCGATGGCGAACAGTAAATCGCCCTCTTCAAACAGACCTCCCACCAGCAGGTCGGGCGAGGTCTTCACGATGCGGCCGCTGACCTGTGGGGCGAGGGCGGCCTCGTTTCTGGTCTGGACGGTGCCGGTGGCGATGATGGTCACGCGGTGTGTGCTGCGGCGTGCTTTCATTGTTTCGACTAATGCACCTGCCACCGCGGTTTGTTCGCGTTGAGGGGCTTCCCGGCTGCCGATCAGGGCAACCATGGCGAAGCCGCCGAGGGTGAGAATGATCAGCGGAAGCGCGATTTTCAGGAAAAAAGCTTTAAGGCGCATAGCGGGCGTCCATTTTTTGTAGTTCGTCATTGTTTTTCAGCCTGGCCAGGGTCTCCTGCGGCCATTGACCGCCAAGAGACCGGGCGAGCGTGATACGATCGCTCAGCAACTGGCGGCGAGCGCTCAAAAGTTCGCTCTGGGCGGTGAATTGAGCGGTCTGAGCAGTCAGCACCGGCAGATAATCGGACAGTCCGAACGTGTAGCGGTCGAGAGCGACCCTGAGCGAGGCTTCTGTAGCGTCCACCTGTTCCTGCAGGCGTGAGATGCGTCGCTCCGTGGTATGGTTGGCGCTCAAAGCGTCTTCCACTTCCTGAAACGCAATCAGGACAGAGTTGTGATAGCCTGCCAGCTGCTCGCGAAAGCGGGCTTCATTGCGGGCGACTTCGGCCTTGCGGCGTCCCGCGTCGAATAGCGGCATGGCGGCGTTAAGGATCAGACTCCAGAAATCCCCCGTGATAATCCCGCTGCTGGTGGATGAGCGGGATCGGCCGTAATCGGCCAGCAGGTTCAGGGAAGGAAAACGGTCCGCCACCGCACTTGCCACATCCGCATCGGATGCCTCGACCCGGGCCAGGGCCGCACGGATGTCGGGGCGGCGGGTCAGCAGTTGGGACGGCAGCCCGGAGGGAAAGGATTCAGGCGCTGCCGGCAGGGAGACGATGCTGCCTGCGGGAAGATCGCCCGGGTAGCGGCCGAGCAGCACCGCCAGGGCATGACGCGCCTCGGCCAGGCCTTGTTCGTACTGGGGACGGCGTGCTTTTGCCGTGGCAAGATTCTGGCGAGACTGGTAGACATCGAGCGCAGGAACCAGCCCCTGGCGGTAGCGCTGCTCAACCCGCGACAGGGTTTCGGCAAAAGATTCAATGGTCTGGTCGGTCAATTCAAGCTGGGCCTTCTGCTCTGCGGCGAGGTAGTAAAAATCACCCACCCGGGCCGCCAGTGTCAGAAAGAAAGTTTTGACATCTTCCCGGGCGGCATCGCGCGATAGTTCTGCGCTGTGTACCTGGCTGCCCAGTTTCTGCCAGATATCGGGTTCAAAAGCGGCAGACAGCGACAGCATTGAGCTGTTGCCGGTATGGTCGCCAAGAATGCCTGGCATTTTCTCCCGCTTTGCCTGCCCCTGCAGGTCGAGAGAAGGCATCCGCGCGGCCTGGTTGATGTCGACAAGTGCCTCGGCCTGTTCCAGGCGCGCCATTGCCTGGGCCAGGTCGCGGTTGTGCTTGAAGGCCACCTCAATGAGTTGCGTGAGCTGCGGGTCATTGAAGGCCAGCCACCAGCGTTCTTCCAATTCCCCTTCGTGGAACTGGCTGAATGACGGTGGGAGTGGCGCGGGCGGGGTAACGGTCCGCATCTGGTGCGGAGAGCAGCCGACAAAGACCAGCAGAGCCGTCAGCGCTGAAAGAAAGCGGATGGTCATGGCTTATCCTCCCCGGACAGGGGAAAAACGGAAATTTGCGTTTCTGAACATCTCGCCTTAACGGGATGGAAAGAGTGTCTTCGCAAAGGAAAACCGGAGGCAGAATTTTGTTGAAAGGACATC
>NPID01000911.1_pt1 | contig 15682 bp, 15 predicted proteins | sample 8637491 | NCBI WGS metagenome assembly NPID01 (sample SAMN07420843, study PRJNA396082) | bioreactor metagenome | isolation source: sample BA6 brine-fed electro-methanogenic bioreactor BA | place: Japan: Kochi | collected 2016-06-14 | reverse complement strand
CGCCGGTCACTTCGCGGTAAAACTTGTCGGAAAACGCCTTCAGGTCAATATTGGCTGCATCGAGGTAGGGAGCGATTTTTTCCAAGGCTTCGATGGTGATATAGCCATTGCTGACAAAAACATTTTTCAACCCGGCTTCGCGAGCCAGCACGGCCGTATCGTAGGCATATTCAAAGAAGATGGTGGGTTCGGTGTAGGTATAGGAAATGGAGCGGCAGCCGGCATCCAGCGCGCGGGAGACAATCTGTTCCGGCGACAGGGGCTGGCCGGGGATCTCTCCACCTCCCTCGCGGGACAGTTGGGAAATCTGATAGTTCTGACAGTGCAGACAGTGGAAATTGCAGCCGGCGGTCGCAACGGACAAACTCCGCGTACCGGGCAGGAAATGAAACAGCGGCTTTTTTTCGATCGGATCGGCGTGCTCGGCAATGCTCCACCCATAGACCAGGGTATAGAGAGTCCCGTCGCGATTCTCCCGCACGCCGCATATCCCACGGCGACCGGGCGCGATGCGGCAGTGAAACCGACACAGATTGCAGAGGACGCGGTGCTGATCGAGAGGTTCCCAGAATTGAGCTTTTTTCATAACGCCAGCCTCCTGCCAGGGTTCAGTCGTTGCAGGTTCGTGGTTCATTATAACAAAAACTCTTCACTCTTAAGGAATGCATTCAGATATCCTCTCTCAGAACATGAAGCGCCTCATACTGACATTGAGCAGCAGCCCTGTTCCGATCATAGTCGTCACCATGCTGGTGCCTCCATAGGAAAATAGAGGCAGGGGCACACCGACAACCGGCAACAGGCCGATCACCATTCCCAGGTTGACCACGATATGCCAGAACAGCATGGCCACCACCCCGACCGCCAGAAAAGTACCGAAGCGGTCGGCGGCGCAGCGGGCAATATAGATCCCCCACACAATCAGGAAAAGATAAAGCATCAAAAGGAAGAAGCTCCCAACGAACCCCCACTCTTCGGCAAAAACTGAAAACGCGAAATCCGTGTGGCGCTCGGGCAGAAAAGACAGCTGCGACTGGGTGCCCTGCATGTAGCCCTTACCGAACAAACCGCCGGAGCCGACGGCAATTTTCGATTGGATGATGTGATAGCCGGAGCCGAGGGGATCGCTTTCGGGGTTGAGAAATGTCAGGATGCGCTGCTTCTGGTAGTCGCGCAGCAGAAACCACCCGCCACCGGCCGCCAGCGTGCCCAAGACGCCGAGGGCCGTCAGGGTTGAGCGACGGATGCCGGCAAAAAGAATCATAACCGCGGCGATAAACAGAATCAGGAGAGCTGTTCCCAGATCCGGTTGCTTCATGGTAAGCACCACAGGAACTGCCACCAGCGCGAAAGGCCGCACCAGTTCGCGCAGCGTATGCCCCTGGAGGTGCCCGTACTCGCTGAAATGACGCGCGAGGGTGATGATGATGACGATCTTCATCACCTCGCTCGGCTGCAGATTAAAAGCTCCGAAATCGAGCCAGCGGGTAGCCCCCATCGAGGTCTTCCCCACTACCAGAACCGCCACCAGCAACAGCAGGTTGACCAGGTACAGATTGAACCCCACGTGTTCGATGTGGCGGTAATCAAAACAACACATTCCCATAGCGATGAGAAGGCCGATCCCCAGCCAGGAAAGCTGCTTGAGATAAATGGGGGTGCTGGTCGCCTCCCAGCCGGAGGTCGCACTGTAGAGATTGGCAATGCCGATTGCAGCCAGGGCCAGAACAGTCAGCAGCAGAGTCCAGTCAAAATTGAACAGTAAACGGCGGTCAAACATTATAATCAGTCTCCAGGGTAGCCGTTGACCGGAGATACGCGGTCTTCCGGGAGTCCGAAGTAAGCCTGCAGGATGCTGCGGGCCACAGGTGCGGCCGTAGTGCTGCCGTGCTCGCCATGCTCAACGATAACGGCAACGGCGATACGCGGATCTTCGGCAGGAGCATAGGCGACAAACAGGGCATGATCGCGAAATCGATAGGGGATCCCTTCTTCATCCGGTTCCTCATCGTCTGCACGACGACGGATCACCTGCGCTGTACCGGTTTTCCCTGCAACCCTCACCTGGTCAAGACGGGCAGCCCACCCGGTCCCACGTTGTTCGTTCACAACCGCCTCAAGGCTGTTCTGCACGATTTTCAGATTATTGGGAGGAAAGTCAACGGTGTGCAGCACTTCGGGGTCAGATTCCAGTAGAATTTCCCCGTCCCAGCTCTCAATTTTTTTAATGATGTGCGGCCGCAGCAGAGATCCGCCGTTGGCCACGGTTGCAGTCATGGTGGCTAATTGCAGCGGAGTGGCAAGGACAAACCCCTGCCCGATCGAGGTATTGACTGTTTCACCATCATACCAGGGGGCGTTGAACCGCGCACGCTTCCAGTCCCGGGTCGGCACCAGTCCCGATTTTTCACCCCCGAGGTCAAATCCGAGCGCATTGCCGAGCCCCAGTTCCAGAGCCATCTCAGAGAGTTTATCGATTCCCAGTTCCAGTCCGACCCGGTAAAACCAGACATCGCAGCTTTCACGCATCGCTTTTTTCAGGTCTGTCGGACCGTGTCCATAACGCTTCCAGCAGCGAAAATTGCGCCGTCCCAGGGTGATATGGCCATCACAGTCCACCCGGGTTGCAGCGGTTGCAGCACCGGCCCGCAGTGCCGCCAGCGCCGTGACGATCTTGAATGTCGAGGCCGGCGGGTATTGCCCTGTCAGCGCCTTGTTCTGAAGAGGGTGACGGGAATCCTGGAGTAATGAAATCCACTCGGCACCCGAAATGCCGCGGGCGAAAATGGCTGGATTGAAAGAGGGGCGGCTGGCCATGGCCAGGATCTCGCCGGTGTCGACATCGATTGCCACCGCCGCGCCGGCCTGACCAGTAAGCGCTTTCTCAGCAGCCAGTTGAACATCTTCCCGCAGGGTCAGAAAAACCCGGTTGCCGGGTTCGGGCTCCTGCACCCGCAATACCCGCAGCTCTTTACCGCGCACGTCGACTTCCAGGAGACGCTGCCCGTCTTTCCCCTTCAGATAGGATTCGAGCTTCTTCTCCAGGCCGCTTTTGCCGACATATTCCCCCGAACGATAATCCCGGTAATCGCCATTGCGCAACTGCTCCTCGGTGATCTCTCCCAGGTAGCCGAACACGTGGGCGGCAACATCCTCATAGGGATAGGAGCGCAGCGGCTGCACATCGATCAGCACGCCCGGCAGGTCCACGGAATTCTCCTGCACCCGCTCGAGTTGCTCGCGGCTGATATCTTCCGCCAGATGGACCGGACGATAATAGGGGAATTTCCGCCCGGCTTCCCAGCGACGAGCAAGATCCTCAACAGGAATTTCAAGATACTCGGAAAGCTGCTCAAGAAGCTGGTCGCGATCGGACACGTCCTGGCGCATAACAGACACGCTGAAGGAAGGCCGGTTGTCTACCAGCAAATGCCCGTCACGGTCATAGACAGGCCCACGAGGGGCGGAGATGGGAATATAGCGAATACGATTTTTTTCGGAGAGTTGCTGAAACCGCTCCGCACTGATCACCTGCAGATACCACAATCGCAGCAGCAGCAGCAGCATGATGGCGACGGCCGCCAGGAAGAGAAAAAGAAAACGCTTGGTAAGATCGGGCTTCTCCGACCATTGACTTTTCACGTTCATCATGACAGACGGGGTCCGTTGGCGGCACGCGCGCGACGGCCGTCCCATCGGATGAAAGGTAGAAACAGACAGGACAGAACCGCCCCGATCACAACCTGTGCCGGGATCTGCTGCAAAACAATGCGCCAACCGTCACCGGCATCGGCCAGCATCAACAGGCTCATTGCAATCAGCCCATTTTCCACGGCCATGGCGCATGAAACCAGCAGCACCAGCAGCAGGGAACTTTCCGGGTTGAGCTGTCGCACAACGAGCCGGGCCAGAAGAAAAGTCGCCACAAAAGCAAACCCGTGAAGGCCGAAAGTGACTCCGGCAAAACTGTCCTTGAGCAGCCCCAGCAGCCAGGCCAGCGGGCCACCTCGGGAGGTATTCTGGGTCATGCTCAGGTAGACCACCAGGAAAACGAAAAGGTCGGGACGGATGGAAGGCGGATTGATGCGGGACAGAATCGTGGTCTGCAGAAAAGCAATGAGAATACCGATGCACAAAACCCAGACGAGAGACTTCATTGTGATTCCTCCGTCAGGATCAAGACCTCTTCCAGACGCGAAAAATCGACTGCAGGCTCCATTTCAACAGACTGGAACAAGCCGTAGTCACCCCGGGCGACTTTCACCACCGCCCCCATCAGGAGACCTTTGGGGAAGATTCCCCCCGTGCCGGAGGTCACGACCTGGTCCCCGACCTGAACATCCTCCTGGCGCAAAGCGAAATCGAGAACCAGCGTATCACCGCGCCCACGGCAGACCGCCCGTGTGCGGGTGCGCTGCACCAGCACTGCGGCAGCGGAAGCCGCATCGGTAATCAGAAGCACACGCGACTGTCCGGGTGCGACCTTGATCACGCGCCCGACAACACCGGCATTGGTCACGACCGGCATTCCCTCCTTCACGCCGCTGCGCGCTCCCTTGTCAAGCACAACAGTACGGGACCAGGTCGAGGCGTCAAAACCGATGACCCGGGCCGGCAGCGCCGACAGCGCAACCTCGTCTTTGAACTCAAGCAGCTTTCGCAAACGTTCATTGGCGAGTCGGATTTCGCGCAGATCGTCGATTTCTCCCCTCAGCAGCCGGTTTTCCGCTCTCAACGCCTCGTTTTCGCGAGCAGCATCCACCAGCCAGACATAACGGGTCCACCAGTGAGCAACCCGCTCACCGGCCAGATCAAGCCCTTTCTGCAAGGGGGAGGTCAGGGTAATGACCGCTTGTTCAAAAAGACTGGTGCTCTCCTTCTGTCTCAGATTGAGGCTGTAGAGAAGAAGCGCCGCAAGAAGCAGGGCGAGTCCCAGCAATATCGGGCGATATTTTTTATAGGGTTCCCGCAAAAGCCACCTCGGGAAAACACGAAGAGGGCCTACAGGCCCCCTTTGTTGAAAATTAAAACATCACAAAATTTCTATGCGCGCTACTTTCGCGCCAGGATCTTGATGCGTTCAGGAGGTTACCGTTACGCGTTTAAGCAGGTCAAGCTCATCGAGCACCTTGCCCGACCCGAGCACGACGCAGGAAAGCGGATCCTCGGCGATAACGACGGGGAGTCCGGTCTCTTCGCGCAGCAGAATATCCAGGTTACGCAGGTTGGCACCGCCGCCCGCAAGAATGATCCCCTTATCGACAATATCGGCGGCCAGTTCAGGCGGAGTTCGCTCAAGAGCAATCCGCACAGCTTCGACAATGGCATTAACCGTTTCCGACAGAGCTTCCCGGACCTCACTTGAGTCGACTTCCAGAGTTTTCGGAATGCCGCTCACCAGGTCACGCCCCTTGACCTCCATCGTTCGAACTTCGCCGTCGGGATCGGGATAGGCGCTGCCGATCTCAATCTTGATCTGCTCGGCGGTGCGCTCGCCAATCAGAAGATTGTATTTGCGCTTGAGATACTGGACCAGCGCCTCATCGATCTTGTCGCCTCCGACCCGCACGCTTTTGGCGTACACGATCCCGGCCAGCGAAATTACAGCAACCTCTGTGGTGCCGCCGCCGATGTCGACAATCATGTTCCCGGAAGCCTCGGTGATCGGCAGGCCCGCACCGATCGCAGCAGCCATCGGCTCTTCGATCAGGTAAACTTCTCGAGCACCGGCGGACTCAGCCGATTCCTTGACTGCGCGCTTTTCAACCTGCGTAATGCCCGAAGGCACGCAAATCACAATACGGGGGCGAACCAGAGTTTTGCGGTTATGAACCTTCTGAATGAAATACCGCAACATTTCCTGCGTGATGTCGAAATCCGCGATGACCCCGTCTTTCATGGGGCGGATCGCGACAATGCTGCCGGGGGTGCGCCCCAGCATCTTCTTGGCCTCCATCCCTACAGCGAGCACCTTGCGCTGCCCGACGCTGTCTTTCTGCACGGCGACCACGGAGGGCTCGCAGACCACGATGCCCTTGCCCCGCAGATAGACCAGAGTGTTGGCCGTACCGAGGTCGATGGCCAGATCGTTGGAAAACAGGCCGAGAACGGAATTGAAAAGGTTAAACATTTTTTCGGCGACTCCTTTCACGCAGGGAGGCGGGCCCCCTTCAAATCGGCGATTACAGTACCAAAACCGCCCCTGTTTAGCAAGGTTATAAAATACAAAAAAATATTGCTTCTTCCCTGCCGCATGTCTTAATATGCACTCTTATTTTTATGTCTTAAAGCTGAGGAGACTCTTGAAAAAATGCTTGATCTTATTCGTAGAAAACAGAAGTCGACCATCGTTAAACTTGTTTTCTGGGTCATTATTGCCGCCTTTGTCGGCACGATTTTCCTGGTCTGGGGAAAAGGTGACGATCGCGGAGGGGATTCCAGCGCCACTGCGTTGCGCATCAACGGCGACAAAATTCCTCTTGACACTTATCAGCGAGCCTACAGCAATCTCTACACACTCTATCAGAGCCTCTACCGCGAACAGTTTACGCCCGAGATGGAGCGCCAGCTCGGGATGAAACAGATGGCTCTGGAGCGGGTCGTTGACCAGACACTCCTGGCGCAGCAGGCACGAGAATCGGGCATCAAGGTCTCCAAGGAAGAGCTGGTCGAGTCCATCGCCCAGATCCCTTCTTTTCAGGAAAACGGGGTCTTCAGCAGAAATCGCTATCTGGAGGTCCTGCAATACCAGCGTATCAGCCCGGATGAGTTCGAGGCCGCGCAGCGCCGCCAGCTTCTGATCGATAAAATGATCGAGCGTATCAAACAGGGTGTTTCCGTCAGCGAAGAAGAAATCGCCGACGAGTTCCGCCGCCGCCGGGAGGAGATCAACCTCGACTTCATCTCCTTTGTTCCAGCCCGTTTCGAGAACAAAGTCCAGGTCGAAGAGGCTGAGCTTGCCGTATGGTTCGAGCAGAACCGGGAGGACTTCCGCATCCCTGCAACCGTTGCGCTGAAATACGTCGAGTTCAATCCTGAGAACTACCGCGACGAGGTGGTTCTCAGCGAAGAAGAGCTGGACCGACACTACAGGCGCACCCTGGGACAGTTCGAAATCCCCGAGCAGGTGGAGGCATCTCACATCCTGATCCGGGTCGAGGAGGACGCCGAACAGGAAAAGGTCAACAAGCGGCGCGAACTGGCCGAAAAGGTTCTGCAGCAGGTCAGGACCGGTGAAGATTTCGCCGATCTGGCGCGACGCTACTCCGATGATGACGCCACCGCGCGCGAGGGTGGATCACTGGGGTATTTCCCGCGCGGCACCATGACACAGAATTTCGAGCGGGCAGCCTTCGACCTCAAGCCGGGGGAAATTAGCGACCTCGTTCGCACCTCCCACGGCTTTCACATTGTCAAGGTCACCGGGCACATCGAAGCCGGCTTCAAGCCTTTGGACGAGGTTATCGACACCGTCAGAAAAAGCCTGCGTGAAGAGAAGGCCAAACAGCTTGCCATCGAAAAAGCGATGGATGCCTACAATCTCAACCGCAAAGACGGCGATATTGAAGGCGCTGCTCAGGAAAGCGGCCTGAACGTAGAAGAAACCGACTTCTTTGCACGGGACGAGTCGATTCCCGGCATCGGCCGTATTCCGGAAATCAACCAGGTCGCCTTCAGCCTCAAGCCCGGCGAGCTTGCAAAACCGGTGGTCGCCTCTGACGGGGTTTATCTTTTCACCGTCAAAGAGGTCCGCCCCAGTCGCCTGCCCGAACTCTCCGAGGTACGCGAAAAAGTTGAAGCACGCTATCGCAGAGAAAAGTCTTGCGAACTGGCTGAAGAAACGGCCAAAAAGGCGATGCAGGCTCTCCAAAACGGCAAATCTCTGGCTCAAGCTGCACAATCTTCAGGTGTAGAAGTCGAAGAAACCGGCACTTTCTCCCGCACCTATGAGACGTTCATCCCGCGGGTCGGAAACAGCGAGCCGATGTCGAAGGATGCATTCACCGTCGAGAAGCTAGGTTCTGTTCTCCCCCAGGTCTATGAGGTCGAAGGTAAATTCGTTGTCGCTGTATTGAAGCAGCGCAGCGCCGCAGACATGGCTGCCCTGGACGAAGAGACTAAAAAGGAGCTGAGAACCGCCCTCCAGTCACAAAAAGAACAACAGGCCCTTGAAGAAGAGCTGGCCGCCCTGCGCGAAGAAGCAACAATCGAGATAACCCCTGCGCTGTCGAATCTGCTTGAAAGGTAATGTGCATGAAAACGGTGAAAGAAACCAATCTTTCCGATCTCAACCTCGTAAATCGCGGCAAGGTCCGCGACATTTACGACCTGGGCGAGCATCTCCTGATCGTAACCTCGGATCGCATCAGCGCGTTCGACGTCATCATGGATGAAGCCATCCCCTACAAAGGGTATGTCCTGACCCAGATCTCGCGCTTCTGGTTCGAGCGGATGACCGACATCATCGACAACCATATCGTTGCGATGGACGTCTCGGATTTCCCCGCCCAGACCCACAAATACCGCGACGACCTCGAAGGACGCAGCATGCTGGTCAAAAAGGCCGATCCGCTGCCCATCGAGTGCATCGTGCGTGGCTATGTCTCCGGCTCGGGATGGAAAGAGTACCGCCAGAGCGGAACGATCTGCGGCATAAAACTGCCCGAAGGTCTCCAGGAGAGCAGCAAGCTGAACGAGCCGATCTTTACGCCCTCCACTAAAGCCGAGATCGGTGAGCATGACGAAAACATCCCCTACTCCAAGGCTGTGGAGTTGTGTGGAGAGAAATGGGCGGGACAGGCACGCGAGGCCACTTTGTCCATTTACAAAAGGGCTCGTGATCTGGCCGACACCAAAGGGATCATCATCGCCGACACCAAGTTCGAGTTCGGCATTCTGAATGACCGCCTGATCTGGATCGATGAAGCCCTGACACCCGATTCATCCCGTTTCTGGCCTAAGGATCAATACAAACCCGGGGGACCTCAGCCCAGCTTTGACAAGCAGTTTCTGCGCGACTACCTCGAAACACTCGACTGGAACAAACAGGCACCGCCGCCGCGGCTGTCCGAAGAGATCGTACGCAAAACCGGTGAAAAATATCTTGAAGCCCTTAAAAAACTGACGGGGATCGAACCTCCTCGCTGACAAGGCATCCAATACGGAGCCGCCCCTTTCCTCCAGTGAATGGGGCGGCTCACCTTTATCCGCATGCAAATTGACCTCTCGCCTTTTCATTATCTTCTCCCACTGTTAATCCTTGGTCTGGTTTTCGGCTGCAGCGCAAGGATTCCCGAAACAACGTCGCCCTCGTCCACGTATGCCAGCGACAAAAATCGAAACGGCGCCTTTGAGCAGAGGCTGCATGAGGCTGAGCAATCTCTGGCCCGGGAAATCCAGGCGGCTCCCTCAGAAACCGAGAAATATCTCCGCCGTGCAGAAATACTTGAAATACTGCAGCTCGAGAAAGAGGCGCTGCAGGTGCTGGGACAAGCCTTGAACAGCAGCCCAACGCCTTCGCAGAAACAAAAGCTGATTTATCGAATGGCTGTGCTGCGCGCCTTGAAACTTGGAGATAATGCCGCGGCAGCACAGGATCTCGAGCAGCTCACCCCCGAGTCGCTTTTTCGTCTGGATGCCGAAGCAGCTGTAGAAATTGCCCGAAACAACCCGGAAGCAGCATTGCGGCACCTGGCACAGGCCGCTTCGCTGGCACAAAATCATGATGAACAGGCCCTTGTCCTCTACCATCAGGCTCTCGCCTTTCAGAAGATGGGAGAAGAAGACAAGGCCGTAGCCGCACTCTACCATGCCATCAACAGGGCAGAAAATCGTGTCCTCATCAAGGACATTGAGCGGCTGTGGGAAGTTCTCGATACCCGAAGCCCCTGATCTCCCGGCCGGATGTGCTTTTGAAGGACCAACATGAAACATGGGCTGCTGTATTGATTTCGGCCCCTTCAACATGGACTTTTCATGCTTGAGAAATTTTTTCATCTGCACAGCCGAGGCAGCAACCTGCGAACCGAGGCAATTGCCGGCGCCACCACCTTCCTGACGGGAGCCTATATCGTTTTCGTCAACCCGGCGATCCTTGGCGAAACCGGCATGGACCGGGCCGCCCTGACCACGGTAACCTGTCTTGTTGCCGCTCTGGCCACCCTGCTGATTGCTCTGTGGGCCAACGTCCCATTGATGATGGCGCCTGGTATGGGTCTCAACGCTTTTTTCGCCTACACCCTGGTTCTTGGGGAAGGCCTGCCGTGGCAAACGGCACTGGGTGTTGTTTTTCTCTCCGGAGCCTTCTTTCTGGTGCTGACACTTCTCGGCGTGCGAGAGCGCCTGGTGCAAGCCATCCCGGCCTCGCTGCGACTTGCCACATCTGTGGGGATCGGCCTCTTTATCGCATTTATCGGGATGCAGAACCTCGGTCTGGTGGTCCAGAGCGAGGCTGTCCTGGTGCAACTGGGCTCACTGACGCCGGAAGTGCTTCTGGGACTTGGCGGGCTTTTGGGCATCGCGCTTCTGGAGCGACTACATGTGCGAGGTTCGATCCTCATCGCCATTCTCGGTACGGCTGTAGCGGGCATGCTCTTTGGACTGACCCCATTTCCCGAAAGCATCGTTGCGCCTCCCCCGTCGATAACGCCCCTGGCGTTTTCCCTGGATATCTGGGGAGCGATGAAGATTTCCCTGTGGGCCAGCATCTTCTCCTTCATGTTCGTCGACCTGTTCGACAGCCTGGGAACCATGCTGGCGGTTTGCCGCGAGGCGGGCCTCTCCGACCGTGAAGGTCGAATTCCCGGCCTTTCCCGCATGCTGACCGCCGATGCTCTGGCCACGGTGGGCGGCGCCCTGCTCGGCACCAGCACAACCACCGCCTATGTCGAATCGGCAAGTGGCGTGGCCGATGGCGGGCGAACCGGCTTGACTTCGGTCTTCACTGCCCTTCTCTTTTTTCTCGCGGCATTTTTCACTCCTTTAATCGCTGCAGTTCCCTCTTATGCTACCGCTCCCGCCCTTATGGCGGTGGGCCTGTTCATGATGCGCGGGATCGGGCAGATCGACTTTTATGACTTCGAGGAAAGCCTGCCGGCTTTCCTGACCCTGATCCTGATGCCGCTGACCTACTCTATCGCCACCGGGCTTGCCTTCGGCTTCGTCTCGTTTGTTCTGCTTAAAATCTGCCTTGGCAAATGGCACAGCTGCGATCCATTCCTGGTGGCGGCAGCGCTGTTGTCACTGATCAGTCTTCTGGTCTGATGAGTACAGCTTCTGTTTTGAAAAATACCCCATGAAAACTGCATCCTCTTGCACTCTGGCCCTTGAGAATTTTGACCCTCTGCGTCTCTACCGGAACCTGGCCCCCGGCAGTCCCGGTTTTCTGCAGAGCCTCAACCCCGGCCCGGCAACCGGCCGTTACAGCATCGTTGCGCTCCGCACGCTGGATCGTTTCTGTCTTGATTCCGGAAGGCTGACCCGGATCGCAGGGCAGACGCGGCAAAAGATCGACGGTGATCCTTTTGAGGTCCTTGCACAGATCTTTGAAGAAAGAAGGATTCCACGCACCCCGGAGACACCTTACTTTCCCGGCGGTTTCTTCGGATATCTCGGCTATGACCTCGCAGGCTGGATCGAAGACCTTCCCCGCCTGGCACACCGCGATATCGACCTGCCCAGTCTCTGTCTCGACTGGGTCGATGTCACTGCGACCTATGACCACATTTCCCGCCAACTGACACTGGCCAGTCTTGACTCGCAGATCGATCTTGATAAGTTGCTGGCACAGGTGCGGAGAGCATTAGTGCAACCGGAGTCAAGACCGGCCACCCCAAGCAGAAATTCCCCCGTATCCATGCAGCCGGAATTGTCACAACACCAGTTTATGGACCTGGTACGCCGCGCCAAAAAGTATATCGCTGCGGGAGACATCTATCAGGCCAACCTGTCCTGCCGCTTCAGCGGCGAAAGCTCTCGCGAAGGCCTTGAACTCTATGCCCTGCTGCGTCGCATCAACCCTTCACCCTTCGCCTGCTATCTTAATTTTCCAGGGGTTGAAATTATCTCTTCCTCGCCGGAGCGTCTGGTTTCCCTCAAGGACGGCATTGCCGAAACGCGCCCCATTGCCGGAACCCGCCCGCGCGGGTATACTGCCCCTGAGGACACTGCTCTCGGCCAGGCTCTGCTGAGCCACCCCAAAGAACGGGCCGAGCATGTCATGCTGATCGATCTGGAGCGCAATGATCTCGGGAAGGTGTGCCGCGCGGGCTCAGTGGAAGTGGACGAATTCATGGTGCTTGAGCGCTATTCTCATGTCACGCACATCGTCTCCAATGTGAGAGGAACGCTGCAAGCCGGCAAAGGACCTTTCGACCTTCTGAAGGCTGTTTTTCCCGGCGGCACCATTACGGGTGTCCCCAAGAAGCGCTGCATGGAAATCATCGAGGAACTTGAGCCCACCGGGCGGGGCACCTACACCGGCAGCGCCGGATACCTCAGCGCTACCGGCGATATGGACTGGAATATCCTCATACGATCTTTTCAGAAATGCGACAACCTGTTGACCTATCAGACCGGCGCCGGTATCGTCGCGGATTCAGATCCGGAACATGAATGGCACGAATGCCTGGCCAAAGGGGCTGCCCTGCGCCAGGCTCTGGAGGTATCTCGATGATCGTCAATATTGATGGTGGGTTCCTTGAACCGGGCGAGGCCCGTATTCCCGTCACCGACGGCAGTTTCCTTTACGGGGATACGTTGTTCGAGACATTCAAGGCACGGGAGAAAAAGATTCTTTTTTCCGCAGAGCATCTTGATCGCCTTGAACTTTCCGCCGACCTGCTTGGATTCCCGTTTGATCGGAAACGCATCGAGAGCGCCCTCGAGCGCACCGCGCAACGCATGAACCGCCCGGTGTCGCGGTTGCGCCTGACCCTGACCCGCGGCAGCTTCACCGGGCTTGAATTTCCACCGGCCAAAGCCGGACGCTTTGTTCTGATCGCCACCCCGACCGAAGAACCCGATGCGGCCGAGCGGCTGCAGGGCGCTCATTGTGTATTCGCCCCCAACCGTCGCGTCAACCCCCTCTCCCATCTTCCACAGCTCAAACACGGCAACTACGCCGATTGCCTGTACGCAATGGCTCATGCCCGCAAACAAGGGGCCCGCGAGGCGCTGTTTGTTACTGAGGATGATGAGGTTATTGAAGGGTCAACCTCCAACCTGTTCATCGTCTGCGGCAAATCACTGATCACACCTCCTGCAGGAGAACTTGTGCTGCCTGGTGTCATGCGCCGCCAGATCATGAATGCCGCCGCCGACCTTGACCTCGAATGCCGCGAAGAAACGATCCGTAGAAAAGACCTGTGGACAGCAGACGAGATTTTTCTGACCAATTCGCTCATTGATGTGCTCCCTGTCACCCAGGTAGAAAATCAGACCGTTGGCGGCGGAAGGCTCTGGCAATCATTGCTGCAACAGCTGCAGAGAACCATTGACCGGCAAATGCAATAAGACTGTTGACCCGAGAAGAACTTCCCACTATAATTCCCTCGCTTTTGTCCCAAAGGGGGCGTGGTGAAACTGGTAGACGCACTGGACTCAAAATCCAGCGGACGCAAGTCCATGTCGGTTCGACTCCGACCGCCCCCACCATTGATATAAAAAAAGACAGGCCGGATTTCCTCGAGGAAATCCGGCCTGTCTTTTTTAGCGTTTGGAGATCATCCGCTGCGTCAAAAGCCGATCGAAAGCGGATGCAAATTTCTGGCGATCCGTCGCCCCCATACGCCCCGGGCCACCCTGGACCAACCCGGTTTCACGCAGTTGATGCAGCAGATCGCGTGTGGAGAGGCGCTCGCCGATATTGTCCTCTGAATAAATCTCCCCCCGCGGATCGATGGCAATCCCGTTTTGTGCGACAATTCGTGCCGCCAGGGGGATATCCGCTGTGATCACGAGATCGATGGCCGCTGCGTGTTCGACGATATAATCGTCGGCGGCATCATCGTCACCAACCACTCGAACAGATGAGATCAGCGCCGTATGCGATCTTGACAGGTCGGTGTTGGCCACCAGGCACACCGGCACCTGCACCCGCTTGGATGCCCGGAAAACGATTTCCTTGATCACGCGCGGACAGGCGTCGGCATCAATCCAGATCTTCATCGCCGCCCCCGGTTGCGGCTTCCCCCTGGGCAACTCGGCAGCCTGTCCTGCGGCTGTCGCTCGTTCGCAAGATCCTCGCGCACCTGCTTGACGCTGCGCTCGTAGATAATCTCTCGTCCCATGATGCTGCCGGCATACGCCAGCCCGTTATCCGTAGGGCTCAATTTGCACTTGAGGCTATTGACGCCCTCACCAAGAATGATCCAGATGCCATCCGCCCTCTTGCTATCCACCAGAACGTCAAGCATCTTGTCGTTTTCAGTCCTGACCCTGATTTTCTCATCTTCCATAATCTCTCGCACACCTTCTGTATAAATGTTGCCCTTTTATTCTTCAAGCCAGGCTTCGGCCTGTGCCGCGAGAGTTCAATCCCGATGGCACCCAGAGTGGGCATATCGAAATCACCGATCCGATAGAACATGCGCCCATGCTCGATCCCTTCACCCTTGGCGACAAGGTCATCAAGAGCAGCCCGCATCGCGTCATTGTCGAGCTTGCCGGTAAATTCGATGTCGAGACGGTTATCGCCCTTGCGGGTGACGTTGAACATAGGAAGCCTCCTTTTCGGGTATTAATGCGTTAAAAAAGCAATGCACACCCTGACCCCTGTGGTGAACATTTTGAGTCTACCAGACAATGAATTACATTGTGGCAGTGAATCGACGAAATCGCCATCAGCACCGATGCAATCAAAATCGACCTGGAAGACCTGGAGAAGGCGAGAGATCCCAACAAACCATGAAAGGGCTCAAGCGTCTGTCCTTTATGCGTCTTGCGATATAATACTTGAGAAAGAAAAGATCAGGATACTTACGGTATCTCTTTTCTCTGGATGGGAGGGCGCTTATGAGGGGTTTTGTCCGATATCTGTTTTTTCTGCTGCCCGGGCTGGTGGTGTCCTGCGCAACGACACCCGAAATGCCCCCTGTCAAGGATCCTTCCTTTGCCGCACGCGGCATTAAAGCGGTCGCCCTGCAGCCTGTTATCTTTCGCGGCGGCACCTATGAGCGTCCCATGACCTATTGCGAACGGGATATCACCAATCAATTGCGCTTTCACCTGGGAAGGTTTCTCGAACAAAAAGGCTACCTGGTCAAACGCATCGACCGCCCGCCACAGCCCCACAGCAGTTTGCCGGACCCTCTTGCCACGGAGAAACCCGCCACGGTTCTGGCCCAGACCCCCATGGAAGCCGACGCCGTGCTGGTCGTGTGGGTCGATCACTACAAACAACTTGGATTATGCGAGAATGTTCGCAGCAAAGGACTAGAGATTCAGGCGACAGCCGCCCTGTTCTCCGTTGCGGAAAGCGCGGAGATCTGGCGTGATAGTGCGTCTGAATCTGACTTCTCCAGCGGGAACCCAGTGACCTGGGTGACTTACCGGATCCCGTGGAAGCTGCTGCTCACTCTGCCGAATGCGCCGTGAGACACACCTTTCCGGCTGAGCTCAGTCCTCAATCGCTGCAAAAAGTTTTTTCATTTCTAGTGGCTTGGTCAAGAAGGAATCCATCCCC
>NPID01005364.1_pt1 | contig 15718 bp, 15 predicted proteins | sample 8637491 | NCBI WGS metagenome assembly NPID01 (sample SAMN07420843, study PRJNA396082) | bioreactor metagenome | isolation source: sample BA6 brine-fed electro-methanogenic bioreactor BA | place: Japan: Kochi | collected 2016-06-14 | reverse complement strand
AGCTGACCAAAAAGAAAGGTAAGAATAAACAATTAAACGGTAAAAAAGTTGGTTACCTCTGGAAAATCCCGGTACCATCTAAAGAATAATCTTACTTATCCCTTTTTACTTCTTTTACTTTTAAATTAAATATTAACCAAATAATTACCTCGTCTTCACCTTTTTTTGGACTTGAATTAATAATTTGTTAACTTAGAGATTTAATCTTAGTTGATGTATTTCTCATTCTACCTCGAATACCCCCAAAACTGTAGCAATAATTCATTGGTGGATAATCAGTGAATGTAGCGCTTCCTGTGATTTCAATAGAATTGAAAACTAAGCCATTCCACTAGAGGGGCCACTTTATATCAAAAATCATTACTTTTCAATTTCACAATCTTTTGCCCCCACTTTCCGATTTAACCGACCTGTAATTAATGTTAATTTTGTATTAACTATTTCATAATGTAATGTAATCTATGCCATAAGTTTATATATTTAAACTTTTAAATTTACATGTAAAGTTAAGGGAGATGAAAGGGAGACTGAATAATATGAAAATGAAATTCTTGCCAATAGTGTTAATAACATTAATAGCAGTCTGCGGACTACAACCCCTATTTGCCGCAAATCCACAACTAGAAGACACCAAAATAGCAGCAAAAAACGGTGAACCACTTCAAGATATTACCGTTTCACCAGGATCAGAAATAGAGTTACAAGCAAGATTATACTGGTACTATTATGCCGTTGATAGCGTGAAGGCTACATGGATTCCACAAATCTGCCGTTACCTGGACTTTTACGTCTATGACTCCAACAACAACCTCGTATGGAGTGACAGCGCAATAACCAACTTTTTCACCGCTAACGCTAACCCCGACACATTCACACTCGATAAAGGTATCTACACCTTAAAAGTAAAATACGAAGGAAAACTAAAACACTGCGAAGCAACCGCTAAAATCTTCGTTGAATAAATAAAATCAGTACTCACCAGATTTACCTGATTTTATTTATTTAATTTTTAATTTACTAATTTAAAGTTCTTTAATCAAATACTATACTATAAATTTCCAGTATAAAATGTCAATTTAGATTCCTTATTTGATTATTTCCTGAACCCTTCCCACTTTCCCATCTTCAAGTCTCACCTTGATTCCATGGGGGTGAAATGAAGAACGGGTTAATAAGTCTTTAACTATTCCTTTAGTTCGTTTCCCAGTGCGTTGATCCTTTTTAAGTACAATGTAAACTTCTGATCCTATTTTTACATCTTTCCTGTTTTTACCGGTCTTGTGATTCATGTTTCCACTCATTTTCTAAAAATTCATATTTCAAGATGTTTCAACTGTTTTTTTAACATTTTATGCAATTTTTCGGCCCCCACAATCTCTTCCGAACCCATATCCCACTCTGATGGGTAAATAAGGAATGGTTGGGTTTGTTCACCTCCCATACCACCGTGGCTACCTACCAATTCTTCAAAGGCAGCTACTTCATTATTTTCTGAGTCATAGAAACTGTTTACGAGAATATCTGGAGTGTATTTAAAACTGTTGGTTCGCCGGAGATGTTCCGGGGCCCTTGATCCAAAGAAAGTTAAAGGATCTTCTCCTTCAATGGTTCCATCCTGGAGGTAGTGGATTCCTTCTTTTCCCATGACCATTGGTCCGTGTTCTGTAGAATTAACCATCACAAATCCCACTCCTCCATGTTGAACCAGTCCCGGGATGAGATCGGGATAAATGGTTCTTATTTGTTCAAAGGTCAATCTTTCCGGGTGTTCCGTAAGGTAGATCAAGCCCAGGTTGCCCGAGGCCAGCACAATCACCTGGGCATCCTCAGAGGAAACATCCGTACTAGGGGGCATTTCTCCAATCTGGTGGCGCTGCAGGTAATCCAATATTTTCCCCCGGACCAGGGGAGCTTCATCAACCTTTTTAACCGTGGTGTCGAAAATATACTTACCTTCATTGGCCACCTTATCCCCTTTCCCCTTTATATAACTTTTACTATCTTCCAGGGGGTTCTGGATGGCCTGGCCAAAGTGGTCTTCATTGGAGGAGAGTTCACTGTAGATACGGGTTTCGGGAGGCATTAATTCGCGGACAACGTCCTCCAGACTCACTCCGTAGCGCTGCAGGAAAGTGGCTCCATTGGTTTGACCATGATCAGACTGTACCACCAAGTGATAGGGGCGTGGCGCGTACTTTCGGGCAGTATCCAGACGATGAAACTGCATATCCAATTTTTTAAGGGCATAAAAAGCATCCCAATCTCGAGTTCCGGAGTGGTGGGCTATTTCATCATATCCCAGGTAGGTTACGTAGGCCACATCAACTTTACCCTCCAGCATGTCCCCGATAACCACCGCAGTGGTTACTTCCCTTAAAAACACGTTAGCTCCGGCCCTTACGAAGGGGTAGATTAATCCTCGTTTTATACGGGGCTGAATGTTTTTTATCCAGTGCACCAGTTGGGATGAAAAATCTAACAGAACATCCCACAGGAATAAAGCCACTATACGGGCAAAATTTGACGGATAGGAATATACATAGTACCAGGCCCGGGTGTAGAATCTTCCCAGATTTTTAAGCTGACTGTAAGTGAAAATAACATCACTGGCATCACCAGAGAATAAATTGGTTCGGCTGGCACCGTGACAGGCTAAAAGTCCATTCCCATCAGATATTCTTTCTTCAATTAAGGGTGCATCGGACAGGCCGGTGGAAACCATTATTTTGTTGTTTTTATCCTTTTCCACCCATCTAAATGCCGGGATGTCACGGTTATTCCCATGGAGTATCCCTGCCTGGCTGGCACCAGTTTGACTGGACAGGTCAGTTTCCCAGGGTATCACTTTATGGGTGTCCTGTTCCAACCATTTTTTAAGGGTGGGCATGTTTCCCTTTTCTATGGCTTCATTTAGAATATTAAAGGCAAGACCATCTATTTCCAGGAATATAACTCCGGGTTTATCCTGGAATTTGATTTTTCCTTTTTTTATTTTCCGAATAACATTCCGGTAGTAGGTGGCATCATCATCAATGGTTAAAATAGCAGATAACACGGCAGTGACTGCAGCCATGGCAATGGGGGTCAGTATTAAGGCCGGGCCTTCAATTGTGAATCCTCCCATCAAATCACTGGCTACCCATATTAGAAGGGCATTCAAAAGTAAAGCACCTATCCCCACGGTAAATACCATGAAGGGCAACAATATTCGGGCTAAGATTGGCCAGAAAATGGCATTTAAAATCCCTACTAGCCCCGCAGCCAGAAAGGCCGTGAACCAATCATCAAAATACAGGCCTAGTGAGAGATAGTCTATGATTATGAACCCTAAAAATCCACCGAACCACATAACCAGGGTCCGTCCCAACCAGTAGAATCTAGAATGACCATGGACCCTGTTGTACCACTCTGATGACTGTTTTTCCCCATTATCCATCTGGATCCTCCCTATTTATATTATTAGCCTTTAATCTCCCCACAGGAATAGATCAATCCCATTTAATATAGAATAAATCAAGCTAAAGAATTGATCAACTTGATAGTTAAGGAATTGAATCAACTTCAATATTTACTTTGCATCTTCAGGAGATTTTAAAGTGAACACCGTGATCTCCGGGTCGCAGTTAATCCGTAACCAGAATATATTAGTTCCCAGACCCCGGCTGGTGTACTGAACCATATCCCCCACCATGTATTTACCCGCTGGATATTTCAGGAAGTGGGGGCCGCGGATGAATGTTCCCAGACCGGGTATTAGAAATTGGCCCCCGTGGGAGTGTCCGGATATCTGCAGGCTGAAACGTCCTGTGGTTGAGCTGATGTCGGCAAAATCAGGTTCATGGGCCAGGAGTATGGCTGGTCCCTCAGTAGGGAGTTTTTCCATCACCAGGTCCAGGCGGTGCTTGCCTAACATCACACTATCCACTCCAGCTACGTGGAGCAGAGCTTCGTCACGTTGTATGGTGTAAAAATCATTACTGACATCAATTATATCACACCGGCGCAAAATATTTCTAATTCTATCTGCGCTTAACCAGTGATCATGATTACCCAAAACAGCCAGGGAATACTCTTTAGGTTTTAACTTCTTAAGGGATTTTTCCAGGTCCTGAGCCACATCATCCAGGATGTAGGAAACAAAATCACCAGTAATAGTTATAGAATCAGGTTTTTCTTTATTCACCAGATCCACCACGCCCTCCAGATGTTCCGGAGTGATCCACTGACCCAGATGTATATCGGAAAGATTTATCAGGCAATAATTATCAAATACAGGGTCAAGACCGGGTATGGTTACTTCCACCTGTTCCCGCTGGAAGTCCTGGTGATTGAAGTTGGGGTTACCTACTATATGACGCCAGCGCGTCATTCCCCTCTGTAACCTCTGCCGGTATTTCATGCCGTTGGGATCCTTTTCTGTCATGGGATGATTCCTTTTACTTCCCTATTACCCGGTACAAATTTGGTATTTCCACTTGCCGGTACAAATTTTTTTTATTCCAAGGGGGAAAGTAGTATTGGATAGTTCCATCTCTATTTTTGATATTTCCATCTTCCTTCCCCTTGACTCCTCAGTTTTAAGTAAAATCTTGACCAAGGTTTCTGGCTTTTCCAGTTGAAAATATTTCGCTAAATTACTGAATTAAGATGGAATTACCGTTAATGTTAATAATAGGATTGATACTGTAACTTACGCATTGATCTTTAGTGTGTACTGTATATAAAATTTCTTGAAAAAAGTAATTTCCTGAAAAACGTGACCCCAATTGGCCACCCTCCCCCCATTACTAAAAATCAAGGATGAACTTCATCTTTAGGATGAATTTGAAGGCCTACTCCTGTATCATATCTTCTATTTCGTCAGCTATCTTCCAATGTCCACCTCTCCTCTCTGCTCTCCTAATGAGTAGCACCCCTATTAGTGCCCCTACAATTCCCCCTGCAGTATCGGTGAATAAGTCATTCATGGTGTCATCCAGAGGATTTTGAGTTGGTGAACCCTGCATCTGGGTATTTCCAGTGATCTGTCCCAGTGGACCGCTGGCTAAATATTTATCGTAAGTGTATTCTCCCATTTCCAGAACACCTCCCAGTCCAATGGTTACTATGACTATAAGGATAGCCATCTCCAGGAAGGTAGCTTTCAGTCTACCGAAATGGTACAGGGTATATACCAGCATCATTCCAATGAGTGCTATGTATAAGGGGAGCATGAAGTGCATGAAATTATCATAATAAGGAAGTTTAACGTACAATCCCAAGGCATCTCCTCCCACCAATTCAAATAAGACCATGGCCAGTAGTAAAAGTTCTATTTCCACAGGCAGGGCGCGTATCCTGTTTCCTGTGAAAAGGGCCGGGGCATTGATTATGGTGAGGGCCACCAGTATCATCACTCCAAATATTCGTTCCGAACCATTCACCCCTCCGAAGATGGTGATGTAGACTCCCGCCACTAAAAGGAATATGCGCATGATCCGCAATAAATTGCGTTCTAATGGATTTGTATTAGTATCTGGATTTAAAAAGCTCATTCATTCACCCTTTACACTTGAATAATCCTTAACCATCGATTGCCGGACTTAACTTCCCCTGAATTCCAACTTATTATTACCGTAAGGGTAACTGAAGTTGAATATTCTGACAATGTTTTAATAGGTAATGGATCAAACTGCAATTTAAGATTATCTTAGATATAGATGTTAACCAATTTAGACCTCTGCTCATGATTTAGGGGTTACAGAAAAATTATGCAAAATTATTCCAGTAATTAAATATAAGAGGGGTAGTGCATGGAAAAGAAGGGTTTTTCAGGAAGGTTAAAAATATTATCCAAACCCAGCGGTAGTCCACTATGGAAACAAGCAGCTAAATCCATAGTTTTAATGGTCTTGGCCGCTTTATTAGCCCAATATTTGGGTTTTGATAAGGGAGTGAGTGCCGTCATGTTCACCACCCTGGTGGCCACCATAATCATTGACCTACCACTTCCCCTGAATAAAATCGTCCCCCTGGCCCTGGTAGGATTTATAATGACGTTTTTGGCCTTTGTGAGTTCTTCCCTGGCCCTTTACAGTCTTCCCATCTTTTTATTTTTTACAGTGATCTGGGCTTTTTTCAGCCTATCCCTGTACATATTTGGGGAAAACGCTGGAACAATGGGCTTTATGATCTTCACCTGTTACTTTATATCGGTTTTACTGGTTAATACTACTGCTTCTCCCCTTGAATGGGGGTTATACATAATTTTAGCATACCTGGTTGCCTCCATCCTATTCATCCCCAAGCTGATTCACCGCCAGGATGATCTTCTCCATATGGTGGCATCACCCTTTGATCCCGGAACATCCCTGGAAAAAACTCTATCTATGCGTCAAGCTTTGTCCGGTATTCTTCTTTCCCCCCGAGACTATGAGCTTTTCAGGATAGGAACATATCATAATGGATTCATGAGTTATGCTAAGTTAGTTTCGTCCCGTTTGTCCGGAAACCTTGAAATTTTCCAGAGCTTCCTCGAAACTGCCAACAACAGTAGTAAGAAGGTTGCCCACAGCATCACCACCCGACAGAAGGAGATAGATTTATCCCCACTTGACCAGACAATGGTGGAGTTACAAGAAACAGGTACCCTGGAAGAGGGGAGCAGAGATGTGGTTTTGGATGTAGCTAGAAGTATGAAGAGTCTGCTCACACGGGTCAACGAATTGTTAGCGGAAGAAGAAACATCTTCCCCCAAAAAGTCCATAAGATCACCCCGGAGATCTCTGCAGGAAGTTTTGAAAGCCAACTTCAATCTCAACAATATGTACATACGCCATGCTCTGCGTTTTACCCTGGCCATGACCCTGGGGCTCGTAGTAGTATATTTGACCCACGAACGCAGCGCTATATGGATAACCATGGGAATTCTAATAATCATCAAACCCGATGTGACCAGTACTGTAAACAACATGATTTCCCGGGTTTCATTCAACTTTATAGCAATAATTCTGGCAATTATACTGGGATTCATTTTTCCTCACCAGATATTGGTGTGGATAGCTTTTATAATGCTCTTCTTCTTCCGGGCCTTCTATCCCCATTATATGAGTTTGTCTATAATGGCTATGACCATTTTTGTAGTCCTGCTCTGGCCCACAGGAACTGTGTTTGAAAATGCAGTGGCCAGACTAATTGACATATCCATAGGTGCTGTTCTAGCACTGATCTGTGCATATCTTATCTTCCCCAGTAGAATGGCCATAAACCTACCCGAACAGATTGCCCGGACCATTCGTACCAACCGGGAATACTTGGAAACAGTTATCCCCAGTGAAGGGATGGTTTACCAGCATGAAAAGGCAGTTCAACTGTTCAGGAAGTACATGTTAGAGGAAAAGAACCTCGAATCAGCCATTAAAAAGGTTAATGATACCTTTAATGATGTAGAGGATGATGTTTCATTCTATAAGGACCTGGAGGCAGTTAATAAGAAATTAACCGCTGATATATCTGCTCTAGCAACTTTAATAGAATCTGGTGCATCATTGCCGGATCTGTCCACTTTTAAAGAACAGTTGATGGATGTTCTCTCCCACATGGCCTTATCCGTGGATAAAAATGTTGTAATGCCTCCCATGAAAATCAAGGCATCTCACTTTAAAGGAGGAGGGTTAACACCAGACCTGGAGATGTATCTGGACTGGGTCACCAGCGACGTGGAATTAATTCAGGAAGAAGTAGAGCTGGGCCACCGCACTGGAATCTGGAAAAGGTACCGTGACCTGAGTTAATCTTCTGCGAAGTTATAAATGAGTTTAAAATTCACATCACGGTGAACCTACATAAACCCAACTGTACCTTAACGGATTAATTTATAATCGAAAAAAATATTTGCCGGTAATTATAAGTTGAAATCATGAATGGTAAGCTGAAATATAGACTGGAACTGCTCCTGGAAATAATTCTCATGGTCTTAATATTCCTGGATAGCTTCCTTCTTTTTATCAGTGTTTTCCTACCCCTAAGACCAGATACTTATTCTAATATTGCTTATTTGGATTTAGTAACTTGTGCACTGCTTATATTTGGATACTGGGCCCAGCACCGAAGTAACGTACCCCCGGAAATTTATTTGAAGAAAAACTGGAATGGTATCCTGGCAGTTATACCCTTCTATTTCCTCGGCCTGATTCTTCTGGGGGTTGATGAAGCTTCCCCCCTCCTGAAAATCCTGGCACTGATTAAAGTGGTAACCCTGGTAATGGCCGCTCGCCAGGTTGGTAAAGCAGTAGACCGGTTTGTTACCAAAAGTAGATTAGTATACGGGTTTGCCTTCTTTGTGGTAGTGCTGGTGTTCTGTTCAGTGATGTTCTTTTTAATTGAACACGGAGTTAACCCCGAAGTTACCACCTTTGAGGATTCAGTATGGTACGTGGTGCAGACCATCACCACGGTTGGTTACGGAGATGTGGTTCCCATCACCTCCTGGGGACGTGTAGTGGGGATAATTGCCATGGTCAGTGCCATAGGTATCTCCAGCCTGTTAACTGCAGCTACAACTTCTTCATTAATGGATAAACTACGTGAAGATCGAGAAAAAATCGTCCAGAAGAGTGTGGAGTACGTGGCAAAAATTGATGACACGGTGAATGATTTAGAAGCTCAAATGGCTAAAGAAGATGATGTTAAAGGAATAAAAACTGAGATAAATGAAATTAAATCGGAAATAACTGAAATTAAAAATATGCTGAGAGAGATTAAAGAATAATTCACGGTATTATAAGAAAAATAATAGTGGGAAATATGTTTAAATATTTCCTAAACCTTTTTTTAATTCTTTTATGGCTTTAAGGGTATTTTATTCAAGGAAAGCAAAGATACCATTTATTACCAGCCATACACCAATTAAGACTCCCAGGTAAACCGGGTCAAAGGCAAATGTTCCCAGAATAATGTACAGAAGACCCAGTATTATTCCCAGTACACCAGCCCAGGTGGCGTTTTTAAATTCGTTACGGGATGCCAGAGATATGATTCCAGCTATTATCATGAATATACCTGCCAGGTACAGTAAGAATCCAGCCAGGAATGCGAATAAAGCTGGGCTGAAAATGAGGCCAATACCCACAATAAGGACTATTATACCCAGGATAAGGTTCATAATCCCCGCCTTTTTACTGACTTCCAACTGGGATCCACCCACAATTAAAAGCCATACTGCAATCATCAATACTACAAATCCGGTCAGCACACTTGCAGCCACAAGACCTGCCAGTGGGAACGCTAAAACAATTAAACCAAGAATTATTGCTAAAATACCCAATACAGTATTTTTCATCAAAACCCTCCATCTCTTTTTAGTTAAATCAATGTTTAACTAGTTATAATCTATCAGCGAACGCATAAATATGTTACTATTTCAAATGAACATTATTACCCCAAAAAACAGGTTTAAATCGGGTTATAAATTATTTTTGGAGTTTATAAGTGGATTTTATTTTGTGATTATTGGAAAACACCAATCAAGGGATTAGTTTCCAGAATCTGCACCAGATTTTTGGGATAATTCAAGGCTAGAATAAATTAACTCCATTCCACGAGCCAGTACCCTATCCCCTGCTTTGGTTATCACCTAGAAAAAGCTTATTAAGTAGTCACACAAGATGAAAGTGTATGGGGCTTGTAACCAACATTAGGGAGGTTTGATTGATATGGCCGAAGGCAAAAATGTAGCATTAGGAATTGTAGCAATAATATTAGGTTTAATAGTGATTGCATTCCCATTGATAAGTGTTTACACGTTCAGTATCCTGGCCGGGCTGGGAGTACTCGCTTTAGGTGTTTGGTTCCTGGTTCAAGGATTTTCAGGATGGAAAGTCAGTAAAGGAACCAGTGTTCTCAACATAATCCTGGGAATTATTGCCATAATTGCAGGAATAGGACTGGTAGGAAGTATAACTGAATTGAGTTTCTTAGCCAGCTTTATACTTTATTTAGCAGGATTCTTCCTATTCATGTCCGGTGTGATAACCCTTTTTACCGGAGAAGGAGGATCAGCCAAGGGAGTAGGTATTTTAGGAATTTTAATGGGTATTATATACATAATTCTCGGATTGTATGCCTGGAATCCCTTCTACCTCGCAATATTAATTGGTATCTGGTTAATAATCAGTGGAATATTTGAAATATTTAAACCAGCAGCAGAAGTTGAAGCCGACGCTTCAGAATAAAAAAATAACAAGCCTCATCCTCTTTTATTTTCCATAAAGGATCTTCATTAATTTTTAAGGATTCCCCATTATTTCGATAAAGAACCTTTTATTTTTTATTAAGAACTTTTTATTTCCTATAAAAAACATAAATATTAAAACTCCCAATGACGTTATATCTGGAAAAAATAAAATTTCTAAAAAAAAAATCGAGATTAACTCTCCTAATGGCCGGAAATCAATTTTTAATTATGATGTGGTTATAATGGGAATATACGCTTTATCCTGGAAAAATTTACGCCGTAACCGCCTGCGGAATCTATCAACCGTTTTAAGAATTTCCCTGGGAGTCATCATTTTATTGATCCTGGTAAGCTCGGGATTGGGTATAAGCAGTTTTTTAGAAAAATCAGGAACATCCAGTGGAATAGGAGTACAACCAAGCACAACCACAGGCAATCAGTCCAACCTGGTATCATCGGCAGTTAACTATATAAACTCATTTTTAGGCAGTTCAATCACTGAAAACCAGTTATTCAGCCGTTTAGAAGGATTATTAGTCAACCTGGTTTACCTGTTAGATGGGCTGGCCAGCGTGGCCCTGTTAATTGGAGTTTTAGGCATTATGAACACGATGGGTTTCAACCTTTCCGAGCGTAGAAGAGAGATCGGACTTCTTAAATGCATGGGCTTTACAAAAAGAGAAATTTTCATTAGTTGCACTCTTGAATCCGGCTTATTAGGTTTTATTGGATCCATTATCGGAGTTATTATTGGAACTCTGGGTATCTGGTTAATATCAGTTTTTCTCGCACCGGATCTGTTCAATGTGCTCCCTTTGTGGTTGTTCGTGGGCACCATTGCCATCACCACCCTGCTCAGTCTCATCCTCGGCCTGTACCCCGCATGGTTTACCTCCCAAATAAAAGTAGAGGAGGCTCTTCTCTGTGATTACTGAAAGTATTCTGGCCTTTAACCAGGTTAGTAAAGTTTACACCCGTAAAAACACTGAAGTAACTGCCCTTAAAGATTTATCTTTTTCACTCCCTCCAGACTCATCCACCCTGGTGACCGGTCCTTCCGGGGCCGGTAAAACATCCCTGATCTACCTTGCGGGCCTTATCAAGACCCCCAGCTCAGGGGAAATCTGTATTAAAGGAGTCCCAACTACTGGATTGAGGGATAGTGAACGTTCAATGATGATTAAAAATGAAATTGGCTTTATTTTCCGCAGGGCCAATCTTTTACCCTACCTCACCATTCTGGAGAATGTGATGCTCCCCATGAGTTCACCTGATGAAGAGACAGCAGGAAAATTACTGGAAAAAGTCCAGGTGGATAATTGGGAGCGGTTCCCCAGTGATCTGTCACCTGAAGAAGCACAGAAGGTTGCACTGGCCCGTTCACTGGTTAATGATCCTGCTATTGTACTGGCCGATGAACCAACCGCCGAGCTGGATCAGAAGGCCACTGAGAATTTCCTGGAAGTTTTAACAAAAATCGATGCTACCCTACTACTGACCAGCAGCCAGAGTTCACTGTATAACTTCTTTGATAAGAGTTATGTGCTTGAATATGGGGTGCTTCGATCCTGTCCCTGAATTCATGTACCCTGAATTGTTATTGATACACTACCGCGGTTCCGGTGGCGGTGACTATTATGGCATTGCCCTGCAAACCCCCGATTGAATTGTAATCGATTAAAACTTCAACCACGGTGTTAGCACCCATTTCGTACGCATTATCCAACATTCTAAGGATTGCGGTTTCTTTGGCTTTGTTTAAGCTCATACCATCAATTTTTGGTTTTTTTGGCAACCGGGAATTTCCCTCTGACTCATCTTCTACCATTGCTTCTCCAGTTACCAGTCCCAGGTGTTTGGTGATCTGGCCACCAGTCATGTGGGGTATGGATACCAGGGGGACTTCCAGGTCATCCATAAAACTTAATTGAGGACTTTTCAACAGGTCTGCGGACTGATCACCCATGTCCTTATCCTGTTCAGGTGGGGGAGTCTTCCGGGTAACTTTGTTCATGGCTTTAGACAGTAGGTTTCCCACATATCCTATGACATAGGTTAATACACCCAGAAATACAACGAAAAGGAGGTAGTTGATGAGTATGGGGAATGCTGCCTGTATCATCAGGGCCAAACCACCCAGGGTGAAGAAGTTGAGGACAATAGGGTCCTGGGGGAAGAGCCAGGCGTAGGCATTTATGAATATGAATATTAGCAGGGCACTTATTGCTCCGGTACTTTTACCGTACATGCGTTGGGCTATGAACGTTTCCACAAAACCAGCAACCAAGGGAGATACAATGAACAGTATGTTAAAGCCGAAGATCTTCAGTTGCCATATCACACACAGTAAAGCGGATAGGAATCCCACGGCAAAACCTATGAGTATGGCGGCAAATGCCCAGCGTTTATCTTTTAGAAACTTTATAACCGATATTGGCAAATCTATCCCTTCCTAATACATGGGGTTAAACTTAGGATGATTTTTTACTTTTTAACTTAAATTAAGATGATTTTTTTTATTTAAATCCATTCTCCATAGATTTTTTAATCTATTCCTCGTAGGAAACTGCCGTTCCAAAGACCGTGACCATGATGGTGTTCCCCATGGTTCCACCAAGGTTATGATAGGCTAAGCGAACTCCGATAACTGCGTTGGCCCCTTTATCGGCAGCTTTCTCTTTCATACTTTCCAGGGCTACTTCTCTGGCTTTTTTGAGTTCTTCTTCATAGGCGGATGTTCGACCACCCACCACATCCCTTACCCCTGAAAACATGTCTTTGTAAACATTGGCCCCTAAAAGGGATTCACCAGTGACTAAACCATAATATTCGTTAATTTTCTTTCCCTGTATGGAAGGCGTGGTTAAAACAAGCATTGAAAAAACCTCCTTAGTATAAGTGTCCTTATTTCTTGGATAGATAGTTTCTTTAATATTATATTTTATCATATTCTTTATTAAAATTAATTGAAGCCAGATAACATTATATGGCTTTTTTGTTCATTTAAAAAAAGATGATCTTTAAAAATTTAAAAATAAATTCAGAAATTATCACTGAATTAGAGTTCCCCCGGTTCAGCTTCAATTTTAAGATCTAAATAAAACATCAGTTAAAAAAAAGTACAGGTTGTCTAAAGTTTTATTTTTTAAAATTCCAGACCTACCTGATTGCTTATCATATTCTATTTCGTATTCTAACAAAATTTTAACCATTAACTAAAGATAAACCATTAATTAATTATTAAAATCCCAACTGGCCCCTTAACATGAAAAACAACCAGACCAGTATGAAAACTGCGAATAATACATAAAGCATTCTCCTGGTTTTCTTAACTCTTTTCTGATTGGCCAGGGCGAGTTCTTCGCAGCTAGGTGAACAGAACCTTTCATTCAATGGTATGGGTTTCCCACATAAGGGACAGTGTTTGTGTTGTTCAATCATAAGTATTACCTCTTTTATTTTAAGCTATTTAATCTATTTAATCTCTTTTCTCTAATTTTTTTAATTAAATCAATTTAACAGTTTAAGCAAGAATAATTCTATGGGATCACGCGGTGTTAGGCACAATCAATGTGCCAATATTATCATTCAGGGCTTTTTTAAGGTTTTCAGGGTTTTCTCCATTGAAAATGACTGTTTTTATCCGGGACCGCCCGATGATCTGTATGGCGGTTTTATCCAGGAACTCATAGGTCCCGGCCTTCATCTCCTTATCCGCCAGCATTTCCAGCATTTCACGGGGGGTGATCTCCGGGAACATCTGGGCATCGGGATGTTTATGGGGATCTTTATCATACAGTCCATCAACTGAAGTGGCATTAAGGAGTAGATCGGCACCCACAAACTCGGCCAGGATGCTACCCACTGCATCGGTACTGTGGGCGGGTTCAGTGCCACCCATGACCACGATCCTGCCAGTGGTGGAGAATTCAAGGGCTTCAGCAAAATTATGAGGCACTTTAGGGTAAGCATCATCCCCCAGGGCGGTTATAAGGATTCGTGCGTTGAGTCGGGTTACCTCGATCCCGATATCATCGCAGAGGGCTTCCGAGGCACCTAAATCCCTGGCCATTTTAATGTAGTCCCGGGCAGTTCTGCCTCCTCCAACTACCACCATGATCTGGTGTTCTTCGGCCATACTCTTCAAAACTCGTGAATAACCCTGAAATTTTTTATAATCGTGGTCCTTTATTATTATGGATCCACCTACTGTGATCACTATACGCATTACATCACCCAATGATAATTTATTCAGTACTAGTCTACTTTTGATCTCATATATAATTATAAAAAATCCCTTAATTATAAAAAATCCCCTAGTTTTTTTACAGTGCTTTTACCGGGCCATGGATTTCATAAAATCAGGATCAATTTATTCCCTATCCCTCCCAAAATTAGGCCTCATTTAATGTCCATATTAAATTTATTTAGCTATTCAATACAAATTCCAGTTTTCTACATAAATTATGAAGTTAAAAAGGTTATATTAACTATTTATTGATTTAGATAACGCTAGGGCCCTATTTAAACCAGGATTTCTTCAAGAATTTTCTTCAACATATCAACTATAGTTTTACATAAAAACACCTAATTGTAAATGAAAAACATATACATTTATATATTGGTAATTTAATAGTATTCTTGAAAGTATACAGATTTCAGTGAAAGAATTAGGAGATGAGTTAATCATCCACTTTAAAAAATGCTCATCCTCCCGATTGTTTCATAATTAATAGGAGAATGATACTAACATTTATATAAGTTAACAATATAGTGGAGTATGAGCTATGAGATTAAAAATTAGCTTGGCCTCAAAAAATGGTAATTATTTAATTCCTTATAATTACAACCATATTCTTTCTGCTATTATTTATCGTAAGATAGCTGACCTTGATCTGGCAGCTAAACTCCATTTTTCCAAGGATTTTAAGTTTTTCACTTTTTCACAGATTTTTGCCCCTCAGTTTAAGCGAATTAAGCAGGGTATCATTTCAAAAGACGGTAAATTAGAATTTTATATCAGTTCCCCCAATGATGAACTCATTAAAAGTCTGGTGGAAGGTCATCTGGAGAATTCTGAAGTTGATTTTAAGGGGGATAAGCTGTGGGTAGAACAGATCGAACTTTTAAAGAAACCAGATTTCAGTGATGTTGAAATCATTAAAATGAAAACCTTATCCCCGGTTATGGCCCGGATAAAACGGGAAATTGATGGGAAACTAAAGATTTGGGATCTGGAACCGGGAGATGAGCGGTTCTATGAAGGTATTCAGAAGAACATTATAAACAAATACACATCATTCTACGGGGATTACGATGGTGACCTGTGGGTGAGGATAAGGCCGGATATGAACTCAGCCAGAAGACGCAGGATAAACATTAAAGGCAATTACCACCGATGCTTCATGATGAATTTCGAAATGGAAGCAGATCCCCGGCTTATAGAGTTTGCTTATGACTGTGGTTTGGGTGAAAAGAATAGTATGGGCTTTGGGATGGTTGAAA
>NPID01005784.1_pt3 | contig 15724 bp, 9 predicted proteins | sample 8637491 | NCBI WGS metagenome assembly NPID01 (sample SAMN07420843, study PRJNA396082) | bioreactor metagenome | isolation source: sample BA6 brine-fed electro-methanogenic bioreactor BA | place: Japan: Kochi | collected 2016-06-14 | reverse complement strand
CTTTTCAAAAATGCGCGCCCGGCAGGATTCGAACCTGCGGCCTACGGATTCGTAGTCCGGCGCTCTATCCAGCTGAGCTACGGGCGCGAGTTAATCAAAATCAAGTAACTTTCAAATAACGAGTCCGATTACGAAAGAGGCCTACGGATTCGGAGTCTTTTCAAAATACGCTCCCGGTCCTACGGACGGCCTACGGATTCGTAGTCCGGCGCTCTATCCAGCTGAGCTACGGGCGCGAGCTATATTCATGACCGAGCTGTCGGCCAAAAAGCAATCCACAATGTAATGAACTGAAATCAAAAATGCAAGCTTTTTGTTGGGAAGTTTTTCCACCCGAAAATGATGTTGTTTCAAATGCTCTTGAACGTTATCTTTATTCCAATAGATAAACTTCTCAGCAAAGGAGAGAGAGCATGCGAAGAAACATTTTAGTTGCAGTCCTTATTCTTGCGGGCATCGTGTTTGCCGCGGAAATCGGGCCATGGGAAAAATCCATGAGCCTGAACCTCAATTTCAGCATGAGCAATTTCAGCGAAAATTGGGAGGGCGGCGACGCCGGTGCTATCAACTGGGTTGCCAGTTCCGACATCCTCCTTCAGAAACAGATGAATGAGTGGTTCCACAACAAGAACACCCTCAAACTATCCTTCGGCCAGACCCATTCTCAGGACGTCGAGACGAAAAATTGGCGCTTGCCCCAGAAATCCGATGACCTAATCGAGCTGGAATCCGTGGGCAGATTTACACTGGAGACCTTCGTCGATCCCTACGCCGCGGTCAAGCTGGAAAGCCAGTTCCTCGACAGCAGAGTCGCGGATAATAAACGGCTTTTCAACCCGATAAAGCTCACCGAGAGTGCAGGTATCGCACGGGTTTTCTTTAAGAATGAACATCGCGAACTCACCAGCAGGCTTGGTTTCGGTGTCCGCCAGGATATCGACCGGGATGTCATGACCGCACCGGACGAATATGAAACTCGAACTATCAACGACGGCGGTGTGGAATGGGTGACAGAGCTCAGGCTCCCTCTTGCCGATAATCGCATTAAGTATTCGAGCAAACTGGGCGTTTTCAAGGCCATATTCAGCTCCGAATCGGAAGAACTTGAAGGAACGCCTCAGGCGGATTATTGGAAAGCCCCGGACATCAACTGGGAAAACAGATTTTCCGCGAATATAACTGAACATCTCGCGGTGAATCTGAGAATCCAGCTTCTTTACGACAAGGAAATCGACCTGAAGGGCCGCCATAGCGAGATCCTGGCCTTCGGTTTCACTTATAATCTCTTTTAGGGAGCCATAATGTTCAAAGAATTCAAACAGTTCATCAATCGGGGCAATGTGGTCGATTTGGCCGTCGCGGTGGTTATCGGCGGGGCTTTCGGGCTGATAATCAAATCCCTCGTGGCCGATGTCATAATGCCGCCCATAGGACTCCTCCTCGGCAATGTGGACTTCGCTAATTTATTTTCAGTGCTTAAGGCAGGCCCGGAAATCGGAAGGCCCTATGCGACTCTGGCAGATGCTCAGGCCGCAGGTGCTGTAACCATCAACTACGGCGCTTTCGTAATGACCATCGTGAATTTTCTGATTATCGCCCTAGCTATTTTCGCCGTGGTAAAATCTTTCAATAAAATGAAACGGAAAAAGGCCGAGGAACCTCCCGCAGAACCGACCCTCAAAGAATGCCCGTTCTGCTTTACGGAAATATCCATTAAAGCCACCCGTTGCCCTAACTGCACGAGCGAGCTGAATTAGCGAACCGTCGCCCTAAACCGCAGAACACCACGGCCGCCCTTTCCGTTTTGGAGAGGGCGGCCGTTACTGATTAGGGCTTCGGTAGCCGGCATTCTCTTGTTTAGGTTATTTTAGATAGACTACTCGAGAAGTGGCGAGTTTGTTTTTTGCGGTTTGAACCCGCACGAGATATACTCCCGACGAAAGTGAATTGCCGGGTCGCCAGATGAAAGATTCCCTCGGCTCACCATAAACGCCGAGCAGGGATTTCTCGATTAACCGGCCTTTGAGATCGTAAACCTCAACTTTTATGGGCATCGACTCCGCGATGATACCTTTGAAAGAAATTGTAACCGCGGAGTTGAATGGATTCGGATAGGCGGAGATCGTCAGATCCGTCGGCAATCCAGGGGAGTCATCGATACTGCTGGGAGTCATAATTCCCCAATCCGCGTCATAAATTTTCGCGGGACCGTAAACTAAGTCGTAGTCTTCCAAATCCCAAGGGTTTATTTTATAAAGCTCTGTCTCCGACCAATCTCCTTCGTGAACGCTTACCAGAAGATAGCTACCGTCCGGAGACCATGCGCACACCGATGGATATACACCGTCGCCCCATCCAAAATAAGGCCCGAGGGCTCCGGTTGAAGTGTTAAGGATTGTAACTGCGTTGCCGGTGTAGTCGGGAGGATTGTAAATATGCCCCAGGAAAGCGACATTTACACCATCGGGAGCCCAGCGCGGGTCGCTCATCCGCTGGACAGTAACCCCGCCTTCGTTGTTGTAAACCAAGCTTCGCCCTGTTCCGTTTGCGTTGGCGGTGTATATTCCTTCGTCGTCGATAGCATATACAATTTTTCCATCCGACTGTCGAATATCGTATCCATAAAAGGTCGTGCTCGACCAACCGTCAACAAGAACGGAATCGAAGGACCATTCCCATGGAGAAGTTGTTGCATAGACACCTGCTGTATTCCTCGCAAAGTAATACAACTTATTATCGTCCGTTCCCCATGTTGGATATGTGTATTCGTCTTTGCCGTATGGTTCACTGTAACCAATATTTGTGATGTCACAGGGATTGTCAGAACCTGCGGAAACATCCACAAGATTCCATCCCCATATCATTTCGACACCGCCCCATGTGTAGGCGAAAACTTTGCGTATTCCGGGCGGAACTCCGGTTATCGTATAATGGCCGGTGCCATCTGCGGTAACCTCGCCTTCAACCCCCTCGCAGGTTACGGATGCAAAGGCAACATAGTAACTGCCATCTGTTACCTGTCCGGAAATTGTGCCGGTGGGGCCTGAATACCAATAGTCATCCGCGGCTGGATACGGTGTTATTTGACGCCAATTTGTCCCTTCGGAATTCAGCATGAAAATATTGTATCGACTTGGATTATGCCAGCGGTCGTGGTTAGATGAGAGTGCAATATATCGTCCTGTCGGCGATATATCGATTTCGCGGATATGATCCCTCGTCCCATGGGAGGGCTCACCGTCCCAGGAGAAGAAAGGAGCGGGAGATGAACCGTCGGGGCCCATCTTGTAAACTACGGATTCTTCGTCTCCCGTTTCAACAACCACGAATATCGCTTCCTGAGCGAAAACCGTAATGACGACAATTAACAACGCAAAAGCTAATCTCTTCATCGTAAACCTCTCCTTTTTGCCCAAATTAAAAAACGGATGGAACCGGAAATTCGAGCGGATTGATTATGTGGTATCATTTTAAAGTTAATAAATGTTAGAATCTAAGGCAAGCAAAAAATTTTCTGTCCGATTTACCGAACTGTAACTCGTAGAATTTCGAAGAGGACAAACAGGGTCTCTATCCATCCAACCCATGCGGCTATGGCGGCGGATTCAACATTCGTGCTGTTCCCCCCAAGGTGAACCCTGCGGAAAGCCCGCCCAAGGCCCACCAGCGGCGCAAAAACAATCTGAAGAGTATTCCGGCGATGCCGAAAAGGATACGGCTTGCCCTCGGAGAGCAAAAGAGCTTCCGTCCGATGTCTGCGGAGTTGCTCCATCACCGATTCGATAGACAAATCTTCCGCCTTCAATAGCGTCCAGCCGCAGATTTGCGCGGTGTATGGCTCGTGCACATCGGTTCCGCAACAGGGTCCGATATTCGGGCGTGTAGGACTGTTGACAAAGGTGTAGCTGGCATAGTCGATGGGAAGCTTGTCGTCGTCCCAGCATGCTACCTCGATGAAATCCGCGCCCCAGTCGTAAACCTGTTCCCGAGTCGGGTGGTCATGGGTTCGAGGATAATACCCCCACGTGCTCCACGGGTAGTGGCATACGGTTACCACGCCGCCCCGCTCGTGAGCTTCGTCGATTGCCGAACGAATCTGTTCGTCGGTGGGATTATAGGGAATCGAGTCGGTGCTCCATCCATCTATGCCGATGAAACACATATGAATACGCCCCGTCGTCCACTCCATTCCGGGAATGAGGAGAAATTTCCCGGCATTTACCTCATTGAGCTTCTTTATCTCATTTAAATGGGTTACAAGATTGTGATTAGTGATAACTGCGGCGTTAAAACCGACAGCCTTGTGGTATGCAATGCTCTGAACTAGTGTCAAAGCGCCGTCGGGACTATTGCGTGTATGGCTGTGAGTATCGAGGACTATGTTGAACTTCTCCCGGTCATAATTCGGCACGATGTTCTTCGATTTGTCTTTCCAATCGCGAAGCTTATAACGAAAGCGGTCAGGTCCGACGAAACTCATGTATATCGATGCCGATATTACAAAAAGGGAGATGAGAAAAAACACCGTGAATCGAACTAGCACCATCGGCGCGGAAAAAACCGCCAGCGCCGCGATAGCCAAAGCTCCCACTCCAGCGAAAATATACGGTATCCAGCTCCTACTCGTCAAATGTTAAACTCCGATTTTTTAGTCGATTCCAAGAAATTTTCTGTTATTGTTGAACTAACAATACTCATGTATTGATTGTCATTATGCTCTTGGATTAACCTCATCAAGAACAATTCTCCTATTGAGATACAATCTAACTAATCGCCCTCCTTTTCGCCAATGTTTTATTGTTAGATTTTCGATGGCGATTATGACAATGATCGGTTCTCTTAGATAAACCGAAGGGCAATGAGGACAATTCTCATGCCGTCGGTTTCAACTGATGGCGAGGCAATGAAGGGGAAATTTGCGCTATTTGAGATACACCACCCGCGCCGTCGCAACAAAACTGCCGACATCACGGTGGCTGAGCTTGTCGAAGCCTTCTTTGCCGGGAATCCGCGCCCGGACGAAATAGACGCCGGAGGGGAGGGATGGGGCGGGATGCCAGATAAATTCGCTTTTCGTGTCATTTCGAGCTTGCCGAGAAATCTCTTGTGGATAGGTAGAAGATTTCTCGTCGGGCATAAAGCCCTCACTCGAAATGACATGTAATAAGCGCCCGTTCACATCGTAAATCTCCACGCTAACCGGGACGGGAGACCCGTCCCCTACGGGAATATCGAGGGAAATTGTTACCGCTGAATTGAAGGGGTTCGGCCACGCGGAGATGGACATTGCAGAAGGTTTCGCGATCGGCGATGGTTCCGCGATGGCGACGTATTCCGAATAGTCGTTCCACCAGAGGCGGCTTTGGCCGTCGGCTTGGGTTACGAAATCGGGGTAGCCGTCGAGATCGAAATCGCCCACGCCTATCGACCAGTTAATCTCATTCAGCGACCCGATTTCCGAGATGTAGGCCGATGTCGAATCCTCGAACCGACCATGGCCTGTGTTGATGTAAACATAGGGATGTCGTCCGTGCCAGTCCCAGGTCGCGTCTTCGGTGTTCACTACGAGAATAATGTCCATGTCGCCGTCGAGGTCGATGTCGGCGAATTTGGCGTCGGAATTCGGCAAGTGTGAATCGTCGGGAAGGGAATCGGTGGCGTCTGCGAAAAGTCTCGTCCCGGAATCGTATATATAGAGGCGGTTCTGTTGCATGTTATTAACGACGAGGATATCCGCGAAATCATCGCCGTTGACATCGCCGAAACGGACAGCCCAGGTGTTGTCATCGACAAAAGCTGAGGGCGGAAGCATTGTAAGCGTCGAGTCGGAATAGGTTCCGTCGCCGTTGGCTATAAGGAGTCGGTTTTGCGCGCCGAGAATGTTATTTTTAGAGACAATGATGTCGTGGAAACCGTCGCCGTCGATGTCGCGGACATCGCTCATTCCGCTGAAACAGGGAAGGGAGGGGAGGGCGGTGTCGAGTCTTGTGAAATTATCAACGCCGTCGCCGTCGGTGTCTCCCTGATTGATGTAAACTTCGTCCTGGTCGGCGTTTGCCGAGAGGAGGAGGATATCCGGCCTTTCGTCGGCGTTGGCTTTAACAAAAAAGATGTCCTTGCCCTGGGGGTCTGTCAGCCACGGGATGTTTAGCCTCGTGCTGTCGCGAAATTCATTGGAGCCGATATTAACATAAATGTGGGTATTGATGACGATATTATCGGCATCGCGGCCGCATACTGCGAAATCCAGAAGACCGTCGCCGGTAAGGTCGGCAAAGGCGAACCCGCGAACTCTTGAATCGTTGTGGTTAGCCCATCCCTGATTATTGATATTTGAATTTCGGACGACAAAACTGTCCCCGACATTCTCGTAGAAATGTATTGAATCGCCGCGTCCGCCGAAGAAGATATCGAGGTCGCCGTCGATGTCGATGTCGATAGGGTAAATCTGGTAGTCGTCGGAGGCATCGGCGGGATAGCGCGACAAGGTGCCGTTGCGGAGATGCCCCATTCGCGAAAAATAGATTCGGTTCTGTTCGTAACTGCACGACGCGAATATATCCGGGCGAGTGTCGCCGTCGAAATCTCCTATCGCGAGGTCGAAAACAGTGTATAGTTCCCTGCTGTGGTTGTCGTCGATGAGGCTGAATGTGCTCTCGGTAAAACTCCCCGGGGAGATAGGCGAGTTTGTGTAGAGGCCGATTATCTGCTCGCCGGTGAGAATGTCCGGGTAAGAATCGCCGTCGATGTCGGCAATTGCGATACCCATTCGAAAACCGTGCAGAGTCGATGAAAAGGGGGTTGAAGAGTAGCCGCTTCCATCGTGCATGAAGAGAAAAATCGTGCCGTCGTATGGCGACACGAGAAAATCGGTTCGGCCGTCGAGGTCCAGATCCGAGGCGGTGCCGCAGAAGTAGGAGCGGCTTTCGCGAAGTTCGGGAGGTAGAATTGCGGTTGAATCTCGAAAGACCGGGATTTCGCCGACTTCGGGGCAGAAATTCAGGAACAATGCACAGCTTTCGCCCTCGTTCAGAAGGAGGACATCGTCGAAACCGTTGGCGTCGTAATCGAACACTACCGCGCCGTTTGAGACGAAGGAATCGCTCCAGACCGTATGGAAAAAGTCAGAACTGTCCCCCGGATAGATGAATTGATAAAGCCCCTCGCCATCGAGAATTCCGCTGTTTATGAGAACATAGCTCAAATCCGGCACGGGCGCGGAACCCGACCGGGAGCCGTTGACCACCAGAATATCGTCGAGACCGTCGTTATTGAAATCGGCTGTTACAACATCGCGGGTGCGGTCATGTTTCGGCGGGAAAGAGATTCGCGAGGTGGTGAAATATCCCGTGCCGTCGTTGATGAGAAGGGCATTGTCTATTCCGCCGTGCCCCCAGTTTCGGCATGCGCCGATGTTGATGTCTGGAAATGAATCGTCGGTGGCGTGGAGGATGCACAGGGATGTCGCCATGGAATCGACATCTTGCATTATAAAATCCGTTCGGTAATCTTCGAAGACGAACTCGGGGAACCCGTCGGCGTTGGAATCGAGTCCTGTGTTGACATAGATACGAACCGCGTCGTTGATGCAGGCTGTTACGATATCCATATCGCCGTCGAGGTCGATGTCGCAGGCCTCGGCCTTCATGTTGCCGTCGAAATCCGGGGGGATATTGTAATCTCTGAAGTTGAAAACAGCCGAGAAAACCGGCATGCATAGAAGCGCGAACATATAAACGGCAAATGGAAAGAGTTCTTTTCTTTTCATAATTTCAGAACTCCGGCATGCGGGGTATTCGCTAAACAATTGCGCGATTCCCGTTTAGCGCTCTCCAGAATACACGATGTTTGACCTTGCTCGTCCGTAGTTATTTTTTTTGGGCGATAGTTTCCTGTATCTATTTCAGATAAGTGATTTTTCTGGAAACAGAGCCCGAGCCGTCATCGAAAGCCGCACGCACGAGATACACGCCGGAAGGGAGGGAGGGGGCGGGTGTCCATGTGAATACGCCATTCCGTAGGGGCGCGGTCTTAGACCCGCCCGTTTTTGTGGTTTGCGACGAGCGGGAGGGTCTGAGACCCTCCCCTACGGGCACTTCGACAGGCTCAGTGACCGTCTCAACCATCCGCCCCGCGACGTCGTAAATTTCTATCCGTAGGGGCGTATCGCATTCCCCCGCGCCTTCGAGGGCGATTGTTACCGCCGAGTTAAACGGGTTCGGGTAGGCGGAAATGGCTATCTCGCCGGGCTTTTCGATATCATTCTCCTCGATATCTGCGGGTTGAATGGTGATGTTGATTCCCGATCCGGAAATATTGCCGGTAACCAAAACGATATCGATACCGATGAAAGGCATTTCGTAAAATCCGTTGGGTTCGCCGTCGTCGAAAGTGCCGTTGCCGTTGAGATCGTCAAAGGCCTGCACCCTTTTCGGGCCGGAGGGGATGATTTCGAGGAGATACGAACTGGAACCTACTCGATGGGTGGATTCGAGGACAGGTTCAAGAAAGGAATAGTAATCGTAAACATTTACATGAACCTTATCGAAAGGCCCGGAATAACTGATGTTGCCGCCGATATTGCCGGATGAGAAGAGGGTGAGATCGACGCCGGTAGCCACACCGCCCATGGGAATGACCGGCGGGAAAAGCCTCGCTCCAAAAGGGTCTCCTGAAGCCGGCAGAATACCGCGGGGCATATAAGCTACGGGGAAGTAGAAGTTCATGCTCGTGATAGCATCGTTTGTAATCGTATAGTCGTAAGGGAATTCCGGAAAGAAGCCGAAATGGGTGGGCGCGGATGTCAGGTCGGTGATTCCGGCGTGTAATGCCGCCACGACCAGCATCATGCCATCGACCGTAGTGGCGTTGGTTATAGTGCCGGAAATCGAGCCTCCGAAAAGGGACGGCATAAGTAGTAACACGAGAAAAATTGGCGAATATTTCATTATGTGCCTCCGTTGGTTTTCGACAATATAATCGAAAAAGCTTAACAATCCAGAATTAATTACGTCTGGGAATAATTGAGGGAGCGAAATACTGGGATTGCCGATTATAAAGCCAGCTCCGTTCGATGAATCGAAGGGCAATGATGGAGGAGTATTCTATTGCCGTCGGTTTTAACCGACGGACGGGAGTATTGGAGAAGATCCCAGTCATTGCGAGCGCTTGAGCCCGTCTGGGGGCCTTAGCCCGAAGCAATCTTTTTCGCAACAGCGGGAGTTTGCTTCGTGCCTCGCAAAGATAAGCTAACTCGGGCTATTTCAAATACACGACCCTCTTCGTCGCCGTCTTTCCCGTAGGGTCGAGGTCTCCTCGATCGTTCGCCGAAGCCCTCACGAGATAGACACCGGAGGGAAGGGATTCGTCGGGGCGCCAGATAAATTCGCTTTTCGTGTCATTTCGAGCTTGTCGAGAAATCTCTTGTGGACAGGTAGGAGATTTCTCGTCGGGCTGAAAGCCCTCCCTCGAAATGACACGTAATAAGCGTCCATTCACATCGAATATCTCCACCCGGGCGGGCGCAAAACTCTCCTCTGCACCGTCGACCGCAATCGTTACCGCGGAATTGAAGGGGTTCGGGTGGGCGGAAATCTCGAATGCCGTCGGCTTAGATGTCTCATCAACGCCTACGGGATCGATAAGTGTAATGCGTATCGTGTCGGCAATCATGCAACCGACCGAATTTGTTACTTCGACCCAGATATCGTAAATTCCCGGCGCGTGAATTGTGCCGTCGACAAAGAGAGTTTCCGCTGTCGAAGCGTTGATCCAATAATATGTTATGTATCCCGAACCGGCATACAGAACCATCGAATCTTCAGTTGTTATCGTCGTGTCCGCGCCGAGATAGACCGAAGGAAGAGGAATTTCGGCTCGATATGCCAGCATTTCCGGGGCGTAAGGAGAAAAAGAAGCACTAAAAGAACCACAGGATGTCGAAAAGTAATCGACCATGTATGCGTTAACCGAATCCATATTCGAGACCCAACTACCGGAATCCGGATCGGATTCCAAATGCCATAGGAGAGCGTTCCGCGGAGCATCGCGTGAGAAATCGATATCGCCGAAATCGATAATTCTTCTCTCAGAATTAAGACTTGTGAAAAAATGAAGTCTGCGTTCGCAAGGCCTGTAAACTATAGAGATCGGCGTGTTTCCAAAAATGAACTGTTCGAGGACATCGAAAGTATAGTCGAGGATTCCCGGCGACGGATCGAGAGTGTATTGCCTTATCATTTCGCAACTGTAGGCAAACCTATAAAGCGTGCTCGATGCAAGAGTTGCCGGATCGGTAGGGATCGGATTAACACCGCCGAAATTGATGAACTGACTCATGAAGCTCGTATGCCTGTAATATGTCGTGTTGCTTATCGCTGTCATGTATAGCGGAATGTCGCCGTCGGTGTAAACGCGGCGCTCGCAACCGCCGGAGCCGTCTCTTAAATATTCGATAATTGCGATATCCCCGGTCGAGTCGCAGATTATATAATGCATAATCCCGAAAATCCACGGGACAAGGCTGAAATCGTCGAGGCCTGCGATGACCTCGTCCACAGTCGCGTGATTGTCTAACTGATACTGCACCCATTGATGAGGTGTGATACCGGGGATAGCCCCGCCATAATTGAAACAGGCGGAATCTGTCGCAAGATGCTCCACGACGAGCCCCGCTTCGTTCATGCCGCCGAGCGGAATATCTATATGATAGCAGTTGATGGTCAGGCTTCCGTAAAGCGATTGCCAGACTAATGAGTCGCGCGTTGCGTCGTCGGGAATATATGACGATTTGCAGATGTCTCTTGGGTTGATCACCCAAAATCCATTAACAAACGGGCCGTCGAGATTTCGTCCGAAAGCCACGCTGTCGATTTCGGGGATTATAAGGGAATTGCAAGCCGGGCATGTTCTGATCGAGACGAAAATTGCGATTGAAACAAGACATAGAACCAAGGACAATGAAGTCATTCTTATTTTCATTTTATCCGCCTATTTCAAGAACACTATTCGTTTCGTAGCTGAATCATCCCCCGCCGTAACCCGCACGAGGTAGACGCCGGAGGGAAGAGATTCGTCGGGGCGCCAGAGGAATTGTCCATTCCGTAGGGGCGCGGTCTCAGACCCGTCCGTTTTTGTGGTTTGCGACGAGCGGGAGGGTCTCAGACCCTCCCCTACGGGCAATTGGGCGATTTTCCGCCCTGTGAGGTCGTAAATCTCCACGCTAATCGGGACGGGAGACCCTTCCCCTACGGGGATATCGACCGCAATCGTTACCGCGGAATTGAAGGGGTTAGGGTATGACGAAATAGAAATTTTTCCCGGCATCTTCGGCGAGATCTCTCTCAATCCCACACTGCCCCGATGAAAAGGCTCTAATATGTAAGCTCCGGCGTGGTAATCGGCCAGATATATCGTGCTGTCCGGACCGAAATGGACATGCTGACTGCCGTATTGAAGGAACTCCCAGCCCTGAGAACCGGGAAAATTGGCGAGGGTGTCTATTTCGGGGTAATCGTCGATATCGAGGATGAAAAGCCCCTCCCCCGCACAAACGACATAGAGCAGGCTGTCGAAGAACTCCGAGTCGATGCAGAAGCCCCATGGATCCCAGCTTCCGCGTTCGATTAGAGTATCTCCGGCCCAGTCAAACCATCGGATGCCGTTATTCCTTTGGGTAATCGATGTAAAGGCTCCTTCTTTGCAGAAGCCTGTGGCATCACCGCCGGTGGGCATTTGGAAAATATGTTCCAGGGTGTCGCCCAAATATCGCACGACATAAAAAGTGTCCGCTGTAAGGATAAACATCGTGTCGTTCTCGCAAAATACTTTTATCGGCGATGTGTTGTCGAAAAAGTGCGCACGGGCATAAGCCCCAGGAATGTCGCCGGGGTCGATGATGTTTATTCCATCGTCGTAGATTGGAAGTATCAGCAGAGTGTCTGTGGGGGTTCGCATTATCGAGACGCTGAGGCATGAATGCACCTCGCCGAAAACGAGGGGGATTGCGAAGGTGTCGATTCGTTCAATTTCTCCACCGCGCCACCATGGCGCGAGGTTGTGGAACTCGAATTTTGCGCTTTTGCAAACGATCGCTATAGAATCGAGAAAACCAATATCGTGACTAAAACTACCGGGGATTCTTCCGGCGAATTGGGGGGCGGATTTGTCGCGGACATCGAAGATACCTATGCCGTAGCCCTCCATCGCCACGAAAAGGGTGTCGCCGCCGTAGAGGTAGGAATGCTGTCCCCATCCGCCGGTGGGATATGTGCGGATTGTGTCGTCCCGAACGGAAAAATCGGATATATCCGTCCATAAAACACCAAGCCATTCGGAACCGATTGCCAGCGCTGGAAGTTCGGCGTGGAGGGCGACATCAAAAAACCATAACCCCGGAATAAAATTGGCGATTATCGGCATGGAATCCGGCAGAAAATTGCCGTCGATAGCCGGACATGTCGTTCCGAGGGGTGTTTCGCCCCAGGCTACCGCGGCCATGGTGGCGAGATAAACCGTGTCGTTGCGGGAATCCATGCTCATTATGAAGGTCTGGGCGAGTCCTCCGGGAACGCCGTTGAATTTGTGTCCCGCGGCTCGATACAGAGAGTCGCCGTCGTAGTGAAGGGCGTAGAAATCGCCGTCAACGCCGAGATTCGGGCTTCCGCCGAGGACGTAGATTATATCGTCGCGGTTGTCGGCGAACTGGGCATCAACTACATACCACAATCGGCTCGAATCGAAGGTAGCAACATGGGTGAAACCGCCGTCCGCCCGGTTGTAAAGCTCCACAAAACCCTGCAAAATACCCCTTCGAGTAACGACCGCAAGGGTGTCCCGAAAATCCGCGCCGGAAATGGTTTGTCCGGAAAAGAATTCTTCCACGACGAGGAAGGTATCTCCGGTGAAATGAAGTTTTTTGAGGCTTCGGTTGTCGGAAAGCCAGACAGTATCTGGCGATGTCAGCTCGATGTCGGCTACCCAATGGTCTCGTGTGGGCATCTTAAATTGGGCAACAATGGGAAAATCCGGATTTGAGGCATCGACCGCGTAGAGGCCGTCGTGGTTTGCGCCGACGAAAATCATGCTGTCCTCGCGGGCGACTATTCCGGTTATCAACGATGAAAAATCGACCCAACCGAGGAGGGTCATCTCCGCTGGATCTTCCGATTCGTAGATAAACATCGAACTTCCCGCTCCGGCATATAGCCTTCCCCCGGAATACTCCACCGCCGCCGATGCCGCACCTGGGATATGTCCGATGACATCGAGGGTATCGACTCCAAACATTGAGTTAACTAGAGCAAACAAACAAGCGAACACAACACAAATCTTGATATGCATAGAACCCGCCTTTTCTAATTTACAGTTACAAAATACCACTTTGCAAACCCGATGTCAACACTTTATTCAACCTTAACATTTCCTTAATACTATCTTGATATTTCAGAAGTTACTTAGTAAGCAAACATGCCGTTATCTCGGTTAAGTCAATGTAAGGCAATGGTTAAATTTTATCCTGTAGGGTAGAAATTTAAAAGTATAGCGCATGTCGATTGCGTATTCCCTTAGGTAAAAATAAAGAAAAAATAACTTTATTTACCAAATAGAATTAATTAACTTAGTTAGAATTTTTCTGATTACCATATTAATAACAAAGGAGTATAAACTGAAAAGGCAAATAATAATAATGGCCGTGGTGCTGACGGCCATCATCCTTTACGCCGAAGATATCCCGCGGACCATCGCCTACCAGGGCAAGGTTACGACGGATGGCGGAGTGGGGGTCAACGACACTCTGCCCATCCTGTTCGAGCTTTATGAATCCGCGGCTGGCGGAACGGCTCTTTGGGGCGAGACTCATCCCTCGGTTCCCATAATCAAGGGCTTGTTCGATGTCAGCCTCGGGACATTGTCCTCGATAGATCTTCGGTTTGACATGCAGTATTATCTGCAGTTGACCATAGGGGGGCATGTGATGCTACCGCGCATCCCATTTAGCACCTCCCCCTATTCCTTCCGGTCGATTTACGCCGACACAGCTATGTATGCCATCTATGCCGACTCTTCGGCCGGCGGCGGCGGAAGCCTTCAGAACGACGTCGATGTGCCACTGACTAACACCGGAGATTTTACAGTAATATCCGGTGAAACCGATGTCCACGGCGCTCTGGACGATTTGGACGAAGCTGTCCACGTGAATATCAATGGCATCGAGGATAACGAGACGGCTATCGAGTTCCATGTCGAGGCCGACCACGACCTTTCCCAGCATAACGAGTGTATCACCCATATCTGGTATAATGACACCACCGGGATGCTCTACGTTTATGACTGCGGATGGCCGATCGGAGTCTATCTTCCCATCGATTCCGACGACCTTTCGGACAACGTGATAGGCGATCTTCTCGATGTTACAGTCGATACCGTTATCAACGGCCAGGTGCTAATCTGGGAAGACAGCATGTGGGTTCCAGGCTTCATCGGAATTCCCGAATCCTTATATATATGGAACCAGGATTCCATGATGCAGGAAGGCGATATACGTATCGACGGTGTTCTCGAGGTCGGAGACATTATCGGTCAGGGCGACGCCGAAAGTGCGGTGGCGGATACTTACGATATAGTTTTCGCGGGCGCCGATGTTTCCCTAACCGACCTTAATTACAGCGCTTATGGTTCCGGATCCACGGTTTTCTTGTCCTTCGACGGTTTATTCGACGACAGCAACGGCCTTATGGGCGCGTATTTCGCTGTCGAGATAGTTCGAAATCCGGGGCCGGGGGAAGTAGTAGTGGCCGGCACGAAGATTCACATTTATAACGACAATTTCTATCGAGTAACCCCCGTATCTCTCAATGCAATAGACAAACCCCCCGCGGGTAATCACGATTACGAAGTCCGCGCCAGATGTATCGACGAGCCATACACCGGCGGAAAGTGCATAAGCGGAACTTTGATTTTATCGGAAGTCAAAAATTAATATAAAATCCCTAATGGAGGCAGAAATGCAAAGAACAAAAGGATTGATTGCCCTCGCTATTCTGGTCTTGATGGCCGGAATGCTTTCGGCGCAAATCAAATTCCCCGTCACAGATGACGGCACAGCGCTGACATACGGAACAGTAGTCAGCGTGGACGGCACCAACCCGAATCAGGTTGTTGCCGCCGACGGCACCGACCGCACTCAGGACGTTGTGGGCGTTGTTACAGCAGTCCAGAACGTGGGCGGAACGGATTATTATCTCGTGGTTACCGAGGGTTTCCTCGAACTATCCGGCGCGGCTTTCACCCCCGGCGACAGGCTGACGGTAGATGCTTCGGGAAACATCGTAACCTCGACCAACGATGAGGACATTCTCATCGGTTACGCTATCAGCGCTACCCGTGTGCAGATCCTCATCGACGACGACCAGGCGCGGTTCACCTATTTCGACGACACCGATGCAGGCCTCGGCGCGGACAATGTGCAGGAAGCTATCGACAGCCTTAATGACATGATAGGCGATATCACCAGCGAAGATATCACTTTCGAAGGCGTCGTTACTTTCGACAGCACTGTGATTTTCGGCGACGACAGCGTCTATTTCGGCGGACCGGCAGTCTTCGACAGCACCGTCGAATTCAACGGCCCTATCGATGCCGACACAATCAATGTCGGATGGCTTATCGGCACAGAGGGCGACACAATCTACTTCGAGCAGTATCTCGCAGGCCCCGAAGTCGT
>NPID01002652.1_pt1 | contig 15724 bp, 29 predicted proteins | sample 8637491 | NCBI WGS metagenome assembly NPID01 (sample SAMN07420843, study PRJNA396082) | bioreactor metagenome | isolation source: sample BA6 brine-fed electro-methanogenic bioreactor BA | place: Japan: Kochi | collected 2016-06-14 | reverse complement strand
TCGTTGGCGATATTGAAGAATAGACCGGAGGAAAGAGTGAAAAAAGGCGAAAACAAAATCAGAATTAAATTGAAAGCCTACGACTTTCGTTTGCTGGATAAATCTGTAGCAGAGATCGTGAAAAACACAAAAAATACCGGAGCCAAAATAGTCGGCCCCATCCCACTGCCTACAAACAGATCAGTTTACACAGTGATAAAATCTCCCCATGTGAACAAAAAATCACAGGAACAATTTGAAATGAAAGTCCACAAACGCCTTATCGATATTGTAAATCCTACACCGCAAACAACCGGTGCTCTCAAGAAATTGAGTTTACCAGCCGGAGTGCATGTAGAGATCAAGGCGTAAAGGAGCTTGAGATGATAGGATTAATAGGAAAGAAGATCGGCATGACTCAGGTTTTTGGCGAAAACGGTGAATTGATACCCGTAACAGTCATCCAGGCCGGACCCTGCCGGGTTATTCATAGAAAAACTAAAGAGAAACACGGTTATGATTCTGTTCAACTGGGATTTGAAGAAGTTGAAGAAAAGAAGTTGAAAAAACCGATGGTTGGTCATTTCAAAAAACATGAAAGTCCCTATTTTAAATATTTAAGGGAATTTCGCTTGAAGCTGTATACAGATATTCAGGAAGGCGAAGTTTTTAATGTGAGTATGTTCGTGGAAAATGAGATTCTGGAGATCAGCGGAACTTCCAAGGGAAAAGGTTTTCAGGGTGTGATGAAACGGCATAATTTCAGAGGTTTCAAAGCGACTCACGGTGTGCACGAATCTTACCGGGGACCCGGCTCAATCGGACAGTGTGCCACTCCTTCCCGTGTATTTAAAGGCAAAAAACTACCCGGGCATACAGGTATGGAAAAAGTTTCTATACTTAACTGCAAAGTTATTAAAGTAAATGTGGAAAAGAATCTCATCCTGGTAAAAGGTGCAGTTCCGGGGCATAGAAACAGCATTGTTCGCTTGAGAAAAGAACTGTAATGTGGGGAAAATAATTATGTTAAAAGTTAATAAATATTCAATGCAGGGCGAAGAAATTGGCAAGATCACTCTTCCCAAATCTTTGTTTGCAGCCGAATCCAAAAACCCTTCTGCTGTGTTTTATGAAGTTGTGAACATGTATCTTAGAAATCAACGTCAGGGAAATGCCGATGTTCAAAACCGATCGGAAGCACATGGCAGTGGCAAGAAATTGTTCCGTCAGAAAGGAACAGGAAATGCCCGCCCGGGAAATCTGCGAACTCCTTTGCGAGTGGGCGGCGGACGTGCATTTGGACCCAAATCGAAAGATTGGTATAAACCAATTCCCAAAAAGAAAAAGAGATTGGCACTTAAACTTGCTCTCACAGAACGAGCTAAAGCAAATCAAGTAGTGATAGTAGAATCATTGGAATTTGATAAGCCAAGTGCAAAAACCGCTAAAAATCTTCTCGCTAAAGTTACGCCGGAAAAGAGTAAAAAACTCATTCTTCTGGAAAACAGCGATCGCAAAGTTATAAAATCATTCGATAATCTTCCTTTTGTAAATTTAGATCGAGCTGATTGTGCCTTTGCTTATGAAGTATTGAACTGCAACTGTCTGGTTATCACCGAAAAAGCGCTGAAAAAGTTGGAGGAGGTATTTACAAAATGAAACAACCAAGAGAAATTGTGATCGCTCCGATCATTACAGAAAAAACATCCTCAATCCAAAACGCCACCAACAGCTACACTTTCAAAGTCAGCATCAATGCGAACAAAGTGGAGATCCGTCATGCTATCGAGAAGATCTTCAATGTGCATGTTCTGGATGTGAACACGATCCGTCAACGAGGTAAGATGAAAAGAATGGGTCGATACAGCGGCAAAAGAGCCGATTGGAAAAAAGCTATCGTTAAACTGAAAGAAGGTGATTCCATAGCTGAATTTGAAGCTTAGGATAAGGAGTAAACATGGGAATCAAAAAATATAGACCAATTACCCCGACGATGCGGTATAAAACCGGATTCACGTTTGAAGAGATCACAACGGATAAGCCGGAAAAATCGCTGCTCAAACACCGCCATCAAAAAGCAGGACGCAACAATCAGGGCCGCATAACCTGCCGTCATCGCGGCGGAGGACACAAAAGGCATTATCGCATTATAGATTTTAAAAGAAATAAACATGATATTCCTGCCCGTGTGGCAACGATCGAATACGATCCCAATAGAAGTGCCCGTATTGCACTTTTATTCTACAAAGATGGTGAAAAAAGATACATTCTGGCACCTATTGGACTTAAAGTGGATGATGTTATTAAATCCGGTCCCAAAGCCGAGATAAGAGTTGGGAACGCTCTTCCTCTCAATAATATTCCACTGGGAACAGTGATTCACAACATTGAATTCAAAATTGGCCGAGGTGGTCAGATCGCACGCAGCGCAGGAACGTTTGGACAGCTCGTAGCAAAAGAAGGCAATTATGTGCATGTGCGCATGCCTTCCGGTGATGTACATATATTACGGAAAGAGTGTTATGCAACGATTGGCCAGGTGGGAAACACCGAACACAATTCTCTGGTTTTGGGAAAAGCCGGCAGAAAACGCTGGATGGGAATTCGTCCTACGGTGCGTGGTGTTGCCATGAATCCGGTCGATCACCCGATGGGTGGTGGCGAAGCCAAAACTTCTGGTGGCGGCCATCCCGTATCTCCCTGGGGCGTCTTGGCAAAAGGCGGGAAAACCCGTAAATCCCGCAAATATTCTGACAAGTACATCATCAAATCTAAAAAGAGGTAAGGAATAATTATGGCTCGTTCAATTAAAAAAGGACCTTTTGTAGATGCTCATCTGGAAAAAAAAGTTGATGCTTTAAATGCGGAAAACAAAAAACAAGTTATTAAAACTTGGTCCCGCAGATCTACAATCCTGCCCAAATTCGTGGAACATACTTTTGCGGTTCACAACGGTCGCAAATTCGTACCCGTCTATGTTACCGAAAATATGGTAGGTCACAAACTGGGAGAATTTTCTCCCACCAGAACATTCCGCGGTCACAAAGTAAAATAATATGCAGGTAAAATGCCAGCATGTGGCCGGAAGAAAAAGAATAAACAGATAAATTAGTAAAGGGAGCTAAAGTAATGGAAGCAGTAGCAAGAGTTCGGAACCTGAGAGGCTCGGCCCGAAAGGCAAGATTAATTCTTGACCTGATCCGCGGCAAAACGGTACCCGAAGCCCAGAAAATATTGCTTTTCTCGAAGAAAAGAGTAGCATCCGATGTTGCAAAACTCCTTGATTCTGCAATAGCAAACGCTACAATGAAAGAAGGCAAGACCAATATTGATGAAATGTATGTCAGCAAAGTTTTCGCTGACGACGGACCTATCATGAGAAGACATCGTCCGCGCGCTCAGGGAAGAGCTACTATCATCAGAAAAAGGACTTGTCATATTACACTGGAAATTTTGGACAAAAAACAGGAGGAAACCCTTGGGACAAAAAGTTAATCCGATTGGCTATAGACTCGGTGTAAACAAAGATTGTGATTCCATCTGGTTCGCCACCAAAGAAGATTATATCAGCAATCTTCTTGAAGACCTCAAGATCAAGAAATATATTAAGAACAGATTAGAAAGTGCTATGATCTCAAAGGTTACGATCCAAAGAAAAACCAAATCTGTGACCGTGGACATTCATACTGCCCGTCCGGGACAGGTTATCGGACGCAAAGGTTCAGAGATCGAAAAGCTGCGTAATGAACTGACGGTGCTTGTCAATAAGGGCAGGGAGTCCGATGCAAATGTATTCGTCAATGTTCAGGAAATTAAAGATCCCTGGTGCGATGCTCATTTGGTCGGGCAGGAAATCGGTGCTCAATTGATGCGCAGAACTTCTTTTAGAAGAGCAATGAAATTTGCTATCCGCAATGCCCTCAGAGGCGGAGCACAAGGTATCAAAGTTCAATGTTCAGGTCGTTTGGGCGGTGCAGAAATGGCGCGAACAGAAAGATACCAGGAAGGCAGAACTCCTCTGCACACTTTAAGAGCAGATATCGATTATGCCCTCACCGAAGTCAACACGACATACGGTATAATTGGAATTAAAGTCTGGATATACAAAGGCGATATCCTTAATTAAAGAGGAGAGATGAATGTTATCACCAAAAAAAGTTAAATATAGAAAAATGCAGAAAGGCCGCCGCAGAGGTCTGGCTTATCGCGGTAGCACAATCAGCTTTGGAGAATATGCAGTTGTAGCTCTGGAAGCGGGATGGATCACCAGCCGCCAGATAGAGTCTGCTCGTGTGGCGATTACACGTCAAATGAAGAGAAGCGGTAAACTCTGGATCAGAATCTTTCCGGATAAACCGATCACAGCAAAACCGGCCGAAACTCGAATGGGTAAAGGAAAAGGAGCTCCCGAATATTGGGTGGCTGTGGTAAAACCGGGCCGCATTATTTTTGAATTTGAAGGCGTGGATACCGAAGTGGCAAAAAACGCTGCCCGTTTAGCAGGGCATAAATTACCCGTAAAATCTAAAATTGTGATGAGAGAAGGGGTTGAATAATGAAAATGAAAGATCTGCGTGAGATGACACAGGAAGAACTTCAGCAAAAATTGCTGGATCTGAAAGAAGAACTCTTCAACCTTCGCTTCCAAAAATCGCTGAACCGTCTGGAAAATCCGATGAGAATCCGGTCGGTAAAACGAGATGTTGCCAGAATTAAAACGTTGTTAACCGAGTTGGAAAGAGGTAACGATGCCAAATAGTAGAAAAGTGACCAAAACAGGTGTGGTCGTTAGCGATAAAATGGATAAAACAATTGTTGTTTTAGTTGAACGGCAATATAAACATCCTCTATATAAAAAGATCGTGAGACGGCACACAAAATTCAAAGCACATGATAAGAATAATGAGTGTAAGATTGGCGATACAGTGCTTATCAGCGAACATCGTCCGATCAGCAAACACAAGAAATGGATTCTCAGCAAAATAATCGAAGTAAGTAAGTAAGGAGTCTGAAATGATACAAGCTCAGACAAAGTTAATAGTTGCGGACAACTCCGGTGCCAAGAAAGCACAATGTATCAAAGTGCTGGGTGGATCCGGCAGAAGATATGCCAGTCTGGGAGACGTCATAGTCGTTTCCATTAAATCTGCTGTTCCAAACAGTAAAATCAAAAACGGTTCTGTGGAGAAGGCTGTGATCGTGCGTACCCACAAAGAAGTGAAAAGAAATGACGGTACTTACATCCGCTTTCAGGATAATGCAGCAGTTATCATCGATGATAAATTGGAGCCCAAAGCCACACGCATCTTTGGTCCTGTTGCCCGTGAATTAAGAGAACATGGTTTCATGAAAATAGTTTCATTAGCACCGGAAGTTCTTTAGGAGTATTTATGTTGAAAAAAATAAATAAAAAAACTGGAAACAAAATGAGGATCAAAAAGAATGATACGGTTGTGGTGCTTTCCGGCAAATACAAAGGCGTCAAAGGCAAAGTTTTAAAAGCTTTTCCCAAGACTGAAAAAGTTATTGTCGAAAAAGTTAATTTCGTCAAAAAACATACCCGGCCCACCCAACAGAATCCGCAAGGCGGTATCATCGAGAGGGAAGGACCTATCCATGTTTCCAATGTAAAACTGTATAATGAAAAAATCGGAGAAGTAACAAGAGCCGTATTTAAAACCGTTGGCAAGAATCGGGTTAGAACCTGTAAAAAAACCGGCGATGAAATCTAGAGGAGATGGGAATGAGCAGATTACACAATAAATATAGAAAAGAAGTTATTCCCGCATTGATGAAGCATTTTGAATACGGCAATGTCCATCGTGTACCCAAACTGGTGAAGATATCAGTTAATATGGGTGTGGGAATCGCTACGCAGAACAAAGCGATCCTGGATAATGCCGTAAAAGAGCTTACTGTGATCGCTGGTAGAAAGCCGATCATCACAAAAGCAAAGAAATCCATATCAAATTTTAAATTGAGAGAAGGAATGCCTATCGGCTGCAAAGTCACACTGCGTGGTGAGGTCATGTATGAGTTTCTGGATAGACTGATCAGCATAGTTATCCCTCGCGTAAGAGACTTTCGAGGCGTTTCCACAAAATCTTTTGATGGACGCGGGAACTTTACATTGGGCATCAAAGAACAAACAGTTTTCCCCGAAATTGAATATGATAAGATCGATGCTGTGCGCGGCATGGATATTTCGATCGTGACAACAGCCAAGACCGACGAGGAAGGAAGAGAACTTCTTCGCAGTCTGGGAATGCCATTTAAGAAAAATTAGATAAAGGAGTCAATTTGGCTAAGAAAGCATGGATTGAAAGGCAAAAGAGAACTCCCAAGTTTTCTGCGAGAAAATATTCCCGCTGCAAAATTTGTGGACGTTCCAGAGCTTACATGAGGGATTTTGGCATGTGCCGTATTTGTTTTAGAAAATTAGCTGGCGAAGGCCAAATTCCCGGTGTAAAAAAAGCTAGTTGGTAATAAGGAGAAACAATGAGTTTGACAGATCCGATCGCTGATGCTATTACTAAAATCAGGAACGCATATCGGGCCGATCACAAAACTGCTACTGTGAATCACAGTAATGTTAATGAAGCAATTATTAAGATCCTGGCAGATGAAAAATTCATCAACAGCTACGAGATCGTTGAGAGAGATCCTGCCAAAAAGATCTATCGTAAACAGATATTTTTAAATTTGCGTTACACCAATACCGGTGAGCCTGTATTGAAAGGAATCCAAAGAGTTAGCACGCCCGGCTTAAGGGTTTATGTTAATTCCAAAAATATTCCTTCCGTATATAATAACACAGGCTGTGCCATCCTTTCTACTAATAAAGGTGTAATTGTGGACAGAGACGCCCGCAAACTGAAAGTTGGCGGCGAATATCTCTGCAAAGTATGGTAAAAGGGAGGATGAGATATGTCTAGAGTAGGAAAAACTCCTGTAAAATTACCAGATATAGTTAAATTTAATCTAAAGAAAAATCTGGTCACCATCAGCGGACCCAAAGGCGAATTGCAATATGATCTGCAGCCGGGAATCCAAGTGGAAGAAAAAGATGGTGAGCTGATCATAACTCGACAAGATGATTCCAGACCGCAGAAAGCTTTGCATGGTCTCACTCGTGCACTGCTCAACAACATGGTCATTGGAGTAACAGATGGGTTTGAAAAAGAACTTCAGGTTATTGGAACGGGATATTCGGCTGAACGAGTGGGTCCCTGGCTCAAACTTACAGTTGGGTTTTCTCACGATATCCTGATGGAAGTTCCCGAAAATCTAACGGTGGAAGCAGTTGTGATACCGCGTCGTGAACAAGGTGCTCTCGGTGTGCAGGCTGCCATCAAAGTCAGCGGCATCAGCAAAGAAGATGTCGGTAAATTTGCTGCGGAGATAAAACGCTGTCGACCACCATTAAATTATGCAACCGGAAAAGGTATCCGCTACAAGGGTGAATACATTCGTATCAAGCCTGGTAAAGCCGGTGCTACAGCTTAGGGAAGGGAGACATAATGGATAAAACAAGTGCAACTTATCAAAGAAATTTGGCTCGTCAGAGAAGAAAGAGAAGTATCAGAAAAAAAGTTTTTGGCACCAAAGAGATGCCAAGACTGGCCGTTTTCAGAAGCCTGAATCACATTCGCGGTCAGATCATAGATGATACTACCGGTAATACTCTCGTAGCATTCTCTTCTTTTGCCAAAGATGCCAATATTGACAGATCAAAAAAGAAGACCGAACAAAGTTTCGAAGTCGGCAAAAAACTCGGTGAAATGGCTTTAGCCAAAGGCATCAAAAAAGTAAGCTTCGACAGAGGTGGATATCTCTATCATGGACGTGTGAAAGCTTTGGCAGAAGGCGCCCGTAAAGCCGGTTTGAAATTTTAGGAGGAACTTTTGGAAAAAAATAGAAATAGAAATAGTAATGAACCACTTTTTGAAGTGGAAAAGATAGTGGCAACCAACCGGGTAGCCAAAGTGGTCAAAGGCGGTAGGAATTTCAGTTTCAATGCTACAGTCGTAGTTGGCGATAAGAACGGCAGAGTTGGAGTTGGCATCGGTAAAGCAAATGAGATTGTGGATGCAATTCGAAAAGCCAAAGAAAAAGCTTCGGTCAATCTATTCTCAGTTCCCATCGTTAATGGCACAATACCCCACGAGATAATAGGGCGTTATGGAGCCAGTAAGATCATGCTGCGACCTGCTTCTCCGGGTACTGGAGTTATTGCCGGCGGACCTGCTCGAGCTATTTTGGAAGCTGCCGGAATAGAAAACATTCTCACAAAATCGCAGGGTTCAAATACTCCTGCCAATGTGGTGAAGGCGACGATGGTGGGACTGAAAAAACTCAGGACGATTTCCCAGGTTGCCAGATTACGCGGCAAAACTGTAGCCGAACTTACCGGCAGAGAACCCGTCAAACCAGCGGAGGAGGATAAATAAATGAGACTTAAAGTTACTCAAATCCGCAGCACTATCGGTAGAAAAGAAGATCAAAAAAGAACAATTGCAGCTTTGGGATTGGGCAAGATAGGCCGTTCCAGAGTGCATGATGATAATTCCGTTATTCGCGGCATGATTCATAAGGTGATTCATCTTATAAAAGTGGAAGAAGTAAAAGAAGCGGCAAAAAAATCCGCTCCCAAAAAGAAAGCAGCCAAACCAGCAGCTTCCAAAGAAACTGATAAACCTACTGCTCCCAAGGAAAAACCCGTAAAAAAATCCGTGGCAAAAGAAGATGAATCATCCCAGAAAAAAAAGAAAGATGTGAAAAAAGAGACTTCCGGAAAAAAAGCTGAGGTGAAAAAGGAAACAAAGAAGGCGCCTGCCAAAAAAACGGCAGTCAAAAAATCCGCACCTCAGAAAAAGAAGGAAACCATCGAAAAGAAAAAGCCTGCAACAAAAAAGAAAACAGAAAAAACCGAAGCTAAAGACAGTTCGGATAAAAAGTAGCGGGATAAGGAGAAATAATGGAACTTCATAATATGGAACGACCTCAGATCAAGAAGAATAAAAAACGCCTTGGTAAAGGTCATGGCAGCGGAACTGGCAAAACAGCCGGTCGCGGACATAAGGGTCAGAAATCCCGTTCCGGCGGCAACATTCCAGCCTGGTTCGAAGGTGGTCAAATGCCCCTTCAGCGCCGTCTTCCCAAACGAGGATTCACAAATATCTTTAAAAAACAGTTCAGGATCGTTAACTTGAATGTCCTGCAAGATATTGAAGAAACAGAATTTGATATTGAAAAATTAGAAAATCTGAATCTCATTAGAAAGGCGAAAGCAAAAGAAGTTGCTCCTGTAAAAATCCTGGCTCGAGGCGGCGAGGAATTCAATAAAAAAATAATCATCAAAGTCAATGCTTTTTCCAGAAAGGCGAAAGAGTTGATCGAGAAGTCAGGTGGTACGGCGGAGGTAATCTAAAGTGTTAAAAAGCATATCCAATATTTTTAAGATTCCCGATCTGAAGAAGAAAGTTCTATTCACAGCAATGATCCTGGTGATTTATCGGTTGGGAAGTTTTATTCCCATTCCCGGCATCAATGCTGCTGCTCTGAAAGAATTTCTGGGAGCAGCCAGCCAGTCCGGCGGCAACCTGTTTGGCATGTTTGACCTTTTTGTGGGTGGAAATCTGGGAAATGCTTCCGTCTTTGCACTTGGAATTATGCCTTACATCACGACATCTATCGTTATTCAGCTTTTGGGCGGTGTTATTCCCTTCTTTGAAAGATTGAAAAAGGAAGGAGCCGAAGGTCAGAAGAAAATCGCTCAATATACACGGTATGGAACAGTGTTTATTGCAGCTTTCAATGCTATTGGAATCAGTGTGTTTTTGCAGTCCGGCGTAGAAGGTGCAGTTCCTCGTCCCGGTCCGCTTTTCCTCTTCACCAGTGTTGTTACCATGGTCACAGGTGTTATGTTTATTATGTGGCTGGGAGAGCAGATCACGGAAAAGGGAATTGGCAATGGTATCTCATTGATCATTTTTGCCGGAATTATCGCACGTTATCCCCAGGGATTTATTCAGATGTTCCAAATGGTGAGAGCTGGCGCTATGCAAATCTTCATGGCTGTTTTGGTTATCGTTGTTATGGTGCTGGTAACGGCATCGGTGGTGCTGGTAACAGAAGGAGTCCGCAAAATACCGGTGCAATATGCAAAGCGGATCGTTGGCAGAAAGGTCTACGGCGGTCAGAGCACGCATATTCCGCTCAAGGTTAACACAGCCGGTGTTATTCCCATCATTTTTGCTCAGGCAATCCTGATGTTTCCACGCACGATTGCAACTTTTTTCAAAGACAGTGATTTTATGAATTCAGTAGTTCAGGTACTCTCACCGGGAGCCTGGCTCTACACGGTTCTGTACGTTAGTCTCATTGTCTTTTTTGCTTATTTCTATACAGCAATGGTGATGAATCCGATTGAAATGGCAGATAACATGAAAAAATACGGCGGATTCATTCCAGGGCGTAAACCTGGTAAAAGGACTTCGGATTATATCAATACCGTTCTGGTTCGTATTACATTGCCCGGTGCTTTGTTTTTTGCCTTTGTGGCAGTTCTGCCGGAGTTCATGTCCAAATGGGCAAATCTGCCCTTCTACTTTGGCGGCACGGGACTCATTATTATCGTGGGTGTGGCGTTAGATACATTACAGCAAATCGAATCACACCTGGTGATGCGCCATTACGAAGGATTCATGAAAAAAGGTAAACTGCGTGGAAGACGTGGTTAAAATAAGTTCATTCAAAAGAAATAGTGTGAAATCAGAAGAGCAATGATTACGATAAAAAGCTTACAGGAAATTGAAAAAATGCGAGAAGCTAACCGCATCGTAGCTTTGCTGCTTCACAAATTGGAAGAGCTCATTGAACCCGGAATAAATACTTTGGAACTGGATAAGTTTGCAGAAGATCTGATCATTTCTGAAGGCGGAATTCCAGCTTTTAAAAGTTATCAAATTCCCGGGCTGGCACCTTTTCCTGCAACATTGTGTACTTCAGTGAATTCCGGCATCGTGCATGGAATTCCCTCCAGCAGAGTTATTTTGCAGGAAGGTGATATTCTGGGGGTGGATGTGGGAGTTTTGAAAGACGGATTTTTCGGAGATGCTGCCCGAACTTATAAAGTCGGCAATATCTCATCCCAGGCAGAGAAATTGATGTTTATTACGAAAGAAGCTCTTCAGCGTGGAATTAATGCAGCCAGAGAAGGAAATCGGGTTGGCGATATTTCTCATGCAATCGGATCATTTGTCATGAAAAACGGCTATTTTGTAGCTGATGGATTAACCGGACATGGCATCGGCAAAAATCTGCATGAAGAACCGCCAGTACCCAATATTGGACGCGCCGGCATAGGCCCGCGTTTGAAAAAAGGGATGACTCTGGCGATAGAACCAATGGTTAATATCGGAACCAACCGGGTGAGAGAAGAAGGTTGGGAATATTTTGTGGAAGATGACTCATTGTCGGCACATTTTGAGCATACTGTTTTGATTGGCAGCAATGAGCCGGAAATTTTAACTTTGTATCGAGGATGATCTATGATGGCAAAAGAAGGTGTAATTGAAGTAGAAGGCGTTGTGACTGAAGCTTTGCCGAATACTACTTTCAGAGTGGAACTGGAAAACGGTCATGAAATCCTGGCTCATAGTTCCGGCAAAATGAGAATGCATTATATCCGAATATTGCCAGGTGATAAAGTAAAAGTTGAATTATCTCCCTACGATCTGAATCGAGGGAGAATAATCTACCGATATAAATAGGAGATGATGATGAAAGTTCAAGCATCAGTAAAAAAGATCTGCAAAGATTGCAGAATTATCAAACGAAACGGAGTTATCAGGGTAATCTGCCCCAGTAACCCCAAACATAAGCAGCGTCAAGGCTAGAAAAAAGGAGGACGAAGCTTGGCACATATAGCAGGAGTCGAATTACCTAGGGATAAAAGAGTAGTCATCGGACTCACTTATATCTACGGAATTGGTAAAACCATTTCCAGTGATATCCTTAGAAAAGTCAACATTGACGAAAATAAAAGAGTTAAAGATCTAACTCTGGAAGAAGAGAAACTCATCCGAGAACTTATCCAAAACGAATATATCGTGGAAGGTGAACTGAGAACTCAAGTGGCAATGGATATCAAACGCTTAATGGAAATCGATTGTTACCGTGGTCAAAGACACAAGAAAGGCATGCCGGTGCGTGGACAGAGAACACACACAAATGCCAGAACCAGAAGAGGCCGCAGAAAAGGTTCCGGTGCGGGTAAGAGGAGATAGGAGAAAACAATGGCAAAAAAAGCAAGAGTAAGAACAAAAAAGAAGAGAGTGAGACTTTCCTTTAATGAAGGTATTGCACACATCCACTCCAGCTTCAATAACACGATTGTTTCTCTTTCCGATAAAGCAGGAAATATTCTTACCTGGTCTTCCGGAGGGAAGATCGGATATAAAGGCTCTAAAAAGAGCACTCCGTTTGCAGCTCAGCTGGCTGCCGAAGAAGTTGCCAAAGCTGCTCTGGAAATGGGAATCAATAAAGTACAAGTAGTTGTGAAAGGACCGGGTGGCGGCAGAGAATCTGCTATCAGGTCTTTAGATGCCAATGGTTTGCAGGTGACGATGATTACCGATACAACGCCGATTCCTCATAACGGCTGCAGACCGCGAAAAACAAGAAGAATATAAAGGTGTAGATATGGCTAGATATACTGGACCATCATGTAGATTATGTAGAAGAGAAGGCACCAAACTTTTCATCAAAGGTGCACGCTGCAACAGCGATAAATGTGCTTTTGAAAGACGTGCCTACATACCCGGCGATCATGGCAGCGGCAAAAGATTCCGCAAGCGCCTCAGCGATTATGGAATTCATCTGCGCGAAAAACAAAAAGTTCGACGCATCTATGGAATTCTGGAAAAACAATTCCGTAAATATTTTAAAATGGCCGCCAAACAAACTGGCGTTACCGGCACAAACTTGCTGCAAATTCTGGAATGCAGGCTGGATAACGTTGTATACCGCATGGGATTTGCTCCCTCCCGCAAATCTGCCCGTCAGATCATTCGTCATGGTCATATTCAGGTAGACGGCAGGAAAGTGAATATCCCGTCATTTCTGGTAAGACCGGAAAATGAAATCATTATCAAAAAGAACAGCCGCCCAATGCCGCTGATTCAGGAAGCAATCGAAGCATCTACCGAAGTGGACTCTGTAGAATGGTTCGAAGTTAACAAAGATAATTTCACAGGAAAAATATTAAGTATCCCAACGCGTGAACAAATCCAGATGGATGTTGATGAACGCCTGATTGTTGAGTATTATTCCAAATAATAGGGAGGAAGTTTATGATGTTCTTAGAACCGTTACAATTGCCTGAACAGGTTCAGGTGGATGAAGAAACCTATAGCTTTACCTATGGGAAATTTGAAATTGGTCCTCTGGAACAGGGATTTGCAACCACGATTGGAAATACTCTTCGCCGTGTTTTATTGTCTTCCATCCAGGGAGCGGCTGTGCGTTTTGTCAAAATCGAAGGTCTGCATCATGAGTTTGTTCCAATTCCCGGATCTACTTCCGATTATCTCGACCTGATATTAAAATTAAAAAAACTGGTAATAAAATGTGATTCCGTGAACGAAGAAAAGCTGGTTTTGGAACATAAGGGAAAAGGCATCATTACAGCCGGCGATATCAAAGATACAAAAGCTGTCTCCATTATCAACAAAGATCAGGTCCTTTTGGAAATGACGGAAGATGTTGATTTCAGAATGGAATTATGGGTCGGCATCGGACGTGGCTATGCCAGCGCAGATTCGCATGAAATGGAAGATAAACCCGTGGGCGTTATACCCATCGATTCTATTTATTCTCCCATCACAAAAGTTAATTTTGCTGTGGGAAATCAACGTGTGGGCGAAAAAATCGATTATGATAAATTGATTCTGGAATTAAGTACGGATGGCAGCATCGATCCCAAAGATGCTCTCTATCTTTCCGCCAAGATCCTGCGTGATCTTTATGACAGAGTTGTTCTTTTTGAAACAGAGCCGGAATACATCGAAGAAGTGGAGATGGATCCTGAACTGGAAAGAATGGACAAGATACTTGATACCAATGTTAACGAGTTGGAGCTTTCGGTGCGCTGCAGCAATTGTCTGGCAGCAGCCAAGATCGATACGATCGGTGAACTGATCTCCAAAAGCGAAAACGAAATGTTGAAATACCGCAATTTTGGTAAGAAATCTCTGGAAGAGATCACCACCTTGCTGGACCAATATGACCTCTCTTTGGGCATGAATGTGGAAGCGATCAAGAAGAAGATCGACGAAGCAAAGAACAGAGTAACTATCAAGAAATAAGGATTTGAATTATGAGACATAGAGTAAGTGGCAGAAAATTTGGTTTGGAAAAAGATCATCGAGATTTGATGATGATAAACCTGGTCAGCTCGCTGGTAGAGCATGGTCGGATAAATACAACTTTGGCGCGTGCCAAAGAATTACGTGGTGTGGCAGAAAGAATGATTACCCACGCCAAAAAGGACACAATCCACTATCGCCGCCTGGTGTATAAATTATTAAAAAACCGCGATCTGGTGAAGAAAGTTTTTGATGAGATCGCTCCTAAAATGGCAGATAGAGAAGGCGGATACACTCGCGTATTAAAAAACGGATTCCGCAAAGGTGACTGTGCTCCAATGGCTATCATCGAATTCGTGGGTAACGAAATAAAAGAAAAAGAAACCAAAAAAACTTCAAAAAAATAGTCAGAAATTTAAGCGCTTAAGTTTTAAAAAAAAATTAACTACAGCCGATAATTGTTATATTATCGGCTGTAATTTTTTGGAGTGTACTGTGAGATTTTGTCAAGATGGGAAAATAATAATCGGATTTTTGCTTACTCTCTCTTTCCTTTTGCCAGTAAATTATAAAGCCAGGCAAAAATAATACCGCCAATCAGACCATCCACGAACCCCCAGATCAAACCATAAATACTGCCGATAAAGGTGAAATTATAACCGCGGTAAACTCTTCCAAGAAAGGTTGAAGCAGTCATCGAGCCGTCCCACAGAATTATCCACCAGGTAATGATCATCAGACCTAATCCCCAAATTAAGCCACAGGTAAGTCCAAATGCTTTAACGTTCAATTTCATTTTGCACCTCCTTCAAAACCAATTAAATTGTCGGGTTGGATTGATTGCAAGGTTTTTTTACAGTTGTGCTGAAGCCTGACGCTGAATCGAAAAAAGTCCTGCGGACTGAAGATGATAGTTGGATCGATCATCCACGATCATTTAACATTTACCGGAATTAACAATCAAAAAAAATGGAGATAAGATTTAGAAATCATTTGACATATTCCAAATGAATATCAAATTCGGCATATAGTTTATCGGGGGAGAAAATGATTGATGCAAATATGATAAAAGAAATTAAACATACTGGTTCTACCCCCCCCCCATTTATTTTTATTAAAATATTATATTGCAGCACTTTATAAACATGGGTTTGCTCTACAACTCGATAAAAAACACAATTTACTTTCGCGTATCGGAAACTGGAAATTACCCTGAATGCTTCTCTGTGATCTGTTTATTCGATCATGGAGAATTTAATTAAAAAATATGTTTCCCAAAAATATTTATTGAATGTTAACCTGATTTTTTTAAATCATACAAAACAAGCAAAGCGAGGGAAAAAATGAAAAAGTATAAATTAGCAGTAATATTTCTT